>Ga0182024_10021856_pt1 | contig 11576 bp, 5 predicted proteins | sample P32metaG_FD_120480 | JGI IMG/M metagenome (GOLD analysis project Ga0182024, IMG submission 120480) | Permafrost microbial communities from Stordalen Mire, Sweden - P3-2 metaG (Illumina Assembly) | ecosystem: Environmental > Terrestrial > Soil > Wetlands > Permafrost | place: Sweden: Stordalen... | reverse complement strand
TAGGCAGGTTAGCTGGTTAACAGGCGGACCTGATCCTACCTGTTTCTCATCGGCTGGCTGGGACCGTAACGTTAGCCTGTATCTGGTCTTAGGTTCTGATGCTTAGTACTCTCTTGCGAAAGGTACTTAGCGGAACATCAAAAGTCGGAATGAATCGCCGAGTTGGCAGACGGAAACGTCTACCCTTGACAAGCCAGAGGCTTGTCCTACGTAGGGCAAGTCTCCGACTTGCCGTGCGCTTGAATGTCCAAACTCCAGCGGCAGACGGAAGCGTCTGCCCCACATTAACGTGCAAGGTTTTACGGTTTGAGTGGGGCAGGCGCTTTCGCCTGCCAACCGATTTTTTCACAGACCCGTAAGTAAGGGGACCGTCCTATTGAACCGCGAGGAACGCCCCCGCAGGGGTAGCGACTCCGCCCACCGTCAGCACGATCGGTTGATTACCTGGCGCAAGTCCGGATGGCACCGTGAAATCGATCTGGTAAAGACCAGCGAAAGTAGGCGCCAAGCCCGCGTACGATACGACGGCAGTTTTGCCGCCAACCGTCAGCGTGTACGGCGCTGTAAGCTTAGCGGTCCCGGCGGGCGCCAGGCTTCCGACCACGGCGGCCGGCGTAGTCGCGCCCCAACCAACGCCGTAAGCCGTCAGGATGTCGCCGGCATGAGCTGGAGTAAATGTCTCGCCGCCCGGGATCAAGCCAGTTGGGCCCACCTGTGCTCCGTTCTGTTCCGCTGCGACGATTTCGTTCTGCCCAGTCGGATTCTGAACGTCGAAGAGGAACTGCGGAGTCACCGCCGCCACCGTGACGTTTACGGGCGCCGTGGGAGTCTCATTCGGCAAACCGCAGTTTGTGATTACCGACACCGGCAATGTTCCCGACGTGGACAATGGATCGGCTACCGCGTTGATCTGCGTGGCGGAGACATAGATCAGGCCCCAGCGCGCGGTCCCTGCTTGAACGCAGGTGTTAGCCAGATTAGTAGGCAACGCGTTGTTCGTCAAATCACCCGCGGTGACGTTCTGGCTGACCATGGGACCGGCGAAACCAGTACCGAACATCGTAAAGAGTCCGTTGGCCGAGAGGCTGTTCACGGGAGGTACGCTAAGCCCGGCGCCGACCACGGCGTTGATTGTCGGGGGAGTGACGGGCGTCAGCAGAAACGCATGCTGCTGCTGTTGGATGATTCCCGTCCCAACAATCTGGCCGGCATTATTGATCCCGGTCGCGGAAGCCAGTTGCCATCCGGATCCGTTCACCAGTTGGCGGTTCAGGTCGTACAAAGTGCTGTTGGTGTAAACGAAAGCGTGAGAGCTGGCCGAAGCAGTTTCGAGCAGAGGTGCGAAGAACAGCGTTATGTCCGGAGTCTGAGGGGTGCTGTAGCCTACTACCGTTCCTGAATTGTTGATTCCCAGCGCAGCGCTATTCTTATCACTCCCAAGGACGCCCAAATCGGTAATGGCGCCATTGCTGAACAGCACGGCATGGCTGGTAGCGTTCGCATCGACGATTGAGGTGAAACTGTACGTAAATGCCATCCCAGAAGCCATACCTGAGTCGTTCACGCCGGTGGCCGATAGGTAATTGAAATTCGTAGCCGCAGGCAACCCTTGAGCTGCTCCATTATGCCAAAGCGTGCCTACAAGGTCGACAAGAGTATTGGCGACGATAGTCACGCTGGCTCCCGCAACCCAATCGCCTGAGGGACTAATCCCAAATGCCGCGCCTTGCATTCCCTTCGACGGAGGGAGCGAAATTGCAGTGCCGCCGGGCGTCACCAGGAAGGCTTCGCTGGCCACGAAGAAATTCACGCCGCCCTGGTTAACCTGCGTGGCTCCGGATTGGCCTGTGTTGGTGAGTCCAAAAGCTCCGGCGTTGCTCGGAATCCCGCTAAACGTTTGAATGGAACCGTTCTGATAGAGGAATGGGCTCACCGAGACGCCCTGTGCCAGGTTGATCACGATGTAAGCGCCCACCACCGTTCCTGAATCGTTCACTCCGGTGGGAACGGTCGGCTTAGACGTGGCGCCCAGGTCGTTTAGGACGCCCTTCGAGTACAGGAAAGCATGCGTGTCTGCTGCCAAGAGAATTGAACCGCCGGCCGGGCCGCAGTATCCGGTGACGTTTCCGGCCTGGCTGATGGCCGTGCCGGTGCAGGACGGCAGGCTTGGCAACGAGCCGAGATCCTGGATCATGTACTGGGGCGTCTGCGCGTACACGCAAATCGGAACAAGAAAGAAGAAAACCTTGCAACTATGCATGGTCGATATTGTAACCCTGTTCGGCGCAGGTTGAAAACGATAATTACCGCGTCCACGCTCACCGTAGGGCAAGCCTCCGGCTTGCCGACTGGACAAGCCGGAGGCTTGTCCTACGCCGAGTTGAAAAACTGTGATGGAGGTTTCAAGGGGATTACGCTGTCTAGGTTAGGCGAGTTCCGCTAAGGTATTCCATCTGGAGGTGGCTGGTGAAAAGAACGCTGTCGACTGTAGTGCTGAGCATTGCGCTCTGCTTGAGCTTGGCGGATAAATCCGCGGCACAGGTTTACAATTACACGATAAATACGGTGGCTGGGCAATACCCGATAGGGGATGGAGGGCCAGGGACAAAAGCGCTCTTGGGGTGGCCGTATGGCGTGGCCTTGGACGCGAACGGCAATCTCTACATCGCCGACTACCTTGACAACAGGGTTCGTAAGGTCGTACTCGCCACCGGCGTAATCACGACCATCGCCGGGACGGGAATCGGCGGTTTCAGCGGAGATGGAGGCGCCGCAGTCAACGCGCAATTGTTCGCTCCCGCCTCCGTGGCAACCGACACGGCCGGAAACGTGTATATCAACGACTACGGCAACGAAGTAATTCGCAAAGTGGATATCAATGGCAACATCAGTACGTTTGCCGGCACACCCAACAAACCTGGATCCACCGGCGATGGTGGGCCAGCCACGGCAGCCAAATTAAGTCTACAGGTGGGCGCCGGTTTGGCGGTGGATGCGGCTGGCAACGTCTACATAGCTGACTCGCTCAATTCGGTGATCCGCGAGGTAACGGCGAGCAATGGCAATATCGCTACCATCGCCGGGACCATCGGGAAAACAGGGGGCACTGGCGACGGAGGCCCGGCCACGAGTGCGACGTTGTATTACCCATTCGGTTTGGCATTAGACTCCAGCGGCAACCTTTACATTGCGGACGGTTACAATCAGGAGATCCGACAGGTATCGGCCCTGACCCACATGATAAAAACGGTCGCCGGAAACCACAGTGCCGGCTCCACCGGAGATGGCGGTCCGCCCACGGCGGCATCGCTCAATTATCCGTTCGGCGTCGCGGTCGATGCGCAGGGTAATCTCTACATTGCAGACACGTTCAACGAGGAAATCCGCAAAGTCACTGCGGGAGCTTCCCCCACCATCAGCACTATTGCCGGAAGCGCAAAACTGGGGTCGGGCTTGGCCGGAGATGGAGGCGCCGCGACATCAGCTCTGTTGTTCGAGCCGGTTAGCATCGCTGTGAACAGCGCAGGTACCATCTATATCGCCGATCTGTTGAACAACCGCGTCCGGTACATCAGCCAGGGAACCATAAATGAGCTAGCCGGAGCCGACCACGCTCAAGGGGATGGGGGGAAAGCCACGGCTGCTTACCTTTATTTCCCCCAAAGCGTTGCGGAGGATAGCGCGAGCAATATCTACATCGCCGACACGTTTAATCACGAGATCCGCAAAGTGGCGCTCGACGGCACAATCAGCACCCTCGCCAAGGTCGGCGCGCCTCAAGCCGTGATAGTGGACAGCTCTGGTAACGTTTTCTTCTCTCAGGGCAACCAAGTCTTTAAGGTAGACAGCAAAGGAAACATTACCGCTGTGGCTGGTAGCCCCACAGCGGGATTCAGCGGCGATGGCGGACCAGCCACTGCGGCATTGTTGAACGGGCCTCAGGGCTTGGCGTTGGATTCCGCCGGCAATCTCTACATCGCCGATGCCTATAACCACCGCATCCGCGAGATTACCGCCGGCAACATCAAGACCGTGGCGGGCAGCGGGGGGACTTGCCTGAACCCCTGTAGCTTCGGAGGATTCAGCGGAGACGGAGGGCCAGCCACTTCGGCCACCATGTCGTTCCCCGTCGGCGTCGCCGTGGATAACGCCGGCAATATTCTTATCGCAGATACACACAACCATGTCATCCGGAAAGTGGATATCAAGGGGAATATCAACACCGTGGCTGGTACGGGTGGAAAAGCTGGATACTCGGGCGATGGTGGACAGGCCACGGCTGCCCTGTTGGACTCTCCGCTAGGCGTGGCCCCGGACAATGCCGGGAACTTTTTCATCGCCGACGCCAATAACAACGTAGTCCGTGTGGTAGATGGACTCGGGTCCATCAACACCATCGCCGGTAACAATAAGGCTGGCTTCTCCGGTGACGGTGGGCCCGCTACCTCTGCCGAGCTCAGCAAACCCTTCGGCATCATAGTTGATCCCAACGCGAACGTGCTGTTCGTCGATAGCCTGAATCATCGCGTTCGGGAACTCGTTACAACGAATCCGCTGGTTCCCGGGCCGAATTCGGTGGTGAACGCCGCCAGTTTCGTCCACGGAGGCGTGGTTCCCGGCGGAATGGCCACGCTGTTTGGGTCCAACCTGACAACCGCGACCGGAATCAATCTGGCATCGGGGCTGCCGCTCGGAACCGAGTTTTTGAAAACCAGCGTGAAATTCAACGGCACCTACAGCGCACCCATTTTCGCGGTGGACAACGTGAACGGCTCCCAACAGATCAACTTCCAGGTACCTTGGGAAATTGCTTCTCTCCCCAGCGTGCTGCTACAGGTGGAAACCAACGGCGTCTCCAGCCTGCCTGTGCAGGTTCCGGTATTGGCCGCACAGCCGGGCGTAATCGCCTACAACGTCGGAGGCACCAACTTCGGGGTTGTTCTCCACGCCAATTTCCAATTGGCGGATAGCGCGCATCCCGTTGTGGCGGGCGAGACTGTGTTGATTTACTGTGTTGACCTGGGCGCCATTTCTCCGGCCCTGAAGGACGGCGAGGCTGGAACCGGGGCCGAAATAACTGTCGCTACACCTACGGCGACCCTAGGCGGCAAGAATGCTCCAATCAGCTTCCACGGAACAGCGCCCGGCTTTGTCGCCTTGTTCCAGGTGAACGTGCAGGTTCCCACGGGCCTGGCGTCGGGTAATCAGCCGCTGGTGCTCACCATCAGTGGCGTTTCTAGCCAGACGGTGCAGTTACCGGTAAAGTAGGGCAAGCCTCCGGCTTGCCCCCACGCGCAAGCCGGAGGCTTGCGCTACGGTGATAATTAGTGCAGAGGTGAAACGAAACCTGTCTGCCGCAGTTGCTGATCGTGGCTCTTTGCTTCTGTCTGGAACAGAGAGCCGCAGCCCAAATCTTTCCTTCACAATCAACACAGTGGTCGCAGGGACCCCCGAGCGCAGCGCTGTTGGCCTATCCCACACGTGTGTCCTTGGACACCAAAGGCATTGTGTACATCGCCGATACCGACAACAACCGCGTGCGAAAGGTCGCGGGCGGCAAGATTACGACCATTGCCGGGACGGGATCGCAGGGCTTCAGTGGCGATGGCCGCGCAGCAATCTCGGCGCAACTCGATTCACCGAGCGGCGTGGCCATTCATGCGGCGCGGTTTGGCGCCGATGAAGACTAAAATTACCGCTTCGACGCTCACCGTAGGGCAAGCCTCCGGCTTGCCGACTGGACAAGCCGGAGGCTTGTCCTACGCCGAGTCGAAAAACTATGATGTAAGTTTCAAGGCGATTGCGCTATGTAAGTTGGGCGACTTGCCCAAGGTATTCCATTTGGAGGGACTGATGAGAAAAACGCTGTCGACTGTAACGCTTAGCATTGCGCTCCTGTTGAGTCTGGCGGATAGATCCGCGGCACAGGTTTACAATTACACGATAAACACGATAGCTGGTCAATACCCGATCGGGGACGGCGGACCAGCGACGAAAGCGCTCTTGTCGTTTCCCTACGGCATAGCCTTGGATGCGAACGGCAACCTTTACATCGCCGACTATCTTGACAATAGGGTTCGCAAGGTGGTGCTCGCCACCGGTGTAATCACGACCATCGCCGGGACGGGGGTCGCCGGATTCAGTGGGGATGGAAGCGCGGCTATCAGCGCGCAGATCAGCGGTCCGGGCTCCGTAGTAGCCGACACCTTGGGCAACGTGTATTTTACCGACGTCGGCAACGCGGTTATTCGCAAGGTGGATAGTAGCGGCAACATCAGTACGTTTGCCGGCACACCAGGAGCGGGCGGAAGCACCGGCGATGGTGGGCCAGCCACGAAAGCCAAATTAGCTTTACACACGGGCAGCGGTTTGGCGGTGGATGCGGCCGGCAACCTCTACATAGCTGACTCGCTTAACTCCGTGATCCGCGAAGTTACTGTGAGCAATGGCAATATCAATACAATTGCCGGGACGATCGGGAAAAATGGGAGCACTGGCAATGGAGGCGCGGCTACTTCCGCACTCCTGTTCTACCCTTTCGGCGTGGCAGTTGACTCGAGCGGCAATGTCTACATTGCAGACAGCTTCAACCAGGAAATCCGAGAGGTGTCGGCCCTGAACCACACCATAACAACAATCGCCGGAACCGCGGGTGCTGCTGGTTCCAGCGGAGATGGTGGCCCAGCCGCTGCGGCGTTGTTCAACTATCCATACAGTATCGCTGTCGACGCGGCAGGGAACCTCTACATTGGAGATTTTTCCAACGACGAGATCCGCAAAATCACGGCGGGAGCCACTCCCACCATCAACACCATCGCCGGCAACATAAAACTGGGAGGCACCCTTGCTGGAGACGGGGGCCCCGCGACGTCCGCCGGGATGAGTGGTCCGATTAGCGTAGCAGTGAACAGCTCGGGCGCCGTCTACTTCGCCGATCTGTTGAATAACCGCGTCCGGTACGTGAGCCAGGGACTCATAAATGAGGTGGCCGGGGCCGACCACGCTCAGGGAGATGGGGGGAAAGCCACGGCTGCTTACTTATATTTCCCACAAGGCGTTGCAGAGGATAGCGCCGGGAATCTTTACATCGCCGACACAAATAACAATGAGATTCGCAAGGTGGCGCTGGATGGCACAATCAGCACCTTCGGCACGACCGGCGCGCCTCAAGCCGTGGCAGTGGATAGCTCCGGTAACGTTTTTGTCAGCAGCGGCAACCGAATCGTTAAACTAGATAGCAAAGGAAACGGCACCGTCGTAGCTGGCAGCAACACGGCGGGATTCAGCGGCGATGGCGGACCAGCCTCGGCAGCGTTATTGAATAATCCAGAAGGCTTGGCATTGGATTCCGCCGGCAATCTCTATATCGCCGATACCTACAATAATCGTATCCGCGAGATTTCGGCCGGCAGTATCAATACCGTGGCGGGCAGCGGAGGGACCTGCGGGAGTCCGTGCAGCCTCGGAGGCTTCACCGGAGATGGAGGACCAGCCACTTCCGCCACCCTGTCCGTCCCTTACGGCGTGGCCGTTGATAGCGCCGGTAATATTCTTATCGCAGATTCCAACAACGACGTCATTCGGAAAGTGACCAAGGGTACCATCAACACCGTGGCCGGAACGGGTACAAAGCGGGGATACAGCGGCGACGGTGGACTGGCCACGGCTGCCCTGTTGGACGTGCCGTTAGGCGTGGCTGCGGACGCTTCGGGGAACATTTTCATCGCCGATTCCGAGAATAACGTAGTCCGGGTGGTTGGCGGATTCGGCTATATCAACACCATCGCCGGTAACAATAAGGCTGGCTTCTCCGGCGATGGCGGACTGGGCACTGCCGCCGAGCTCAACAAACCCTGGGGCATCCTGGTTGATCCCAACGCGAACGTACTGTTCGTCGATAGCCTGAATCATCGCGTGCGGGAACTTGTTACAACGAATCCGCTGGTTCCCGGCCCGAACTCGGTGGCGAATGCCGCCAGTTTCATCCACGGCGGCGTGGTTCCCGGCGGAATGGCCACTCTTTTTGGGTCCAACCTCACCACGGCGACGGGAATCAATCTGGCGTCAGGACTGCCGCTCAAAACCGATTTCTTAACAACCAGCGTGAGATTCAACGGAACGTATGACGCGCCTATTTTCGCCGTGGATAACGTGAACGGCACCCAACAGATCAACTTCCAGGTACCCTGGGAGATTGCTCCTCTCTCCACCGTGTTGCTGCAGGTTTCGACCAACGGCTCCTCCAGCCTGCCTGTCCAGGTTCCTGTGCTCGCGGCGCAGCCGGGTGTGATCGCCTACAACGTCGGAGGCACCAATTTCGGGGTTGTTCTCCACGCCAATTTCCAATTGGCGGATAGCGCGCATCCCGTTGTGGCGGGCGAGACAGTGTTGATTTACTGTGTTGACCTGGGCGCCATTTCTCCGGCTCTGAAGGACGGCGAAGCCGGAACCGGCGCCGAACTAACCGTTGCTAAGCCCACGGCGACTATCGGCGGCGTTAACGCTCCGGTTAGCTTCAGCGGAACTGCTCCTGGCTTTGTTGCCTTGTTCCAGGTGAACGTCCAGGTTCCCACAGGCCTGGCTTCGGGCAATCAGCCATTGGTGCTCACCATCAGTGGCGTTTCGAGCCAGACGGTGCAGTTACCGGTAAAGTAGGGCAAGCCTCCGGCTTGCCCCCCACGCGCAAGCCGGAGGTTTGCGCTACGGTGATAATTGGTGCAGAGGTGAAGCTTGAAACGAAACGTGTTCCCCGCAGTGCTGGTCGTGGCTCTTTGCTTCTGTCTAGAGCAAAGAGCCGCGGCCCAAATCTATCCCTTCACAATCAACACAGTCGTCGGTGAGTATCCGTCGGGAGATCAGGGACCCCCGAGCGCAGCGTTGTTGGCTTTTCCCCTACGTGTGTCCGTGGACACCAAAGGCAACGTGTACATCGCCGATACCGACAACAACCGCGTTCGAAAGGTCGCAGGCGGCAAGATCACGACGATTGCAGGGACGGGAACCGAGGGCTTCAGTGGCGATGGCGGCACGGCAGTCACGGCGCAACTCGATTCACCCAGCGGCATGGCCATTGATTCGGCGGGAAATATTTACATCTACGACGTCGGCAACTTGCGAATTCGGAAAGTGGACGCGAATGGCATAATCACAACGGTTGCCGGCAATGGACAGTCCGGTTCCACGGCCGACGGGGGCCCCGCGACCGGCGCCATGTTAGGACTGAACACGAATGGCAGCGTCGTGGTGGATTCGGCGGGCAACTTCTACTTCTCCGATGTGACGAACAACGCTGTCCGCAAGGTCACCGTCTCGACCGGCATCATCAGCACTTTCGCTGGGATTGTCGGGCAAACCGGGAGCGGCGGTGACGGAGGGCTGGCCACCTCAGCCACCTTCCAAAATCCTTGCGGCCTGGCCTTCGATGCCGCGGGCAATTTGTATATTGCCGACGGGTTCAACCACAAAATCCGCGAGGTGCTGGCCAAGAATGGAATAGTCAACACCGTCGCTGGAAACGGCACATACGGCGCGGCCGGCGACGGCGGTCTAGCCACTGCGGCGGTGCTTGGCAATCCATTCGACGTGGCTGTGGACTCGCAGGGCAACCTCTACATCCCGGATTACCACTACAATACAGTCCGCAAGGTGACTGCTGGATCCAACATCATCAACTTGTTCGCCGGCAGCACCGCGGGCTATAGCGGCGACGGCGGGCCGGCTACGTCCGCGCAGTTGTTCGACCCTGTGGGCGTGGCCGTGGATAGCTCCGGAGCAGTCTACATCGCCGACACCGGGAATAATCGGATTCGCACTGTTAACTCGGGAATAATTAATGAGTTCGCCGGCGCCGATCACGCACAGGGTGATGGCGGGAAAGCTCTCGCCGCAACTCTTTACTTCCCCGATCGCACGGCGTGGGACAGCGCCGGTAACCTTTACATCGCGGATACAAGTAATAGCCGAATCCGCAAGGTGACTTCTGCGGGCATCATCTCAACCATAGCGGGTACGGGCTCCACGGTTCCTTCCGGCGACGGCGGGCCCGCAATATCGGCCGGTGTCGACTCGCCCGCTGCCGTGGCAGCGGATAGCTCGGGCAACATATTCATCGCCACCGAAAACCAAATCCGTAAAGTCGACACTCATGGAAACATCGGTACCGTGGTAAATACCGCCAACACGACCGGCTTTAACGGCGACGGCGCTGCCGCCACCGCGGCGCTTCTGAATAGTCCCACCGGATTGGCAGTCGATTCCGCCGGCAACCTCTACATCGCTGACTCCTCCAATCACCGAATCCGTAAAGTCTCCGGAGGCAACATCACCACCGTGGCCGGCAGCGGCCCCATTTGCCTGAATCCCTGTAACAACGGTGGCTTCACCGGCGATGGAGGGCCCGCCACTTCGGCCACCATGTCTTACCCCTGGGACGTGACTTTCGACAGCGCGGGCAATATGCTAATCGCGGACTCGTCGAACAATCGCATCCGCCTGGTGGACGCGAACGGGAATATCAGCACCGTGGCCGGTTCAGGGACCACCGGCGGATACAGTGGCGATCTTGGACCGGCCACCTCCGCGCTTTTGTCCATCCCAATCGGCATAGCGGCGGACAATGCAGGAAATTTTTATATCGCCGATAACGCCAACAACGTAATCCGCATGGTGGATGGATTAGGCGTGATTTCGACCATCGCTGGAGGCGCTACCAACGGCTTTTCCGGCGACGGTGGCCCCGGCGACTCGGCCGAGCTGGATAATCCTTATGGCGTCGCGACAGACGCTAGCGGCAATGTCTGGGTTGTCGATCGCAATAATCATCGCGTTCGCAAGCTTACCCCCTCCGGTCCGCTGGTGGGCAACGGTCCACTCGGCATCGTCAACGCCGCCAGCTTTGTTTCCGGCGGCCTTGTTCCGGGCGGCATGGCCACGCTCTTTGGATCTAATCTGACATCCGGCAAGGGGATCAACCTGGCCTCAGGCCTACCGCTGGCAACTCAACTGCTGAATACTTCAGTGAAGATCGACAACACCCTGAGCGCGCCCATATTCGCCGTGGACAACGTGAATGGCCAGCAGCAAATCAATTTTCAAGTGCCGTGGGCATTGGCCGGCAAATCCAGCGCCGTGGTGCAGGTGGTGAACAACGGCGCGCTGAGTCCCACGGTTACCGTTCCAGTGCTTGCCGCGCAGCCCGGCATTTTCGTGGCTCTGCACGCCAATTATCAACCGGTGACCAGCGCGGATCCAGCTACGGCGAGCGAAATACTGGTGGTGTATTGCACCAATCTCGGTGCGGTTTCTCCGGCTATTGCCGACGGCGCGGCGGGCTCCGGTAAACAAAAGACAGTTGCGGCGACGACAGTCACAATCGGTGGCGCGCCAGCTCCGGTGAGTTTCAGTGGATTGGCTTCCGGCTTCGTGGGGCTCTATCAAGTGAATGCGCAAGTTCCCACTGGACTCGCCGCCGGGAATCAGCCGGTGATCGTCAAAGTCGGCAGCGCTTCGAGCGTACCGGTGCTACTGCCGGTGAAATAAGAAAACTCGTTTCTCGTTCCCCGTTCCCCGTTCCCCGT
>Ga0182024_10021855_pt1 | contig 11576 bp, 12 predicted proteins | sample P32metaG_FD_120480 | JGI IMG/M metagenome (GOLD analysis project Ga0182024, IMG submission 120480) | Permafrost microbial communities from Stordalen Mire, Sweden - P3-2 metaG (Illumina Assembly) | ecosystem: Environmental > Terrestrial > Soil > Wetlands > Permafrost | place: Sweden: Stordalen... | reverse complement strand
CGCCACACTCCCGAGCGCCACGGTCCCGAGGGCGCCGATCTCGATATGGCGCCAGGTGCCTACAACGAGGCCAGTGCTGGCTCCGCCCCCGGAGCCCCGGACAGCGAGGCGCCTCAGGCCGATCCTCACCTGGACGACATCCTGCCCGCGAAATCCAAGAACTTCTTCCGTCTGCGTCGCTAGCGCAACGAGCCGGCTTGGGAGCAGTTAGTGCTGTGCGCCGTCGATAGCGGCTGCTGAGAGCACTGCTAGTCGTTGTCGGGCCCGTCGCCGCCTGCTCGAGTGGACTCGAGCTTGTAGCCCAGACCGCGGATCGTGGTGATCCTACGCGGGTGCGCCGGGTCGTCCTCTATTCGGGCCCGCAGCCGCTTGACGTGTACGTCGAGGGTCTTCGTGTCGCCCACGTAGTGAGGGCCCCAGACCCGGTCTATCAGGGTCTCACGGGTCAGGACCCGACCGGCGTTGGTCATCAGCAGCTCGAGGAGCTCGAACTCCTTCAGGGGAAGGCTGACCTCCTGCCCGCGCAGGTACACCTCATGTCGTTCGGGGTCCAGGCGCAGGTCGCCGGCGTCGAGCACGTCGCTCTCGTCGGGGACCTCTTCGGGAGGGGGGGTGCGGCGCAGCACCGCTCGCATGCGCGCAACAAGCTCGCGCAGGCGGTACGGCTTGCTGACGTAGTCGTCCGCTCCGACCTCGAGGCCGACCACGGTATCGATCTCGCTCGTCTTGGCAGTGACCATGATGATCGGTGTCCGGGAGCCGGCGGCCCGGATGGTGCGGCAAACGTCGATGCCCGAAACCCGGGGCAACATGACGTCTAAGAGGACCAGGTCAGGGCGTACTGAAGCGAACTTGTCCAGTGCTTCGGCACCGTCGTAGGCGACCTCGACCCGGAACCCCTCTCGTTTCAAGCCAACAACAAGGGCCTCGACGAACGAGGTCTCATCCTCGACGAGCAGTACCGTTACTTGTTCAGTCACGGGCGTGTTCTTGTTTTGCGAGGGGCACCCACAACGTAAACGTCGAGCCTTCCCCTTCAACAGAATCAACGGAGACGTCGCCGCCATGGTATGCGGCCACGTGCCGGACGATAGCCAAACCTAACCCGGTACCACCAGTCCATCGAGAGCGTGCTCTGTCAACACGGTAAAAACGCTCGAAGATCCGCTCTTGGTCCCGACGGGGGATCCCCACTCCCTCGTCCCGGACCCGCAAGCACGCCCGGTCGCCGCGACGGTCAGCGTCCACGTACACGGCGCCGCCAGGCTCTGAGTACTTGATGGCATTGTCGACAAGATTGGCAACAGCAGAAACCAGGTCCCTGCGGTTCGCCATCACGTTCAGGACGTGCTTGGGGCGAGCGACCTCCAGCCGGATCCCTCGGGCAGCCGCCGGCTCCTGGAAGCCCTCCACTGCTTCGTCGATGACTGCCGACAGAGCGACCTCGCTGAGGCTCCCAGTGGCACCAGCCTCTATTCGCGAAAGATCGAGCAGGTCGTCGACGATCCGGGAAAAGCGGGTTGCTTCTGCACCGACCCTCGCCGTCAAGCGCGCCACGACATCGGGGTCTTCTTCGCCGTCGAGTGTTTCTGCAAGAAGGCTCAGCGCCCCGAGCGGGGTTTTCAGCTCGTGGCTAAGGTTAGCGACGAAGTCCCGGCGCACCGCTTCTAGCCGGCGCAGCTCCGAGACATCGTCTACGAGGGCAATCGCGCCCGAGGGAGGGTTGGACCCGCCCAATGGGTACGCCCTGATTTTCAGGGTGTGCCGTGTGGGGGAGTAAAGGTCGAGAGTTTCCTCGTGGTACGCGCCCGCGAGCGCCCGCCCGAGCGCAGCTTCGACTGCCTTCTCCGCAAGGAAGTCACCGTCGCGGGCGTTGACCAGCTCCCTCGCCGGCGCGTTGCGCAACACAACACGGCCCTTCTTGTTGCAGACCACTAGGCCCTGATTGGCCTTGTCGACAGCCTGGACCAGGAGCGCCAAAAGGTCGCGGGCCTCGTTGCCGTTCAATTCGGGTTGTCTTCCCACTTCAGACCGACTCCGCTACCACCGGGGGGAAGTACCTGGCCGAGGTGAAAAAGCTGTCTCTGCCCTCGAGCGCCCAGACCGATCCCTTCGCCTGCCGCGGGGCAAGCCCTAGGTCGACCCTGTCCTCGTCGGCGAGCGTCACGAGGATCTCCGCGATCACGTCTCCGTGGGTGCAGACGACAGCGGTCGTGCCGGCCAGCGACCTGATGAGGCTGACGGCCGCAGAGCTCTGTCCTTCTGATAAGGCGTCGTTTGCCTCGACGGCCAGGTTGTGGGCTCGGCTCAGTGGCTCCATCGTCTGGAGGCACCGCAGGTAAGGGCTCGAAAGGGTACGCGTCGGTGGCAAAAAAAGGCCTGCGATTGCGACCAAGCCTTCAGACTGCCTCTCCCCGTGTACGGATAGAGGGCGCCGGCGGTCTTCGCCCGACCACTCCTTCCTGGGGCGTGCGTGGGCATGACGCACCAGAAGCAACGGCACTCTTGAAGTCTTGCAGAAGAACGCGGTCCAGTCCGAAACGGCGCTCATGGGGTGGGCAGGACCACTCGCTGCGCCAGAAGACGGAGAAACGCGCGACAGACCAGACGGATGGGCCCGGTAGCCAACCCGATCCCGGCACAACTCCCGAAATGGCTTTACCCTGGTCATGTGGGCCAACATCTCCGACAAGGACAGCCAAGGGCCGCCAACAACAGGGCGAGCGGCCTGCGAGAGGTCGGCCTAGCGCTCGTCACAGTGGGCCTCGTGGTGCTTCTTTTCGTGGCGTACGAACTGGTTGGTACCAACCTGGCCGAAGAGCACAGCCAGGCCCGGCTTGCCCGGGACTTCAACGCGGCCGTTGCCAGCGTTCCTGTGCGCGCAGATCCCAGCACGACTACGACGACCACCCTGCCACCCAAATTGGCACGGACCGCGAAGGGGATCGCCACGCGCCTTGATTGGAAGGCCCCGGCGCGCCGGTCGAGCCCGAAGGGCCATGACCCCAGCGTCTTGACCGAAGCGTTGCCGGTTACCCCGCCGGGAGGAGCACTCGACCATTTGGAGATCCCGGCCATCGGTGTCAACCGCTACGTAGTCGAAGGCGTTGCCGAAGCCGACCTGCAGGAGGGCCCGGGGCACTACCCGGGGACGCCGTTGCCTGGTCACTCGGGCAACGTTGCGATCGCTGGGCACCGGACAACCTTCGGGGCACCGTTTTTCCGGCTCAACGAGGTGCACAGCGGCGACCTCGTGTACCTGACAGACGCCTTGGGCACGACATGGGTCTACCGGGTGGCCAGCCAGTTCGTTGTAGCACCGTCCGACGTGGCTGTCCTGGACCACACGAAGGCGCCGGAGCTCACGCTCACCACCTGCAACCCGCGTTTTGAAGCGACTTCGCGGTTGGTCGTCCGGGCTGTACTTCTAACGCACCTGGTACGGGGGACCAGGGTGCCCAAGCCGCTGCCCGTGGAGGCAACAAAGGACGGGCACTTCCCCTCCGTGAGCGGCCGCTCGGCATCCCTTCCAGGTGGGCCCCACAGCTCGCACACGAGCCCCCCTGTCGCCGCGCACGGGACGACGACGGGGAAGGGCAATGCCCTCCCATCCGACCCAGCGACCACTCTTCCCACTTCGAGCACCTTGCCGGTTTCGGCCAGCTCCTCCCCCCCAGACGGGGGCGGCGGTTCTCCGACGGTCGGAGGGGGTGGCGATTCGCCGACGGTAAGCACAAGCCCTGCGGCGGCTTTGTTGAGTGCGAGCGCCGGCTCGAGCGGCAGTGGTAGCGGCACCGGTGGGGCCGGCGCTGGGGCGCTGGGCTGGGGTGTTATTGCGTTGGCGGCCTGGGCCATCACTCGCATCGCCGCAGCGCGCAAACGCCGCTACAGCAAGGTCGCCGTGCTTTTCGCCGGAGCCCTAGTGTGCCTGGTCCCGTTGTGGTTCGCCTTCGGCAACGTCGTCAACCTCCTGCCGGCGAACATTTGAACGGGAGACGTAATCCTCGAAGGCGTCGAGGACCACGACGTCACGTGCGTATGTGAAACGTTGGCGAGCGTCGTCCAGTGGCGCCCAGAGCAAGTCGTCGATCTCGTCTTTCGACTCGGGTAGCAGTGCCGGCTGGGCGTTGGCGAGAGCGCCAGTGCCCGGTAGCACCGTCATTGCCCAGTACCGGACCACCTTTGGGCGCCCTTCGGCGTCCCTGTAGGTTGTGCTCGGTAGCTCCGGGCCGAGGCGGCACGATAGGCCAGTTTCCTCTCGGACCTCACGGAGGGCTGCCGCCTCGTCGCTTTCCCGGGGTTCAACTTTGCCCTTGGGAAGGGCCCAGTCGTCATAAGCAGGCCGGTGGACGAGCACGACTTCGATGCCAGCGGGGACACGGCGCCAGACAACACCACCGGCGGCACGTACTTTCTTAGCCGAGCCGGGCGCCCTCAGCGGTCCCGCCGTTGCCGCGCTGTCCGCGTACTGGCCCGAAGTGGCGGCCTTGGGGACGCGCGGAGACGTGCTCACCCGATCGAAGCCAGCCTCTCGCCAGTGCCGTGGCGCTTGCTCCGTGCGAGGGCAAGCTCCTGGAAGTACCGCTGGGCATTGATGTGCTTGGAACCCGGCACCTTGTACCAAGTGCCGTCTGGCGCCAGCTCCCACGCAAGTTCGTCGTCGGCCAGGTTCACCTCGAGGATTTCCCGGAGCCGTGCCTGGATCTCAGGAGACGTCACGTCGACAAGCGCTTCAACGCGACGGTCCAAGTTGCGCTCCATTATGTCGGCCGACCCCATCAGGTACCGGCCACCTTCGGGTAGCACGGAGCGGCCCGCTTCGCCGTCGTAGCCCACCGGGGCCCCAACGGCTTCGGCGGCGGCATCGGCGTCAGTGCTCAGGAAGTCTGTGCTCGGGAAGTCTGTGCTCGGGAAGTCAGTGGTCGCGAAGTCGGTGGTCGGGAAGTCAGTGGTCGCGCCGTCGCCGAAATAGTAAATCCGTGAGTGTTCCAGGTAGCGCCCGACCAGCGACCGGATACGGATTGTCTCAGAAAGCCCAGGGACACCGGGCCGCAGCCCACAAACCGCCCGCACGATGAGGTCTATCTGGGCACCGGACTGGGAAGCGGCGTAAAGAGCGTCGATCGTCTTGCGGTCGACAAGGTTGTTCAATTTCCATACGATGCGCCCGGCGGGGCCTCGCTCGGCCTCTTTTTCGATGAGCTCGATTATTTTCGAACGGAGCGCGAGCGGTGCAACTATCAATTGCCTATAGGCCGATTGGCGGCTGTAGCCAGTTAGGAAATTGAACAAGTCGGTCAGGTCCTCGCCGAGCGCCGGGGAGGCTGTCAAGATCCCGATATCTTCATAAAGACGCGCTGTCGAGGAGTTGTAGTTGCCCGTACCGATATGGCAGTACCGGCGGATCCCGTCGCCTTCCTCGCGCACGACTAGCGCCGTTTTGGCATGCGTTTTCAGGCCGATCAGGCCGTAGACGACATGGACGCCCGCTTGCTCGAGCGCTCTCGCCCAGCCGATGTTGGCAGCTTCGTCACCTCGCGCTTTCAGCTCGACGAGGGCTGCCACCTGTTTGCCTCTTTCAGCGGCACGTATCAGCGCAGTGACGACCGGGCTGTCACCTGAGGTCCGGTAAAGGGTCTGCTTGATTGCTAGGACTTTCGGATCTCGCGCAGCTTGCTTCACGAACGCCTCAGTCGACATTGCGAAGCTTTCGTAAGGATGGTGGACGAAGATGTCTTCGTGGGCGATGGCCGCGAAAATATCGACCTGCCCGTCGTCCGGAGCTGCCAGCCGGCTCGGGGTCACCGGTGAAAACGGTTCGTCCTTCAGCTCGGGGCGATCGAGGCTATGGATCTCCCAAAGAGCGCTGTAATCGAGCAACCCGTTCATTTCGTAGACGTCCGCGGGGTGGAGGTCGAGCTCACGGATGAGCAGGTCCAGCACTTCGGTGCTGAAACCGGACTCCACCTGTAGGCACACGGCGCGCCCGAAACGTCGGCGCCGCAATTCCATCTCGACCGCTTCGAGCAAGTCGTCGGCTTCTTCTTCTGCGAGGGTCAGGTCGGCGTTGCGTATGACGCGAAAGGCGTAATAGCTTTCGATCTCCATTCCCGCGAACAGTTCACCGAGGAACGCTGCCACCACCTGTTCAACCGGGACGAAGCGCTCACCGTCGGGCATTGCCAGGAACCCGGGCAACAGCGGAGGGATCTTGACACGGGCAAAGCGCCGGTCACCTCGCTGAGGGTCGCGCACCATTACAGCCAGGTTGAGCGAGAGGTTGGATATGTAAGGGAAAGGGTGGCCGGGGTCGACGCCGAGCGGCGTGAGCACAGGGAACATCTGCGACTCGAACACCGTCTCGGTGTACGCCTTATCGGCAGGGCCTAGAGAGCTCCAAGGGACTAAACGGATGCCGTGGGTGGCCAGTTCCGGCACGACAACCTCGTTGTAAATCCTTGACCGTTGCGCAAGGGCGTCCTTTACCTCGGCTCCTACCGCCTTCAGCTGTTCGGGGACCGAGAGCCCGTCTGGCGCGGTACCCGAGATGCCCGCAGCCAGCTGGTCCTTAAGGCCGGCTACGCGAACTTGGAAGAACTCGTCAAGGTTGGTAGAGAAGATAGCCAGGAACTTGGCGCGCTCGAGCAGGGGCTGGGTAGGGGACGCAGCCAGCGCGAGGACGCGCCGGTTGAAGTCGAGCCACGAAAGTTCTCTGTTGACGTAGCGCAGTTCGCTGGATGCAAGGATGTTGCCAGATTGGCTTTCGCCGCCTCCTGTCCCATCCCGGCCGTCAAGTTCGGGAGAAATGGTTTCAGGACCGAGCGCCACGGCCCTCACGCTACCGCCTCGCGATAGTGCGAACAGCGGAAATGACTGAGCGGTCAGACCTCGACGGTGCCTATGAAGTCGCCTTCTTCTTCGTCGGGCACACCTAGGTCCCACTCGAGGAGCACGTTTTCGCGGGCCGCGTCGCGCACAATACGTTCCCGGTTCCGGCGGAACTGTGGGTCGTGCGGCGGCAAAAGCAGCAGGCGCGCCAGGATCCGCTGGCGAAGCTCCTCGATCAGGTTGCGGTCCCCGAAGTCCGAGTCGACTCTCCAGTGAGGGGCGACGGGGCCCAAGTAGACGACCCTTACGTGACCGCGGGGGGGCCCGGTGGCCTCGGACTGTTGAGTAGACATGCGCTGAGCATATGCGACGTATGTCACCCCGCTGTCCCCACCGTTGTCACGAGGCGACCGGTCCTGTTCCTGTGGACAGCTCGCGCAAGCGGTTTGCAGCGCTTATGACGGCTTGCAACGACGCGTCAAGGATGCTCGAGTCCATTCCAACGCCCCACACAACCAGGCCCGCCGATTCAACCTCCACGTAGGCCACCGAGGAGGCGCCGCTCCCGGCGGTCAGCGCATGTTGGTTGTAGTCAAGGACGGCAAGGCCGATGCCGAGCTCTGAAAGGCCGTTGACGAGGGCGTCGATCGGGCCGTTGCCTCTCCCGACAACGCTGCGGTGGTCGCCGTCGACGAGCAGCTGGGCAGTCACCTGAGTGATGTGGGCATCCGTCGCCCGTTCGGACACGACCTCGGCTCCAATGAGGCGCAAAGAAGCGCTCTCGGCGAGGTAAGTCCTTTCGAATGCCTCCCACAGCTCGTCCGGCTTTATCTCGGTCCCGCTAGCCTCCGTTACGGCCTGGACGGCCTTGGAGAACTCGATCTGGAGCCGGCGGGGCAGGTCGAGCCCATGCTCGGTCTCCATGACGTAGGCGACGCCTCCCTTGCCCGACTGGCTGTTGACGCGGATGATCGCCTCGTAGGTCCGGCCCGTGTGTTTGGGGTCAATGGGCAGGTAGGGGACTTCCCACTTGTCGTAGTGCTCCGGCAGTGCGGCGATCCCCTTCTTGATGGCATCCTGGTGGGAGCCCGAAAAGGCGGTGTAGACGAGGTCGCCAACGTAGGGGTGGCGCGGGTGCACGGGCATCCGAGTGGCGTGCTCAGCGATCCTCCGGACAGCCTCGATGTCGTGGAAATCGAGCTCCGGATCTATGCCCTGGGAAAACAGGTTGAGCGCCAGGGTCACAAGGTCGAGGTTCCCGGTCCGCTCGCCGTTGCCGAACAGCGTTCCCTCGACGCGGTCGGCGCCGGCAAGAAGCGCCAGCTCGGCCGCTGCGACAGCGGTACCCCGGTCGTTGTGGGGGTGAACGGACAGGACGATCGAACTGCGCTCGCGGAATTGGCGACCGAACCATTCGATGACGTCTGCGAACACGTTCGGCGTGTACATCTCGACAGTGGACGGAAGGTTGACGATGAGGGGCGCCTCAAGGCTCGGCTCGACGACGCCGGCCACTGCCTCGCAGATTTCAACCGCGAAGTCGGGTTCGGTCCCTGTGAAGCTCTCGGGGGAGTACTCGTAGAGCAGGTGCGTCCCGGGGACCTTGTGCTCGAGCTTCTTGCAAATGCGGGCTGCGTTCGTGGCGATATCGATGATCCCTTGACGGTCCTGGCGGAACACGACGCGCCGCTGCAGCTCCGAGGTCGAATTGTAGAAGTGCACGATCGCTCGGGGGGCTCCTGAGATGGCCTCGAAGGTCCGCTCGATAAGCTCCTGGCGGCACTGCACGAGCACCTGAACCGTCACGTCTTCGGGTATGAGATCTTCTTCGATGATGTGGCGGGCGAACTCGTAGTCCGGGCCCGAGGCCGATGGGAAGCCGATCTCTATCTCTTTGGTACCGATCCCGACCAAGGCCTCGAAGAGCGCCAGTTTGCGTTCCGGGTCCATAGGGTCGATCAGGGCCTGGTTACCGTCGCGCAAGTCGACGCTGCACCAGCGGGGAGCTGTTCCCAGTTGCTTGGACGGCCAAGTGCGGTCTGGGAGCACGAGCGGCGAGGTGGCGGCGTACTTCTCGAACGGCATCTTGGAGATCGTCAACGGGGGGCGGGTCATCTTTGGGCCTTTCTACGACGGGAACGAAAAAACCTCCTGGCCAGAAGGCACAGGAGGTTCCGGCGAACACCGCTTGGGGTGTTCGCCTAGGTGAGAAGGAGCAGGCTTGCGCGAGCGCTCATTGCTCACCATGTTCCATCAAACACTTGGCACCTGTCAAGTTATGAGCTACGGTGTCTGGGCGGCGCTCCCGGAGCCCGTCTTGGGGCCGGGTGTTTGACCACCAAGGCGGCCGGGTACCGCCTTGACAAGCCCTTGTGGAGTATTGTAAAAGCAGCACCGCGTCCTTCCCCGCACTCTGACTGAGGTTCAGCCCGGCAGGGATCCAAAAACCGGCCGGGGACGTAATACATTCAGCGTGTGGCGTAAAGCGCAACGGAGGTCAAGTTGGAAACTTCTTGGATGGTGCAGGGACGGTGCCGGGACCTGCCGCCCGAGATTTTTTTCCCGAGCGACGGAGTCGGGGTGGAGGTGGCTCGCCACTACTGTGCCGAGTGCCCCGTAAAAGGGCCATGCTTGGAGTATGCCCTCGAAAACCACATCGAGCATGGCGTGTGGGGTGGTGCCTCGGAGCGTGAGCGTCGGCGTATTGCACGGAGCCGCCGCGGCCTTCCTGCCCGCACCCCCGCTACGGGAGCACAGCCTCCAGGGCCTAACCGGCCCGGAGTTTCTGTCCGTAAGTAGGTTCCCTGTCGTTGTCCCGAGAAGCAGGCGGGACTAACGCGGACGGACGACAGGGCAAGGCGGACGCGGTGAGCCCAAGTGTTGGTGGGTGGTTGGCGCTCTGTATGGCCGGCGCTAGGCCTCCAGCGCAAGCCGGGGCGGCTGGTTCAGCTCAAAGAGCTGGTTCAGCTCAGGGAGCTGTCGGCGCTGCGTGCAGTCTTGGCACGAGCTTCCCGGTCAGCCAGCAAGGCATCGAGCTCTGAACGCGTGAGCGTTATGTGCTCATCGGTCTGAGCGGGCGCGACGCTACCTGACGGGAGCGCAGGGGGAGCCAACGGCGCAGCCGCCGGAGCCGACGACATCGTTGAGCCAACGTTCCCGGAGGTGGCGAGAGGCGACGAGGTGGCTTCTTCGTGAGCCTTTTTGAACTCTTTCATGGCTTCGCCTGCGTTTTTAGCCAATTTGGGCAGTTGGCTGCCGCCGAACAGAACGATGACGGCGATCAGGATGTAAGGCCAATCACCCGTGATATTTGCAAGCATTGCGCACCTCCTGGCGAACTGGCCGGTCCCCCCCATGCTACAGCTTGGGCGAAGGACTTTGCTAGCGGCCAACCTTGTATACCGACTATACGGAGGTGAGGCCAGACTTGGTTGACGTGACCGGCGACGAGCCTTTGCTCGAATGCGTTGTCAACCTGAGCGAGGGTTGCAACCCTTACGTGCTGGCGGCCTTGTCAGCGGCCGCCGGGCGCTGCCTTTTGGACCGCCACGGCGACTGCGCCCACCACCGTTCCGTGTTCACCCTGGCTGGAGACGAAAGCGTGGTGATGGACGCGGTCCAGGACCTGGCGCGAGCGGCGGTGAAGCTGCTTGACCTGCGCGGCCACGTCGGCGCCCACCCTCGTTTCGGGGTCGTTGACGTGGTCCCTTGGGTGGCCCTGGAGGGTTGGCCCTTGAAGGACGCACAAGGCCCCGGCGCCGAAAGGGCGCTCAAAGCCCGGGACGCCTTTGCCCGGTGGGCGGCCAGCGACCTTGGGTTGCCGGCGTTCCTATATGGCCCGGGACGCGCACTGCCCGAAGTCCGCAGGGAGGCCTGGGGTACTTTGCAGCCGGACTTCGGGCCGCTCGGACCGCACCCTACGGCCGGCTCGGTAGCCGTGGGTGCCAGGGGGCTGATGGTGGCCTACAACCTCTGGCTTGAAGAAGCCGACCTCGCCAAGGCCCGAGCCGTTGCGGCAACGCTCCGCTCGGCAGAGGTCCGAGCGCTGGCCTTCGCCCTGGGCGAGCGGGTCCAGGTCTCGTGCAACCTTGTGCAGCCGTTCGTTGTCGGTCCAGCCCAGGTGTTCGACACGGTCGCAAGCATTGCACCGGTTGCGAACGCTGAACTCGTGGGGCTCGTGCCGCAGGCCGTCCTGGCCGCGACCCCTAAGCGGCGCTGGGAGGAACTCGACCTGTCTGTTGAGCGGACCATCGAAGACCGGCTTGAAAATATAACGGCGAGGCACGCCTGAGCCTTTCGGCCAAAGCCTGCCTCGCCGGGGGAAGTTGCTTTAGCGCGGGCGCTCAGGAGGCCTTGCTGACGCGGTACGGTGCCCCGTTGCGGCGACGACGGAGCCGACGGCGCTCCCTTTCGGACAGGCCACCCCAGATGCCGAACTTCTCGCCGTTGCGGAGCGCGTACTGAAGGCAGTCCTCGCGGACGACACAGCCACGGCAGACCTCCTTGGCTTCGCGGGTTGACCCGCCCCTCTCCGGGAAGAAGAGGTCTGGGTCGACGCCCAGGCAGTTCGCGGACCGCTGCCAAGTTGGCACTTCGCTGTCCCAGCGGAACCCGGTCAGATCGGCCGGTAAGTGCAAAAAGCGCACGATGTCAGTCACCGGCGGCTCCCATCGGTCGTGTGTCGTCTTAGGTAACGTCGTTTCAAGCACCTCCCAGGGCCCACCTGGGTGGCACTGATGTAGTTACGT
>Ga0182024_10021854_pt1 | contig 11576 bp, 15 predicted proteins | sample P32metaG_FD_120480 | JGI IMG/M metagenome (GOLD analysis project Ga0182024, IMG submission 120480) | Permafrost microbial communities from Stordalen Mire, Sweden - P3-2 metaG (Illumina Assembly) | ecosystem: Environmental > Terrestrial > Soil > Wetlands > Permafrost | place: Sweden: Stordalen... | reverse complement strand
GATTGTCGCGCAGCTCTCACCTTGATTGACGCGCGGCAATGGTGCGCAGTTTGCAGCGCCGCTGCCATTCAGGCCACGTGTCCATCCACTGATGTAGCCGCTTTGTCTGCGCGTCCAGTGTCAGCAGCTCGACTCCTTCAGCGCTCACGGCGCTGATGTACAGCAGGCCATCATCTTGCACCCAAAGCTCCTCAGGCTGCGGCATGTGCGCCCGTGACTCACGCCGTCGCGCCGCCAGCCTGAGCCACGGCACCAGGACGAACTGACACCCGGCGATGACTGCCACTACGAGCCCGACGACGTAAAAGAGCAGCGCGGTCACGTCGATGCAATCACCGCCACCGCGTCACCGGGCTGCACCGCGTAAAACTCGGTCGCATTGGCCGGCATTCTGGCGGTGCCACCGACCAATCCGGCTATCGCAACCGGCGTCCTGCCGCCGATCTTGACCGCAGAAATCCCGGTGGTGTGTATCCTAATTACTCGCGTCGCCGGGTTGAATGGCGCGGACACCGCCGAGACGCCACCGTAGGCCACCACCTGGTCCGCCACGGTCGGGCAGCGCGGGTAGTTGCTGCCGCTGCTGGCATCGTTCAGCAACGACCCGTACTCGCTCACGAACAAAAATGCCGAACTCGGGAAGTTTCCGGCCAGCGCACCCGTAAGGACGGCGGCGCCGACGGCTGGGGTCAATGTCGTGTTCATGAAAGCTCCTGTGAAGTAATTTCGTTAGTCGTGGGGCAGAACCGATCCTCGATGACTGTCAGCTGACTGCCGGCAAGGACGGCGAAAAAGTCCTCGCCACCCGCTGCTATGTCGGTGCTAACGATGGGCTGATTTATTTCGATCATGCATGGCGCATCGGCGCGCACGTGAATCAGATTTGTCTTGTGACTGAAGGCGCGGCTCCGCATCAGCTCGCCGCGTATCAGCAGGCGCTGTTCCACCAGCGGCTTGGCGCAGTCGAATTGCGCGTGACCACCGCCAAGGAATATGGCGCGATACTCGGTAATGGTTAGCCAGCCCATTGCTACAGCTCGCGCTTCGGACCGGCCTTGAAGATCGCCTTCAACGCGGCGACGGTCGGGTCCACGTCCTTATCTTCCGGCTGCGGTCGTCCATCGCTCATTGACGCGGCATGTGACGGTCCTAACCGCGTGGGTTTAGCATCGGGCGCGGATTGGCGCTGCGTACCTAACGTGGCGCCATCGTCAGCCACTGCATTATCGTTCCGACCATTCCAAGACTGTGGCGGCGCCGAGAGTTTGCGCAAATACTCTTGATCCGGCGTTTCTAATCGCGGGCCTGCGTCATGAGTAATACGGATTGCCTTGAGCGAGCACAGCCCGGCGCTGCCCACATCGCGCGCCGACTTGCGCAGCTCGTCACCCTTGACCACAGCGGCGATTTTTTCGGCCAGTCTGCGCCAGCGGCCCTTGCCCAAGCGCGTGCGCTCCTGACTCACATGCTTCTGCAGCATGCGGCCTGACGGCCCGCGCCGCATCGCCTTCTTGATTTCTAGTGCAGCCGCCGCGCGGCCCTGATCGTCAATGAAATCCATGATTCACCTCGTTAGTTAAGTTCCAAGAATAAAGGTCGCCGCCACGCCGTGCCCAAGGAGTGAGGGATCACGGCGCGCGCGAGTACTCGGGTACCAGCCGAGCGCCGTCCACTGTGTGTCGCTGCCCGGATGTCTGACCGGGCGGCACGGAGGTTTTCCCCACACCTGACGGCCGACGGGGTTTGCTGAATCGCGGTACTTGCCGTCTAATCCGCGGCTGGCGGCGAATGATAAGAACCCCCGGCAATTCGACATTGCAGATAGGTGCGCGCCACCGCGTCGATTCCGCAGAGGACGAACGGCGCGTGCGCGCTCTCGGGTTACAAGTCCGAGCCATCGACCCGCCGGCCACGGTGTGGTGCGACCCGGAAGGGTGCCGGGCCGCCGCACGGAAAATGCCCACACCCGCCGACACTGCGCGGTTCTTGATGACGGAGCACTCATCGCAGTAATCTCCGGCCGGGTTCGAAAGATGAAGATCTCCGGCAATTCATTTTCGGTGCCATGGCGACACCAAATCTGTGACAATTGTTCCCGGCCTCGGTTTTTGTACGGCATGCGCTAGCCAATCTATAAGGGCTTCGCGGTCACATTCGTCGGGGATCAGGTCTTCTAGATGTTCGAAGAACGGCGCCGCCAGCGCTGTGTCAGTGACCGGCCAGTTCGGCGCTATCCAAGTGTTGAAGTGTCTTAGCCCATTTTCTTCAAAGAACTGTCCATGCGCCGGGTTGAAGGTGCGCACGTCTGCGGTCTTGCGCTTCGGACTCTTGCACCAGATTTGGGTGATCGGTATCTTCTTGCCATCGTCATTAGGTTTGCGGCAATGCGCGTAGGCCGCATGAAATTCAGGTGTCCAGAAGGACCGCTGAGTGTTGTTCAGGTCAACGATCTGTGGCCCCTTCGTTATATGAACGAAGCGCCCGAGCATGTCGTCCAGCGTCAGCATCTCGGGTGCTTCGTCGGGCGGCGGTCTTATCCAACCCGCTTCCTTCGCAAGATGAACGATGGTGCCGGCCCCAATTCGGTCAGGCTTGAACGACTTCCATGCTTTGGCTGTGGCGTCGGGGTCATTCTTTTCGGATAACGCTGACCACTTCGCGAAGTCTTGTTCGCCATCAGCCCCGAGCGCGCCCTTGATGGCCAGACCCACATTGATCCAGTCGTCATAGGCCAAGTCGTCATTTTTGATATGCGCCAGCGCCGCCCGCAGCTGCTGCGGGTCGTCAGCTTTCAGGTTTTCATTCGACTCTCGCGGCCCGTCGTCATCACTCTGCGCGCGCTCACTGACCGGCGTGCCGTACTTGGCCAGCAGCCGGTCAGCAGCGGCGATCAGCGCCTTTGCCTGTTGCTCAGTGATCGGCGGCAGATCTTGCACTGACGTTATGAGCGGATTGCCGTCACCGTTCCAGTTGTACGGCTTGCCGGTGTCCTTATGATTGCTATAGGCAACAAACTGCTGACCGTCCGCGAGGATTTCTACCTTATGTGCCTTGGCGCCCGGCGCATCCCCAGGAAGGTGATAGTCACCCGTCGCCAGTTTCCCGAAAGGTTTACCGGAGAGCCGATACACGCGCAGTGACTTCGGCGGCAGACCGATACGCTCCGGAGCTACGCCCAGAGTGCGCGTGACCAGCCTATCTAGCTTGCGGGCAATCCTTGCGTCGCGAACGTCAATGTCTACCGCCGGGGTGTTTCTAGTGAGTATGCCGATCCCATGCGCGGCATAGGTTGCTAGGTCATCCTCCTTGAATCTATAGTTCTGCCATTCTCGGCGCACAGACGGTTTCTTTTGCCCCGGCCATATCGGCAGCGGTGCATAGCCATTCGCTGCGATTGCGGCCGCATTGATCCCGAAAGTTTGCGAGTCGCGCAGACGTTTACCGAAACCCATTTGTGCTGTGCTCCAGTTTTTATTGATTTGCGTGATCTGGCATCTCGGCTTGCGGCGAGATCATCAGCACTTCAGCGGTTCTACCGTCCACGGTTACAAGCGGCGCCAAACAGGCAGCAGCCATCAGGCTCTCAGGGCGTTCGGGCAGTCTCGTGGCAGTTACAAACTCTTGTGCGGCCCGCTGAGCGGCGCGCTTCGCCTTCAGCGCATTGCGTTTCGCTATCTGGGTAAAACTCATGACGCCTCCGCCTGCTTGTGTGCCGCGCCGTTACCACGACGCTTGCCCGCGTGCTCTGGTCTGTTGGCCGGCACATCAAAATCCAAAACCTTGTCGGCCTGCTTCGCCATCCAGCGGCTATAACCCGCGCCCATGACGATGAGTTCCCTGCCGAGTCGCGACAGCGCACCTTCGGTTATGAGTTCGCTTCTGTATGCACGGCAGATGCGACGGCCGCGGATGTAGTTGCCGGGCGCCACGTCTGCGGGCCAATCCTTTAGGCGCCACGAATGCGGAACTACAACCGTGACTTGTTTGACTACTGTTATCGGCTTTTTTGTTTTCATTGCCGCACCCCCTGAGCACAGAGAGAGCGCGCGGCAATGTTTCTAGGCCGGCCCTGATTGCCGATATGGTGAGTGCGCTTGAACTTGATCAGAGCGCTGAGCGCGAACAGACGTTTCCCGCTGGCGTCTTTGGTGCAGGGCAGTCGGCCACCGTTAGCGTAGCGGCGAACGGTGCGCCCATCACAGCCAAGGAAACTCGCAGCGCCTGAAAGTCCGAAGAACTTGGCAGCGTTTGTTTTAGTATCAATCTTCACAACCGCAAACTCCTCTATGCAGCCGGAGTCAGCGGGTGTCTGGGTGTGCGAGACAATAGCCGCCGCCTCCGGTAACCGGAGATCAGCGGCTCTTTGTGTCAGCTAGCGGGTTAACGCTTCTGGAAAATGCCGTGCCACATTTTGGCTGGGTAGTGCGCCGGCAATGATCACTTGCCGATGATGCCCAACGGGCGCGAAGGCCCTGCCGTGGCTTGCATCTTACTAAGCGTGGTGCGTCGCGTGCTGCCGCAGCATGCCCCTGCGTGGCGGGATGCAGCTTTCAGGCTGCCGGCGGTTTTAGCTCGCCTGGGCTGTGATCAGCCGTACCTATAGCTTAGCATAATTGGCCGGCATGCCGCCCAAAGTCTATAAAACACGGTGTTTTCTGACAGCCCTGCGCCTGTGATTGACATGCGCCCGCTAGGCCGCGTAACTTCCAGTTTCCAGCGCGCACAAACATTGGTACGCCAGTGCGCCGGCGTCGCGGCTACCTAATCAGGTCTACCGCTGTTTTGGTTTCTGGTGATTTGTAAATCCACCGGAGCCGACAGCGTGTAGGGCACCGCCTTCCATATGTCGGCTCCATCATGATAGGAGCACGGCGATGATCGATTCAACTGTTGACGGTTTCTTCAATTTCATAAACCTACGGCACCGCATTTATCTAAAGAAGCGCGCTGGCAATCCTTGGCCGTGGACGCGCAACCGGATTCTCCAGGCGTACAGATTCACAAACGTCTACCGCGATCTCGACGCCGTTTCAGTCGATTTGAAGCATGCTGTGCTGGCCGACTATCAGCCGTGGCGAAAGGATGACGCCGCAGAACTTTTCGGTGAAGTCATCACCTATAGGCTGTTCAATTGGCCGGCCACCTACGAGCTGCTTCGCCGCCTGCGCGGTGACCGCTGGGACGAGGCCGAAGCCAAGCGCACTCTGCGAACGGCGCAGAGCCGTGGCGCCAAGATATTCACTGGCGCCTATATCGTCAGCAACAATGCATCGACTCGTCCAAAGATTGACCTGTACTGCGAGGCGGTTACCGAGGCGCGGGAGTTGTCGAAGCCATTGGTACGCTTGATTCGGGCGGATCGCACTTTGGAAAATGCTACGGCTGTGATCGCGGAACACGTGCCTATGTGCGGGTCTTTTGTAGCCTACGAGATCGTGAGCGATTTACGATGGACACCGTTGCTGAGTACAGCACCGGACATCATGACCTGGGCCAACCCCGGTCCTGGTGCAACGCGCGGACTCAACCGCATCCATGGACGACCGCTGAAGTCCAAGCCGCCCCGATCTCAGTTGGTGCAGGAGATGCGCGAACTGCTCAGGGAATCTCGACGGCCGGACCGCCTCGCTGATCACATGCGACCGCTCGAAATGCGCGACGTTGAACACTCCCTCTGTGAGGTGGACAAATATCTGCGCGTCAAGAACGGTGAAGGCAAGCCGCGCGCCCGCTATTGGCCACCGCCATGTAGCGCCTAATGCGTTACGGCTTCGGCTTCTTAAAATTTAGCCCTTCGATAACAGATGCCGGGATGAAGTAGGTGGCAACCTTAGTTCCGCGCCCCCGCAGCAGCGCGTCAAGCTCAGTGTGGCCCGTGACGGGCTGGCCCTGCGTTAGGTGCGAATACCTTTGCGTCATCGACGGTGACTTGTGCCCGAGCACCGAACCGATTTCAAGGAGCGAGGCGCCCTTGCGAGCCAGGAATGACGCGCAGCTATGACGCAGGTCGTGCCATTTAAAATCCTCAAGCCCGGCAGCTTCTCTGATCTTCGACCACCGATTTTCCAGGGTCCAGGCATTGAGCGCGGTGGCGGCGTCGAGCATAAACACCCGACTGGTTGCACGGGCCTTAGGCTTGCGCAGTTTGCGCAGCGCCGCCATGGCCGTAGCCGGCACGTGCACGGTGCGAGGTGTGTTGCTCTTGGCTTCCAAAATAACAGCCTTGCCGCCGTCGAGGTCGATGTCCTTCCAAGTCAGGCGCAACATTTCGCCCTGACGCATGCCAGTCCCCACGCTCAGCAGTATGGCCGCGCGCAGTAGCGGGGTCGGCTCGGCGGCTTTGAGCAACGCGGCCAGTTCCTTGTCGTCGAGAAACCGCTTGCGCTCATTGTTCTCCTTCAGCTGCAAGTTGGTCGGCCACGCCCGGCCCTGCGGCACCTTGCCGCTGTTCCGCGCCCAGTTCCAACAGGCGCGCATCTGCGAAAGGTGCCGGTTAACGGTTGCGGGTGTGACCTTCTCCGTTACCAGCTTCTCGCGAGCGGCATAAATCTTCTTAACGCCAAAGTCGATGATGCGCGTGTCCTTGAACTCGGCCAGCCACCATGTCACTAGGCGGTCAATATCATCGAACGTCTTGCGCTCGTTGACCTTGGGGTCCTCCAGATAGGCGTTGATTACCTCACCCACCGTGCGCCGGCTGAGGTCGTTGTCGGTGTCATCGCCCCCCTTCACTCTGAGCGCCCGCAGGCGCCGCTCCTCGGCAGCGGCCCATGCCCTTGCTTGCCTCTTGATATCGGCCAGCTTGGCCCCCTGCGGGACGCGGAAGGTCTCCTGCACGGGTTTGAATGGTCTGATCCGTACCTGCGCCACTACGGCGCCAGTCTTTGGGTTTCTACTTATGGTTGCCACTGACTACTCCTGGCTCTGGCGCTGGCATGGCCAGCCCCGCCCGGCGCGCCAACGGCACAGGGCTGTACACAGTAGGTACTGTGCGGCACCAATACTAAGCGCCGGCGGATGGTGCGTGCAGTATTTTTGCTGCATCACCCATATTTGAGGGCTTAATTAGCCGAAGATGCCGCAGCCAATAATGATATAACTCATTGATTTACTTAGTGGTGCCGGCAGAGAGATTTGAACTCCCGACCAACGGTTTACAAAACCGCTGCTCTACCACTGAGCTATGCCGGCATTTCAATAACTTACGCCGAGAGTTGATTCTCTCTGTCAGCGACTGCCAGCAGCATGTCCAGATTCGCGCCGATCCGGCCAACGCTGCTCGCACATATTGGCGGCTGGCCCGTGGCTCGGCAAGCGGCCGGTTCGACCGGTGGATACCGGGCCCTGATTGATCGCATGGATCGATCGCTTCACAATTAAAATTCAAAACGTCGAGGACTGCATCCATGCTGGAAATTCGGCCAACCTGCGAGAACTGTGGAGCTCAACTGCCACCGAATTCTCTCGAGGCGATGATTTGTTCGTTTGAGTGCACGTTCTGTCGAACATGCGTGGAACAACTACTCGACAACGTATGCCCGAATTGTGGCGGCGGATTCAGCGCACGCCCCATTCGTCCGGCACGCCGATGGAGCGGCGAAAATTATTTGATCGCAGTTCCAGCCTCGACGAAAGTAACCTCAAAGCCAGTCGATCACGCGTCACATAAAGTGTTTGCTGCGCCCATCAGGACCATTGCGCCTGAACTGCGCTAGCAGAAAATCCAACTCTGCGACCAGCAACTGCCGCCAAGGAGAACTGCAATGAGTGAAGCCACGCTCGGCGGCCGGTTTACGTTCCCCGGCACGTCATTGACGGTGCAACGGATGGGCTACGGCGCGATGCAGTTGGCCGGTCCCGGTGTGTGGGGGCCACCCAAGGACCCGGCGGCTGCCCTCGCCGTTCTGCGCGAGGCCGTCGCGGCCGGCGTGAACCATATCGACACTTCCGACTACTACGGCCCGCACATCACCAACCAAATCATCCGCCAGGCCCTGCATCCGTACCCGGCGGGATTGGTCATCGTCACCAAGCTCGGAGGCCGCCGGCCGCCGGACAAGTCGTGGCAGCGGGCCAGCTCGCCCGCAGAGCTAGCCGCTGGCGTCCAGGACAACCTGCGCAACCTGGGCCTGGACACGCTCGACATCGTCAACTACCGCGTCATGGGGTCGGACCATGGCCCGGAGGAGGGATCCGTCATCGAGCAGGTGACGGTACTGGCCGACCTTCGACGCAAGGGGCTGATCCGCCACATCGGCTTGAGCAACGTCACAGCGGCCCAGGTGGCCGAGGCGCAGGCGATCACCGACATCGTGTGCGTGCAGAACAATTACAACCTGGCACATCGCCACGACGACGCCCTGATCGACGACCTGGTCGCGCAGGGCATCGCGTATGTGCCGTTCTTCCCGCTGGGCGGATTCACGCCGCTGCAGTCGTCCACGCTGTCGGCCGTTGCGGGCCAACTCGGGGCTGCGCCGATGCAGGTCGCGCTGGCGTGGCTGCTGCACCGGTCACCCAACATCCTGTTGATCCCCGGCACATCGACGCTCGCCCACCTGCGCGAAAACCTGGCCGCGTCGCAGTTAAAACTGTCGACGCAGGTGTTGGCGCAGTTGGACGCGATCGCCTCCGCGGTTGTTATCAGCAGGTAGCAGCGTTCAGCCGCCGGAGGCTTTGGCCGGACAGTCAGCGACCTGCAGCGCTGTGCTGCTCTGAAATTGCTTCGGTTGCAGATCGGCATCGGAGGGCTTCAGGTCCACGTCGAGCCAGTGCACGCTGACGCTACGCTGGTGCAGGTCCAGCACCGGCTTGAAACCGAGTTGCCGTACCTGCTCGGCCCGGCGCACGGCGTGCTTCTGGTCGCTGAAGAATCCGACCGACACGCGGTCCGACTGCTCGGGTTGCGTCATCGCCGCAGCGTCGTGAATGCCGGCGGCGTTGAGGCGGGTAAGCACGCTGCGTTGGGCGGCCGCCGTGAGCTCACCGATGTAGACCCAATAGCCGTCGGCCACACTCGAATCCACAGTGCGATCGCGCGCAGCCCAGCCGTGGGTGCGCATCGCATCGCTTGCGGCGGCCAGCGCAGCGGCATCGGGAAACGGGCCAATGGTGCGGCAACGGGTCGGTGCTGCGGCGGCACTCACCGGCGCCATCGTTACCAGCTCCAGCGTCGGCACCGCAGGGCTGGCGGGCAGCGCCGCGACGGCCTCCCTCGGCTTGCCGGCCCAATGTGCCCAGCCAAGGAATACCAGATTCAGCAACAGCAGCGCATAGAAGAGGTTACGCACGCGCCGATTTTATGCGATCTGGCGCCCGGGCGTTGGCAAGCACCGCCAGGCCCCGCAGCACCAGGTCGTCCTGGCGCCAATAGCGGCCGTGCAACAGCGGCGTAATCGCTACCGCCGCGCCGCCGGAAAGGATCAGCCGCGGGCGGCGGCCGAGCCGCGAGCGCGCCTCGCTCATGGCATGCCCGATCAGCGCCGCACAGGCGTGGCGCGCGCCGGCCAGCAGCGCCGCATGGGTGTCGTGCGCGAACAAGGCCGCAGGCCTGTTGCGGCTCGCCGATGATCCGCGCGCCTGTCCGATCCCGAGCACCTGATCGAAGCTGGACGCAGCGCCCCAGCCGCCGGCGCGACGCCGAATTCCGGCGGTATGCTCGAGCAGCGATTCGATCATGAGCCGCGGACCGGGAACGAGGCTACCGCCGAAATGCCGGCCCGCCGCGTCGAGCAGATCGATCGTCATCGCCGTACCCAGACCCACCAGGCACAGATCCTTGCCCGGATGCTCATGCCGCGCGCCGATCAGGCCGAGCCAGCGATCCACCCCGAGGCGCCAGGACTCACGATAGCCATTACGCACTCCGGCGGCGGCAGCCTGGCTGCGTGGGAAATGCGGCGCACCGAGTCCGGCGCGTCGTGCCGCTGCACGGATCTGCCGCTCCACCGCGCGACCAGCGACGTTGCAGGCATAGATGGTGTCGGGAGTTCCGGCCGCCTTGAACAGGCGCGACCAGACGAGCGCCGAACTGCGCAGCGTCCGGATCTCCATCACCCCCTGTGCGGCGAACGGCTGGCCACGCCGGTAATGCCGGCGCACGACGGCCCATTTGAGCCGCGAATTGCCAATATCCAGCAGCAACAGGTTCATGAGACCGCTCGCGCCGACACCTCGCCGGTAACGAATCGTTGCAAGCCGTCGCGTGTCTGCAGGCACAGTGCTCCGTCGCTATCGATGCCGCGTGCGTGGCCCGCAATGCTGCCGCTGTCGGAGCTGATCACGACCGACTTTCCGGCCAGTGCATCGGCGTCGCGCCATTCGCCGGCAAAGGCGGCGAAACCGTCGCTCTCGAACTGCGCGAGCCCGGATGCCATGCTGCCGATCATGGCTGCCGCGAGGCGATTGCGATCGGGCTGCACGGCTCCCAGTCCGGTCAGATCAGCCGCCTGCGTGCCGCTGTGCGCGACTTGGCGCAGTACGGCATCCCCCAGCGCAACATTCAATCCCAGTCCGATCACCACGTGAGCCGGCCCACCGGCTTCGGCTCGCAGTTCGATCAGGATGCCGCCAAGTTTGGCGTTGCCGACCACCAGATCGTTGGGCCACTTGAGCGCCGGCCCGCTGATACCGATCTGCGCCATGGCGCGCAGCGCACATACGCCGATGGCCAGACTGAGCGCGCTGATGTCACGCGGCAGCGCTGCGAAGCACCAGCTGATCGACAGGCAGATCGCCCCGCCTGGCGGCGCAAACCAGGTGCGCGCGCGCCGGCCGCGACCGGCGGTCTGGTATTCCGCCGTCAGGAAATCAAACTGACCGGCCGGCGGCACGTGGCGCAGCAGCAGATCGCTATTGGTCGAGCCCGTGCGCCAGACGCACTGTCCAGTGCGCAGCCTGGCGGCTACCGTGCGCGGCAGCAGTCTGACGATGTGTTCGCGCTCCAGCAGCCCTGTGGCCGCCGGCAATCGATAGCCCCGGTTCGGTACCGCATGCACGCTGACACCGAGCGAGCGCAACGCGGCGATCGACTTCCAGATCGCGTTTCGGCTCACACCGCAATCCGCGGCCAGCCGGGTTCCGGAATGCATCTGTCCATCCGACAACAGGCGGTAGACGCGCTGGGGTAACGGCTCGAGTTCGCTCATGCCTGGCTCGCCGGTACTTCGGCCAGCATGCAGCGCACGCTGCCGCCACCCACGCTCTCAATGGTCGCAATGTCAGCGGCAACGACCCGATCAACGCGCTCGCGCAGCCGGTCCCAGGCCCGATGATCGGGGTGTTGCAGCGCCGAGCGTGCCCGCTCGGACAGTGCCAGCACCGAGCACGCGCCGCCACCGGCGTCCCTGCCACGCAGCTCGAGTACGTTGCCGGCGAACCCGGACATGGCCGGCAGCGTGATGCGGATGATCTCGCGGCCACCGGCGCCAAGCCGCTGCAGCACGCGCTCACGATCCGCCGCATCGATCGCCTCGGCGCACACCACCGCCCAGTGCGAGCCAATGCTCAGCATGACATTGGTGTGATAGATCGGGGCGCCGCCGGCGCCGCGCGCATCGAACAGCAGCGCTTCATAG
>Ga0182024_10021853_pt1 | contig 11577 bp, 12 predicted proteins | sample P32metaG_FD_120480 | JGI IMG/M metagenome (GOLD analysis project Ga0182024, IMG submission 120480) | Permafrost microbial communities from Stordalen Mire, Sweden - P3-2 metaG (Illumina Assembly) | ecosystem: Environmental > Terrestrial > Soil > Wetlands > Permafrost | place: Sweden: Stordalen... | reverse complement strand
CCTGCCCACCACGCCCACCACCAAGAACGGACACCCGACAGGCCGACTAGCACTGAATTCAGTCATAAAGATGCTCCATGCTCCAGCGACCATGCTCCAGAGACCATGCTAGCGCTTCTCCATGTGCACTAGCGCTCCTCCATGTGTGCTAGCGCTCCTCCATGTGCACTAGCGCTCCTCCATGTGCACTAGCGCTCCTCCATGTGCGCTTAGCGACCATGCTCCAGGTCCTCCTTGCGCTGCCTGTCATTGGCTGCAAACAACGTTACCCAACGTTACAAGGCGTGGTTTTCCGTGAGAACGGCCCTAATGCTGGGAGGTAGCTCAAACCCCGGCTTTGGTAGGGGGGGTTGACGAATAATATAACGTGGGGGGGTTGACAAATAGAATATTCCCTTCCACGCTATTTGTCGCGCAGGTGCCGGAGTATAAACACAATCACAGGACGCCCGTTCGAGTCCCCATTCCATTCCAAAGTCGATAAGACGTCCTTACTAAATATCCTTCCGCCAACGTTGTCCGAGTCCACGTGGCGAAGGGAGTTTATTGATGCGGGGGGGATAGAATTGCCAACTCGCGCGGGTGGCGTGAGATGGGCTCCGACTTCAGCGAGACGGGTTAAGATATATACACCGTATCGGTATTATATTGAATATATAGTACTAATTCGACGCGATATGAAAGTAGTTTCTATTGGACCTGGCTGCCTGTTCAAGTTATTGCACGGTCACCGGAAGATAATCTGCCAGAGATGGATACGTTGTTTTTTGTGACACCGCCACGGCATATCAGTTCCAATAAGAAACATCAATACCCACCCCGTTCCCGACACGCATTCACAATGAACTTTCTCCGACCGGGGCGGGACTTCAAGCGGACAGGCCCGCGACGACGAGGAAGGTGAACCGATATCAACGGAACAGGGATTCACGGTTTTATCTTTCCTTTTCCAGCGAGGCCGTTATCTCTACCATCCGTGGAGAGTTCGCGTTGTCAAGTGCAATTCGCCGCAAGTTCAGGACGTTCTGGCATATACAGAATAAAGTTCGTTGGTTGGTACCTAGTTGATCGCGCCGTTAATAAACCCGATGAAAAAAAGGTTCTCTGCGCGTATTGTCCTCATGCTTCAGATACGAAACCTTTCAACCGGGTCAAGTAATGTATATTGGCGTCCGACCCACTGATAACTCCGGCAGTACATCACTACCTCCGTACCGCGCGCAGGACAAGCACGGACTAAATGAAATTCCCGCGACTGCTCAATTTCAAATGCGCGTCATTTGTTCGGGTTCCGGACGATACGAGCCCCGTGAATTGGTCCAAGGCAACGTTGAGTTGTAGTCCTAGCAATACCGAGCCTACATCGTGGATCAACTCGGGAAACTTGTAGTCGTAGGGTCGTGTATATGGAGGTGAGATGGTAAATACAGTTTCAGTTTATTTTTTGAGATGGACGTGCCTGCGCGGCTCATTCTAAGAGTAATGCCGATGTGGCTTTCGAAGAGTTGTTTACAGGTCATGCATGTCTTTTTAGTCGCCGCGTCAGATATCAAAATACTGTAATTCGGAAACTCATTTCGATGAAAATTCCGAAATTAATTTATTGACCCGAGACCATTAAATTCCTGGTAACTATTATCGATAGTATTGCCCGTCTATTTCTTCACTTGACACTTCCCGGAAAGTGATATCTGACAGTGCTACAGACATGGGTGTCATCATTTCGCATTCGTGAATCATTCCAGAATGCACCCCAAAATGCAGGCCATCACTGAAGTCCACGGAAACGGTTGATCTTGGAAGGACAGGGCGGGAGGGAAGATATATTATGCTGCGGGAAAAATATGACTCCAGTGAGATTTGTTTGGCACGGAGGCAACTCGATGACGTGAATTGAGATATCTACTATCGTATCTGGCGGCCGCGAGATTTGTTAAGTACGGAGGCAACTCGCGATCTAGCAGAACCCGGTGCTGGAGCATTCGGCTGAGATCGAGGTTTCCAGAACATTCGCGCTGGATGGGAGCATGTCTGAAGCCGTAGTTGGAGAGTTGAAGCATGAATGTGAGTACCAGACGACAAGAATGATAATAAGTTTGATCTTCCTCTCGCTAATCTTCCTGATCCCCATGTCTAGCTCGCAGCTCCAGTTCCGCATCCAGCCCACCTCCGGCTCTTGCGGGCTTGCACCAGCATCACATCGACAAATGCGCGGATTTGGGAGGTGGACCCTCCACCCCGGCGCCGGCTTTGGATCTGGAATTGCGAGCTGTGAGAACATGCTCGAGAATACACCCTGCTGGAGCCGGATCTGACCTCGAGAATGCTAAAAGATAAGCGCGAGGTGGTGTTGGACAATTGACGCTGTTGCAGACTCGCTGCGCTGGAAAATGTGAGGTAGATGCAGGAGCTAAACATGGGAGGCGTCGTCGGAACGCCAGACATGCTATGCAGAGTAGAATCCGGGAGCAGAGATGGACCATGGAACATGCGAGTCGGAGCTAGAACCTGAGGACAGGTTTTCTTATGCGGTTTGGTGGACACGATTCTGCAATCAGTGCGATTTTTGGACCCAGCAGATGAGAAGACGGTTCGGACGGTTGACAAATTGAAGGTAGATCTCGTCAGAAAATGTGCTAACATAGACATTGGACGAAAAGCCTTGGTTGCAACCAAAAAACTCGGGAAATTCAACATTAGTTCCAACGCCAGGCACGATATTGCCAATCAAACGGTTGACTTTTTGAAGAAAAGGGTTGCTGAGGAATACGAGTCCCAAAACGAGGTAAAACTCGCCGGATCCTTTATATGGCTAATCCTGAATGGCGAGCTCTGGATACGTGCGCCGGGAGAATACCAGAATTCTGGATACGAGCAGCTATGATGGACAATTGGATCCATTGCATGATATCAGGAGAGAACAGGCTCCGAGGCAATTCTTTCCAGATATCGATGATAGTATGTATATCCTTGAAGTTGGAGGCAGACACGATGTCGATTTTTAAGTTCGCATGCCAATATGACACAAATCGGTTGCGGTTCTAGACATTAGGATAATTCTCAACAATGAGGTCTCCGATGGAGGAGAATGCGGGAATAGAAGGGGGGTTACTTTTAAGTATTCTCCAACTCAAACCTTGTTATCCCGAGGGAATAACCAGAAGTACGTTTTGCGTTAAACTTAATCTCGAGAGTGAATTCGCACGACCGCTCGGATATATGCCGTGGCACAGCGGTGTACATCTGTTCGGGTTCGAAGCTTCCTGTCGGCGTTTTGGAGTCCAGTCTCGCGGTCCTTGCCGTGCGTCCGTGCAAAGAGAACATACGAATTACGCACCCCCAACAAGAATTCACTGGTTCAATCTCCCGCCGAATATGCTCGCGCGGAGGGAGTAGGCCGTTGGTAAGAAGGAGGGCTTGTGGTATTGAGTTCCGTGGGCGGACGGAACGACAGAGGAAAGGGGAAGGCGGGCATTGTGATGGACTTCCGCCGTGCACTATTTTTCGGAGGCCGCATCGGGTGTTTGTCATTATGCTTTTATCTTGGCCTGGCTTTTACAATTCTAATGTCAGGAATGAGCTTCAAAATGGCGTTACACAGCTGCCAATACATCTCGCGGCCATGCTGAAGTTTTATGCCTCGGGGGTTAACCTGTTGACAGATGCTGACTCGTGATTATCTCAGTGATCATGTCCGTCGGCGGAAGGCAGATAATTCGGGAGACAAGTCCAACAGCAGGGTGGTGGTACTGTCAAGGGGAAAGTGCCGCGTTCGAGGTCGTGCGAGATCGGCGGGATTTGCTGTTCCTAGCCTGTTCGATGGTATATATGTCCTGTTTGTGTGCCGTCGCCTTCGTGGACATCATATTTATCTTTCGGCGGCAATGCATCGTACTTGGCTTGAACATTAGACTGGGGGAAAACGAGTTGGAGCTGAAACGGGAGCTGGATGCTGCGAGTTGGAGCTGGAATTGAATTCTGTACTGGAGAAGTTGTGGCGGATAATTCGGAGAGCCATCGCTACGCGCCCAGCTTTCGTCTTCGCGTACTTCATGGTGTTCATGCCGTATTGCTTCTTTGTGAGCACGCGCTTTTGGCGAGTCAAGTCCACCCTCGTGATCGACACAATGTAGCTATCATTGTGATGATATTAGCTGGAGCATCAGCGCTGGAGCATGGAGGATGCGAGGAGATGCACGTCGGATAGGTCCACAGGAGTCGGGAGCGCTAGTGTATTGATGAAACTTCTTTTGCACGGAGCTTGACGGGGCTTTCGATCTGGACGTTGCTTTCGAGGTCCCCGTCGAATGTGGAGTTGAAACTGGAGCATCGTTGGCAAACCAAGGTGAAACAGTCGCTTTGAACCACACCGTGCTGCGAGGGGCATCCTGGAGAACGCTAACTGGAGTCCGGAGTTGGCTGAGCTATTTGGACCCATTGGTTGTCCGAACCTGGGGGCGCCCAGGATACTGGATGCGGGAGCACGTTGGATTATTGAGAACGCGAGCTGGATGCGGGAGCTCGCTCAATTTTGGAACATACGAACGCTCCGGAGAATGCGAAGAATAAGCACTTGACCATGTTTCAGAATATCGTTCTCGCGGAAGTGATGAGTCGTCAGATATCCGGATATCGTTACCACCCGATATCTTTAGCTCATAATTCCTAAACCATTACGGTGATCAAAGAGAAATTCGAAGGCATGACATCGCAGAATGGTTTATCGGGCGTAAGGGAGAACGTCTAAGAGGAGTCATCGGGTTTTTCGGTCTGTCGGGATTCCCTACTTCCCCCTCCGCCGATGCGTAATCGGTCGTTTAATATTTTTGGAGAAGAATACGGCTGTGCATGTCGATCGGGATAAAGTTTGACGGAGATTTGACGGTAGAGATTGGTGTTGTATATGGTGATGATTTGTTGGTGGATGCGCGATCGATATGTGAACCGAAGGGGGCATAGAATCGCTAGGCTATCCTGACGTTTTTTGGGTTGCTTTTAATTTGCGTTATTGTCCTCGAAAACCGGAATCCATTGGAGAAGATGCATGCGCTCGCTTAAGGGCGTCTCCGAATGCTGATAAGAAGATGAGGAAAGTCTGTGGAGTATCTGTGCCCGTTGCCGTTGACGCCGTTCGATTGTTGAATCATTATTTCTATAAAGGAGAGAGCGAGGGAGTGACAGTGGTTGTAAAGTTCGGTGGTGCGGGATAGGAACGGACTGTGTCGAATTGGGTATGGTGTCCAAAAATTAGAACCTCCCCAATCCAATTTATCGCGCAAATCTACTAGACAACGACATCAGCGGGCTGGTGGAAATGCGGTAAAGTGGACGGTGTGTAAAAGAAACGAGAGGACCGAAGTCGTAAATTTCCAGAGCGATGCATATGACCGGACATGTCTGTCCTCTTATTCTTCCGATCCATTTGCCTATGAACGGAGTCTCGGCGTTGTGGAGGATTTGGTGGGCGTTTAGTGACATTAAACTGGTATAGACAAAGGGTTGTATTCTCGGTGGAGCATGTGAGCCGGAGAGTAGCATGTGAGCTGGACTTGAAACTGGAGTTTCGATTCGGCAAGCCGGAGCCGAAGCTGGAGTATTCGTGCATGGGAGCTGCAGCATGATGGAGTTTGCTGCGAATTGGTTGTTGGAACCTGGGCGCTCCCAGGTTAGCTGGATGCGGGAGGGATTCTCAAGCATGCACGCTATTGGGAAGGGGGGCCGCATGCGCGCTGGAGTAGAACTAGCTGGAGTAAGCTGGAGAATGAAGCCGACGGAAGCATCGGGGAGACAACCTGCCGGGTCAAAATAAGGTTGAGCCGAGGGAAACCTCGGGTAGACAACCCGGCCGGATTGAATAAGGTTACGCCGATGCGGACCATGCCGGAGAACATACCCGAGGAGTCGCGCTGGAGCATCCGACGCAGAACCATATGACAAGTTTTTCTGTATTGCAGTCGTTAGCATGGCAAGGCATGGTATTGCGGCGACGCGAGAACATCGTATTCTCAGCTCATCGAATTTGATTTTCGAAAGTAGAAATAGGTGGTCTCGTTAAATAGGAAATATTTGAACAATACCCTCGAAAGAGGACCTCTGTAGCGCACAATTAGTGCTCGATTCACACTGAAAGGCACAATTTGTACGCTACATAGTCCGGCCAGGAAATCCCGACTAATAAAAAGGGTTGCCGATTCCCCTGTAACGCACAATTAATGCTCAATTCACACTGAAAGGCACGCTTTGTACGCTACATCTTTTACCTAACTAGGTTTCCAGACGCGCTCTTGGTATAGCACCATTCCAAATTGAATTCGCAGCCGGGGTAGAGCGATTCTGAGGATGGGAAATGCGCTTTTCTTACGCAAGTGGGCGGCTTTTATGAGGACAGCGCTTCGGCAATACGGGTCTGGAAACTTTGACTAGGAAAAGTTGTGGATGCGAGAACGGATAAGCGCTTGGGACGGGAGGAGAGTTGTTTCAAATTTCGAGCGCAGACGGAAAACTTCGACAACAAGGACCGCTGCGATATTGGCGTGAGATGAAGCCCGTTTTTAGAAAGTATAATCCGCGGAAAATACCCTCGCCTGGATGCCGACTGTTTTGTTGCCCGTATTCCTTACTCTTTGTTGAAAACTCCCATGGCGTTTCGACGAAGACGGGCCACGGTTATCGATTTGCGTTGGATGGACCGATCTTGAATGGGCCCTGTTTTTGGAGAAGAACGTGAATATCGAGCGTTCGCGGATTGGGATTAATTTTGACGGAGAGTTTTGACGGAGGTTTGACGGGTATTGGTGCAGTATCCGGAGAACGGGCGGATGCCAGTGCTTGATATCTGAACCGAAGGGGCCATAGAAATCGCAGCGCGTTCGCAGTTTTGGCCATCACGGGTCACTTTTCCAATCTTTCTTTGATTCCGCCGTATTCCGTTTATTATTCTCGAAAATTGGGGATCCATTCGAGGAGAGTGTCGACGCAGTCGCGCGCTTGTAATACTTGGCCGCCGGCATGGAAAGACGTGCCCGAGTGAGAAGAGATGTACTGATTAAAAAGCCGATGAGTAAAACCGGGGGAATCTGTGTCGCCGTTGACGCCGTTCGATTGTTGAATCTTGGTATAAATGAGAGAGCGAGGGAGTGACAATGATTTGTGGAGTTCGGTGGTGCGGGATGGGAAGGGATCCGGCGGTTAAGAAAGCACGGAATAATACATTGTCGAAGATGTATTACCACCGCAGGATGACTTGTCCTGCAAGATCTCACACGATGGATGGAGTCTGGGAAGCACAGGCGACTTTGGAGGGTGGTGCGGTTCGTGGGACTCGTGGAGAGGTGAGCTGATTCAGGGAACGTTGCCCGATGATGTAGGGACCTAGCTCTGTACATCCTTATTAGCTCATCTATAGGTCGGGATATCTGGGATGATCGGGATGATCGCTAGGCCGTTGCGAACCTCGAGATTGTTGCATCGGGCTCCGGTCGGCGTTAATCGTCGATGTTGTGATTTTGAAATATTTCGGGTAGGCGATGGATGCCTTCGACGGATTCAACGGCGAGGAAGAGCCGTTCAGTAGTGGAGGTGGTTTGGTGTGCACACGTTTCGCCGGTGATATAAATTGCAGAACCGGTAGCGCTATCGACAGAAGTGAATATGCATCAAAGGCGCTAGAAATGGAAGTGGACGCACCAAATCGGGATTGTTGAAAACGTCCAGGAGCGAGTGGTGTAGTTCGTGCTGATTATGAGGAACCTGTGAAGGCGATATTCGTTCGAGGAAGATATCTGCGCCGAGAGCTACTTCGATGGGACGGAATCCTGGTAACCGGGACGTTGTTGCACTTGCATGGGGCTCTCATCAGCCGATGTTCAAGGAGTCACTGGCGTGGTCGCGATTGTCGACGAGGATTCGTGTTTTTGGAGGTTCAACCAACTCTCTGCAACCGACGAAGAGCTCATCCGATCCAGCAAGTCTCACGCGATGAACGGAGACATATAGCGCAGGAGGGTTTGCTGGGCGGTTCGTTCGTAGAGAATGCTGAATAAAGTTGGTCCCGGGAGGACATCGGTCAACAATAGTTCCTCGCCGGTGATATATACTACAGAGACCCGGTGGAGGAAGCGATCGAAGTGGGCGCACCAAATCAGGATTGTTGAACAAACGTTTTGAAGCGCCATGACCTGGTGGTGCCTTGAAAGTTATCTAACCGCCAGGACTGCCGACACTCGGTGACTCCAACACCGAGGACTATGCCGACGATGCAATTACAACAATCGAGAGACCGTCCCGGTTACCACGATTCGGTCGTCGATATACCTATCTCGGACTTTGGCGGATATTTTCCGAATTGAAAGACGGGAGGGAGATTTGACGATTTCGAGGGAGAGACGTTGAGTGCATGCAACTGTTGCCGTAGACAACGTTTCGATCAACAACAATTCCTCGCCGGTGATATAAATTGCAAAGAGATGCTGGAGGAAGCGACAGCAACGAAAAGGTAAGGAATAGAATCCGGTGCACCAAATTGGGCGTGTTGACAAACGAGGGAGATTCGAGCGAGAGCCGCTGTGGGTGTGCACGCAATTGTTGCGGTAGACAACGTTTCGATCAACAACAATTCCTTGCGGTGATTGAACTGCAGACAACGGGTGGCGCTAGCGATGTGCACCAAACGTTGGCGGTGAAAGTGGAAGCGGGTGCACCAAATCAGGAAAATTGAAGCTACGTCAGATGAGGTAACACGCGTTGACGGCATGACACGGGTGCTACACTTGCTTCCAATTCCCCGTTGAACGCGCGCTGCAAGATTTCGCGAGACAGTATACGTACTGAGTTTTGTGACGGCCACGTTCGTTCGAGGAATGCTGGTTCGTGAATAATTTATCGAAGTTCGAGGTCCCTGAGATACGTTATCGACGACCTAATTGAGGGAATTTTGGTGGCCCCCGATTTTTGTAATTGTAACAAACAGGGGGCTCTCGTCAGGCGTGCGTACTCCTCGATGTTGCAGTCTGTCGCGATTGTCGACGAGGGATCATGGGGATCGTGTTTTGGAGGATGCATGGATGCCTTCGACGTCGCGCCGTCGACCCGCTCTCGTCACCCGGCGGACTTTTTCGATCTGATTTTTCTCACGCGATGAACGGTGGTGAGATATATATAGCACAGGAGAGGTGTTGGGCAGTTCGTTGATGGGTGATGCTGGTTGCGGGTGAGATGATTCATCAAGAGAAGTGCTCCATCGTTGCGAGGTCCTCGCCGGTAGACTTACTGTAAACTGCAGACAATCGGTGGAAGCAGCGATAGAATCCGGTGCACCACATCAGGATTGTTCCCGTGAGGTGACAAGCGCGTCGACGGCCATGACCCGATGGTATGGGTACCTATCTAATTGCCGCGGTGCCTGAACCGTGCGGAACCGGTGACGGCGACGTGCGGTCGACGAAGGAGCTACTTTGCGTGGATTTTGGAACAACGATGCCCCCCGGATTTTCGATGTTGGAATCTGGCGAGATTGTCGACGACGATGGGAATCGTGAGGTCGGCGCTGATGCTTGCGACGCGAGGGGGATTTGACGATTCCGATGTGCACGCAATTGTGCTGCCTCCACCGCATTATGTCACCGGCGAGGATTTCTTACAAACACCGAGTTTGGACTTTGTGGGAGCACAAGAGCCCGCGTTTGCTGTTTCGACTACTACTAAAAAAGTTGCTTGCCGCGGAAGGACCAGTTCGTCAGGGATGTAATAGACCACGATTTGATCAATAAGAGGTCCTCGCCGGTAGAGATAAACTGCAGAGAGTTGCTCGTTATCGAGTACTATTAGTATCGAGACAGGCGACGTTCGTTCGACGAAGTTATCCGCGCCGAGAGCTACTTCGAAAATTATTCGTCAAGTTCGAGGGGATATGTCCTAAGTCAGGCATTATCGACGATCGATCATTGGAATCGGGTTTCTGGAGGTTCTGTACTTCGGCCTGCAGGAAAGACCCTTCGACGCCGATTCCTCGGGGGGAGAGACATTAGGCGTGCTTTGCCGTGCACACATCTGTCCCTCACTGCCTCAACCACCTCTCTACAGTTTATATCACCCATCCACGACTCGGACTTCTTCCGATCCATCTTCAACCACTCGGAACGCAGACTCGGCGTGAGGTGGGCGTGCTTGGTTTAGTGGGCGGTTCGTTCGGGGTAAGTTGATACCTCCGCGATCAACAGATTTCCTCGCGGGTGACATGAACTGCGAAAAGCGCGAGTGTGAAAAGCGCGGGAACAATTGAGTTTGTTTGCCGAAATAAAGAAATCAATGCGAAGTCGTACGTCGCGAGACGGAGGACGGATCAACATGCGGCGCACACAGACGCGGGCGACATAATTGCGGTGCGGAGGGACTAGAGATAGAATTGTGCTGCACAGATATGAATAAATTTCCTGTAGGCTGAGGCGAGTAGTTCGTTGGAAGTTATCCAATTCGTAACGACGTCTCGAATTTCCGAATTAGCGTGCATCCAGTTTCACTTCTATCGGCCAGCGATTTGGTGCACATCAGCTCCTGTCGCCAGCGGCAACGAGTCTCTGCAGTTTATGTCACCACCGTTGGTTCGAATCGTTGTCTGTTGAATTATCCCACCTGGTGGTCCTCAAATTTTTTCAATAGCCAAGAGCCCCACGAATTAGATCCTCCTGTGCCCCCACAAGGCAGAGGCTCCGTTCATCGTGTGAAGAAATGGATCGGAAGTAACATGTCCGGTCAGTCGACGGGAGGGGAGAAAATTTTGTCCTCGGTATTTCACCTTTTCCAGACAAGGTATCATCCCGCCGACGTCATTTTCTAATTATTCCAGTAGCCTTGCGTGATGAATTAGCAAGTTGGCAGGACTGGCATCACGTTGAAGGCCAAAGTACAACCAAAGAATCTACGGTTCCCAAACACAGGTTCTATACGACACGTACTACAGCGATGCATCGATTCACGACAATTAATTGCAAAAATATGACCCGACCAGACCACGGCGGACATAATTGCACAAATATATTCCCATCCCGCATCACTTAAGTCATGCAACCCCGGCTCCGATCTTCGTCAATGGATTGTTTACTATGCCCCCGTTTTCAAGGACGAATACGGCGAAGTTTAAAAATAGCAATGCTAACGGGCGCGACAGAATTGCGGCCGAAGGGGGGAGGGGGGAATTTTCTATATTGCGCATTCATTTATTCACTGCAACGTCAACATCGGGAATACCATCGCGGAATGCTATACAAGACATCCAGTCGGACAAAAAAACCTGTTTACGCCGGGCGTCGATTCAAAGCTCTGGCACGGATCCCTGAATGCCCCCAACAATTCAAGAATGAACCTCATTCTCCGGTTACTTGTGCAAAGATACTAGTATATACATGGGACCACGTCTGTTGACCAGAAGGACGTGGTGCTCAAGAAATAGACGCCTTTGCCGCTACAAAAACCGGGTCGTATCCCTCGGAGGCGGCAAACTCAAAGTTCCTGTCCGTTCGGAACGACTCGCCTCTCATTACATTTCAACAACACCGCTGTACCAGCACGTTTCCGCCGAAT
>Ga0182024_10021852_pt1 | contig 11577 bp, 8 predicted proteins | sample P32metaG_FD_120480 | JGI IMG/M metagenome (GOLD analysis project Ga0182024, IMG submission 120480) | Permafrost microbial communities from Stordalen Mire, Sweden - P3-2 metaG (Illumina Assembly) | ecosystem: Environmental > Terrestrial > Soil > Wetlands > Permafrost | place: Sweden: Stordalen... | reverse complement strand
CGTCACGCACACAGTGGTCTTCTGGGAGATCTGCGTCCTTGCGGTGATTCTCGGACTTAACAACTGCTTCGAGAACCCATCTCGCCAGGCATTCATGCTCGAGATGGTTGGGGCCGATCATGTCCGCAACGCGGTGAGCCTCAACTCCACGATGGTGAACGCGGCGCGAGCCGTTGGTCCCGCGGTGGCGGGGCTGCTGATCGCGACTGTTGGTGTTGGCGTGTGCTTTCTGATCAATGCGGTGAGCTTCGTGGCGGTCGTCTACTCGCTCACGTCGATGGACCCGAAAGCGCTGCGGCCGAGCCCGCCCACACGGCGCGGCAAGGGGCAGCTGCGTGAGGGGCTTCGCTACGTGGCGAGAGAACCACGGCTGTGGGTTCCGCTCTTGATGGCCACCATCGTCGGAACACTTGCGTACGAATTCCAGGTGACGTTGCCGGTGGTGGCCAAGCAAACCTTTGGTGGCAACGCGGCGACGTATGGGTTCCTTACCGCCGCCATGGGATTCGGCGCGGTGTTCGGCGGCCTCTTCACCGCGACGCGTGGCCGTACCGGTCTGCGCACGATGACGATCGCCGGCACCGGCTTCGGGGTTGCAATGCTCTGCGTTGCGCTGTCGCCCAGCCTCGCGATCGCGTTCGTCGCCATGGGGGTGACGGGTTTTGCGGCCATCTGCTTCATGGCAACCGGGAACGCGACGCTCCAACTCGAGGCCGCGCCCTCGATGCGGGGGCGCGTGATGGCACTCTGGGCGGTGGGATTCATGGGCTCGACACCTGTTGGAGGACCGCTGATCGGCTGGGTGGTCCAGGTGGCCGGGGCCCGGAGTGGGCTCGCGGTGGGCGGGGCATCCTGCCTCGTCGCCGCCGCAATCGGGTTGCTCGCGATGCGCCAGCTCAAGCGACGCCGCGCCGCCGCCGGTGCGCAACCGACGAAGGGCGATAACGCCTACGAGTCACTCGAGCCATTGGTCACCGCGGACGCGGAATAGTACGACGCTCCTGGCGGCGATCACGTGCCCCGGTGCGCGTGAAGCGCGGCCCGTCCGATCGCTAGAGTGGCAGGGTGATCGGAGACACCGTCGAAGTCATCATTGACACCGGGACCAGCAGCGCCCGAACGTTCGAGATCTCGGCGACACGCGCCGGCAGGCGCGTCGAGGTGACGACTGCACGCGGGATCGTCGAGGTGGCGGAGCTCACGCGGAGCGGCAACCCGGTGCGGGTCGGGCGTTTCATGGCAACGCGTGTCATCGCGATCGTCGAGCACCCCGCGTCCGACAACAAGGCCGCCGGACAGGAGCGCCGCCGGAGCAAGCGGGTTGAGCAGGAGGAAACGCTTCTCTAACGCGTGCCCTGCGGCACGGATGCACTCGGTCTAGGAAGTTGCCGGACCGCGCCACAGGTCGATGCCGCTTTCGACCGCATGCCTGTCGATCTCCGCGAGCTCATCCGCCGAAAACTCGAGATGATCGAGCGCCTGGACGTTCTGCTCGAGCTGCTTGACGCTCGACGCGCCGGCCACCAGCGAGGTGACCCGTGGATCGCGCAGCGCCCATGCAAGTGCCATCTGGGCGAGGCTCTGCCCGCGCCGCTCCGCGATGGCCGTCAATGCGCGCACATGGGCGAGGATGTCGTCGCTGATCATGTCCTCGGTGAGCGAGGACTTCTCGTGAGCACGGGAATCCTCCGGAATGCCGTGGAGGTAGCGGTCGGTGAGCACGCCCTGTGCGAGCGGCGAGAACGCGATGCAGCCCACACCGGCTTCGCCGAGGACGTCGAGCAACCCGTGTTCGATCCAGCGGTTGAGCATCGAATACGACGGCTGGTGGATGAGCAGGGGCGTCCCAAGCCGGCGGAGGATCCCGATCGCCTCCTCGGTCCGCTTGTCGGAGTACGAGGAGATTCCGACGTACAGCGCTTTGCCCTGCAGGACGGCCGAGTGCAGGGCACCGAGGGTTTCCTCGAGCGGCGTGCTGGGATCGAAGCGGTGGTGGTAGAAGATGTCGACGTAGTCGACGCCAAGGCGTTGCAGGCTCTGGTCGAGGCTGGCAAGAAGGTATTTGCGAGAGCCGAGGTCGCCATAGGGGCCGGGCCACATGTCCCAGCCGGCTTTCGTCGATATCATCAGCTCATCGCGGTAGCCACGAAAGTCGCTCTTCAGGATGCGGCCGAAGTTGGCCTCGGCGCTGCCGTAGGGCGGACCGTAGTTGTTGGCCAGATCGAAGTGCGTGATGCCGAGATCGAACGCGCGGCGGAGGATCGCACGCTGGCCATCGAGGGATCGATCGTCCCCGAAGTTGTGCCACAAGCCCAGCGACATGGCAGGAAGCTGGATGCCGCTTTGACCGCAGCGGCGGTAGGTCATCGATGCATAGCGGTCGGCTGCGGGGCGGTACTCGGTTGGCTCAGTCACCCCTCGATTCTGGCAAAACGGACCCACGGGACCCGGGCAATTCTTGAAACCCCTTGCGGAGCGGGCGGGGGAGGGCTATCATCCCGGCCCAACCTGTAAGCGCTTACCAGTAAGCGCTTACAGGGGTGCGCGACCTCTCAGGAACCGGAGGCGGCAGCCCGCATGACGGAAGCGAAGCGGACCAAGGGGACACTGACGATCTATGACGTCGCCCGCCTGGCGGGCGTCTCGATCGCGTCGGTGTCGCGGGTCCTGAACGGCCAGGGCACGCCCCGTCCCGAGACGCGTGAGCGGGTGATGCGCGCGGTGGGGGAGCTCAGCTTCGTTCCCGACGCTGCGGCTCGAGCGCTGTCGAACGGCCTCAAGGAGGTGGTCGGCATCGTCTTCCGGCGCGGCGGTGAGGCGACCTTCGAGGATGAGGACGAGAGCCTGCTCTTCATCGACGGCATCAACCGCGGCGTCGAGGTTGCGGCACAGCGCCGGAGCTACGACGTGCTGGTCAGCTCAGTGGGCGTCCACGACTCGCACGCGTCGGCGCGGATCGCCGGGGTCGCGGGCAAGTCGGACGGCATCATCCTCCACGACCGGATGCTGTCGGCCGTCGGCATCGCCCGCCTCGCGGAGAGCGTCCCGATCGTGACGCTCGCCGGCAGTCCGACCCGCGCCTCCATCAACGTCGGCTGTGACAACGACGCCGGGATGCGCGCGTTGGTCAACCACCTCACGGGCGACCACGGATATCGCCATCTCGCCTACCTCGCAGGGCACGCAGACAGCCCGGACAACCGGGCCAGGGCCCGCGTGTTCGAGGCGGCGGCCACCGCGGTCGGCGCACAGATCCAGACAGGGCCCGCCTGGCAGGGGAACTACAGCGCGTCGGGCGGCGCACAGGTGATCACGTCGCTGCTCGCCGGGGGTGGAGCGTTGCCCAGAGCGATCGTGTGCGCCAATGACCAGACGGCGCTCGGGGTCATCCACGCGCTCGCCCGAATGGGAGTCGGAGTGCCGGGCGACGTCGCCGTGACCGGGTTCGACGACGTCCCGGTGGCGCGTCATCTCCACCCCTCGCTGACCACGATCCGGCAGCCGATCGAGCAGATGGGCGCCACGGCGTTCGAGGTCCTCTACACGAGGATCAGCGGCCAGGGCGGCGAGTCCAACATCGTCCTGCCGGTTCGCTTGATGCTCCGCGAGAGTTGTGGGTGCACCCCCGCCCCGAGCCCTGCCGCATCGAACGGAGCGAGGGCGTAGGCATGCGTGCGCTTGGCCGCCGCCTCGCCGTCTACCTCCTTGCCGCGTGGGTTGCGGTCACTGTCAGCTTTCTCCTGCCGAGAGCGGTGCCGGGCAACCCGGTGGCCGGCGCCATTGCGCGGGCGCAGTCGTCCGGCATCTGCAACGTCTATTGCATCAAGGCCATCGAGGCGCAGTTGGGCTTCAACGTCCACACCAGCATCTGGGTGCAGTACGTGCAGTACCTGGGCAACCTCTTCCACGGGAACCTCGGCTTCTCATGGTCGGAGAACGCGCCGGTAACGAGCCTGATCGCCTCGTATCTGCCATGGACGCTGGGACTCCTGGGCGTGGCCACCATCCTCAGCTTCGTCGCCGGCACGGCGATCGGCGTCGTCATGGCCTGGCGACGCGGTTCGTTCCTGGACTGGCTGCTGCCTGCCGCGACCTTCTTTCAGGCTATCCCGTATTTCTTTCTCGCGCTGGTCCTGGTGCTGATCTTCGGGGAGACCGGGAGCCTGCTCCATTGGTTCCCGAGCCTGTACGGCTTCGACATCTACGGCGTCGACCCGGGCATGAACCTGCCGTACATCGGCAGCATCATCGGACACGCTGTGCTGCCGGCGTTGACCGTGATCCTCGCGTCGATGGGTGGATTCATCCTGTCGATGCGCAACCAGATGATCACCACCATGGACGAGGACTTCGTCCTGGTCGCGCGAGCCAAAGGCCTGCGCACCGGCAAGGTGGTCTGGTACGCAGCGCGCAACGCGCTGCTCCCGTGCGTGTCGAACTTCTCGGTGGCGATCAGCCTTGTGGTGGCCGGGCAGATTTTGGTCGAAATTGTCTTCAACTACCCGGGGATCGGGTATCACCTCTACGGCGCGCTCGGTGCGCTGGACTACACGCTGGTCCAGGGAATCTTCGTGGTGATCACGCTCGTCGTGCTCGCCGCCAACCTCCTCGCGGATGTGGTCTACGTGCTGATCGATCCACGCGCTCGACAGGAGGCCTGAGCGATGACCATCAACACGCCCGTCCTCAGCGAGCCGGCCGCGACGGACGCGGCGGCCCTGCCAACCTCCCGGGTGCTGCGCCTGCCGCGGTCACCCAAGGTGATCGCAGGACTGGTGATCCTGGGCGTGTTCGCGGTGATCGCCATCATCGGCGCGTGGATCGCTCCGTTCTCGCCGAATCTCACCAACGAAAGCTGGGTACAGCACGTCCTGGTCGCGGGTACCGGTCCGGGCACGCACATCAAGGCTGACTACTACCCACTCCCACTCCCTCCATCGGGCGCCCACTGGCTGGGCACCACCGTCTTCGCGCAGGACGTGTGGTCACAGCTCCTGGTTTCAACCCAGGCCACCGTCGCGGTCGGACTGCTTGCGGCGGCGATCTCCACGGTGCTCTCGATCATCGTCGGTGTCACCGCCGGATACCTCGGCGGCGGCGCCGACGAGGGCCTGTCGCTGATCGGCAACGTCTTTCTTGCCATCCCCGGCCTTCCCCTGCTCATCGTGCTCGCCGACTACGTCCCAGCCGCGGGCACGAGCATCTTCCTGGTCAGCTTCATCATCGCCATCACCGCCTGGGCGTACAGCTCTCGGGTGCTGAGGGCGCAGACCCTTTCGTTGCGCAATCGGGATTTCGTTGAGGCTGCACGCGTTTCCGGCGAGGGGAGGGTCCGCATCATCCTCGTCGAGATCCTGCCCAACCTGATCCCGATCGTCGCCGCCTCGTTTCTTTTCACGACGCTCTACGCGATCGGCGCCTACGTCGCCATCTCGTTCCTCGGCCTCGCCGGGTCACCAACGTCGTCGCCGCCGGGTCTCTGGAACTGGGGCTACATGCTCCGGGAAACCTTCGCGAACGACGCGGTACGCGGCGGCTGGTGGTGGTGGTGGGCGCCTCCCGGCGTCTGCATCGCCCTGCTCGGCACCGGCCTGGCGCTGCTCAACTTCGGCATCGACGAATTCATCAATCCCCGGCTTCGGGTCGCCGGGCTGTCCCGGAAAGCAGCACGCACGCTGGGCATCAGCCGTCGCCCGAAGCTCGGCCTCACGCCCGTGGTGCGCCGGAACGTGATCAACGTCGACGTCGCGGGCGCCGAGCCGGGGACGCCATGAGCGGACCAGGCGTGAGCGCGCTGACAAGCCCGGGAAGCTCCGACGCGCCCGAGTTCGCACCTGGTGGGGACGTGGATCCGGTGCTCGAGATCAAAGGGCTCTCCGTCGACTACGGCTTCGGCGACAACGCGGTGCACGCGGTGGCCGAGTGCGATCTGACGCTCGGGCGTGGCCGGGTCCTCGGCCTCGCCGGAGAGAGTGGGAGCGGCAAGTCGACGCTCGCGATGGCGGCGATCCGTCTGCTTCGCTCGCCCGGGGTGATCACTGGCGGCGAAGTGCTCTTTCATTCCAAGCGCACGTCGGCGGGCGAGCCCACGCCGACGCTGGATCTGCTCGCCGCGGGCGAGGAGGAGCTCCGAGCCGTCCGCTGGTCCGAGATCGCAATCGTGCTGCAGAGTGCGTTGAACGCCCTCAACCCGGTGAGCACGATCGGCGCGCAGTTTGACGAATTGCTCGCCACCCACCGTCCTGAGCTAAACCGGGCATCGAGAAGAGACCGGGCCGGGGAGTTGCTCGAGCTTGTTGGCATGACCGCGGATCGACTCCGCAGCTATCCCCACGAGATGTCGGGCGGTATGCGCCAGAGGGCGATGATCGCGATGGCGCTCGCGCTGGATCCCCAGGTCATGATCCTCGACGAGCCCACGACGGCTCTTGACGTGGTGACCCAGCGCGAGATCCTCGAGGAGTTGATGGGGCTGCGCGACCGGCTGGGTTTCGCGGCGCTCTTCATCACGCACGACCTCTCGTTGCTCGTCGAGTTTGCGGACGACATCGCCGTGATGTATGCCGGCCGGCTGATGGAGCGAGCGCCCGCGGCGTCGCTGTTTCGCGCGCCGCGCCTGCCGTACACGTACGGCCTGCTGCATTGCTTTCCGCCGATGCACGGTGAGCGCTATCGAATGGAGGGTATTCCGGGTTCGCCACCCGACCTGCGCGATCTCCCACCGGGGTGTGCGTTCCATCCGCGCTGCAAGTGGGCAATCCCCCAATGCCGCCAGGATGTGCCAAAACTCGAACCGCTCGCGGGGTCTCCCCGAGAGGTTGCGTGCTGGCTCCACCGAGGCACGGCGACAGCGCCACCTGAGCTGATGCTTCCGGATCCCACCGCGGTGCGGACCCGCTCCGTATCCGTCATCGAGACGAGCGGGGAGCGTGCCGTATGACCACGCTTGCTGTGGTTCCTGATGTTGGAGCGGAGGCTCCCGTGCTCGAGGGCCGCGGTCTGACGAAGTCGTACTGGGTCAAGCGGAATACCGGGCTCCTGGCGCGGCGCTCGCGACTCCACGCTGTGGATGACGTTTCAGTGCAGCTTCGGGCAGGCGCGGTCACCGCCGTCGTGGGCGAGAGCGGATCCGGAAAGACGACCGTCGCGCGATTGCTCGCCAGGATCGTGAAACCGGACGCAGGCGACGTGCTCCTCGACGGCAAGGTGGTCGCCGCAGCACGCACCCGATCATTCGCGGCGCAGGTGCAGATGGTCTTCCAGGATCCCTTCGCATCGCTCAATCCCGTGCACAAGGTTCGGCACCACCTCGCCCGTCCGCTGGAAATTCATCACACCGCCGACGGTGATGTCGAAGCGGCGATCCGGCAACTGCTGCACCGGGTCGCGCTTGACCCGCCCGCAAAGTATGCCGACAAGTTTCCCCACGAACTGTCAGGTGGTCAGCGCCAGCGTGTCGCGATCGCCCGAGCGCTGGCGGTGCGGCCCCGCGTCTTGCTGGCCGATGAACCGGTGTCGATGCTCGACGTGTCGATCCGGCTTGGCGTGCTCAACCTGCTCGCCGATCTTCGCGACCGCGAGCGGCTGGCAATCCTCTACGTCACCCACGACATTGCTTCTGCGCGATACCTGGCCGACACGATCGTGGTCATGTATGCCGGCCAGCTGGTCGAGTCGGCACCGAGCGTTGCACTCACCGACTCCCCGGCGCATCCGTATACCCAACTCCTGCTGTCCGCAGCTCCCGATCCCGATCGGCTCGAGCCACCAACGCTCGCCGCTCGGGGAGCACCCCCGAGCCTCCTTGCTCCGCCGCCCGGATGCCGCTTTCATCCCCGCTGTCCGCACGTCATGGAGATCTGCAAACGCATGGCACCACCAACTGTGACCGTCGCGACTGCGCACGCCGCCGCGTGCTGGTTGCATGTTGATTCCGCGAACGGCGTCGTCGACGGTGTCGGCGTGACGCCGGCAACCTCGCCCAGCCCGCAGCGTGAAGCGGAGGTGCAACGCCCACCCTAATGCACAGATGACGTTGCCGAGGAGCACGCATGCACTGCCGATTGGCGCACTGCATCACCAAGATCACGAAGGAAATGGAGGAATCACAACATGAGCCGGAGAGCATTCATCGGAGTTCTCGGCGTTACGACACTCGTCGTCGCCGCGTGCTCGAGTTCCGGGCCGTCATCGCACACGACTCAGGGCAAGCCGCTCATCTACGAGCCGACGACCGGAGTGACGTTCTCGGACGACTTCAACCCATATGACCCCAACTCGGTGGCGTCCAGCGTTGGCATGAAAAGCATCGTGTACGAGCCGCTGGTCGAATTCGATCAACTCGATCCGACTGCCGCGGGGACGCACTACTGGCTGGCAACGGCGTACGCCTTCCAGAACGGCGGCAAGGACCTGCAGATCACACTGCGCACCGGTGTGAAGTTCAGCGACGGCTCCGCGTTCGGCCCCAAGGACGTCGCCGCCACATTCACGGCGATGAACAACCCGAAGGCTGACATTCCCGGGGTCGCGCCGCAGAGCTCTGCCCCCACCATCTCCGGGAACAACGTCACCCTGCACTTCAGCACGCCACAGTTCACCGGTCTCTGGGCAATCCTCGGGACGACCTACATCCTGCAGGCATCTGTAGCGAACCAGATCGCCACGAACCCGACGATCCAGATCACCCATCCGGTTGGCACGGGACCCTTTGAACTGGACAGCTATACGACCTCGCTGATCAAGTTCAAGCCCAATCCACATTATTGGGGTGGCACGCCACCCGAGTCCGAGATCGAGGTGCCATCCATCGCCACCAATGCGGCGGCAAGCGATGCGCTCGTGAGCGACCAGCTTGATTGGGCGGGTAACGACATCCCGAACATCTACGCCAGCTTCGTGAACCTCAATCCACAGACCAACCATGCGTGGTTCGCATCCGGCAGTACGGTTGCGCTCCGCTTCAACCTGAGCCCGGGCAACGGCGGCGCCACCGGGATCAATGATGCTGCCGTGCGCAAGGCGGTCAGCTACGGCATCGATCGCAATGCACTCGCATTGCTGGGAGAGTCGGGATACGAGGAGCCGGCGACATCATCCGGTGGCCTGATCCTGCCCGCCCAGAAGGCGTTCCTTCCGACCGATGGCAGCCTCACCAACGATCTTTCGACGACCGGAAATGTTCCTGATGCCACCACGGCCACCGCAGACAAGTTGCCGACCGGGGATGACGTCTACGACATCCTCAAGGGCGGCGGATGGACGCCCCCCGCGACGTCCACGTACAACAACGGGACTTACAAAGGAGCCGGCAACTGCGACGGCAGCAACGTCGCAAACTGCTGGACCAAGGGCGGCGAGATCATCAAGTTCTCGGTCTACGATCCGGTTCCGTTCTCCGATTATTGGGAGGATGCGTCGCTCATCTCGCAAGAGCTCCAGGCACTCGGCATGGACGTGACCACCAAGCCGGCGCAGGGGTATTCGGATTGGAACGCCAATCTCACCGGCACTCCGTCCGCGTGGCAGACCGCGATCCACTGGGGCCAGGGTGGGCAGATCCCCTACACCCAGTACGAGGACTGGCTCGACGGCTCGAGCTCAACCACCGCGGCGCACAACGAGGGATATTCGAACGCGAGCGCGGAGTCGGCCCTGCAAACCTACGCGGGCACCGATCCGTCCGACACCGCGACGCTCTACCCCGCCGTCCAGCAGCTCGAGAAGATCATGTCGACAGACGTTCCTGAGGCCCCGCTACTGTACGGAGCGGACTGGAACGTGTACAGCAGCGCCAAATATGTCGGGTGGCCCGACCAGTCGCAGCCGTACATGGATCCATCGCCGAGCGATCCGCAAATGCCCTACATCCTGATGCAGCTCAAGCCCGTTTCCTGAGCTCGCAGACGCGCGACGATCCGACGTCATCAGATTGATTAGGCCCGGGTGTCCGGCCGGCACTGCGCCGGCCGGCATCCGGACCCGGTTCTCAACAAAGGAAACGCAGTCATGAACGCCACCGCATCCGTCACACGGGACGACGAGTCCAGCCTGGTGGCACGGCTCACCCTCGAGCAGAAGGTGCGCCTGCTGACCGGTGCGGATGCGTGGTCGCTCTACGCAATCAACGAGATCGGGCTTCGTTCGATGGTGGTATCCGATGGTCCTTCGGGCGTGCGTGGACGTCGCTTCGACCCGGGCAATCCCTCGTCATCGCTGCCATGTCCGGTCGCGCTCGGAGCCACGTGGGACGAGCGTCTGGTGCATGAGCTCGCGCTGGCGCTCGGCGAGGAAGCGCGCTCACGAGGCGTCGATGTCCTGCTGGCACCGACCATCAACATCATCCGCACACCACTTTCGGGGCGCGGGTTCGAATGCTTCTCCGAGGACCCATTGCTCATCGCGCGCGTCGCCGTGGCGTACGTGCGCGGCGTCCAGGAGTCCGGTGTCGCAGCAACCGTCAAGCACTTCGTCGCCAATGACTCCGAAACCGATCGACGCACGTACGACGCTCGGATCAGCGAACAGGTGCTGCGCGAGCTCTACCTCGCGCCCTTCGAAGCATGTGTCTTCGATGCCGACGTGGCCATGGTCATGGCCGCCTACAACTCGGTCAACGGCCACACCATGACCGCCAATTCGACCCTGCTCCGGGATCTCCTCAAGGACGAGTGGGGATTCCAGGGCGTCGTGGTCTCGGACTGGTCGGCGACGCGGACCACCGGGCCCACCGCTCTCGCGGGCCTGGACCTCGCGATGCCAGGACCTCGCGGCCCGTGGGGTGATCACCTCGTCGCAGCCGTGCGCGCAGGCTCGGTACCGGAAGCGATCGTTGACGACAAGGTCTCGAGGTTGCTGCGCCTGGCTCGCCGGGTCGGAGCGCTCAACGGGGTCTTCGAGCCCGAGCCGGTCAACGGCGCCGATGGTCATCACCCCGGCCATCCGCCCGCCGCTCCAGTGCTGATCGATCCCGGGCTCATGCGCGAGGTGACATCGCGATCATTTGTGCTCCTGCGCAATCAGGGAGGCCTCCTTCCCCTGGAGATTGCCGACGTCCGGCGTGTGGCACTCATCGGTCCAAATGCGGTCGAACCGCAGATGCAGGGCGGCGGAAGCGTCCGCGTGCTTCCGGTCGTCCGTCCCGGCCTTGTCTCGTCGCTGCTGACGCTCGGTGAGTTCGATGAGGTCGACGTGCAGCAGGGGTGCTTGACCTGGGCGACGATTCCCCAACCCAGCGACGGCGCCCTGCGCGACCCGGTCAGCGGACTGAGTGGCGTGCACGTGGAGGTTCGCGACTCCGAGGGCAGGCTACGCCACGACGCTCCGAGCCCGACCAGCGTGCTCACCTGGTGGGACGGCCTTCCCGACACGGTGCACCAGCCCGGTTCCGAGCTGGTCATGCGCGGACGCTATCGCGCCGCGGTGGACGGTCCGCACGTCGTGGGCGTCGCCGGCGTCGGGGTGCTGAGCATCGCCATCGATGGAGCGGTGATCGCCGAGGCGACCACGCTGCATCCGAGTGAAGTCGTCGAGGCCTTCTCGCGACCGCCCGAGCTGCGCGTGCCCATCGACCTGCTG
>Ga0182024_10021851_pt1 | contig 11577 bp, 10 predicted proteins | sample P32metaG_FD_120480 | JGI IMG/M metagenome (GOLD analysis project Ga0182024, IMG submission 120480) | Permafrost microbial communities from Stordalen Mire, Sweden - P3-2 metaG (Illumina Assembly) | ecosystem: Environmental > Terrestrial > Soil > Wetlands > Permafrost | place: Sweden: Stordalen... | reverse complement strand
GAGCGGCATGAAGCCCAAACGATGCGACAAGATCAGCAGGCTGAAACTTCCATTCTGGAAAGGGACAATCGATGATCTCGAATCCCATTGCCAGCCAATCCGCGGAGGCGAGCGCAGCGGCCGCGTCAAGGCCTTGGCCTGTGAACGCCTGTTTTAGACCGAAGACAATCCCGGGTTCGATTTTCAGCGATCGGGGATGTGCGACGGATAATGCCGCCGAATTGTTTTCGCTGTAATGTACAGTATCGTCGTACATGTGCGCCCAGACCAAGGTCTCGAGCTTGAGCGCACGCCACATCGCTTTGTTGGCATAACCAACCTTGCGACCGACCGCTCTGTGTCCCTCAGTTTCACGGATTCTCTTGAGCATTAATTCGACCGCATAAGCCGTATTGAGGTCAAAACCATGCCGCGCCGAGGGCGGGATCGGAACCATCTTGCCCGTCTGATAGGCCGACAACAGTTCGCGCGCCAGGGTTTCAGTATCGTTGTGCGACATAATCACATTTGGCTTTCCACTACAATGTCCGTCGAGCCCAGCGCCGCCTCGGGCTGGTGGTTGCCACACCGGGGTTGCGGACCCGTATCTTACCACCGGTGGTTTTTCAGCTCCCACGCGTCGAGCAACCTAAGAGCGCTGCCTGACCCTAGTGTGATAACAGCTTCCAAATATCCCGCGGTCGAGTTCACTCTAAAAAGGTGATAACTTGGAGCCAACTACGCGTGTCACCCCAGTGCTCCCGTGGTCGGTAGACGTTGATAGAGATCAAGACAAAGTTGGAGGCCCACCATGAAGGTCCCTGGTAGATTTTCGTCGGTAATTGCTCAACTACCTTTAAGGCGCTCTTTGTTGCCGAACATTTGTATCTATTCGTTTTTCGTTTGTACTCTTTGCCTGTACGGCATTCCTGCCGTAGCCCAAAACGCGATTGTCCTGGTAGGATCCGGATCGAGTGTGCCCGCTCCTCTTTTCAGCCGGTGGACACAGGAGTACGGCAAGCGCAATCCCAATATTCAGATGCGGTACCTCCCCGTAGGGACCAGTGAAGGGATCAAACAGATCTCTCACGGCGCGGGCGATTTTAGCGCCGGGGAATCCCAGCTCACGGATAAGGAACGGAAAGACAACAATTTAATCGAACTGCCAGCGGTGCTCATCGGGATTGTTCCCATTTACAACCTTCCCGCGATCCACCAGGATCTGCGCCTTTCGGGGGAGGTGTTGGGGGAAATTTTTCTCGGCGAAGTGAAAACTTGGAATGCGCCGCAGATCACCAAGCTCAATCCAGAGATCACTCTGCCAAGTCTTCCGATACGGGTAATCAACCGTCCTGCTGGCAAAGGCTCCAACTACGTGCTTACCGATTTTCTCTCCAAAGTGAATTCCAAGTTTCGCGCCCAGGTTGGCGTTACTCCTTCGCCGAAGTGGCCGGTCGGCGAATCGGCGGAGCGCAGTTCGGATATGGCAGATAAGGTAAGAAGCACGTCCGGCTCCATCGGCTACGTCGAGTATCAATATGCGGTGAAGGGCGGTATCTCGCAAGCTGCGGTCCTGAATTCCGCCGGTAAGTTCGTGAAAGCTTCCAGCGAGAGTATTGGCGCAGCGTGCAAAGCGGCAGAGGAGCCGCGCTGGAATAACTTCTCCGCCTCGCTCGTTGATGTAGCTGGAGCGGATTCTTTTCCTATCACCAGTTTCAGCTGGATGTACCTTCGAAGTTCGTCCTCTGATTCCTCTCGTGCAGCTGCATTGCAGGATTTCTTAAATTGGATTTACACGGATGGCCAGCAATACGCGGTTCAAGAAGGCTACTCCGAACTGCCGCCGCCGCTGCTCGCGGCCGTGAGAAAGAAAGTCAAAGAGTTGCGATAAGAGTCCTGTTGCAACGAACAACGCAGCGACCTTGGATAAGTCTTGCTGCGCTAGCCGTGGAGAAATCATGAAGGATTGTTTTTTATTCGCTTGCTTTGCGGGGCTGTCGGCTCTGGCCTGGGCGCAAAACCCTGCAGCCCCCCCCAAGATGGTCGAGAGCCGGCCCTCCAGCAGTGTTTCTGCCGACTCCAGCCTGAAGGATATATTTGAATCGAAGATCAAAGTCGAGTGGGAAGCTATAAAGAACAAAGACAAGAAGGCGTATGGCGATTTGTTGGCGGATGATTATGAGGGTGTGGAAGCGGATGGCAGAGGCGAGCGGAACAAAATTCAGGCCCTGAACGAAATGCCGGAGCAGAATGTTTTTAACTACACGCTGTGGGGAATGAAGCTGGTTCCGTTGGGCCCTGACGCGGCTTTCGTCATCTACGAAAGCACTATGCAGTTCCCGCCCAAAGCGCAAGTGCGCTTCTCGAGGGTTTACATCACAGAACTCTGGATGAAACGCGGCGGGCAGTGGAAGGAAGTGCACTATCAGGAAACTCACGTCAAGTAGCCTGGGCTTCCCCCAGATTGGTTGCAACCGTCGCAATCGCGTTGCCATCCCACTTCATAATAAGAGGAGAAATCTATGAGAACCCTTTTGTGCGCTCTTCTGCTATCGGGCAGCCTTCTATTGGCTCAGGGCAGTGCCCCGGCCCACACTAACCAACAAGGCGGGAAGGATTCCAAAGGAGAAGTAACCGTACGAGGCTGTGTCAGCAGATCCAGTGGCGATTACATATTGATGAAGCAGGATCCGGCCGTAAGCTATGAGCTCCAGGGGACCCACAAGATTAGGCTCCGCAACTACCTGGGACAGCGAGTGGAGGTAACCGGGAACGAGTCGCCGACCATGGCCAGCAGCTCTGACGCCCTGAATAAGGTGGGTTCCGCAGCTCCCGTGACTCTGACCATTACATCGATCAAGACGCTTGACAAGGACTGTTCAGCTCGCGATGTCTCGAGATAGATGAGTCTTTGGTTAAATCAGGCTCGCCGCACTCACTGGCAGTCCGGGGGCATGGCCTGAATCTCCGACTCAGAGGTGCAAGGAGGCTTGGTCTTGGCGGGCTCGAATCGGGATGGGTGATTGTAGCGGAGAACGTATAGGCCATCGTTGTTGGTGAGGTAGATCAACCCGTGACCGCCGTCTGGAAGCAAACTGGTGACTTTGTTGAAGGTCTCCAGGGTCTTTGGATTCTTGGGATCGCTCAAGTCGAGGACGCGAACGGTTTCGGTGGGATGGCTGTTGCTGGTCAGAGTTGTCGGTGTTTTTTCTGGAGCCTCAGCGATCGCTATTTCTGGGCTTACCATCTCCAGATTTCCGGAGGTCGCTTGATTGGATTCAGCCGTTCGCTTTAACAGTGCGGGCAGCTCCGGCTTACTGACGTCGACGATCATGAATCCTTGCTTCGCAGCTTGCTGAATATACAAATACACTTTGCCTTTTTCCTTCTGCAGCAACATCTGATTTCCGGTCGCTTGCGGCAAAGGCAAGTGTGCGATTACGGTCGCGGGTACGTCCGTCGGTTTAGACGTGGGTTGCTCGCTCGCGCTGGCCGCAAAGGCCGGCAAGAGGAACAAGAGCGCCACGACGTGAGTTCGGCATGAGTTCTCAGAAAAATTCTTCATAAAGCACTTCACGACGCCAGACGTTATCTTCCGCGCCTCAGCCAACTATAGCAGCCAGCACGACAGATCACCCGCTCTATTGTTCCGCTATAACATCAATGCATCCAGCGCCAGCTATTGTTCCGCAGATGGCACCCGCCTGCTGCGGCATAAAAACGTGGTTGTTGCTGGGCTCGACTGCGATGCTGTGAGCATTGGTACCGACGGGAATGTTGGTCAGCCACTGGTTTGTTCCAGCGTCGATAACGCCCATGACCGGACCGGGTAGCATGTCGCGCGCCGCCAGATAGTATTTGTTGTCGGTCGGGTTGTACCAAATTTCGTCGACCCCGCCCACGTTGTTGATGGTGGCTAGGATTTGCCCCGAGCTTCCATCGATCACGTATTCATTCGACGGGAAGGCCTCGCCATCGTGGTCGGCGCAACCCACGAGGAAATTGTTCCCCGGTCCCTGCGCGATGCTGGTAGGCATGCAGTTCAGCATCGGAAAACTGTTGATAACCACCGGCCCGTTTGGATTACCCGGCCTGGGATCAATCTCATCGATGCTACCCACTGTCAGGTTTCCCGTGGAGTTGGAGTTGCTGAGCAAGAAATGCCCAGTGTTGGGGTTCCACGCGTGCCCACCCAAGCCCGCAGGCCCGATGGCACCGCTACACGGCGCGCCCTTAAGCGTTGGATTGCAGGTCGGGTCGTAGTTCCCCGTAGCGATATCGATAATCGGGCCATGATGGCAAGGGATCGGCGCGGTGCCGGTAATGTATCCGACCGGTCCAGAGACGCCGGAGTTTACCTGAGGATTCGACGGATCAGGGCAGGGGAAGCCTGCGGTGGCGTTCAGCCCTGCGTTGTCAACCGGGACGCCCGTGTCGTTTTGCGGGGCGCCATCGTAATAGATCTGACCCAGAATGCAGCGGGGCGCATTTATGAGCCCCAGAGGATTCCCCAAGGGCGGCCCATAGGGTAGTGTCGGATCGACCGGCTGGCAATTCGAGGTACGGGCATTGATCCCGGACACGTCGATAAAGGTGATGAAAGGTAATCCCGGATCGCCGTTGATGATAGCCAGAATCTGATCCTTCGGGTCATAGGATATTTCATCACCGCGCAGGTCCCCGCAACTGGGATCAGAAAAGGCGCGACCGTTCGCAGACGCTGCGCAGCCCTGAATTCCAGTGGTATTGCCGACGGTGCCCGCAGGAGCGCCAGGATAGGGCGCGGAATTGCCAAACTGTCCGTCGTAGTCGGGAGATAGGCCAGTCGGGATAACCGCAAGAGCGTTCGGCTGCACCGGCGGCGTAGATGACAAGTTCATCGTGGTCAGGTCAAAGGCCACCACTGAACTGCTGCCATCGCCGACGTAAAGGGTCTTGCCGTCCGGGGTTACAACGATTCCGTTAGGTCCAGACAACGGATTTATCTGGTTAGCGCGGGCAGCGCAGCATTGCGCTCCGACAAAGCCACCGAAATTACCGTTGGCACCGAAGCCTGGAATGTGGAAAGCTCCGGTTCGGCAGCCAAATCTTGTCCAGTTGCCTAGCACGGAAACAATGGGTGGCGAAGGGACTGCTAAGGGATCGCCGGCAGCAGCGAGAGGAGGGGCAACACACGGAGTTGCATTATTTCCAGCTCCGGAAATACCGTTTTGTCCCGCAATGGAAAACACCGCGAGGTCGTTGATCGTATCGATAACTTGGACGGCGATCCCGATACGGTCCGAGACGTAATCCAAATGATTGACCGGATCGATCCAGCTAATGTCGAAGGAGTTGAAGGGACCGCCCGGCTCGCCGGTGTTGTTGTGTTCCGGTATGGCGATAGTGTCGATCACGGTATACGCACCGTTGATGGTGGTGCCGCAGACCGGACAATTCTTCGTGGTGCCGCAGCCGCTCATGATCACAAATAATGCCGTGATAAGAATGCTCAGCAGAATTCTCGGTCTCATCAAATTCCCTCCTGCGATTTCCCTTTTAAGGCTGGTTGTAACCAGCCCCGGCATTTACCGAACTCATTAACCGCGTGGTTCCGCAAAATCGCGACCCGAGCGGAACTAGAACCTGAACTGCAGCTGCTGCAAAACAACGTAATAGTTTTGAGGAACCGCGCCTATGGTGCTGGGATTTTTCAGCTGATCGATACCCAGATTAACTTGGTACTTCACCCAATAATTGGGGTACCAGGTGAGCCCGGCGGTGATCTCATCGGTGTGGTAATTGAACGTAGGCACATAACCCGGCGTGTAGTAGTCGAGTAAATTCGCCCCCGGTTCGTTGGCTTGTATGCCCATGTATCGGACGCCGACTCCCCATGCTCCCCAGCCGCGTCCTTTGCCCCCGGGTGTGTCCGGCCCAAAGAGCGGACGCCGCACCCGTGGTGTGCCGTTTTCCGGTTGCTTTTCGCCCGTGAGTAAGTACGTCGCGCTGACGTTCCAGGCCTTGGCTGTGATGGATGGAAGACTGAGGAAACCCAGCCCACCTGCCTGCTCGGAGCCGGTGTTGTTACGCGACATATTGAGCTGATCGAATTCGCCGCGCAGGGCGAGTCCCGACTTGAGGTAGGTGAACTCACCGTTATAGCGCTGGATCGGTCCGTTAATGGCGAACTGCGGGAAGAACGTGTAAGCGGCATCGGGCAGCGCGCCGCTAAAGCTTTGATCCCCGGAAAGACCTCGGGATCGCGCATAGTCAATGGCTCCGCCAAGGGCAAGGTCCTTGAACCAACCGCTATTAGATTTGCGGAAGGGATAAAGGCGAAGCCGTCCAACGAATTCCGGCTGGTTGGTGGTGTTGGCTATCGCATATCCCTTGCCGTTAAAAGCACCCGCCCAGTACTGGACAACGCCGCCATCGATATCCCCATGCAAGGCGATCCCAGGGCTGCGGAAGGCGGAAGCCGCTGACGGATACAGCATTGACTGGAACCCGCGTTCCACGAAATCCAGGTTAGTGGCGCCGGTACCGGCTTCCTGAGCAAACGGCGTTTTAAACTGTCCTGCCTGGAATTGGAACTCAGGCCGGATTCTTACGTTGAGGTAAACGTCGCGTACAACCGAGCCAGTGGTTGCCGCCGCATCGGTGAGCAACGCAAAATCGAAGTGCGAACCATAATTGCCCTGGAACCCGAACCGCGCACGGCGCAGAAGAAACGTGTCGGCGGGCGCGCCGTCACCCTTGTAGGCGCGGTAGTCGATGTCGACGTATCCGTAGGGGCTGATGCTGAACTGTCCGTCCGGGCTTCGAATGAAGAAATGTTCTCCGTTCCATCCTGCCGTCAGGGGCGGAGCGTCTTTCTTGGGGGCGGCTGCGTTTTGACCCGGGACTGGCTCGGGCTCGGGAGGGGTCTCGAGGAGAACCGCATTCATCAGCCGGGGGGAACTCGGAGTTGCAATCGGCTGCGAATTGGCGCTCGCCGAAGGCGAAGACTCTGCCACGGGCCGAATCTGGACCGAGCTCTTGTCGGCAGCCCCGGTCTTTGCGTCTACCAGCTTCTCGACCAAAGCCTTGAGTTCGTCAATGGTCTTGCGCTGCGCCGCCACTTCACTGCGCAACTGACTGACTTCAGCCTTGGTGGCGGCAACGGGCGTCGATCCATCGGATTGACTCGCGGGTTCCGTGCCCTGAGCTCGGGCGAGCGCCCCTGACGCCATAAAACCGAGAAGCACGAAAAACGCTGTTAGCGAGCGCATCTGTTTTCTCTCCCACGTGATTTGCAAAGGGCCCAGCCCTCGTAGGGGCAGCACACTGGCTGGGCGCCGCCTCGTCCGGTCGGCCGAAAGCTAAGAAATCGCGATAGTGCGAACCGGAGGTCTGAAAAGCGGACCATTTGCTGCCGGGGCGATTAATTACTACAGGAGCACATTTGCTGTCAAGCGCTTTTTGGAAATCCAGCGCTGGTCATTGCTGCTGGCGGTCAACAAAGCTGGGGGTCAACAAAACTTTACGTTCGACAGCGCACCTCAAAATTCAACGAATACAGCGGCGCTTTTGGCGGACGAGGAATCCGACGAAGCTGAAGCGGAATCTCCTGATAGATTGTTGCCAAGTTTGATTCGCTGCTCGTAACGATTTTTTTTCAGGCCGTTCGTTTTGCACGTATGCGTCTACACTTCAGTCAGTCCGTTTTCTTGCTCTTCGCTGCCGGAATCGCGGGTGCGCTCAATGCTCTGGCGGGCGGTGGCAGTTTCATATCCTTTCCTGCGCTTTTGTTTCTGCGAATTCCCGCCGTGTTAGCCAATGCGACGAATACCGTGGCGTTGTGGCCCGGTTTGGGTGCGAGCACTGTCGCCTACTTGAAGCGGCTGAAAGTTCCCGTGCGCGTCCTCGTCCCGCTGCTGGTCACCAGCATCGTCGGGGGTTGGGCTGGAGCAGTACTGCTGCTTAAAACTCCGCCGCACGCCTTTCTGCGCCTCGTCCCATGGTTGCTGCTCGGCGGCACACTGCTGTTCGCCTTCGGCAATTCGATCCGTGCAGTCGCCGGCAAGACCGTGGCCGTGGACGATCTGCAGTTCACATCATGGAAGGCGATCGTTCTTAGTTCGGTCGCAGAGCTGCTGGTTGCGGTTTATGGCGGATACTTCGGCGCCGGCATAGGCTTCATGACCCTGGGGATGCTCGCCATGATGGGAATGCGTGATATTCACGCCATGGGCGCGATCCGTACGCTCTTAGCTGCTGCCATCAATGCTGCTGCGGTGGTTACCTTTATCGTTGCCAAAGCCGTATTGTGGCCCCATTGTGCAGTGATGATAGTCGGCTCGCTTACCGGAGGTTGGTTCGGTGCGCATTACGCCCAGAAGGCTGATCCCCGGAAGGTGCGGGGGGTTGTGATTGGCGTGGGCATAGCAATGAGCGCGTATTTTTTTATTACGGTTCATTAGCTCGGAATCGCCGCCTGATCGTCTCAAGCAACCCTTTACCGAACCGTGCGCATCGGAGCGTCCGCAAGTCTGTGGCCAGCGGTACTATAATCACTGTTCCGGATTATCGAGCGCAGGCTCGGATCGATAACCTTATGCGAGCGGATACTGCAAGTCTTAACAAGCAGGGCCTGAATTACGCGCCCGCAAATCTGAATCCCGAGAAAGATCTCCCAACAGGATTTCTCGAATTCCTGTTGCCACTCCATCAGCAATTCACACCCTGGCAGCAAGAACTCATTGCGAAACGAGCTGACGTATTGCAGGCGTCGCATCGCGGTCAAGCGCCCGACTATCTGCCATCCTCCGAGGCCATGACCTCCGACTGGCGCATCCAGGTCCCTGACTGGTGCGCCGACCAGCGCAATCAGATGACCGGCCCTGCGGATGACGCCGAGTTGACTGTTAAGCTGCTGAACTCTGGATCGCCCGCCGTCATGATCGACCTGGAGGATTCCACGGCGAACCTCTGGGAACACAGCCTGCTGGCGATTCAAAACACCATCGCTGCCTATAAGTATGAACTCAGCTACGACGACAAGAAGCGTCAGAAGAAAGTCACCGTGCAACGCTCGAAAACCGTCACCTGGGTGCGCCCTCGCGGTTTGCATGTTAGTCAGGGCGGAGTCATTAAGAACGAAATCATGTCCGCTTCGCTGTTCGACCTGGCCATGATCTGGTACCAGATCGATCCGGGCTCTTTGCCCCACAATTTCTCGGTATACATTCCGAAGAGTGAATCTGCTGAAGAGGCTTTCTGGTGGCGCGATCTCTTCCAGGCTTTCGCAAAGCAGAAGGGCTTACCGCGGGATTACATCAAATGCATGGCGCTGGTGGAAGCCCACCCTTTGGCCTATCAGATGGAGGAATTCCTTTTCAATCTGCGCGAACACTGCCTGGGATTGAACCTCGGCCGCTGGGATTACATGGCATCGCTGATTCACTTCATGATCGAAGATCCCAATTGGATTTTGCCGGATCGCAACACCATCCCGCATGATGTCGCATTCTTCCAGAACTTTCGAACACTCATGCCTGAGGTTTGCCATAAGCACGGAGCACACGCCATCGGCGGAATGACCGCGCTCTATCCCAGCCGCACGGATGCGGAACTGAACGAGCGCGCCTTGCAGGCTTTGAAGCAGGACAAGAAGAACGAAGCCGACTGCTTGATGGATGGAGCCTGGACCGGCCATCCCGATCAGAACGAGATCGCAGTTGCACAGTTCCCGTATCCCAACCAGATTGCGAAGCGGCCCCGGTTGCCAAACTCCCATCCGGATCTGCGCCCCCTCCCCACAGGGGTCGGGGCCACAACGCTGGCCGGAACGCGATCGGCCGTGCGGACAGTCATTCGTTATCGCAATGGAGTGCTCAATGGAAAGGGTGCCAGCTTGCTCGACGGCTACATGGAGGATCTGGCGACTGACCGCATCTATCGCCTGATGATCGCACAGCGGGTGCTGCACAAAGTTAGCGTGGCAGACGAAGGGGGAAAGCCCGTCGAACATTCTTCCGCACTAGTGACCCGAATTTTTGATGAAGAGTTGGCGGAGATACAAAACAACCTGCCAGCGGAAATTGATCACAAAGCGGCAGTGACCCTCCCCGAAGCGCGCCGCATCGCTGAAGAAATGATTGTGCAGGGGCACCACTCGCCGGTTTAGCGAAACGGAATTCGGAATCAAATTCCAACCGGATCAACCCCCAAGGATGTCTCCGAAGATCAGATCAGTTCAGGACTTCCCGAGAATTGTTACAACTCCACAAATGTAGTTCTCACCATTGAAGACATTCTTGGAGTAAATCACTTGGGCCCCAATGACGCGAACGCCTTCCCCATGTCCGACGTGTTTAACAAAGAACCGAATCTTCAGCCCTATGTCGCAGCCATACCGGGTTCCTCTGCGAACCAGCGGTTGATCCGACACTGGTGCCTGAACGTAAGAATCCTGGAAATCGTCTAATCACCGCCGCAGTGAAACCCTTGCACGATGGTGCGTGGTGGGCGCAAGCAACCGAGGGATTCAATTTCAATCACCCCGACATGATCAATTCCGATCTGTTTTAATCGCATTTTGTGGCGGGGCTTCATGGGAGATGACAAACCTTATCCTGAGGCTGGCGTTAAGCTGGCTGGAAGAGAGGCGGCAGCGGCAGAGACGGATCGCGATTGCTCGGTTCCTCGCCATCTTCCATCGGTCTCGAATTCGGGTGGTGGCATTCAGGCCTCCGCGACCGAGCCCATCGAGGCGTGGGCTTCGGCCAGAAGAGGAGAGGATGCCGGCGAGTTGGAGAATGTCTTAAGGCGCAGCGACCCAGTCGCGGACCGGAACACGGACGATTGACAAGAAAACGACGAATCCTTGACGCTCCCTTGACAATCGCTCTTGCGACACCCAATAGACTTCGATTCAACACACGCTAGCTTAACTAGTCCTTTGCTAACAACCCCACCGGCCAAATCCTGCCCTCAAGCAGGAGAGAAGAAGTCGATGGCTTCACTTCAGAGTCCGCGTTTCAGTTTCGCTCTGATCACAAACAAAGAGCTGAGTGATCCTTATTTTTATTTTTCAATCAGGAGGAAGTATGAAGGAATCCCGATGTTTTCTGAACAGCGCTCCCAGCAGTCGCTCTCCTATCGCTTGGAGATCCATTACCTCTCTCGTCTTAGCCGGACTAGCTATTTTCGTGCTTGGCGGTTCCATGGTTGCCCAAGATCAAGATCAAGATCAAGATGCGGCCACAATCAAAACCATCTTGACCTTCGGTACCATGATCGGTGATCCGGGAAGCGCTACTGCTGCCGACAAGGCAAAAAATGTGATCCGCGGGTATGTTGGCCCGGCTTCACCCTGGCTGATCAGTTCTGCTCAGGGCTCTCTGAAAAGCAATGGTGCACTGACGGTCACGGTCAGGGGACTGGTGCTTCCCGACGGGACGAATCCGGTCCCGTTCTTCCGCGCCGCGCTCAGCTGCCAGGATCCTGCCAACTCAACGAAGGGAGAACTCTTCTTTACCAAGACCTTTCGTGCTGACGCTCAGGGCAATTCGGACATCGCGGGCACAGTCAGCCTCCCGAGCCACTGTATTGCCCCGATCATTCTGGTTGCAT
>Ga0182024_10021850_pt1 | contig 11577 bp, 10 predicted proteins | sample P32metaG_FD_120480 | JGI IMG/M metagenome (GOLD analysis project Ga0182024, IMG submission 120480) | Permafrost microbial communities from Stordalen Mire, Sweden - P3-2 metaG (Illumina Assembly) | ecosystem: Environmental > Terrestrial > Soil > Wetlands > Permafrost | place: Sweden: Stordalen... | reverse complement strand
TTCATCGAAGGCGACGCGATTATTTTGGCCATTGACGAGACGGAATCGACTCGGGCGACTACGCGCGGCGTGGCGCGGGCTTGCGTTCTGGCGCGGGAAATTCTGGCGGTGACGCTGGCTTATAACCAGCGCGCGAAAACCAGCGGCCTTCCTGGCCTGGAACTTGGCGTGGGCGTGGCGTTTCAAGATTCCGCGCCGTCTTTGTGGACCGATGGCGATTCGAAAATCATGATTTCCCGCGCGCTGAATCTTTCCGACCGGCTTTCGAGCTCTTCAAAAATCGCCAAGCGGCTGTTTCATAAGAATCCTTCGCCATTCAACGTGTACCTGCTGCAAACGTTGATGGAAGATGCGGAAGCGGGCGAAGAGGAAGAACTTTTGGTGCGCTACAACCTGAACGGAATCGAAATAAATGAAGAAGGATTTACGAAGTTGAGCGCGGAGATTTCGATGGCGCCCATGGGCGGAAATTTTCCGATGCCTTGGGGCAAGGAACGCGTGCAGTTGTTCTTCGGCGAAGTTCCGCTGGGGGATTCGCTGGAACCCATTGTGGTGCGCAAAGGATTCGTCCGCCAATTGTTGCCGGGCGCGAAAATCGGCGCACAAGGGACGCGCGCTTACTATGAAGTTTGCACCGATCCGAAGTTGATGGACCTCGCACGAAAAAAGTTTGCCGCAGGCTCGCCGAAAAGTTGAACGCTTCGCGCAGTACACCTATAATTCCACGTCCATGATTTGAATTCGGAGGCGCATGGGGCCCGGTGGTCCTCGCAGCCTTCAAAGCTGCCGTTCGAGCCCTTCGCGGGCTTCGAAGGTGGGTTCGACTCCCACTCGCTTCCGCCAACTTCTGATCCAACTGCAATCTCATCAGGCTTGAATGCCGATCCCGCCGGATTGCTTCTGAAGGGCTTCGCATTTTGAAAGCCGGCTAGTGTGTGCGGCTGGTTGAGGTTTGCTGGCGCGAGCCGGGAAGAAGTATTCGGCGAACTGGTCGCGAGCCGGAGATTCTAGTGCGGCGAATTCGGCGAGAGACTTCCGCAGGAATGATTTGAAGTTGTATCCGGCGGCGCGAAACACGCTGCCGTGTTCGCACCACACGATGAAGGATGTTCCGAGCAGGAAGAGACGATGAAGTTGCGCAATCGACCGACGAACGATTGGGCGTCGCAATGCGCCGAGCCTGGATAGCATCGAGGACTGAAATTTCAGGTGAGTGGCTTCGTCCTGCACGATTCTTGAACTGATTGCGTTCAAGAGGCGTGATCCGGTGGCTCGACCGAGTGCAGTGTAATACGGCACGGCGATGATTTCCGCGGTGACCAATACGCGCAGGGAAAGTTCGAGACCAGCCAGCACGCGCAGGCGACGGAAGATGGAGTCCACCCAGTGGGACGATACTTTCGGTATTCCCTGTGCGTGCATGAAACGGAGCAGATACGCGCTGTGGCGCTGTTCTTCTTTAATGAAGAGCGAGAGCGCTTCGGCGAAGTCGGGATCGTTTGTGGCGAGGGAATACGCGCGGGCGCGATTGAGCAAGCGCCGGCCTTCGGAACTTTCGCCGAGCTGAAATTGTTGGATGGAATGTTGGATTGCGCGACGCTCGATGGCGGAGAGCTTGTAGGCGTCGTCCCAGGGCATTTCGCCGGAGTTTTGTTGATTGGCCAGGAAGTGGAGATGCCAGGCTTTTGAGATTCCGCCGGCACTGCGTTCGGCTGAAGGCATTGTGACGTCTCCTTTATGAAAGTACTTTATATCACAAAGTACTCTGTGGTGAGAAGAGGAATATATATCGCGTTTCGAGGCGTTGCGTTGTGTGCGCGACACCGCCTTGAGGTCTCCTGTCCGTTCGTACAGTTTGCGATTGACTACTCGATTTGCCGACGGGGGCTCGGTGTCGGGTTCTTGCATTCATACTGGCAAGAGACGGTGTGCTGTTGGCTTGGGAGGTCATCATGCGCGGTAAGTGTTTCCTACATTCCCTCATTTTGGTTGCGGCTACTTGCGGCTTCGTTGGTGCTGCTGCGGGGCAAACGGCTTCGCCGGCCTCGACCGAAGCAGGGACGGTCGCGACTTCAGCCGCTTCGCTGGCTCCGGCAGCGAAGGCGGCGCAGAAGGCGCCTAGCGTGGCGAGCGTGCAAAACGGCTCTCAAGATAGCTGGACGCAACAGAACCAGCAGGTGTCGCTGGGCGAAATGGCGCGGCGCGCGCGGGCGCAGAAGAATAGCCAAGCCAAGGCGGTGCGAATATTTGACGACGAGAATATGCCGCGGGCGCCGATCAGCGCGGGTGAAAAAGCTCCAGATTTTTCGGGGCAGGGAGGAGGAGCGTCGTCCAGCGGTAAGGTAACGGTTTTGGATTTCTGGGCCACGTGGTGCGGGCCATGCCGCCATGCTTTGCCAGGATTGAAGCAACTGCAGGCTATGTACGGCGGGAGCCAAGTGGAGGTTGTGAGCATCAGCGAAGACGAGGATCCGGCGGCGTGGAGCAGCTTCGTGGCGCAAAATCAAATGAATTGGACGCAGCGTTTGGATTCGAATCACCAGATCATGCGTCAATATGGGGCGAGCGCGTTGCCCACTTACGTTTTGATTGGCAAGGATGGCACGGTTCTTCAGCAATATGTGGGCGACGATCCCGCGGAGCCGATCGTGGAGCGGATGGGGCCGGATTTGAAGAGAAGTCTGGAAGGGAAATCTTAAGTTCGAGGCTCAGTGCGGTTCACGGCGGGGCGATTGCGCGTTTGAAAGAGGCTTTCCAGGGCGACGGCAGCGAGCAACAGCACGACCGGATCGATGGGCAGCCGGTAACGCGGCAAAACAAGACTCAAGTAGTAAGCCCAGGGAAAAATCAGCGGAAAGACGGCGGCGGGAAACCAGTCCGGGCTGCGGCGGCGAATCAGAACAACAATTCCGTATAACGCGCCAAGTGCTGCGGCTAAGTTGAACAGCAGCACGAATCGAAACCAGGTTGAATCCACGTTCAGGAAATCCTCCAGCGGTGTTGGAGTGCCTCCGGACCAAAAAGAAATAATTCTGCGCCAAATTAAATGTGCTTCTCTTGCGGGATGCGACTGCATGTACTGAAGGGCTTGCAACTGCTTTTCGTGCATGTAGGCAACTTCGCCCAGCTCGATGTATTTGGCGCGTTCGTTGGCGTCATAGATTGGGTGACGTTCGGCGCGGAAGATGTCTTGCGTGTTTTCGTTGTTCCCGAGCCACAATTGCAAACCTAATCCGGAGCGGAGCGGAACGTAGGCGTGGAAGACTTTGTAATTGCGAATGGTCCAGGGCGCACAGCATAGGGCGGCGATGCCAAGCGAAAGCGCTAGCTTGTCGAGCCAGGCGCGCTGTTGCTTGTATGCACGGTAGGCCAACCACGCGAGAAGCAGAGGCAAGAGAGCGACCAGCGTGGCGTTGGTCATCAGCATGATGCCCCAGAGCAATCCGTAGGCGCACCAATCGCGGACGCGGGACGAGTCGGCCAATGCCAGGGTGGCCCACAGTATCGTCGCTACGAGCAGCGCGGCGAGGGAAGCGTCCCACATGCTTTCGACGGGAATTAGAATTGCGTTGGGAAAAATGGCCCAGAGCCATGCGGCTGCCGAGGCTACTCGCAAGCCGCCGATGCGTTTACCGGCGAAAAAAATCGGGACGCACGCGAATGTTACGAACCCAATATTCAACAGAGTGGCGGCGATGAAGGAAGCGAAGGTGTAGGGTCCGAAAATGCGAAAGACGCCGGCGAGGAGCAAAGGATAAATGGGCGGCATCCAGGCGGTGGGGCCGGTATTCACGCGAAAGGGCGAGCTGAATCCTGCGCCTACGGCGAGGGAATGTGCGATGTTCCCGGACTCGAATAAAAATGGGATGACGCTGGCGGCTTGCTTGGGATGTTCGTGCTGGAACTGATAGAGGAATCCGACGCGCAGGAGCAAGGCGACTGCAAGAATGAGCCAGAGCGACGTTGCCGCCGCGCGAAGGATTTTCTTCATGTCTTAATGATCGGCACGTGATGGCTGGTGGTTCGCAAATTGGACGCGGCTGCGAGAATTCCGGGTGCAGTGTGGATGTCGATATCCAATTTTCTATTCAGGTCAGGCTCGCGTGCTGCAATATACTTATGTTGTAGCCTGGACGCTGCATCGAAGGCAATCGTTTGCCGAACTTATGCGCAAGAAAAAGGGCCGAATCAATATTTCGAAAGAAACTCGCCGCCGAGCGCGCGCGGGAATTGGTATGCCGCCCGCTGAGCGGCTGATACCGGACAAGCGATTAAAGCCTCCGAAGCACAAAAAGCCGCTGCTGGATCCACGTACAGCTTGATTTTGAAATTTCCTGCGTGCTGCAAGCGCCTAGGTTCTCACGGAACCTAGTTTTTGGAGCCTCAACCGGGCTTCGTTGCGGGAACTACTTCGCCTGGTTTGAAGAGAGACGCGGGAGGCTGGCCTGTAACTTGCGCCGCTCGCGCCGCCATTTGTTCGAGGTCGGCTTTTGAAAATCCCACGCTGGTTTGCTGGATTTGGCCGTCGGGATTAATCCAGAACATGGTGGGGACGTTGGTCAGCCCATATTCGTTTGACACGGGATAGCCGTGCTCGTCAATCAGAGCGGGAAACTTCAAACCGTATTCTTCGCAGAAGTCGCGAGTGTCGCGCGCATCATCTTGGGAAATGCCAAGCAAGGTGAATTTCGATCCGCCGTAACGTTGTTGCAAGCGCGAAAGAAACGGCATGGTGAATTGGCAGGTGGGGCAACTGACTTTGAAGAATGCGGCGAGGACCGGGCCGTTCTGCAATGTTTCCGCAAGCGAGCGTTTCTTTCCGCCGGTATCGGTCAAAGTAATGGGCGGAGCGCTGGTTCCGGATGGCAAAGCTGCCATCTTTTTGCCTCCGAGAAAACTGCGTATGTGGCTCTTAACGCTCATGTGTGCTCCATTGAATGGCTAGAAATTCACGGCCTAAAGATTACAAAATCGGCCGGACAGATTATTCCTGGGCAGCACGCTACTACAGTTAATCATAGCGGGGCTGGAACGCGGCTGCAATCCAGCAGGGGCGGGCGAACTAGTGAATATTGCGAGTTTTCTTGCCGACGTAATCCATCAGCAAGTACTGACCGAGCGTGTAGGGAGTGGTGAAATAGGCTTTGCCGCGGCAGAGTTCGGTAATTTTTTGCACGAAGTGAACCAGGCTGTAGTCGCTGGCAAGCATAAAAGTATTAATCAAAATTCCGGCGCGTTTGCATTTGGCGACTTCTTCGAGCGTCTGGGTGACTACCAGCGGATCGAGGCCGAAGGCGTTTTTGTAGATGCGGCCATCTTCGAGGGTGAGGGCGGAAGGCTTGCCGTCGGTGATCATGATGATCTGGCGCATGTCTTTTTTCTGACGCGAAAGAATTCGTTGCGCAAGACGCAGACCTTCGCGAGTGTTGGTGTGGTACGGACCGACCTGAACGCGGGCTAGCTTGCCGAGGGGAATTTCTTCCGCGCTGTCGTGGAATAAAACGCAATGCAGGGAATCGCCGGGATATTGCGTGCGGATCAAGTGCGAGAGTGCGAGCGCGACGCGCTTCGCTGGCGTGAAGCGATCTTCGCCATAAAGAATCATGCTGTGGCTGCAATCGAGCAGGAGAACGGTGGCGCAGGAACTTTGATACTCGCACTGATGGACCATCAGGTCGGGATAATCGAGCTCGATGGGAATCGTCGCGCCGTTGCGCTGGACAGCGTTGAAAAGCGTTCCGCTGATGTCCATGTTCAGCGTGTCGCCGAATTCGTACTGCTTGGAGGTGCCGCCGGATTCCACGCCAGTGGCGAGGTCGCGTGTGTCGTGGCGGCCGAAGCTGCTCTTACCGAGGGATGCGAGCAAATCCTTGAGCGTTTTGAATCCGAGAAAATCGAGAGCTTTGTCGGTGATTTCGAATCGCGCTTCGGTATGAGGCTGAGGTTCGCCGACTTGGCCGCCGGGCGTTTGGGTTGGCGGCGGAGTAACCTGAGCGGTCTGATTTGGCTGCGAGATGTAGCCTTCCGCTTCCATGCGCTGGATAATTTGATCGATCAAGTCGCGCAGCTCGGCATTCTGCGACAGTTCGGGATTCTGAAGCATTTGCTCCATCATCTCGGGTGGGACAAGTTCGCCTTCCTGCAGCGCGCGCAAAATGGCTTCGCGCAAATCGTCCATGATTTGCTCGCGGGAACGCTCGTTGTCGAGCTCGTAGATTCCGTACTGAGATTCAAAACCGCTCTGAAGCAAATAGTCGGAGAGACGGCTCATCAACTCCTGCAGATCGATGTCGTCTGCGGCGCCGGGCGCGTATTTTGAATACTTAATGTATTTCATCGCAATTTGTAAGGCTCAAGCTAGTTGAACTGGCGCCTCGGCATGCGGCCGGATGGCTCGCGAGAATCGCGCGGCTCCGCAGCTTTGCGAGCTTCGGCGAAGTAGCCACGCTCTTCGCTGCGGTTGATGCGCTTGTGCGCCCAAAGGCCTTCGAGAATAAACTCAGCGGCGCTGGTGACGACGGCGGGATCGTCCTTGGCGCCGACATCCAGTGCGGGCAAGTTGTCAAAGAGACCCTGAATCTTTTTCAGCTGCGCCATCAATTCCGCGCTGGATGCATTGGCCGGGACTTTCAGCTCGCCGCCCAGTTCGAACCACTGTATGACCGGCTGGAAATTCGCTCCGGTAAAATATTTGGTGAACGTCTTGCCGACGGCGGCGCGGATTAATTCGCGCGCAATGTTTTCTGCGCCGCGAAGTTCGCCTTCGTACTCCAGCTCGAATTTACCGGTCATGGAGGGGATGGCCGCGTACACGTCGGACACGCGCGCGATGATTGTGGAATCATGAGTTCGTATGGAGCGCTGTTCCGCGCTGCTCATTACATTTTCAAGCGTGCTGATGGGAAGGCGCTGGCTCACACCGGAGCGCCGGTCGACGCGTTTATCTTCGCGGGCCTGGAATGCAATTTCTTCCACGACTTCGCGAATGTAATCCGGCAATTCGGCATTGCGTTTTCCGTCGCGCTTAGTCCAGGACTCCTGCGAGGTGATGGACATGCCTTCGGCGAGGGTTGCGGGATAATGCGTGCGAATTTCAGAGCCGATGCGGTCTTTCAGCGGAGTGATGATTTTACCGCGCGCAGTGTAGTCCTCGGGATTGGCGGTGAAGACGAGAAGGACGTCGAGAGCCATGCGCACGGGATAGCCCTTAATCTGAACGTCGCCTTCCTGCATGATGTTGAAGAGGCCGACCTGGATTTTTCCGGAGAGGTCCGGCAATTCGTTGATGGCAAAGATTCCGCGATTGGCGCGGGGCAAGAGGCCGTAGTGAATCGTTAATTCGTCGGAGAGGTTGCGGCCACCGCGAGCGGCTTTGATGGGATCAACGTCGCCAATCATGTCTGCGATAGTTACATCGGGAGTGGCCAATTTTTCGACGTAGCGATGTTCGCGAGTAAGCCAGGCTATCGGGGTGGAGTCTCCTTCTGAAGCGATGCGGTCACGGCAGGCGCGGCAGAGCGGGGCATAGGGGTTGTCGTGAATCTCGCATCCTTCTACGACGGGAACCTGCGCATCCATGAAGCCGGAAAGACCGCGCAAAATTCGCGACTTCGCCTGCCCGCGCAGACCCAGCAAAATGAAATGATGGCGCGAGAGTATGGCGTTGATGATTTGGGGGATGACGGTATCGTCGTAACCGTGGAGGCCGGAGAAAAGCGGTTCGCCTTTTTCCATTTTCTCCAGCAAGTTTTCGCGAAGCTCCTGGCGTACCGAGCGATGCGCGATTTTTTCTTCCGACCAATTGCTCCGGCGAAGTTCGCCAAGCGTCTTTGGCATCGAAGTCATGAGGGCCCCATTTTTTATTGAAAGGAACGCGCCAAGAAAGCGGCGCTAGAGGTCATTATAGTGGAAGGCGAGGCGCGTGCATAATTTCGTTTGGCGGAGCTAGTTGATGCCGTGGCCATTGCCGCCGGCAACTTGGCGCAAACGCTGCCTTTGGGCGAGCTGGGGAAGAAGGTCGTTAATTTTCAGGAGCAGGAAAGCCCGGCGAGCGCTCTCCTGGCGGATTTCGAGCAGATTCTGTTTGGTTTCCAGCTCGAGAGGCAGGCGCGCGGCCATTTGAAAGGCCAAGGAAATTTCATCATCGCGGCTGGACACGATCCAGGGCTGGCCGAAAACGAGATTGTGGCAAACCTGGAATCGCTCGATCAGATATGCTTCCTTCTCCGAATCTTGCGGGAGGGTATCTTCCGGCAGGTATTCGGCGACGACTTCCTGGTATTCCCGTTCATTCAGTATTTCGACTACGCGAAATAGCGCGCGGCCTTCGCAGAGAATGTCGCTGCGTCCATCGGGATATTCTTTGAGCTTCTCGACGATCTCAGCGGTGCAGCCGGTCTTTACGATTCCTGCTTCAGCCGCCAGAATTATGCCCATTTCGAGGTTCTCTTTTACGCATCGCGCGATCATGATTCTGTAGCGTGGCTCGAAAATGTGCAGCGGCAGGGGCATACCGGGGAAAAGCACTACCTCCAGCGGGAACAGCGGAATGCGAGCGGGTCTCATTTATGTGGCGCCAAAATGTAATGGCAAACAACCTTACTTTGTTAGCGTAACGCTGAAAGCGCAGCCTGCATTTCGTCTCTGGCGTGCATGTCGCCGGCGTTTTGAGCGGCCACTACTCCGTCGGAGAGGAGTTTGCGCGCTTCATCGAGCCGACCAACTCGCGCCAAAAACTGGCCAAACTGGAAATATCCCGCGACGTAGCCGGGATTGGTTTCCAGAAGCTTCTTAAAATTTTCGGAGGCGGCCGCGTCGTCGCCTAATTTGGCGCACTCGAGAGCCAAGCCGTAACGCGCGAACGCGTCAGTGGGTTTTTCTGCTACAAATTGTTCCAAGACTTCACGGCGAGACTTCTGTGTTTGGGTCATGGGTTGAATGCGCGTATTATAACGAGCTTGCGGACGCGCGCCAAGCATTGAGCTGCGCCGCGGGAGAAAGAAATTCGCAAATGGCCAAGTTGAGCAAACCGAACGTTGCGAATCCTGACAAAAAAGTGTCGCCGGCTTCGGGACTTCCGGGCAAGACGGTAGCCGCTTCGAAGTCCGAAATGGTGGAAGCGGTGCTGCCGAACGATGCGAATTCGCTGGGGGCGATGCTGGGAGGGCGCGTGATGCATTTCATCGACATTGCAGGGGCGCTGGCGGCGCATCGGCATTCGAATAGTCACGTGGTGACCGCTTCGGTGGATTATCTCGATTTCAGATTTCCGATTAGCGTGGGCGAGTTCATCGTGCTGAAATCCAGCGTCAATCGAGTTTTTAAGAGTTCGATGGAAGTGGGCGTGAAAGTTTTTGCTGAAAATATTCTTACCGGTGAGCGCAGGCATACCAGCAGCGCTTACGTGACGTTTGTGGCGATCGATCTGAATCGCCGGCCGCACGCTGTGCCGCCGCTGATTTTGGAGACTGAAGATGACCACCGGCGGTTTCGCGAGGCGGGGGAGCGGAGGCGGGTGCGATTGAACATGCGGCACAAGCGGCCGCTGTCCGACGCATAGATGCTCCGGCTGCTGCGGCGCGTGACGATCTGCCTCGATGACTTATTGAGGGGCGTTACAGTTCAGGATTTCGATTGCAGGTAGCTCTGCACAGCTTCCGCGGTTTGGAAGCCGTTTTCCACGCATTTACCTAGCGCAGGACCTTCCAGATAATTTCCGGCGAAGAATATTCCGGGGAGCTGACGTTCCGCGTCGCGAATTGCTTCTACTACATAGCCGTGTCCCAAATTGTATTGAGGTAAAGCTCGCGGATACCGCCACACTGCCGAAGTAATCGGCGAACCAACGATCTTCAGTATGTGTTCATTCTCACTTTGAATGATCTTTGCGATCTGATCCTCCGGCTCATTTGCTATTTCTGGATTCGTGGCGCCACCTGCGAAGCTTGTCACGGTGACCGCGCCTTCGGGAGCGCGTCCTGGGAAAAGCGAGGAATTCCAAACCGTGCCGAGGGTGTGAAGCTTTTCCCGGCGCGGAACCAGGAAACCGAAGCCGTCGATTCGTTCGCCAACCTGCCGCTGGTAATAACCTGAGGCGACGACGGCTACGGGCGCGTATGCGATGCCGGAAAGCGTGTGGCCTAGCTGGGACGAGAGTGATTCGATCAGGTGCGCGGAAACGTAGGCGGGCGTGGCGAGAACGATTGCGGAGGCTTGGACAGTTGCTGATTCATTTGCGTGCGCGGTGGTGATTCGAAAGATATCATTTTCATTCGGGCCGAGACGGCTTAGAGATTTTGCGGTGATGCCAGTTTGCACGCGATTGCCGAGTTTTTCTGCAATGGCGTTTGGAAGGCGCACAACACCCTGGCGGAACGAACAGAGGGAGGACGGTGGCGCGTTTGCGCCTTTTCGCGCTTTTTTTGCGCCGCGCAGGATGCTGCCATATTCGCGCTCCCATTCGTCGAGCGAGGGGAATGCGGCTTTGAGGCTGAGTTTTTCGGGATCGCCGGCGTAAACGCCCGAAACAAACGGGCCGACAAGGTATTCAAGAATTTCGTCGCCGAATTTTCGGCGCGCGAATTTCGCCACGGATTCTTCTGCGGCGGGAGGGCGGGTCTTGCGAAACGGCTCAGAAAGAATTTTCCAGCGCGATCCGACACCCAGCAGGGAGCTGGTAAGCATGGCTTGCGGCGAGGTGGGAATTTTCTGGAGTTTGCCATGAAGGAGGATGTAACGCGGTGCGCGCGAATCAGCTTTCTGAAGGTCACTTTCGATGCCGAGTTCACGAATCAGGCTGAGGACTAAGTCGGTGGTTTGGAAACTTTGGGGCCCGGATTCAAAAAGAAAGCCGTCTTTTTGAATGGTGCCGATGAGGCCGCCCGCGTGGTTGGAAGCTTCCAGCAGAGTGACATCTGCGCCCAACTGATTCAGGCGGTACGCGCACGACAGGCCCGAAATCCCGGCGCCAATGACGATTACGTGTTTAGAGCCGAGCATCGTTTGTTGTTTAGAGCGTCTTTGAAAAGAGGGGACGCTGGTCCATTTGCTGTTCGTGCAGGTAGCGATCGAAAGTCATAGCAATATTGCGAATGAAAATTCGGCCGAGCGGGGTGACGCGAATGTCGCCGGACGATAGAACGACGAGGCCTTCCTGGCGCGCGGTTTCGAGACGGAGCAACTCCGCTGCGAAGTATTCGTCGAAAGTGATTCCAAATTCGGCTTCCACTTCATGCTTGGGAATTATTGTGTGGCAGAGCAGACGACCGATTACGGCGCGGCGCAAAACGTCGTCAGCGGAAAGGCGGTAGCCGCGCATGGTGGCGATGCCGCGGGTCCCGACCGCGGATTCGTATGCGGGGACCTCGCGGCGATTCTGCGCGTAGGCTTCGCCGACGGAGCTAATCGCGCTGACGCCCATGCCGTACAAATCGGCTCCCGCTTTCGTGGTGTAGCCCTGAAAATTTCTGTGCAACGTGCGATTTTGCTGCGCGATGGCTAACTCGTCGCCGGGGCGCGCGAAATGGTCCATGCCGATGTACAAATAGCCCGCGCTGAGAAATTGCTCGAGGCCGGCGC
>Ga0182024_10021849_pt1 | contig 11577 bp, 7 predicted proteins | sample P32metaG_FD_120480 | JGI IMG/M metagenome (GOLD analysis project Ga0182024, IMG submission 120480) | Permafrost microbial communities from Stordalen Mire, Sweden - P3-2 metaG (Illumina Assembly) | ecosystem: Environmental > Terrestrial > Soil > Wetlands > Permafrost | place: Sweden: Stordalen... | reverse complement strand
CTTCTCAACGTAGGTGCTGTCAGTGCGGACTTCGATGGCACCAGTCAACGTCTCAAGCGCCTCGCAGATCGCGAAGAGCTCCATGCGGTTGTGCGTCGTGTCATGCGCGCCGCCAGAAACTTCACGGACGGTCCCCGCCTGCTCGATCAGTGCGGCCCAACCGCCACGCCCTTGCATTCCCCTCGCGTTGCAGCTTCCATCGGTCCAGACGACAGTCTTCACTCCGACTCGCTCCTCTCCGCTGTTCGTGAAGCCATCCTTGTCTTCATTCATCGGCCTGGTTTGTCAGAAAGTTAGCCCCGTGTGACATTCCCGAACGCTGGCCCATGCCACCGCCAACGATCCGCGGAGCGACCTACCGAACGCAGATGCGCTTCGCCGAGATCAAGATCGTCTGCGAAACGCCGCCGTTGCGCACAGCGCGATGCTCCTCGCGCAAGGGCATAAGCGCGCTGCGGAGATGCTCGGCGAGGAGCTGCCTGCAGACGACGCTGGCGGAGTCACCGGCTAAGCGCCTGACCCAGTGAGACCTACGACGCTGCGCGGTCGTCGTGGAAGTTCGGTAGCGGGTGGGCTAAAGACCATCGCTTGAGCGGCCCCATGGGGTCGTCTTCCCCGCCGGTCTCGCCCTCAATGATTAGGGACCGCAGCTCCGCGGGTTCCGGGAACGCGGTTGCGGGAAGGCCGTCGCCACGCATGAAATGCGCGAGCGTCGAGCGTGCGTTCGCGATAGCGCGGGCAACGACGTGACGGGGAACGTCTTTGGTCGTGCGGGTGTTGTGCACGACCTCGGCGAGGATGCTGCCGACGACCTCGTAGCGGTTGAGTAGTTCGCGCTGGCGGATGCGCGGCGAGTACCACACCCAGCCCTCTTCCCAAGCGTCCCGAGCATCCGCGTAGCGTTCCTCCAGGGGTTTGGTGCTTTGGTCGAGAGCCGACGAAGCAGCAATCAGCGCCTCGTCCAGAGACTCGGCGGCGACGAGTTCGCGAGTGTGGCGCGCCTGCTCCATCTGCTCCTCACGGACACGCTTACGGGTGTGCGAGTCAACGACGCCGTTGAGGACGACGCCGAGCACGACCCCACCGACTCCGAATAGTCCGCCGACAACCACCTCGTTCATCCGCCCATGATTGCGCGTTCGCGGGGAGCGACGAACGAATGAGTACGACCGTGTGTTCCTACACGATTCTCCGGGATACGAGGACGAAGGTCTCTATCGTCGAACAGAGCCGCTTCCGCGACGGCCCGTCTTAGCGGCCCGCCAAAGCGTCTCGCTCGCTGCTGCCACGCCGTACAGCCGACGACCGGCGATAGAGGACGTCCGCAGCCATGTGTCTGAGGCCCGAGATCGACATAACGCGCGTGCGCACGCGCGTTCGGTCCTATTTTCAGATGGCAATGAGGTTTCGCCAGCGCAGAGCTGATCCATCACTGACCCCCAGGTCCGCAGGTGCCTTCGCCTGCGCGGGCACCCACTGGCAGCGTGCCGCGCTGGCTCTCCTGGGCGCGTTCGCTTTTGCCGTCATCGGCCCCAACGACAGCGGTCCCGCCCGCGCGGCCTCGCCCGCCCGCGCCGCCACCGGCAGCACAGGCAGCACAGGCGGGCCCGCCTGTGCCAGCCACGCCCTGGCCAACCCCTCCGGTGCCACCGTCTACTACGTCTCGCCCTCGGGTTCGGACGCTAACACCGGCACCTCCCCGTGCGCGGCCTGGCAGACGATGGTCAACCCCGACTCCACTGCCCTCGCTCCCGGCGACATCATCGCCTTCGAGGGCAGGCAGACTTTCGGCCTCGCGGCGGATGGACAGGCATACGATTCCGTGCTACGACCGCCCCCCGAAACCGGGACTGCCGCCGCGCCCATCATCTACACCAGCTACGGCAGTGGTCAGGCCGCGCTGACGTATGGCATCTACCTCAAGTCCAGCAGCTACATCGACATCACTGATCTCGATGTCTCCAGTTCCGTGACCGCTGCCGTCTATGCCTCCGGTAGCGATCCCGCAGTCGGCGACGACGGCGGGACCGGTGCCACCAACATCCTCATCGAGGGCGACAACATCACCGACACCTACGACAGCGAGGCCGGGGGCTTTGGTATCTCCATCGTCAACCCCGCCAACACCGGCTGGGTAATCAAAGACGACAACATCGAGAACACCGCTGACTCCGGCATTTTCGGCATGGTAGGTGTCGTCGTCGAAAATAGCGTTCTCGCCGACAACGGCATCGGCCAGCATTGCGGGTGGCCGCCGGGTGGTCCTCCGGCCACGCTCGCGAACCACCCCTGCCACGCCATCTACGCCAAGTCCGGCGGCTGGACGATCACCGGTAACACCTTTAGTTACGACGGCGCGAGCGCGCAATACAGCGGAATCAGTCTCCGAGGCCCAGACAATTTCGTCGCCGACAACAACATCAGCGGCGACGCCGAGAGTGCCGCCGCCATCAACTACGGCGAAGAGTCGACGACAGCGGGGACGACCAGCATCATCGGCAACACCATCAGCGGAGACAGTGAGGCCGGTATCGCCGTCTACGGCAGCGACCCCGCTGTCGGTGACGCCGCCGCCGAGCCCCTGGTCGAGAGTTTTGTCATCGCCGACAACACCGTCTCCGGACCCGCCGACTACGACCTCTATCTGGCGTCGCCGACGATCCCGACGGCGACGGCTGTTAACTCCGGTAACGACTTTGGTGCCAACCCCGCAGCCGGGGGCAAGGATGCCTACATCGATGTCGCATACCCCGTGGCCTACACCTCCAGCACCTACAGTGAGAGCGGCGACACCTTCAGTGGCAGCACCAACCCCACGCCCTCCTACATCAACGACTCGGGCCGCACGCAAGCAGCCTACGAGTGCTGGTTTAGTCTCGGTCCGTGCCCAAGCCCTCCAGGAAAAGAAGGGACGGGCGGGACGGGGGCCACCGGGGTCCAACCCCACGCCCCGATCTCGCTGCATGCCCCCGCTATCTCCATCAAGCGAGGGGTCCTGCGCGCGAGCACGGGCAAGTGGAAGGGAGCAGGCATCGTCTATAGCTACCAGTGGCAGATCCGCGCACGCGCGCACGCGCGCGGGCAATCACAGTCGGCCCATCACACCTTCAAGGACATCGCGGGTGCAACGCGGCCGACACTGAAGGAAGCGAGGCTGCGCGTGGGGGCGGTGGTAAGAGTCTGTGTCCGCGCCCACGACGCCAGCGGCAGTAGCACTCGCTGCTCGGCTACTGTCGTTACCAAACGCACCGCCAAGTAGCGGAGGCGGGGTCAGACCACAGTAGCTGCGCACACAGCCGCTCGAAGCAGGGCTGTTCAGCCAGACTTTGCCAACGCTCCAGTTCTCTTGCCAACGCCCCAGTCTGGGAACCACGTCTGTAGCGAGCGAGGCGCTTAGCGGGCCGCCAAGACGGACCGGCGTACGCTCGTTGGCTCGTGGCTGTCACAAACGCGGCCGTTTTCACGATGAGGGCGGTGATGAGGCACCTACGGGCATTGTCGGATCAGCGCCTTCTCGCGGCAACGCGGGCCGGCGATGCTGATGCCTTCGGGGCATTCTTCGCTCGCCACAGCGTCGTCGTCCTCAAGTTCGTGCGACGGCGCGTTGGCAATGCCGAGCTCGCTGCTGACCTGACCGCCGAGACGTTTGCGGCTGCGCTCGTGGCTGTACACAGGGGTCAAGCGCGAGAGGTTCCCAACGGCGAAGCCTGGCTGTGCGGGATCGCTCGCCACAAGATCGCCGACAGCTACCGCGAGGGCTACGCCGAAAGCGCCGCCCGCCGCGAGCTGCGACTGCAGCCAGTCATCGTCGAAGCTGATGTCCAGGCCGCGATTGACGGCTTGTGCGATGACGCGCCCTTGCACACCGCGCTCGACCAGCTCAGCGCCGCTGAGCGCCAAGCAGTCCTACAGCGCGTGGTGCTCGAACACGACTACCCGCAGATCGCGCGCGGAGCTGGGAGTTCCGAGACATTGATCCGCCAACGCGTCAGTCGCGGGTTGGCCCGACTACGAGCAGAGATGGGAGCCAAGAGCAAATGACGCGACTCAATCGACCACAGCCCGCAAATGGGAATCAAGCCCACCTGAGGTATCTCAGTCAAATCGGAGCGCAGCTCATAGCCGCGAGCCACGACTTCTTAGCGGCACCCGGAGTACCAGCGCGCCGCCGACGCTGGCGTGTGCTTGCTCGGCGGCACACGCGGATCAGCGTCGGCGTCGTCCTCGCGACTCTCGTTGGGGCGTCGGTGGGCGGAGTCGCTATCGCGGATTCACTGGGCGGAACGACCCCGACCGATAACCAGTACCTCCACACCCGAGCGCGAGCGGTACCCGAGACCGCGATGACGCCAGATCAGACCGTGGACCTGGGCATTCTCCGCCGCCCACTCACGGCCGCAGACGCAATCCCGTCGACCGCAAAGTTCATCGCGAATCCGAGCAGTGCGCAGGGCATCGGCGAAGACGGTGCCAATCTCGGACTTGCCAGACTCGCGCAGGAGTCCGCTGGTATCGCCGCGTGGGTGATGCCAGCCAACGCCGGCCTCGTCTGCCTTGTCGTTGCGCCCGTCGATGCCAGCAGTCCCTATCAGGCTGGCGGCCCAGGCTGTCGGCCCGCGACCTCTGCCAGCGTGAGTGCGCAGCAGGCATGCGATGGGCCGAACTGCAACGACACGGTTCCTCCGGGCCAGACCGTCACCGAGGGCGACCTTCAGACCACCCTCGCGGCAGCAGGCCAGTCCAGCAATCTTCCCGTGTATATCGCTGGGGTTGTCCCCGATGGCGTGAGCGCCGTCACGCTCACCCTTTATGGAGGTGCCACCGAGTCAATCCCGGTGCAAAACAACGTGTACATGACGAGCCTGCGACCCGTCGGGTATCTGCCGGTGTATGAAGGCTTGGGCGAATCGCCGCCACCCGCGTCCGCACCGCCGACGATGACGATTAGCTTCAACGGTCCTGCGGGCGAGGTTACGGTGCCGTTCGGCGCGCAAGGTCCACTGTTCGCTCTGGACAACGGCAGCTAATCGCGGCGCGAAGACACATCACGCTGGGCAGGTCCGCGTAGACACGGCAGTCGGTCCGACAGCCGTCTGCGTCTTGCGGCACCCTTATGTGACGTATGGCACTACGCGACGACCTTCACGAGTGGCTCGCGGCGCAGTCGCCCTGGCAACAGGATCTCGCCAAGCGACTGGCATCCCGCACCCACCTTGACGGCGACGAGTACGACGACGCCCTGGCGATGGTCAAGGGCGCGTTCGACGCGCTTCCTGACGGGACGGCTGTGGCTGAGCCGGAGACTATCGCGCTCGATGACCTACCTGCGGGTTCAACAGCCGGACCGTCGCCGCGGTTGGCGGGTTTCGGTCGGTTGCAGGGCGTAGGGATCGTCGCCGACGATCAAGAGCTGACGTTCGCTGCCGACGGCCTCACCATCATCTACGGCGCCAACGCCACTGGGAAGACGACGTATGTGCGCGGTCTTAAGCGAGTGTGCCGGGCGGTTGATTGCGATACGCAGGTCCGCGGCAACATCTTTTTGAGCCCAACGGGGCCGCCAGCGACGGCAAAGGTGGAGTTCCTGGTCTCGGGCGAGCGGCGTGCCCAGCAACTGAACCTGACGAGCCCTCCGAACCTCGACCTGGACGCCATCTCGGTGTTTGACGCGCGCTGTGCCGAGCTCTACGTGGACGAGATGAACGCAGTCGCCTACGTTCCCTCCGCGGTGCTGGTCTTGACTCGTCTTGCGGTGACGCAAGACCGCATGCGTCGCGACATCACGAGCGAAATCAGCGAGCTCACGGCCAAGCACCCACGTTTCCCTGAGCTCGGTGTTCCGACTGCCGCCAAGGCTCGCGTCGACGGACTCGGGGCTACTACGCATATCGAGGAGCTCCGTGGCTTCGCCACCCTCGACGAGGAAGAGCAAGCCCGAGGGGCCGAGCTACGCGCCGTCATCGCCGCCGCCACCAGCAAGGGCGCACGGACCGATGCTCAAGCCGCCCGCCAAGACGCCGCGCAAGCCACGGCCCTCGCTCAGCAGCTTCGCGATCTCGAAGTTCGGATCGATGGCGCTGCTATCGAGACGCTGCGGACTCGGGCGACGGAGGCGGCTCAGGCAAATGCCGCCCTCGAACTTGCCGCCAAGGAGTTTTCTGATCTGCCGGTTCCGGGGGTGGGCGAGGAGCCGTGGGAGCGGCTATGGCGTGCGGCTCGTGACTTCAGCGAGGCCACCGGAGGCGCGTTTCCACCCGCTGCCGGCGACCGCTGCCCGCTCTGTCTTCAGGAGGTCGAGCCTGACGCCGCTGCGCGCATGGGCCACTTTGAAGCGCACGTAAAAAGCTCCATCCACGAGCAAGCCAGCGCCGCCGCAGAGTCGTTGAAACAGGTGGCGGCGACCGTGGATGAGCAGCATGTCATCGCCTGTCGAACTCGCTTTGTCGCGGGCTTGGAGGAGCGCGAGCCGGCGCTACATAAGGCACTTGAGCAGTACTTGAGCGCGGTCAGCGCGAGGATGACGCTGCTCCGCGACGATCCCGGTGGTCCGCACAGCCTGCCCGCTCTCGACAATCCGGCCGGGAGCGTAGAAACGTGGGGCCGGGCGCGCGACGGACATGCGGAGACCCTGCTCGCCACCGATGACCCCGAACAGGAGCGCAAGTTGCGTGCGGAGCTGGCAGAGCTCGACGCGCGCGCAACGGTACTCGCTCGGTTCGGAGAGCTCGAAAGCTGGGTCGCAGTTCTCGCACACATCGCGAGTCTTCAGAGCGTCCACACGGCACTGGCGACGAACCGCATCACGAGTCTGCAACGTCGGCTCTCGGACGAAGTCGTCACCGAGACCCTTGCCAGCAAACTACGCGAAGAACTCAAGAGACTCGACTGCGAGCATCTGCCTGTCGACCTCGAACCACATACGGCCGTCGGCACTACCGAGGTCGCCCTCCGTCTGCTGGGTGCCCACGACGCACCTCCGGTTTCAGAAATCCTCTCCGAGGGGGAGCATCGCGCGCTTGCGCTCGCGTTTTTCTTCGCCGAGGTTGCCACGTCCGAAGGCGACGGCGGCATCATCGTCGACGATCCGGTGTCGTCACTGGACGACCAGCGGCGCGAGTACATCGCAAAGCGCTTGGTCGCCGAGAGCGAGAGACGGCAAGTGATCGTCTTTACCCACGACTTGCCGTTCATGCTCGATCTCACCGATCAAGTCGAGGCGGCCGGCTCCCAACCCTTTGTCCAAGCGCTATGGAGAATCGAAAGTACTGTCGGCCGTGTTGACGATCATCCTCCGTTTGCCACGTTGAAACTGCGGGACCGCCTCAGCGTACTCACGACGACGGTCGAGGTGTGGGACAAGCAGCCACCGTCAAAAGACGCTGACGAGGCTTGGGCGCGCGTATGCGAGTTCTACCGGCGGATGCGCATGGCGTGGGAGCGTGCGGTGGAGGAAAGGCTTTTCCGGGGAGTTGTTCAACGCTTCCAGCGTGCGGTCATGACGCAAAAGCTCAAGACCGTGACGATCACGCCCGAACTCGTCGCCGCCGTGGATGACGGTATGACGCGATGCTCTGCCTTCGTCCACGATGCGCCGCAGGGGACCCGGACAACGTTGCCGGGACGACGCGATCTCGCTGAAGACCTCGCGAAGTTGCACGCGTTCGAGGTGGAAACGAGGCCGACCTCGTAAAGAGGTCGCCGCCGAGCTTGGTTTCGGCGCGTAACCCCTCCTCTACCCTGTGGTGGCCATGGAGCACCTTCCAGCCACCTACGTCTCTCCGGGGCCGCCGCCAGATTTAGCGACCTCGCTCGCGCGGATGCTTGAGCGGCCCCCGTGGATGCGCCCGCATCCAGCACTCGTCGACGCCAACGCCGTGATCGAGGACGTGCTCCGGCGCTGCCGAGGCCCGTTTACGGCGATGACGTTCTTGCCGACGCGTGGCTTCATCACCTTGCTCGCACCCACCCACGTCCACGGAGAGGTTGGCGAGCACCTGCCGAGAGTGGCGGCGATGAGTGGGTGCTCGATGGAGCTGGCAATGCACGTCTGGGAGACGGTGTATCTGCCACTCATCCGATTTGTCGACATCCCGGCCGCCGACTTAGACGACGGCCGCGTTCGCGCCGTCGATGGCGGCGACGGCGATGACACGCCATTCGCGCGCCTCTCGCTACTGATGGCTCCATCGGTGGCTCTGACGCGCGACCGCCATCTCACGAGCGCGGGCATCGGCGACCCCGACTGGTTGCAGACGTTGCTCATCCTCGGCGACCTGGCAGAGCTGGAATCAACGATTTGGGGAGGAAGCCGCCTCCTGGTGTTGTGCGCGTATCTGCCAGTGGCTGGCGTCGCCAATCTCGGCCGTCAGATCATGCGCTCGGAACTTGCCCTTGCCTTTGTCCTCGGCCTCGCCGTTGGCACGGGCCTGTTCTTGCGTCCACAGCTGCGAGCGGCGGCGAGCGCGACCCGCGAGCGCTTGGGTCCAGCGGTTGGGGTTGCCATCGAGGCGACAAGCCGAGGCTTCGAGCACAGCAAGCAAACCGAAGCCGCGCTGCATTCGCGGCTCGTGGCTGTGGATGCGCCGCCGACGGCAGAGATGGATACCGCGCGGCTGCTCGCCGAGCAAGACCAACCGCGATCAAGTGCCGACATCCACGCGCACTTGCAGCAGTGCGGGTACGGCATCACCTTGACGGGCACGCGCACGATGCTGCGCAACCACCCCTCGTTCGTCGCCGTCAGCGGTCGCGGCTTCCAACTCGGGCGCTACTTCGCCGTCGCGGCATAGGCCGCTATCCAGCGGGATCGTCAGGCAAAAGCGCTTCGAGCGCGTCTTGCTCTGCCGTCGAGCTGCCGTTGCCGTTGGCGGCGGTGAGTTCGGCGGCAATGGCGGCGAAGGCTTCGATGCCAGCGGTGGCGTCCTCGACGATCTGCGCGGCAATAACCTCGGGCGCTGGCAAGGAAGCTGGGTCCGAGAGGGAGTTGTCGACCACCGACGCCCAGATGTCGAGGTTGAAGCCGGGGCGTGCTTCGAGTTCGTCATACGCGTAGCGCTTGAAGTCGACCGTTTCCGCACGCTTCTTGCGCTCGCCGGGGCGGTAGGCAGCGACGAAAGGGTCGAGGTCCGCGCGCGTGAGCGTGCGGTTCTTGAGCGTGAAGCGCTGGTTGGTGCGGAAGTCATAGACCCAGAGTTCGCGCGTGTGCGGCGTGGAGCTGGCGGCCTTACGCGTGAAGAAGATGACGTTGGCCTTGACACCTTGCGCGTAGAAGATGCCGGTGGGCAGGCGCAGCAGCGTGTGGACATCGCACTCGTGCAGCAAACGGCGACGGACCGTCTCCCCGGCTCCACCCTCGAAGAGCACGTTGTCGGGGAGGACGACGGCGGCTTCTCCACCGATGTGCAGCATCGAGCGGATGTGCTGGAGGAAGTTGAGCTGCTTGTTCGAGGTCGTCGCCCAGAAGTCGTCGCGGGTGATGGTGTCGCCGCCAGCGGAAACGCGGCCGTCCTCGCCGATGACGGTCACCGAACTCTTCTTGCCGAACGGGGGATTGGCCAGGACCAGGTCCACCTTCTCCGATGGCTCTTGCAGCAGCGAGTCCTTAACATCGATGGGAGGGATCGCGCCGATGTCGGCACCGCCGATGCCGTGAAGGAAGAGGTTCATGGCGCACAGGCGCGCGGTGTTATCGACGATCTCCGTGCCGTGGAAGGTGTGGTCGCGGAGGAAGCGCAGCTGCTCGCGGTCGAGCCGGTTGTGCGCCGTCACGTAGTCGAAGGCGCTGAGCAGGAACCCGCCGGTCCCGCAAGCGGGGTCGGAGATGGTCTGGCCGGGCTGTGGTCGCACGCACTCAACCATCGCCTTGATCAGGGCGCGGGGCGTGAAATACTGCCCGGCCCCGGACTTGGTGTCGGAGGCGTTCTTCTCCAGCAGGCCCTCGTAGGCGTCGCCTTTGACATCGGCGTCGACACCCGACCACGTTTCGGCGTCGATGAGATCGACGATGAGCCGGCGTAGCTTCGCCGGGTCCTGGATGCGGTTTTGGGCCTTGCGGAAGATGAGGCCAAGGAGTCCGGGTTCGCGACCGAGACGGTCGAGCACGCTCTCGTAGTGGCTTTCGAGAGCTTCGCCGGACTTGCCGACAAGCGACGGCCAGTCGAAGCCGGCGGGCAGGCGTGAGGTCTCGTTGCGCGGCGGCTGCGTGCGCTCGTGTGCCATCTTCAGGAAAAGCAGGTACGTGAGCTGCTCGACGTAGTCGCCGTAGGAGAGGCCGTCGTCGCGCAGGAGGTTGCAGAAGTTCCAGAGCTTCGAGACGAGCTGGCGCGAGTGCTCGCTGATGGGCTTGGTCACGAGCCACTCCTCAACGAGAGTGCCTCACGGTCGTCTTTTGATTCGGCCGACGCCGGCTGGCTCAGCCGACGAACCGGCTCAAACCCGTCGGCGGGTACTTCCTCGGTGGTGCCGCGCGTGAGCCGACCAGAGAAGGCAGCGTGGAGAAGCGAGCGACGCAGCTCACTCGCTTGCTGCTCTACGTTCGCCAGTGTCCCTCGGAAATTGCCTGCTGCCGCCATCTGGGTCTCAAAGGCGGCGACGATACGGGCTTGCTCACCGAGTGGCGGGACAGGCACCGGCATCTTCTTAATGTCGGGAAAGCTCAGGTGCGGACGTCCCTGTCCATAGAAGCAGGTCTCAAAGTACTGCTGGCCACCGCCGGGAGCCGTGAGATAGAACTCCAGGAACTTGCTCATCATCGGCTCTTTCGGGCGCACGAGCGCAAGGCTCTGACAGACGAAGTGGTCTTTGGGATCGCTCGCAACCCGTGCCGCGTTCCCGACGTTAGCGCCGACGATGGTGATGAGCAGGTCGTCTCGGGCGATGGCGCTGCGTGCCCGAGCGGGGTCGTCCTTGGGCGGGTCCACGTGTATGGAGGTCGTGAAGTCCAAGGCACGCATACGAACGCTTTGCGTCAAGACGAAGACGCTGGTTCCACGGTCGTAGTAAGGCTTCCAATCGCGTGACCCGCTCGTCACGCGGCTGCTGAGATCGCCTAATGTCGCCGCACTCCAGTGAGCCGGCCAGCCTGGATGACGGTCGGCCTGCGAGACCTCGGGGACGCCGAGTCGCGCGAGAAGATCCGTCCCCGACTCGTCGGTAGACGATGGGCTGGCGAGTTCGCCTCGGAGAGCAGCCGCGTAGTTGGCGTGCTCGAAGTGGACAACATCTCGTGCCGCAGTCGCGAAGTGGCTCAAGCCAACGTCAACCAGGTTCAGTCCGTCCTCGATGGCTTTGACGATGGCCGACTGATCGGCCAATGGTGCGAGGGCGACAGGGAGCTTGGCTACGGCCTTGCCCGATAGCTCCTTGAAGGTTGTGCCGCTTGCAAGTGAGTCCGCCAGCGGCTTCGCGTACTTCAAATACCAGTAGATGTACTCAGGCATTGCCAACCCGGAAAGCACGAACGACTTGAAGCCTTGCGAGGTGCAGAGCGGCTGCGAGGCGATAGCCACATAGCCGATTGGTGCGCGCGAGGAGAAGAGAACCGTGCCCGTAGGGACCATTTGCGTCGAGCAGGAGTCG
>Ga0182024_10021848_pt1 | contig 11578 bp, 15 predicted proteins | sample P32metaG_FD_120480 | JGI IMG/M metagenome (GOLD analysis project Ga0182024, IMG submission 120480) | Permafrost microbial communities from Stordalen Mire, Sweden - P3-2 metaG (Illumina Assembly) | ecosystem: Environmental > Terrestrial > Soil > Wetlands > Permafrost | place: Sweden: Stordalen... | reverse complement strand
TGCGACTATCCCAGGCATCGAGTCGAGCAGTGACTTACTCATGTGCTTCCGACCCCTCGTGTCTCGATCGTCGGCTTCAACGCCTCGCGCCACGCCTCAACAGCCCTTAGCCGTGGATCGATCCGCGTTGTTCGTGTCTCGTCTTCGCGCTTCATACAGATCTTGATTATGGGCGAACACGCGTTTGTCGGCAACCGTGGCTCTATTGGAACGGCGCTTTGTCGAGTCAGCCGGCCTGGTCGCCATCCTTAAGAGGCTCGGTGAACCGGAGCACGATGCCTTCGATCGTCACAGCGACTAGCGACCACGGTTCGCCATCGCTCTCGCCAGTGACGATGTCCTCTCGCACGGCCTCTGGTTCAACCAGCCAGTGGAAAGCGAACCCTTCGATGATTGCGGCCAGAGTCACGACCAGATCCACGATGGTGAGGCCCGGCCGCATGCGGCGTCGGTATGCGACCAAGAGCCACCGGAACAGGTCTTCCCATTGCTTACCGGCACCGCCGTAGTTCTCGATCAGCGTTCGGCGAACGTAGGAGCCGTAGTCCTTGTGTCGTATCAGGTTGGTCAGCAGCAAGTTGAGGTGCCAATAGGACGAGTCGCGGAAGTTCTCGAAGTGAATCTGGCTAGCGGCGCGGATCAGCTCTGCCAGCGAGACGCCGGACTCGACAAGCGGCATGAGTTGGTCCGCGAGATCGCTGACGAAACCGAAACGACGGGCGTCGAGCAAGAGCGCGACGAGGTCACGCTCGTAGTCCTCCTTGCTCGCCCAACAGTTCGTGAAGGCTCCGCGGGTCGGGTGGTCCTCAATGCGCTTGAGCAGGTCGTCGACCGTGAAACCGGGCAGCCGCCCCTGCAGTGCCGCCTCTTCGACGATTTTGGCGCCGGCTTCCAGGAGCTGCTGGCGCCGACTGAGGAACCGCGGTGATTGCACGGCACTGGCGGGGGCAGGCGGGGACGTCGCCATGAGGGGATGATGCTACGACGCGGCCCCAGCCGCGTGGATGCTCCCTATAGAGACATAGAGTATTTTCTGGGTGTACGACTGAGTGGGTAGGGGGTAAGGTGGCCCTAAGCCCCTACCGAAGGAGGTCCCCGCCATGAATACGGCGACCCGTGACCAGATGCCGTCGGACCCTTGTGCGGGCCATCAATGCGATCACTGCTCTATCTGCGATAGCGGCCGCTGCTGCGTGGCAATCAGCCCCGGATCGAACGCTCGCGAGGGGGCCACCTTCGAGTATCTCGGCCTGATCGAAAAGCCGCCGCTGGCGGCATCTCCGTCCTGGGCAGATCTGGTGGCGCACGACTGCGGTCAGCGCGCCCGACGCCTTGTTCGCCGACGCTCGCCTGGCGATCTCGATCTCGATCACGGCCGCGCCAGCGAACGGGACAGCCGGCCCGCGCCGAAGCGCGCGCTCCCGCAACCGACACCGAAGCCACTTACCGAGTTCATTCGGCCATCAACAATCAACACACATTTGGAGGTGCTTGATGTCTAGGTCCGAGGTGATTCCCTTTGATGGAGGAGCCCTGCCCGTCCGTCCTGTTGGTCCGGTCGCCACTTGGTTGCTGACTCAGAGGCAACAGCGAGCCCTGGTTGCACAGATCAACTACGAGATCGATCGTGGTCTCAAACAAGCTATGGCCGACGCCGACGTCGCCGCCCTCGCGAACACTGTCATGCAGTCGATGATGACGGGAGTCGCGCTGAGTAAGGCTGGTATCAAGTTGGCGGGACGAGACAAGGCAAGTCAGCGGATGGCCGCGGCCCACTTGGCTGTGTTCGAGGAAGTCGTGACCGGAATTATCAAGACCCGTCTGGGTTAGGAAGGCGCTGGCCTTCTTGGCTGAGGAGGATGAGGACCGTGATCTTGCATCATCGCTTGCGTCAGTTGTTGCAGTTCTTAAGACGCCGTGGACCTGTCCAACGGCATTCCATCCTGTCGCCGGCTGAGGAGCGGGAGCTTCAGGATCGAGCTGGAAGCTTCGCAGCCAACGCCGGTGATCCGACCGCAGCACCGCTCGTCGCCAACATCGTGCGGGCGGGTATGGAAGCAGCTGTTCAACGCCGACTCAAGCACTTCCCGGACCTCGGTGACGAGGGCCAAAGATGAGCAACCTTCCAACCCGCGCCGAAGCGCAGCCCAAGTCCAAACGGCAGCGAAGGGCTGACATGCAGTTGCGGTGCCATCAGGCCAGGCGGGACCGGCAGGTCCAGCAAGCGCTAAGAGATATCAACAGAGCCGCGAGTCGCGCTTACGTCCAACTTGCTAAGGAACTCGGCGAAGTCACTTTCGGATCTTGAAACTCGGTGGCCGAACTGAGTTTCAAGTCCGGCTTCTGGTGCCGCGCCGGAGCGTCATTCGTGGCTTGTCACGCTTGGCGACCAGTCTGCTTGCGCCATTGCTGATCGATCGCGGCGAGGTAGAGGTCACAGTTCATGATCACGGCGTGAACATGGCAGGCTCGCGTCGGAACCTCGGCCGAGCATTGGCAACGGTCCAGCCAGTCCCTCCATTCCCCCAGCAAGGCCCGGCCGGTATCGCTGTCTTCCAGCGCCCTCAGGAATGGATGGAGTTCCGGCTCTGCCAGTGCCGTGAATTGGGTCCGCAGCCACGATTCGTCCCGTTCGCTGAGCGGCGTATTGAGGCCGATCTGATACACGGCCTCGGATACGGCATCCTCGGTCGCCGGATCGCCGAGCAGCCACATGCCGCCGTGGGCGTCGATGAAGCGGTGCAAGACCAACGAGAAACGCGTCAGGTGAACCAGTGCATAGGACGCATAGTCGTCCCACTCGTCATCTGCTTGGTTCCGCAGCTGTAAGGCGGCGTCGAGGTCGTTGCGCAGCCCACTGATTGGTGCCCACAGGCGGTAGTACCACTCGAACCGCTCTACCCAGTCGACGCCGGGTATCGGTTGCTGCACTGCAGCGACCTGGTCAGGCTGACCAAGCGCCAGCTGTCGCAGCTCCCGGGCCACTTCTGTCAAGAGATCGTGCTCGGGCTGTTTGCGGAAGCTCTCTGGCTGCAAGTCGTAGACGGCCGCCGCCTGGCGCCGTCGCGCTGCCGATGGCATCCCCCGGGTGCCGGCGGCGAAGCCGAAGGTCAGGCGGGCGGCTTCGCCGAGCGGTCCTTTACCCAGGCGCTCGATGGCCAGCCGCAGCATGGTCTCGACAGTCGTCCCCTCGTCGTCAGCCGCTTGCTGGCCCTGGTACTGCCTGCCCAGGGCTCCGAGTGAGCTGTACCGGCGATCGCGCAGGGACTTCAAGCCGCGGCGGCGCAGCTCCTGTAGGTCGCTGACGATCGCCGCATTGTCGGGGACCGTCGGGCTTCCACTCATTTCGTTGGTCCTCGCAGATTGCCCAGAGATTGCCCGGCTGTCGACCGAGTTCTACCCAAGCGGTTGGCGCAGGCTGTGGATATGGAACCACTACCAATGCTGACACGCCTCCGGAACGGTCTCGCGATAGCCATCGCCGTTTGGTTCGCCGTCCGCATCCTGGAGCCGGCGTTGCCGTTGCTGGTCGTCGGCTTGTTCGTGGTCACGGTCGCCAATCACTTCTTCGGCCGCTTCCGGACGCACTGACCTTGACGTGCGATGCGTGTCCACGTACATAGGGAAGTAGAGGGTCTTGCATCCGCGCAACAGCGTGTGGCGAGCCCGTCCCGTCGCTTCGACTTGAGTCGACGCGCGCAGAAAGGAGGTACGAAGTGAGCCAGCGAATCCGGATTACCGCTAAGCGGCGTGAGGAAGTTGATGTCGACAAGCTCGTCTTCGCCCTCCTGCGCGTCGTCGAGCAATTGGACGCATCACAGCCATCGACCGCCCATAGGAAGAACGCCGAAGGGGGTGACGAGCACCAACCCGAGGAACCCGCGGCGTGATGGCCATCGTCATTGCCAGCGTGCTCCTCTTGGTGACGGCCGTCATGGTCTTGAGCACCGAAGACCGACGCAGTTCGCTGGTTGGCTATGGGCTGCGCTTTCCCCGGCAGCTAGAGACCGAGGGCGTCGGCGCCTTTTTGGAAGGGCTGACCGGACTGTTGCCACCGTGATGGCGGCGTTGGCTGGTAACGCCCTTTGTGTTGTGCGAGATCAGTGCCAATGAGTTCGGCATCGCCCATTTTGTCTACGTGCCCGAGACCTGGGCCGCCACGATCGAGAACCTTTTCCAGGCGCATCTTCCCGGCGTCGGTTACGAACGCGTGCCGGTACCCGCGGTCGCGGTCGAGGTTGCCGCTGAGTACCGGCTGTCTACGACGGGCCGACCACTGCGCGTCGATCCGATCGGTCTTTCAACCCGGCTGCTGACGAATCTGCAGCCGCTGCGCGCCGGGGAACAGATCATCGTGCAATGGGCTCTGGCTCCGGCGGCACCGGTCGCCCCGGCTCAGGGGACGGCTGCCGGAGCCCGTCATTGGTCACTGTTGCCAGCGCCGGAGCTGAGCCATGAAGACGTGGCTGCCTGGCGCGCCAAGCAAGCCCACCCATTGCTGGTGGGCCTGGCTCGTACCGGTGTTGCCGCTGCCTCGCTGGGTCGCTCTCGCCGACTGCTACGTCAGGTCGAAGCCGCCTGGCACGGCACCCGCGCACCGGGCGTTCAGCTGCATCGGCGATTGTTGTCGGAGCAACGGGTGGCCAGCCGACTGCGGCGCGGCGTCCTCCCCTTCTCGGTCTGGCCGGGTCTGTTCAACGCCGAAGAGTTGACCGGTCTGTTGGGTTGGCCGGTCGGAGTCGAGCAGCTGCCCGGGTTAGTGCTCGGCGGTTGCCGGCCGTTGGCGCCTTCGCCGCTGATCCCCTCGACCGGGACCATCATCGGCGAGGCGAACTTTCCCGGTAGCGCCCGCCCGGTGGCCGTCGACATCCAGGGTCGTTTGCGCCACCTCCACGTCATCGGACCGACCGGTACCGGCAAGTCCACGCTGCTGGCCCATCTGATCGAACAAGATCTTGAGGCCGGGCACGGCGTGGTGGTGGTTGATCCCAAAGGCGACCTGATCTCCGATGTCTTGGCCCGGATCCCGCGGCGCCGGCGTTCCGATGTCATCGTGCTTGACCCGGCCGATGAGGCGCGCCCGGTCGGTCTGAACCCGCTGCGCAGCGCCGACGGTGCCCAGGCGGAAGTGGCGGTCGAGAACCTGGTGGGCTTGCTCAAGTCGCTGTACCGATCCAGTTGGGGACCCCGTACCGACGACATTCTGCGGGCCGCACTGTTGACGCTGGCACAGAACGAGACCGCAACGCTGTGTGAGGTCCCGATCTTGCTCACCGACTCCAGCTATCGGCGGCGGTTGGTCGGGAGGCTGGACGATCCCATCGGCCTCGAGAGCTTCTGGGGCTGGTACGAAGGTCTGTCTGAGCCCGAGCGCTTCAGCGTGGTGGGGCCGGTGCTCAACAAGGTCCGGGCCTTCACGATGCGGCCGCGCGTGCGGGTCATCGTCGGTCAAGCGGCTCCGGCCCTGGACATGCGCGAAGTCCTGGCGCGTCGCCAGATCCTCCTGGTGAGCTTGGCCGCCGGGGTGCTGGGCGAGGAAGCGGCCTCGCTACTGGGTGCGCTGGTAGTAGCCGAGTTGTGGCACGCCACTACGGCCCGCGCCCGACTGCCTCGGGCATCTCGTCACCCGGTAATGGCGCATATTGATGAGTTCCAGAACGTGGTTCACCTGCCGACGCCGATGCCCGCGGTCTTGGCAGAGTCGCGAGGGTTGGGTCTAGGTCTGACGCTGGCTCACCAGCACGTCGGCCAGCTGCCCAACGATGTCCGTGACGCGGTGCTCGCCAACGCCCGGTCGCGCGTGGTGTTCCAGTTGCCGGCCCAAGACGCTGGGCTCCTGGCTCGGGAACTGGGCGGCGGCCTCACCCCCGACGACCTGCAAGGGCTCGGGGCCTTCGAGGTGGCAGCGCAGCTCTATGCCGCCGGTCGGACGCAACCACCGTTGACTGCCAAGACTCAGGGCCCCAGCGCCACCCGCTCGGACGCCGACGAGGTCCGCGCCAACTCCCGACAGCGCTACGGCGCCGAACGCAGCCAGGTCGAGGCGGAGATCCGCGAGCGCCACCAGGGCGCCACTGCCGACACGCCGATCGGTCGCCGCCGCCGGGGTGGCGCGTCATGAGCTCCCAAGCACTTCCGGTCGGATCAAGCCACGACGCCAGTTTGCCCAATCCCACAAACGGTTCGCGCTCAAATTCGCCAACGACACTTAGAGGTGATTCAGAGGAGGTTCGGGGAGGAGGCCGCAGCGCGGCCAAGCGGAGCTACGTCACACGGGCTCGACTGCGTGAGATTGCAAGTCGCCTCTCTCAGCGAGACCACCACGTCCTCCAAGACGTCGCGCGGCTACAGCTCACGAGCGGTGGACAGCTGCATCGGCTGCACTACGAAGACTCACCGTCAGGGCGTCGGTTAGCCCGACAGGATCTGGCTCGACTGGTCGAGTGGCAGCTGCTGGCTCGACTCGATCGACGGATCGGTGGCATCAGGTCGGGCTCAGAAGGCTTCATCTACGGACTGGATGTTGCCGGCCAGCGGCTGGTGCATCCGGATCGACGTCGCTACCGGGCGCCCTGGACGCCAGAGCCCGCTTATCTCGCCCATGCAATCCAGGTGTCGGAGTTGGCGGTCCAGCTTCGAGAACTCAGCGGCACGTCAAGCTTCGAGCTTGTCCTGTTTGATGCTGAGCCAGCAGCTTGGCGGACCTTCAACGGACCCGGCGGTCAGCGCCTCATTCTGAAACCGGACGCCTACCTGGTGGGCATTACGGGCGACTACGAAGACCGCTACTTCATCGAGGTTGATCGGGCCACCGAGTCGTTGACTCGGATTGCCGAGAAGGGACGGGCATACGGACGGCATTGGCAAAGCGGCCACGAGCAAGACGCCCATGGCATTTATCCCCAAGTCCTGTGGATAGCACCCGACGGGCGGCGGCGGGATCAAATCATCGAGGCGCTGAGTCGTTTGCAACCAGAACACTGGCGCCTGTTTCGGGCCACTACCGACCAGCAAGCCGCCGCGGCAATCGCTGGGGGCATCGTCGAAACGGAGATCGGGCCATGAGCGCCCGACTGCCACGTCGCACGATCTTGGTCGGTGACGCCGAGCGGATGCTGAGCGGCTTGCCCAGCGCTTCGATCGACAGCGTCATCACCAGCCCGCCCTACTTCCTGTTGCGCAACTACGGCACCGCGGGGCAGATCGGCGACGAGCCGACTGTCCATGAGTGGGTTCATCACCTCGCTGCGACAGCGGAGCAACTAGCCCGGGTGCTCAAGCCCACTGGCTCCCTGTGGCTCAACCTCGGGGACAGCTACTCGCGGCATCGCCGTTACGGGACCGCGGCGAAGAGTCTGCTGCTCGGCCCCGAACGGCTGTTGCTGCAGCTGTCCGAGCAGGGCTGGATCGTGCGTAACAAGGTGATCTGGGCCAAGCCGAATCCGTTGCCCTCAAGCGTGCGCGATCGCCTCACTCCCAGCTGGGAGCCGATCTACTTCCTGGTGCGCTCTCCCCGGTATTTCTTCGACCTCGCTGCCATCCGCGAACGCCACCGCAGTCAGCGCCGGCCGCAGCGGCATCCACCAAGAGCTGAGAAGTACAGCGGACGTCGGCCAGCCTGGGCCGGACCGCTGGCGGGTGCCAACGACGGCTTGATGCGGGCCCACGCCGCTGGCCGCGTCGGCCACCCCTTGGGCAAGAACCCGGGGGACATCTGGTCGGTCGCCACCGCCCGCTACCAGGGAGCGCACTTCGCCACCTTCCCGAGGCAGCTGGTGACCAAGCCGATCCTGGCGACCTGCCCCGAACGGGTCTGCACACGGTGCGGGCGCCCGTGGCGGCGCCGTGACGGCAAGCTCCGACCCGAGTGCACCTGTGACGCGGCCTGGCAGCCAGGTGTCGTGCTCGATCCGTTCTTCGGCGCCGGTACCACTGCCATCGAGGCCGAACGGCTGGGCCGCGACTGGCTCGGCATTGAACTCAATCCCACTTATCGAGACCTGGCATTGGAACGCATCACCAGCGCCCGGGCGAGCCGTAAGGAGGTGATGCACAGCAACAAGGAAAGGAGCAACGCATGAACCAAGAACCACCAAATTCGGAGCGTCCCGCGGACGGGGCGCTCCCCGAAGACAAGGAAGCGCTCAGTGAGGACGATCCCCGCATCTACGTCGCCTCGCTATCGGATTACAACGCCGGCCGCCTGCACGGCGCCTGGATCAATGCCAACCAGGAACCGGAAGAACTACAGGCAGCTATCACCGCCATGCTGGCCAAGTCCAAGGAGCCGATCGCCGAGGAATGGGCCATCCATGATTACGAGGGCTTCGAGCCACTGCGGCTGTCGGAGTACGAGTCAATCGAGAACATCAGCCGACTCGCCCAGGGCATCGCTGAACACCGCCAGGCCTACGCCCACTGGGCCGATTATCTCGGCTCAGAACAATGGGACGAGTCCCTCGACAACTTTGAGGACAACTTCATCGGTCAGTGGGACTCGACCACCGAGTTCGCCGAGTCCTTCTTCGAGGACCTGGGAATTGACGTCTACAGCTTGGTCGATGAGCAGTGGCAGCCCTACGTCAGCTTCGACATTGAAGCCTTCGCGCGCGACCTCAGCTACGACTTTCACATTGCCGAGGACGATCAGGGCGTCTACGTGTTCGACAACACGTAGCAACGAAAGTCAACGTTGATCAATGTCCACAAGTTTGAGAAAATGAATAGAAGAGAGAGAGCAAGGAGATGACAACAGAGAGAAACCAATCACTAGGTGATTACATCCGTGCGCGACGTGAGTCGCTAAATCTCGGCTACTACGAGGCAGCCAAGCTTTCGGATCTCAATCACACCTTCTGGCGCAAGCTCGAAGACGGTCAGTATGAGGCTCCCAGTCCGAAGTCGCTGGGAGCGATTGCCAACACGCTCGAGGTCCCCATCGAGGATCTCTATGCACTGGCCGGTTACGACTTGCCCGTCCGCCTGCCGAGTCTCACGCCCTACCTGCGGGCTCGCTATCACCTCCCGCATAAGGCGGTCGTCGACCTGGAGCGGTACTTCGAGCTACTGCGCAGCTACTACGGCATCCCGGCTGATAAATCCGTCTTTCCACCCAAGCCAAAGTCACGGAAAACGCCAGCCCCACGCGCACCGAAGCCGAAGCCGAAGCGGAGGGCGGCATGAGGCGCAGCGTCATCAGCACCCTTCGAGACTTTGTCCCGATCCGGCCGCTCACCCGCGAAGAGGCCCTACGGATTGCTGAACTCCAGGCTCATCGCTTTCACGAGATGGTCGGCTTGTCGGGGCCGCCGTTTGCCGACGGCTTGATCGCGGCGTTGCCGAGGATCCAGATCGAGCGCCTGAGTCCCATCCCGGTCTCGGGATCGACCCACTGGGCGTCCAGTCGCTGGCTCATCGTCCTCAATGGCGCCGAGCCGGCAGTACGCCAGCGCTTCAGCCTCGCCCACGAGCTCAAACACATCCTCGACCACCGCTTCGTCGACGTCCTCTACTCCGGCGTCAATCCCGAAGACCGAGCCCGCTGGATCGAGCAAACCTGCGACTTCTTCGCCGCCTGTCTGTTGATGCCACGTGCGTGGGTCAAGCGTGCCTACACGAGCGGCACCCAGCGCTTGCCGCAATTGGCCTCCCGCTTCGCCGTATCCCAGGCCGCTATGCAGATTCGCCTCACTCAGATCGGCCTCATTGATCGACCCGAGCGTTGCTCCCGCATGCACCCGGACTGGGCCTTGCGGGCGATTCGGGCGGCTGGTACCCCCTACTACCAACGAACGGCAAGTCTCGTTACCTAAGGAGAATGCAATGACGCGTGCCACCACCGACCAAACACCGGCGGTCGCGCGCGGTTACACCCGAGCAGTGCCACCGGCCGTGGTACCGGGCGCAACCCTGCGCGCCGTCATCTATCTCCGCGTCTCGACCGCCCAACAAGCCAACACCGACCGCGACGCTGAAGGCTTCTCGATTCCCGCCCAGCGCGAAGCCTGTTTGCGCAAGGCCGAAAGCCTTGGGGCCGAGGTGGTCCAGGAGTACGTCGACGCGGGGGAATCGGCTCGGACCGCGCAGCGGCCGGGCCTGCAAGCCATGTTGGCGCGTCTGGCCGAGTTGGGCGACGTCGACTACGTGATCGTGCACAAGGTCGATCGACTGGCTCGCAACCGTCTTGACGATGCCAGTATCAACCTGTCGCTTGAGGAAGCCGGCGCGCAGTTGGTGTCCGTCACTGAGAACATCGACCAAACGCCGTCTGGTTCGCTGATGCACGGGATCATGAGCTCAATCGCCGAGTTCTATTCGAAGTCGCTGGCGACTGAGGTTGTCAAAGGGATGGGACAGAAGGCCAAGAAGGGTGGCCACCCGGGTCTGGCTCCGATCGGCTACCTCAACGTGCGCGAGCTTGTCGATGGCTACGAGATCCGGACCATCGCCATCGACCCGGAGCGTGGACCGCTCGTGCAGTGGGCGTTCGAGGCCTACGCCTCGGGTCGCTACAGCTTGAGTCGTCTGACCGCGGAGCTGAAGGCCAAGGGTCTCACCTATCGGGCAACGGCCCGCCGACCCGTTCGACCGGTCGGACGCAACAAGGTCGACCAGATCCTGCGCAACCACTTCTACATAGGGGTTGTCACCTTCCAGGGCGTCCAATATGGCGGGCGCCACGAACCCCTGGTGCCGATCGAGACCTTCGCTCAGGTGCAGGCCGTGCTGAAGCTCAACCGGCGCGGCGACGAAAAGCAGCGCCACCACGCCCACTATCTCAAGGGCAGCCTGTTCTGTGCCCGGTGCGAGTCGCGGTTGTCGTTCACCCGAACACGGGGCAAGGGGGGCGTGTATCACTACTTCTTCTGCCTGGGTCGCCACGAGCGCCGGACCGACTGCAAGCTGCCGCACATCCCGCCCTTCGAGATCGAAGATGCCGTGGAGGACTGCTACGCCGAGCTGAGGCTCCGAGCGGCTGTACTCAAGAGTGTTCGCCGTTGCCTGCTGGAGGCCCTGAAGGTCAGCACCCACTACGCGGATCTAGAGGCACGCAGCCAACGGTTGCGTATCGCCAGACTCGAAGCCGAACGCAGGAAACTCCTGCAGGCTCACCTGGCAGGGGCTGTTCCCGTTGATCTGATGCGTGAAGAGCAAGGACGCATCACGGCCGAATTGGCCAGCGCGCAAGGGGCCCTAGCACGGACTGACGGCGACTGGACGATCATCGAGAACAATGTCAACCGGGCACTCGACCTACTCAGTGACCCACAGGGCCTATACCGGGATGCCGATCCCGTTGGCCGCAAGGCACTTAATCAGGCGTTCTTCGAGGGCTTGTACATCGACGTCGATGGCGTTGGCTACACCCGAGTGGCGGCGCCGTTTGCCCAGCTGCGCGAGAGGTCGTTGGGCAACGACCTCCGTAGATACCTGAGCGAAAGCAAAAACCCCGACCGCTGTTCTTCGGGTCGGGGTTTGAGAGAGACACTTCTGGTGGGCGGTAGAGGATTTGAACCTCTGACCCCTTCCGCGTCAAGGAAGTGCTCTCCCCCTGAGCTAACCGCCCTCGAAGATCTAG
>Ga0182024_10021847_pt1 | contig 11578 bp, 6 predicted proteins | sample P32metaG_FD_120480 | JGI IMG/M metagenome (GOLD analysis project Ga0182024, IMG submission 120480) | Permafrost microbial communities from Stordalen Mire, Sweden - P3-2 metaG (Illumina Assembly) | ecosystem: Environmental > Terrestrial > Soil > Wetlands > Permafrost | place: Sweden: Stordalen... | reverse complement strand
GGTGGGCGTGCGGCCGAACTCGCCCATCCAGACGATGAGCGTGCTATCCAAAAGGCCGCGGCTGCGCAGGTCGTCCATCAGCGTCGCCCAGGCCGGGTCGAGCATCTCGCTCAGACGCCGGACGTTGTCGAAGTTGTTGATGTGCGTGTCCCAGCCGACGGACAGGTTGGCGACGGTCCCCAACGTGACCTCAACGAACGGCACGCCGCGTTCGACGAGCCGGCGGGCGAGCAGACAACCCTGACCGAACAGATTTCGCCCATAGCGATCGCGCAGGGCGGCCGGTTCCTGATCGAGATCGAAGGCGCGGGCGGCCCTGGAGTGCATGAGCGTCACGGCTCGCTGGTAGGCGCTGCGATGACTCAGGGCCGGGCCGGCGGGTCGGGTCTCCAGGAAGTCCGCCTCCATTTCATCGAGCAAGCGAACCCTCGCGGCCGCACGCCTGCTGCCGACCTCTGGGGGCGGCTCAAGGTCCGGCACATTGAGGACGTCTTCATTGGCGGGCCGCTGTCCAGGAATCGGCACCGCGAGCTGCTGTTGGCCGAGCACCAGCGGAGCATGCTGCGGCCCGAGGAAGCCGGGGCCGTACGCCGCCGGGCTGAAAAACGTGGTAGGGGCGATGCTGACGAAGTTCGGCAGCTCGGCGTCCGCCCGGCCCACCTCGCGCGAAAACAGTGAGCCGAGCGTGGGGTAATGGACCGGGCCGCCCGGCACATAACCGGTGCGCATCAAGTAGGTCGCCCGGCCATGATCGGCTTCGCGGCTGCTCATCGAACGGATGATGGCCAGGTTCTCCATCGAGCGCGCCAGCCGCGGCAGGTGCTCGCTGACGCGGATGCCCGGCACCGACGTGGGAATGGCGCGAAATGGTCCGCCGCTCGTTTGGCCTGGTTTGGGGTCGAACGTGTCGATCTGGCTGGGGCCGCCGTTCATCCATAGCAGGATACACGAACGGCGTCGCTGCGGATCGGTGGCGGCAGCCTCGGCGAGCTGGCCGAGCCAACCTGACGCTGAGTAACCGACGACGCCGGCGGCCGAGAGCTTCAGCCATTCGCGCCGGGGCAGTTTTGTGGAAGATTGGGCCATCGTGAGCACCTCCGTATAGGAATCGGCTCTATTCGGGACCGAACAGGTAACGCAAGCAGGTAGCCAAGCAGGTAGCCACAAATACGACCATTGCGACAACGGGTAGAGCAAGCAAGTAAATCCACAACCTCTTCATCGTTCTGCCTTCATTCGTTGCAAGCCCCGATCATTTATTCAATGGTGACCTTGCACGGCCCCAGCAACTCGATGCCAAGAAGTTCACCTCGAACGCTGTAATGAGCGAACGCCGACCCATTGCCGAATTCTCTGGTGCGCGCTGGCTTGCCTGCTCGAAGGCGAAAGAAAGCGGCCAGAATACGCCCGGTATCTTGCTCCACGTCAAACTGAAGGCTAAATGCATACTGCTTGCTCAATTTCTACCTCTTCGTGTCATTCGGCGTTCAGAGCATTGCTACTTGTTCAAAACGAATTCCGAACTGTTCAAAATCGCCCAGAAAACATCGGCGACGGCACCGTTGTACGCCACTCTGCGCGACTTCGCATCATCGCCCGCTTTCGCGCTTTGTACGGCGTCATCAATGAAGCGCATCGTCCGGTCCAGTTCCTTTACGTTGGGTTTGCGCGACAGGGCGGCGAGATAAAGCGTCTCGATGCGATCGGCCGTGCTCAGAAAGGGCGCATCGAGCAGAGCAGCGAGCGTTTCGCTGTGCTCCAGCGAGGTGGCGTCGGAGGTGATCTTGCCGTTCATGAGCGACAGAGCCTGCAAAATGGAGGTCTGCGCCATGATGGGCCGCTCGGTCTGGTTGGCGAACTTTGTCAGGAACTTCGAGCGGGCCGACTCCTTGCCCAGGAATTCGCCGAACGGATTGGTGTCGCCGGAGTCGCGGAAGCCGGTCGCCATGGTCAGACTGTCGAAGAGTTGCTCCGGAGTCAGCCCGCGCACCGACATGCGGGCGAAAAGCGCCGGATCGGCCTGACTTTCCGGCACCCCCTTCTCGCCGCGAGGGCCGGCACTGGTGCGCTGATACGCTGCGGTGGCGGTGATGGCACGGATCAAGAATTTCAGATCGAATTTTTGCTCGATGAATTCTCCGGCAAGCAAATTGAGCAGCTCGGGATGGCTCGACGCGCTCTCGGTGCCGATCATCTCATCGATCGGTTCGACCAGGCCGGTGCCGAAGAAATAGGCCCAGACGCGATTGACGGTTGCCCGGGCGAAGTACGGGTTCTTCGGCGCTGTGATCCAATCGGCCAGAGTGGCGCGGGTGGAGGTGCTCTTCTGCCAATCGGGCTGGCTGCCATCGAGGAAGCGGGCCTGAACGACCTTGTCGGTGCCGGGGATCATGATGTCTTTCTTGGTCGCGTCGTAGTCGCCCGGCCCGATCACGTCGCCCAGCGGTTGCGACTTGATGCCGGAGAAAAACGCGGCCAGACTCCAGAACTGTTCGCGCTTCCACTTGGCGAAGGGATGGTTGTGGCACTGAGCACATTCGACGCGGACGCCCAGAAAAACACGAGCGGCACCGGCGGCCAGGCTTTCCGGACGATACTCCTTGGCCGCGTAAAAAGTGCGGGCGCTCGGCTCCTTGCTCGTGAAGAATTCGAGGCCGTTGCGCGAGCCGATCGACTCGGTCAGCAATTCGCGGGTCAGGCGATCGTAGCCGACGTTATCGGCCAATTGCAATTTGAGCCAGGTTTCGAAGCCGCCCTGCTGAAAGCGGACGAAGAAGTTCGTCGCGGCCTCGGGAATCAGCAGATCGCGATAGACGCTGGCGAAATGGCTGGCATAGCGCGGGCTGGACAGCAACCGCTCCACGGTCAACCGGCGCCGATCGGGGCGCTTGTCGGCCAGGAACGAGCGTGTCTCGGCGACGGACGGGATGCGGCCGGCCAGGTCGAGATAGACGCGCCGCAGATACTCCGTGTCGTCGGCGAGCGGGGCCGGGGCCACTTTTGCCTGGAGCAAGCGCTGGCGGAGATGGCGATCGATTGTCTCCGTCAGGGCCGCGGCTGCGTCCTTGGGGGGCGCCTGACCTCGAGCCGGTAGAAATGCGAAGATGAAGAGCAAAGACGCCAGACCGAATCGAGACATGGCATTTCCCTCCATATCGGCGGCAGGCGGTGGCGGTGGTGATGGGTTTCGGTTCGCCATTGCCTGCGCAAGTGTTCGGCATCCGTAATTACATATATCAGGGGCGGTGGCATTTGTCATGCCCTCCAAATACCGGCCCATGAACCATCTTACGTTTGCGTTTGTAGCTGAAGTCGCAAGACTTCAGGGAGCGTCCCCGGAACTCTTGCGAGTTCCGCTACGGGTCCCTCGACAAGCATCGTGAATTGCTCGAGCCTGCGGCTACGAATCCCGTGCCAGATTAGGCAATCTAATGCCTGCCGCTCGCCTAAACGGCTGCACGTGCAGTCCCATCACGGCGGACCACCGCAGGGCGATGACTGCACCATCGCGATCCCGTTTCATGTGTTCCACTCGCAAAGCATTGCTGCTTAGCCTTTTGCGCCAATGTAGCTCGAAGCCGCATTTACGGCACGAAAAGTGTTTACAACGTGCCGCGGATGAACGTCCGGATTTTCGACCCCGTAGGCGCTTCGGCCCTCCGGGGTCGGTGAGCACCATAAACTTGGAGGCCTCGATGAGCACTCACCCCACGCCCGCCCCGCGTTCTCTCCTGGTGCGATTTTGCGATAGCTTCCTGCAGGAGCGCAACATCAAATGGATGCTCGCGGCCGGCATGGTCATTTTGCTCGGCTCATCTTTGCTCCTGGTCAGCGTCCGCTGGGACCAGTACACGCCGATCTGGAAGTACCTGATCTTTTTGGCGTACAGCGTGGCCATCTTTGGCGCCGGCGAGATGAGCCAACATCGGTTGGCCCTGCGGCGGACGGCGACGATGCTGCAAGCGCTCACCGTCCTTTTGATACCGATCTCATTTCTCGTGCTGCGCTGGCACCTCCAAAATGCGAGCCTCGTCGAACAGGGCGCCCATCTGCTGCTGTTCGGCGTCAATCTTGCGTTCAGCGTGTTCGCGGCCGGGCGGGTCTTTCACTACTTTCTGCGCGGACATCAGCCGACGTTTCTCGCCAGCTTCTTGATGCTGTCGCTGGCGGGGACCTATGTGCCCGGTTTGCCCGCAGAGTGGGCGCCCGGGGTCGCCCTGGCCTTGTGGGCGGTGTTCGCCGTGGGCAGCGTGAAGGTCAATCGGCATGTGTTCTGGCTCATCGAAGAACAGCGGGCGCCGCGCATCTTCGGCTTCTTTCCGATCATGCTGCTCGGAGCGCAGTTTCTGATGTTGTTCGTTCTGCACGCTCCCGCGGAAATGTCGTTGGCATGGCTTGGGCTCGGAAGTGCACTGGTGGCCGTGCCCGTGCTGCTGACGGCCGACGCGGTGGCCCGAGTGTTTCAGCAGCGCACCGGCGACCTGGTGCGGCCTTGGCCCTGGGCGATCATCGGGCCGCTCACGCTGGGACTGGTGCTTTGCTGGGCCGGCGTCTGCCTGGCCGGGGCGAGCGTGGTGCCGCCGAGCAAGCCGTATGCCCTGGTGCTGACCGCGGGACTGGCCGCGGTGATGATGGGGATCGCAGCTCGCCGAACCGGCAAGCATGGATTCGTTTGGGCGATGCTTCTGGGTGTCATGCTGACGTACAACTTCTCGCCGGCATTCTTCATCGAATGGGTGCGCGTGTTGCTGGATCATGGCGCTCGCATGGTGCATGAGCCCAGGCTGCCGATTCCGTTTTATGGATTGACGTATTTGCCGCTGATTCTGGGTGTGATGACGTTGAGTTGGTGGCGGATGGGCGATAGGCGGGTTGCACTGCTCACAACGGACGGGCTAGGAAGCCCGTCCCACGGGAGCGAGCTATTCTCTCGGCCGCTGCGTCTCTTCTCGATCGGGCTCGGGTGTTTGATGCTGGCCGTGTCGCTTGGTCACGTCAAGGCGTTGTTCCCCGTGGCTCTGTGCATGACGGCGGTGTTCGCACTGCAAGTCCTGCTGTTTCGCGAGGGCAGACTCGCTCTCCTCGCGATCGCGGCGTGGATCGTGGCCTCCGCAGGCTTCGCGCCGTTTGCCGAGAGCGTGCTGGGTTGGACGCTGCCGGTCCACGCGGAGATGATTTTTCTCATCATCGGTACGGGCATCTTGCTGCTGGCGGGCAATCTGCTGGATCGGCGGATCGCGCGGTTGATGCCTGAAACATTCAAGCGCGATGAGGACGCATTGCTCGCAGGCATCGGTATGACGCCGCGCTGTCTTGTAAGCTTGTTGCTGACCGTGGGGCTGGCTGTGTACTGGTTCGTGTTTCTCCTGGCGGCGCCGGTGAGGGAGGCCATGACGGTGTCCGTTTGCCTCGCGGGGCTCATGGCCATCCAGGCGCTGCGAATGCAACAGCGGCCCACGCGTCTGTTCGCTCTGGTGCTGCTGAACTTGCAGGTGCTGTCGCTGACGGCTCTGGCCGTGTGTCCTGCCCAGCAATCGCTGTTCGACCAGGTGCGGCACGATGTCGTGACGTTGTGTCTGCCGTTGGCCCTGGCCGCGTCGCTCAGCCTGGCGCTCTGGCAGGGCTTCGAAAAGACCTGGCGTTCGTCACCGGAATTGGTGGATGTTTTGCTGCTGGCGTTGCGGGTGCTAGGCATCCTCGCTGTCACCCGAACATTGAAGTTGACGAGCCTGAGCGCTGCGGAAGCTGGGCTGGCCGGGGCCGCGTTTCTCCTGGCGGTGTTCGGCGAACTATCGACGGCGTGCCGGCGACAACATGAGGATCGGGTCTGGAGTGCGGAAGTGCTGGCCTTCGCTGGAATCGGGTATTTCGTTTGGTTTGGCGTGATTCCGCTGGGCCATGGGATTGCCATGTTCGTTGTGCTCGGCGTCGGCCTGAGCCTGTGGGTGCTCGGCGAAGGCGTGCGTGGCTGGGAGAAGCTGAGCATTCTGACGCAGCCTTTGCAGCGGACCGCCCTGGTGATGCCGATGACCACGGTGGTGCTCGGCGTTTACCGGCACCTCGCCGATGATCCGGTATTTCTCGGAGCGAGCAGCCTGGCGCTGTTCCTGGCGGCGGGGTTCTATTTCTGGCGCGGCATCGAGCGATCTTCGAAACCGTTTCTGATGCTGGCGGGGCTCATTCTCAATGTGGCGCTGATCCTGCTCTGGCGCGACCTGGTCAGGAGCGATCCGCAGTTCTTCATGATTCCGATCGGGCTGTCGATCCTGGCATTGGTGCAATTGCTGAAGCAAGAAATTCCCGAACGCTTCCACGATCCGCTGCGCTATCTCGGCGCGCTGGTGATTCTGGTCTCGCCGGTCTTTCACATCATCCAGGGTGGCAGCTGGATTCCGCTGTTCAGCCTGATGGTGGTTTCCGTCGGCGTTCTTCTCCTGGCCATCGGGCTGCGCGTGCGGGCGCTGATGTACGCCGGCAGCGCTTTTCTGCTGGCCGATCTGGTCGCCATGCTGGTGCGCGGCAGCATCGACAACGTCAATGTTCTGTGGATCGCCGGGCTGATTCTGGGCTCGGCGGTCATTGCGCTGGGAGCGCTGTGCGAGCGGCATCGCGAAGTGCTCGTGCAGCGGATGCGTGTGCTATCGGAAGCTTTACAGCAGTGGCAGTAAGGGCAACGGCGCACGATTTTCGGGTATGCACCGGCGGATCTCTCGGGTTTACCCCGAAGGGGTTCGATCTCAAAGCCCAGGGTTGCGTACTCGCAACCCTGGGATGGAAGGAGAGACGACCTGTGTCTTACCCCGAAGGGGTTACATCAACTCGACGACGCCGACAACGATGGGGGGCCTATGATGTAACCCCTTCGGGGTAAAACCACCTCTGTTGCTGTTTCCACCCAGGGTTGCGAGTACGCAACCCTGGGCTTTGAGATTCAACCCCTTCGGGGTAAAGAATGTGTTCCTGTAGACAAGGTTCAAAGAAATCAATCTTGGGAGACAATCATGAAATGGCTCAAGACGTTTTCCCTCGTCGTTCGTTCGAACATCACTGCCCTCGGCGAGTATTTCGAGGACCCGGAGCGCGTGCTCCATCAGCTTGTCATCGACATGGAAGAGGAGCTGCAGCGCGTGCGGGCGAATGTGGCGGCCGTCATCGCCGACGAGATTCAGCTCGGCCAGCAGGTGAGCAAGGCCCGGGCCGAGATGGAGCAATGGCACGAGCGAGCAACCGCATCGCTGCGGCGCAAGGATGAAGAGGCCGCTCGGGCCGCCCTGGAACAGAAGGTGCTGGTCGGCCAGCGGCTGGAAACGCTCGAAAAGGAGCACGCGAAGCACAAGGAGGACACGGGCAAGCTGCACCAGGCCATTCGCGATCTGGAACAGAAGATCCGCCAGGCCCGGCACAAGCGCACCATGTTGGCCGCGCGTTTGGCTCGCGTCGAGTCGTCGCGCAGCATCCAAAAGATCTTGCAGCGGGCGGACGACACCAGCGCCCTGGCTCAATTTCAACGGCTCGAGGAGCGGGTCGAACGGGCCGAGGCGATGGAGGAGGCCTACGTTCGGCTTGAGGATGGCGAACCGCGGGCGCACGAGCTGGAGCGAAAGTTCGCCGAGCAGGAGCGTCGCGAGCGATTGCAAAAGGAACTTGAGGAGTTGAAACGCCGTGTCGAACCCAACGCATGAACTCGGCTTTTGGCCGCTGGTAAAGCAGCTGGCCCGTCTGCTACACTCATGGTGGCGGCGCAACGCGATTCGGGTCTCACCGGAGGAGGGCCGGTTGCTGCGTCTGGAGCCGTCATGCTATCTGCTCATTCGTGGGCAGGCCGTTCAGGTGATGGGGCGAACCGTGCGGGGGAATCGCCTGGTGACGTACCACTGTTGGACTGGGGCGAGCGTTGGCAAGCTGACCATCGAGCGGGGGGCGGCGACGGCGCAGTGGCAGTCGCAGGAGGCGGTCGATTCGGTGATGGCGGCGGAGATTGAGGTGTATTGACCGAAAGTGCGAGGATTTCCACGCCCGTTTAGTTGGGCAGCGCTAGGTTTGCCCCCACCCCGCTTGCCGGGGTGGAGCATGGGGTTCGTAACCAGAATCGGTAATGCTGCTCTTCCGCCCCCGCCCCGCTTGTCGGGGTGGGGCGTGGGTTCGTGGTTTGAACCCTGCTCTTCGCCATTTGAAGGCTCGCAATGAACCTGCGCTCCACCCCGGCAAGCGGGGTGGGGGCAACTTAGAACTGTAGTTTTAGCCGCTCGCCTCCGGCGAGCGCGATCCGTCGTGGGCCGACGACGAACCGCGCTCGCCAGAGGCGAGCGGCTAAACGGCGAAAGGATCGATCCGCCCGTGCAATCCGTCTGTCTTGGTTCGGCGGCGGTGTTCGACACCGTCCTGCTGCTGGCACTGCTCGAAAAGCGCAACTGGCCGTTCGTGCGGCTGCCGATCGTGCTTTTGCTGGCCGGCGGCTGGATGTGGCATGCCGGCTCGTTCGCGCTTTTACTTCTGGGCGACCTGCCGGGAGAATGGGTGTGGTATCTGCAAGGCATCTGCATGCTGTCGATGACGACGGGATTGCTGCTCATGCCTTGCAGTATCTTGCATAGCGCCTGGCGCGTCGCGGAGAACCGGGTGAACGCCCAGCCTCACTCACTACCTCGACACGCGCTCGTCTATTTGCCGATGCTGGCGGCGATCCCGCTCGCACTGGTATTCTTTACTCCCGGTCGGGGAGGATTTGCCGCGAGCGTCGCCGGGCTCGAACAACCCTTTGTGGTCTTTGCCGGCCTGGCCAATGTTGTCGCCGCCGTCGTTTTCTTCCAGGTTGGACGGCGTCTACCGTTGCCGCAAGCGTCGAGCTTTTTCACGGCGATGGCCATCGTTCTTCTCAGCATGACCGCGCTCAAGTGGGGCGTTTATTTGCCGGGAAACATCTTGCCCGGGCCGGTTGAAGGTTGGCGTTTGGCGGTCGCTCTATCGCCACTCGCGCCGGCACTGCTGTTTGCGTACTTCATCATTCGCTTCCAGTTTTTTCAGATCGTCCTCGAACGCTCCCTGGTTTATGGCGGAATCCTGGGCGCCATTCTTTTGCTGCACCAACTGGCTTTTCAAGATGTCAGCGCCGCGCTGCCGGAGGGCTATCGGCTGCACGTCGTCTTTCTCGAAGCGCTGGTCCTGGCTGGATTGGTGCTGTTTTATCAACCGTTGCGCGAGCGCACGGCCGAGGCGCTGCGTTACTTGCTGGGCAGCCGGGTCGAGCCGATTCGCGATCGGTTGCGGCAGATCGCGGCGGAGTTGACCGCTCAGACCGGCAAACCGATGGACGAGCTGCTGGCCTGGTTTGCCAGGGTGTTGACAGAAGCGGTCCAGGCCGAATATCTTGTCGGCCGGCTCAGCCATAAGCAAGCGCACTCCGATATCCGCATCGGCGAAGCTCCGCAGTGGTCGGCCGAGCGAATGCTCTGGCTCGATCGGGCCATGCGCTCCGCCAACATGTCGATTTGCGTCCGGCGCCAAACGGCCAACCTGGAAATCGCCCGCTGTCTGCAGGAAGCGTCGGCGTCCCTGGCCATGATCAGAATTCACAAGAACGTGACCGGGTTGCTGGTGATCGGATCGATACAGGGTAAACGCGATCTGAGCGGCGAGGAGATCAACGGCGTGCTGCTGCTGATCGAGCAATTGGCCATCACCCTGGACAACAGCGTCCTGCAAGCGGAACGGCTCGCCGCCGAACGCAGGGCCATGCAGAATGAAAAGCTGTCGGCCCTTGGTCTGCTCGCCAGTTCGATCGCTCATGAAGTCAAGAACCCTCTCTCGGCCATCAAGACGATTGCCACGGTCATGGCCGAGGAACTGGGGCCCAACCATCCGCTGGCGACGGATGTGTGTTTGATCCTGGGCGAGGTGGATCGCCTGGCCCAGACGACGGCGCAATGGCTGGACCTGGCCCGGCCGAGCGGTCAGGGGCGAACGCCGGCCTCGGTGCCGGATGCTCTTGCGGGCATGCTCCAACTGCTGCGACCCCTTGCCAAGGAGCAAGCCATCGCCATTGAAACCGATTTTCCGTCCGACTTGCCGCCGATCCAGGCCGACGAGCATACGCTGCGGGAGATCTTCTTCAACCTGGTGTCCAACTCGGTTGAAGCGGCCGGGCCGGGCGGCAAGGTGTGCATCCGCTGCCATCGCGACAATGGTTGCGTCGTCACCGAGGTGAGCGATAGCGGGACGGGCATGCCGGAAGAGGTGCGGGCGCATCTGTTCGAGCCGTTCTTGACGACGAAACAAGCGGGCACGGGGCTGGGATTGTATCTTGTGGGCAAACGCGTCGGCGAACTGGGCGGCGTCATTCGTTGCGACCGCAGCACGGAGCAGGGAACGTGTTTCACGGTACGGTTGCCGTATACACCGCACGTTTAGCCGCTCGCCTCCGGCGAGCGCGGTTCGACGTTGGCCCACGCACAACCGCGCTCGCCGGAGGCGAGCGGCTAAACGGTGCGGTTTGCGGCAAATTCACGGGTCTGACCAATGAATGTCAAAATCCTCATTGCCGACGACGAAAAGGCCGCCCGCTTCGGCATGGCCAAGGCCCTGGCGCAGCCGGGCTATCAGATCCTGGAAGCCGCCGACGGCAACGCCGCCCTGGATGCAATTCGCACCGCCCGACCCGATCTGGTGTTTCTCGACCTGAACATGCCGGGACTCGATGGCCAGGCCGTGCTGCGCGAACTTGCCGGCCAGCGCATCACGGCGGATATCGTGATCGTCACCGCCAACGACAAGATCCAGTCCGCCATCGAGTGCATCAAGCTGGGAGCGGCGGATTACGTCACCAAGCCGTTCGACGTCGAGCAGCTTCGTTCCTGGGCTCGGCGCTGTGCACGGCGTCTCGAACTGGAAAGCCGGGTGCACGACTTGCAGGAGCAACTGGACGGCAAGCAGGCGTGCGGCGCTTTGGTCGGCATGAGCCGGGCGATGCGCGACCTGTTTGCCCAGATGGCGCGCGTGGCCAAGGCGCCGGTCGATGTGCTCATTCGCGGCGAGACCGGCACGGGCAAGGAGCTGATCGCCCACGAGATTCATCGGCTTAGCGGGCGAGCGGCGGGCCCGTTCGTCGCCGTCAACACCGCCGCCATCGCCGAGTCTTTGGCCGAGAGTGAGCTTTTCGGCCATGTACGCGGCGCCTTCACCGGCGCCGACGCCAATCGCCAGGGCTGCTTCGAACGCGCCCAGGGCGGGACGCTGTTTCTCGATGAAATCGGCGACATGCCGCTGCCCGCCCAGGCGAAGATCCTGCGTACCTTGCAGGAGCGGGCCGTGCAGCCGGTGGGCTCGTCGCGGACGATTCCCGTGGACGTTCGCGTCATCACGGCCACGCACCACGATCTGGAGGATGCGGCGGCCCAGGGCGGTTTTCGGGCGGATCTTTACTATCGCATCAAGGGAGTCGAATTGTTCGTGCCGCCGCTGCGTTCCCGGCACGAGGACATTATCTTGCTGGCCCATTATTTTCTCGATCGCCTGGCCGGGCAGTTGCCGAGTGTGCCGCGCCTGGCCGGGAGCGCCGTGGATCGGCTGCTGACCTACGCCT
>Ga0182024_10021846_pt1 | contig 11579 bp, 6 predicted proteins | sample P32metaG_FD_120480 | JGI IMG/M metagenome (GOLD analysis project Ga0182024, IMG submission 120480) | Permafrost microbial communities from Stordalen Mire, Sweden - P3-2 metaG (Illumina Assembly) | ecosystem: Environmental > Terrestrial > Soil > Wetlands > Permafrost | place: Sweden: Stordalen... | reverse complement strand
TTGGTGGATGGCCCGAAGTGTTGTTGTGAAACCGGTTCGAGCACGGCGGCAATATCGGAACAGGAAGAGCCACAACTACTTGCAAAATTGGACGAACCTGCTGGTTGTGTGTCACAACCATTGTCGTGCCCGGTCGAACTTCCGTTTTACAACAAGAGTGCGACTGCGGCATGTTCGCCGATCCGCACATCTGGGCCATGTGCTTGCAGCATTCCATCTCTGGAGCTGTCATCGCTGTGTCGGGGATCATGCACGCCAACAGCGGCGCAGCAGTCCAGCAGATCACCAGGAAGACGACGGCTATAGCGGCGAAACGTCGCATGGATGTGAGTCTAGGCCGACAGTGTCTCGGACGCAAGTGATCCCAATCACAGTGCTAAGTGACGGTTCTCTCGCGACTCCGAATCTGCAAATCCAGCTCCGTCTACCAAAAGACGGTTCTCACAACGCTTTACGACCAAGGACAATGGCATATCTTCAAGTGCCGGCTGCGGAAGATCCGCTCGGCTGCCACCATTCTTCCGATCGGCCATACGCCCCGCGTACGCTGTCCACTCTGATCGCCACTGTGGATTGTGGCTGTATGACGAGCAACTCTGAAGTTATGATCCAAGACAGACTCCTGGCGGGCCAGAAGTCGGCTTATGGGAAGTTTGCCGCCGACTGATTTCGCTAGTCTAAAGGTTGTCAAACGCACCGACGCGTGAGCCGCGTATTGACTCCGTCCGTGCGCCGCCAAACCTGCCCAAAAACCCCATCACCGTCAGCTTTTTAAGCACCTGAATCTAAGAGGTCACAAAACCCGCTGCACTGCTGCCCACAAACAGGTGTTTGTGAGCCGCTATTCGTCCACCGATCATGTGATCGCGGCGGCGCTGAGAGCGAAACCGCTAGAAGAAAGCCAAGGTCCCCGCTACAATTCTCGACAGCCTGGAAATCTTTATTGCCTTCCCCCTCAAGTTCTTGTAGGAGCCATTTAGTGTCTGGCGTCGCGAACGTACCGCAGGTTGACGAAAAGAGAATAAGAGCGCAGCTCAAGAAATGGCAAGAGAGACTGCTTGATCTCACCAAGGGCAACCCCTTACTGGGCTTGAACCGCTCGCGTGTTAGCAAACTGTGCGTCACCGCACCCGCTCTTGGACCACGCCATGAAAACTAGCGCGGACCTGTTGCAGTTCGGGATGCTTCTGACCGTGAACCGGTCGGCCAGAGACTTCACTCCCCAAGATTACACAAAGGCATTTCTGCATTCCTGTCTGGCGACCTAGCTGACACGGGCATATTCAAGGAGGATGGTTAGGTTCCGGTTCCCTTAAGCTCAATTTTTTGGGGGCTCCCTCCTCCACTGTCTGTAATCGTCAAAGTGCCGCTGAAGGTTCCGGCAGCGGCAGGAGTAAACTGCACCTTGACTTGGCAACTGGCTCCAGCCGCCAAACTGGACGAACTGACAGGGCATCCGTTGTTCACCAGCGTAAAGTCCGTTCCCGAAACTGCGATGGAAGTGAACGTCAGGCTGTGTGCGGGAAAAGCTCCGCCGCTGAGATTCTTAATGGTGACAACCAGCGTCGCACTGCTGCCGTGTGCGACATTACCGAAACTCACGGGATCGGGAGAGACATTTACGTCGCTGCCAGTGCCGCTTAGCGAAATTTTCTGTGGCGTGAGCGTCGCATTATCCGAAATGCTGATGGAGCCCGCGCGGGCATTAATGTCCTGCGGAGAAAAAGTCACGCTCACGCTGCAGGTTGCGCTCGTCGCCAGTGTCGTTCCGCAAGTGTTGCTCGTCGGCACATAATCCGCGGGACTGATCTTGAACTTGGGCTTGAGTGCGGCGACGCCCGAGTTATAAAGGTTGCTGGTCTCGGCGCTGCTAGTCTGACCAAGTTGCAGAGTTGGAAACTTCAGTGTCATGGGCCACACCGCCGCCGCTGGCGTGTTGGGATAGAAGGTGTAATGCGAATCGTTATCGAGAACGACGAAGTCATTGAAAGAGTCGTTGTTGAAGTCGCCCACCAGCACCGCAGTCGGACTGGTGGTTCCGCCACCATCAGTCGGCGAGGAAGTTTGGTAACGAATCTCGGGTTGGAAAGTTCCATCTCCCTTACCCAGCATGACGCCGCCCGTACTATCGCCGGTGTTCGCGAGCAAAAGGTCGGGAATTCCATCCGCATTCAGGTCCCCGATTGCTACCGCGGAGGTCTCGGAATTGGACGGCGTTGGATACGAGACCGGCGCAGCAAACGTGCCGTTACCCTTCCCTAAAAGAACATCGACGCCACTGTTGTAGGCAACCACCAGATCGAGAATCGAATTGTTACGAAGCGAAGCGGTTGCGATCCACAAAGGCGGGGTGTTCAGATTGATATTGGTCGGGGTGCCGAAGGTGCCTGCATTGTTGATGAAAATTAAAATGGAATTGCCCGCTCCAACCGCAAGATCCGGATGTCCATCGCCATTGAAATCACCAGTAGCGATCGCGGCCGGACCGGAGTTAGCCGGTAACGTTAAAGTCGTGGGCGACCCGAACTTTCCTGTGCCATCATTGGGAAGAATAGAAACCGTGTTGTCGGTGTTATTCACCACCGCCAGGTCCATGTGACCCGTAAGCCGGAAGTTGCCCGCGGCGAGCGCGACCGGCGCTTTACCCGTTGGATATGTCGGTGACGTCAGCGGAAATTTTCCCGTCTTGTCATTGATCATGATCGACACGGTGTTATCCGACCGGTTGACCACGGCCAAGTCGCTCGCGCCATCGCCATTCAGGTCAGCGGCGACGATCCCCGAACTGCCAAATCCGACCTGGTAATCGGTTTCGCTAAACGTGCCAGTGCCTTTGCCCAGCAGAACTGCGACGACTCCGTTGCCGCTTGTCCCACCGCCAAAATTCGAAATGGCCAGATCCAGTTTGTGATCATTGTTAAAATCGGCCGAAGTCATGTAATAGGGTTGTCGGCCTCCCGTCGCGATCGTGATCTGTGGATCAAAATGACCTTTGCCATCCCCCAGCAGAATGGAAACAGTATTTGCACCTTGATTGGCTACGACGGCGTCAATCTTGCCATCGTGGTTGAAGTCGGCGAGTCCGATGGCAGCAGCCTGATATCCGGCTGCAAAGTGAGTACCGGGAAAAACAAAACTCGGGTTTCCCACGGTTGAATTATTGACGCAAACGGTGAAGGTGGAGATATCGTCGAACTTGTCCCGATCCACAGTGATCAGATCCAGCTTCTTGTCGCCATTGATATCGACGGCCAACATTGCATATGCGCCGCTATTGTTGGGCACGCCGTACAGGATTGTGCCGAATGTGCCGTCGCCATTTCCCAAGAGCACAAAAACCTGGCCGTTCGTGCCCGCTACCAGATCGATTTTGCCGTCCCCATCAAAGTCACCCGCGGTTACAGACAAAAGCGGTTGCCCAATGTTGACGGTCGCTCCAGCGGTAAAAGTTCCGTTGCCCGCGCCAAGGAGAATGGTCACATCCTGCCCCGTGAAGTTGGCGACAGCCAGATCGAGTTTCTTGTCGGCATTAAAGTCTGCCGCAACCACGGAGGTCGGATTCGCTCCCGTAGCATACGGACTTCCCGACGCCGGAGAGAACTTGACGGTGCCTCCGCTACTCGTGTTCAAAAGGACGGTGACAGAACTCGCCGTATTGTTCACGATCGCGAGATCGCTCTTCTTATCACCATTGAAGTCGCTCGCCACCAGCGCCACCGGCCCCGTGCCCGTGGCAAATGACGTGGCGGCATTGAACGTGCCGTCTCCCTTGCCGGTAAAAATCGCTACGCTGTTTGCGCCATTTAATACCACTGCCAAATCAAGGTTCCCATCACCGTTAAAATCCGCGGAGACGATTGCTGAAGGCGCAGTTGCAGCTCCTGTCGAGATCGGCGTCAGGACTTCAAAAGTTCCATCCACTTTTCCCAGAAACACGGAGATTGTATTGTCGCCATTATTAGCGACGGCAAAGTCGGGCATGCCGTCTTTGTTGAAGTCGCCGACCGCCAACGATTGCGGAGCTTTTCCAGAGGGAAGTTCGAGCTTGTTGAAGAAGTAGGCTTGCGCGAGCGCGCTCTGAGAGCAGGCACACAACCCCGCAAAAGCCACGGCCAAGCGAATCAACTTAATCATAAAAAATCTCCCTGGAAACATTTCGTCAGTAAAACTCGACTTAACCTATACATCGAGGAAAACAGAAAAAATGGCTCACAGAAGGAACAGATTTATTTCAGGAAATTTGGGGACGAAATCCGGACAGTCGAAATCCGGGGCCATGCGGCGCGTTTCATTCGTACAGGGGTGGGCACGGAGACAAAGGGAACATTCTTCAGGGAATGAAAGCAGGGGAGCCTATTGCGCTCCCCTGAGTAAGCAGTGTTGCAGACGGATCATTCATGAATCGCTGTTCCGATCAGAAAGTTTCCAGGATTGGCGGGGGATACATCCACCAAGTTGAAGGTCGAGCGATCAGGGGAAACCTGGATGTCGAAATTGAAACCGCAGCCCGTTCCGCAGCTCAAGTTTGCCGTGCCGCCACCATTGGCAGCCAGGGACAAAACCGCAAATGTGTTGCCGGAAGAGGTAGAGTCGCCACACCCGGCACTATGACTGGTCGACGTGGCATTGGTCGCCACGCCTTTGGCGTTGAGCGTGAACGTGACCAGGGTAGAGGCAACGCCGCAACCACCCTGACCGTAGATAGCTGCCTGCCATTTTCCGGCTAGATTAGTAGCAACGATTTTGCCGGCGGTCGAATCGTTAATCGCCGTGCCGGCAAGGAAGTTTCCAGGGTTGGCGCTCGACACATCCACCAGGTTGAAGGTCGAACGATCCGGGGATACCTGGATGTTGAAATTGAATCCGCAGCCCGTTCCGCAAGTCAGGTTAGCCGTGCCGCTGCCATCGGAATTCAGAGACTGAACCGTGAACGTATTTCCGGTGCTGGTGCCGTCACCGCATCCAGTGGTATGGTTTGTCGTTGTAGCGTTGTTAGCGACGCCGCCGGTATTCAACGTGAACGTGACCACATCAGAACCGATGCCGCACCCGCCTTTGCCGTAAAGAGTTGCCTGCCAGGAGCCGGTCAGGTCGGATATAGCTACGTCACCAGAGGGTGAACTCAGAATCGCGACGCCCTCCACGAAGTTTCCAGGGTTTACGGCAGCGACATCCACGAGATTAATCTTGGAGCGGTCCGGGGAGACCTGAATGTTGAAGCTCCAGCCGCAACCGGTGCCGCAACTTAAACCGGCTGTTCCGCTTCCATCGGCTGCGAGCTTGTTGATCGTGAAAGTCTGGCCGGTCAGCGAGGAATCTCCGCAATCTCCATGGGTCTGAAGAGTGCCGGTTCCAACGCCAGAGGAATTGATTGTCATATTGGCTTGCATGGCTACAAAACCGCAGCCCGTAGTCCCACGCATAGCAATCAGCCATGTTCCGGTGAGGTCGGACTTTACGATATTGCCGGTGGCCGAACTGGTTGCGCCCAGCGAGATAACAGTAACGAGCGAGAGCACGATGAACAACGAACATCGTGCAGCTAAACGATCTTTCTTCATAACTCCTCCTCAAAGATTTTGATTTGGAAACAGGTCGCTTTCCCGTCGCATACCCCTCGCATAAGCAAAGGACGCACGACACTGCTTCTGTTGATATATTTCGAGAAAGCCGATCTGTTCGGCTCACGCCGAGGAGGAAATTCTGCTCGGCCGGTGGATAGCCGGGTCGGGGCTGGAGAACCTTAGATCGCCTGAACGTGATTTAGAGGAGCGCGGCCAGGCCTAACTACCGCAGTTTCGTCAACTTTGTGGCTTTCACAAATGAGTTGAACTTTCGCCTATTTTTGCTTATTCTCGCGGCAACTTCCCCGCGTCTTTTGCGCAGCCAGGAGGCCGCAGATGGATACTGCTTCTTCCAAGGAAGTCAGCGAACTGCTTCGCCATTGGGGAAATGGAGACCGCAAGGCGCTGGAAGCGATCCTGCCTCTCGTTTATGCGGAGTTGCGTCAGTTAGCTCGCTACCACCTTCATCAGCAGCGACCGAACCACACCCTGCAAAGCACTGCGCTCGTGCACGAGGTGTATCTGCGGCTGGCCGCTAAGAAGTCGATTCGAATCGAAAATCGCGCTCACTTTTTGGGGATTGCCGCCCAGCTCATGCGTTGGATTTTAGTCGACTATGAGCGCAGCCGGCGTGCCGCTAAACGTGGATCTGGCGCTACTCGACTGACCTTGGATTTCGAGATTGCCGCAGCAGGCTCGCCGCACTCTTCTTATGTGGATGTTGATCTTTTGGCTTTGGACGAAGCTCTTGCCAGGCTCGCGAGACTCGACAGCCAACAAAGCCAGATCGTCGAGCTTCGCTATTTTGGTGGACTTACCATTGATGACACGGCGGAATTTATGGGCATCTCTTCGGCAACCGTGAAACGGTCCTGGAGCTCGGCGAGGGCTTGGCTGCTGCGGGAAATGAGTCAGGGAGAGTCGCGCTGTGACACCTGAGCGTTGGAAAGAGATCCGACCGATCCTTGAATCGGCGCTCGCCACGGCACCCGCACACCGGCTCGCCGTTTTAGATGAGGCCTGCGCGCAAGACCCTACTCTGCGCGACGAAGTTGAATCCCTAATCCTTTCTCACGAGCAGGCAGCCACAAGCGCACTCAATCCTGGTTCTGCGCTCCAATTTATCCCTGAATACGAAGCTCGACTTCGGCTACTCCCCGGAAAGCGCATTGGTGCCTACGAAATTCTGGGAGAAATAGCGGTCGGAGGCATGGGCGCGGTCTATCGCGCGGTTCGCGCCGACGGGCAATATCGCCAGCAGGTGGCGCTGAAAATCGTGCGAGCGGAACTAGGGGCGGAGTTTATCGCCACCCGATTCAAGAACGAGCGCCAGATTTTAGCGAGCCTCGATCATCCGAACATAGCCAAAATCCTTGACGGCGGGACCACGGTTGACGGCATTCCGTATTTTGTAATGGAGTTGCTAGACGATAAGAACGGCGGCGGCCTTCCGATCACCCAATATTGTGACCAACACAAACTTTCGATTGATCAGCGTTTAATAATATTTCGTACGATTTGTTCTGCGGTTCACTATGCGCATCAACATCTCGTAGTTCATCGAGACATAAAACCCACCAACATTCTGATCACTGAAGAAGGCGTACCCAAGCTCTTGGATTTTGGAATTGCAAAAATCCTTGACTCGACCTTGCTTCCCGAAAGCGCAACCCTTACGGTGGCGGGTCTGTGGATGATGACACCGGAATATGCCAGTCCGGAGCAGCTCCGTGGAGAGACGATTACCACGGCTACCGACGTGTATTCGCTCGGCCTGGTTCTTTATCAGCTTCTTGCCGGACGCCCTGCCTACCCTTTCCCGAGCCGGCTGCCCCACGAAATTACGCGCATCGTTCTTGAGACCGAGCCGGAAAAACCGAGCATAGCTATCCGGCGCGCAAAAAATGCCAATGATGGAGTCGAAAACGATGGGGATGCTGCGGCGACACCTGAACTCCTCAGCAGTCTGCGTGGCGATTCCCCGGAGAAGCTGCAGCGTCGCTTAGCGGGCGACCTCGACAACATTGTATTGAAGGCGATTCGCAAAACACCGCGCGAACGTTACGACTCGGTGGAGAACTTTTCGGAAGATCTCCGCCGGCATCTTGAAGGTCTGCCGGTCCTGGCGCGCAAACACACCATCGGTTATCGCTGCCGGAAATTTGTAATTCGCCACAAGCTGCAGGTCGCCACTGCCGGAGTTGTTCTGCTGTCATTGCTGGTGGGCATGGTGCTGACGCTTCGCGAGGCCCGTATCGCCAGAGCCAACGAGGTCCGCGCGGAACAGCGGTTCAACGACGTTCGCCGATTGGCGAATTCGCTGATCTTTGACATCCACGATTCCATCCAGGATCTTCCCGGAGCAACCCCCGCTCGCAAACTAATTGTCGAGAAAGCTCTGCAATACCTCGACAGCCTCGCCGGCGAGTCCAGCGGAGACGCTTCTTTGCAGCGCGAACTGGCCGCTGCTTACAAGAAAATTGGGGATGTGCAAGGCTATCCGTATTCCGCGAACCTCGGTGACGCCACCGGAGCCCGCAAGAGTTATGAGAAGGCTCTAGCAATCCGTCAAAATCTTTTCGCATCCAATCCCAAAAATACGAATGACGCAGTTGCGGTAGCCGAATCGTCACGATTGCTAGCCAGTATTCTCCTGGAAAGCAGCGCGACCAAATCAGCATTGGAGAGTGCTCAACGCTCAGTTTGGATCGCGGAGCGCACTGACCGTGCTTACCCCAACAATGTCGAAGTCCTGGAAGAACTCTCCCGAGATTATGAGGGCGAAGCTGACATCCTCGGAGGGAACTTTAATCTTTCAAATGTGGGCGATATTCCTGCTGCGCTCATTGTCCGTCGCAAGCAATTGGATGCTGACGAACGGATCATCTCCCTTAAGCCGAATGACCCAACAGTGAACCGTATGTTAGCTGCCAGTGAGGCTCGAATGGGGGATCAGTTGTTATTGGATGGTCAAACCCGCGAGGCTCTGCCCTATTATCTGCGCGCTCAACAGGTGTTCGAAAAGCTTGCCAAAGCATCGCGGGCAACTAAAACGCTGGAATACTTAGATGATATGTACCAGCGTGTTGTGGTGGTCCAAACTACAAATGGTGATTTTCCCCAGGCTCTTGTAACTAGCCGAAAGGCTCTTGAGATCTCAAGGAAGCTGAGTGCCGCCGATCCTCGCAGTACTAAGGGGCGCCTCGCGCTCGCCTCGGACTACAGCAATCTCGCCGATACCACCTCAAGATTAGGTCAAAAGCAGGGGGCAAATGCAGCCGTCAATCAGGCGCTGACGCTGGTTAACGAGCTCGTTGCACTCGACCCGAAGAATATCGAATTTCTGGGAGTTAAAGCCGCCATATTCGTTGAGGCGGGAGACGTCTTTCGCAGAGTTCCTGATCCCTTAAAGTCGATCTTCTACTATCGTGAAGCCCTGTCCGAGGTTTCACAAATCCAATCCAACGATCCGAACAATGTCGACGCCCGTCTCCGTGTTGCCGCCATCCGCAACCGAGTTGGGGAAATGTTGACCCGGCAAAAGGACTTCGATGGCGCAACGGAGATGTTTAATAAGGCGCTGGAAATGGCGAAGCCGGAGACAATTTCCGCGCATCCGAACGAGCAGGCGCTGTACTCTACAGCGGATTCGTATGCCAATCTGGCGGAAATCGACGCCGCTCTCGCAGCGAAAGGGCGCCTTACGGTAAAGGAACGTGCTGGTCACTGGATGAACGCCGTTTCGCTGGCACAGCAAAGTCTCAAGGTCTGGTCCCAAATCAAGGAGCCAGGTGTTCAAAGTCCAGATGGGTTTGATTGCGTCCAACCGTCCGTCGTCTCGCAACGACTAGCCAAGTACAAGGCAGCGTCCGCATCGTTTAATCGGGCGACAGAAGCTAGATGAGCGGTGGCACCGGCTCGTCCGCTAGTCCAGGGGACATTAATTCTGCACTCGAGAATCATCGCAAAGCTCCATGGCCCTGGCTCCTGCGGGAGATGAGCCAACTCCACTAATCTCCACTTGCCCCGGGGTGGGCAATGCTCGTTCTCGTCTTCCGGCCCTTCCGTCCTCGGCGATGTTCGCCTTCTCGTACAAAAACCGTTTGTGATGAACCATTTTCTCTTGTTTTTTCGAAATATAAGTTTCAACACTTTCGCCGGCAAAACGGCAATCGCACCCCTCGCGGTGCTAATAGATCGTAATTTGAACCGAAACTTTTCCTGAGCCGGTTCACTTGCGATTTACGAACTAATTATTAGGTCTTAAGGGCACGAAGTGCTCGGGGCAGCTCGATCTCAATTTTCTGTGAGGAGTTTCCAGTATGAAAACCTATGCGGCACTTGCGACCATCCTGACGATACTGGCTGTCGCACCGGCTCTCCGGGCACAGCAATGTTACACACCCATTACATCGTGGCAGGGGAGTTACAGCTTGAACGGCGGTGGATCAGGCGCTTGCAGTTGGCAACCGAATGCCGTGTGCACTACCAGCCACGCTGCAGCTGCCAATGTGACCATGAGCGGGTTTGCCCTTTCATGCAATGAAGCATATTGGAGCAATTCTGATTCGCTTACTTCAGCTTCGCTCAACGATACTGTTAATTATCCATGCGGGCAGTCTCAGCAACAATCCTTGACGGCGGTCGGAACGGGCGGTGGCCTCTCCGCGTCGAGCCTAACCGTGTACCCCTCTAACGGTACGTATAAATATTTCCCCAATGCCTCGGCCAATGCGACCCTTACGGAACAAGGCTGTACCGACTCCCACGCAAATGGCCTTTGGCAACTAACCCCACAAACGAATTGGCCCCAGACTTTCACACTCCCATCGTCCCCCGAAACGCTGACAGTCAATGGATTATTGCTGGGGGCGATTCTCGACCTTGGGAGTGGTGGCGCTGAGCGGTGCTTCGACCGTGACCTCTACATCAGCTCCTGGCTTGAGGCGGACCTGATCTCCGATCCGTTTCCTGAATTCGAATCATCCGTGCCGCTGACCGACCTACAGTACTCCTTCTGCCTCCTGCGCGAATCGAACGAGCAGCAGCGGGAGACAAATCGGCATCGATTGCCCGATGACTGTGACTTCCGGCAACGGCTCGCTGTCAGCCCGCGCAACTACGAAGACAAAACTGAACTCATTCTGCCGCTGCGTGGAAAGATTCTCGTTTGGGAGGGACACGATCTCTATGCGCATCATCAGCGCGTGCCGCTGGGCAACTCCAAGGTAAAGGCGTTGGGCATAACTGCCAACTCAAATAGTTTCGCCAGTGACTTCATCTATGTGGATGGGCAAGGACGGGAGTATCACGATGATCCTCGTATTCTAGAGAATTGGTATGGATACGGCAAGCCGATCTATGCTCCGGGTGCAGGGGTTGTTCGCGCAAGCGCGAATGACATTCCAGAAAACTGGTTTGAAAATGCGAAAGCCACGAAGATAAGACATCCAAGGCTCTCGCCGGGCAAAGATCCTAAGGATATCGGCAATTTCGTGCTGCTCGATCACCAGAATGGCGAATACAGCCTTCTTGTGCACATGAAGACCGGCAGCCTAGCCGTGGGGCCTGGCGATCGCGTGCGGCAAGGTCAAGTCTTGGGTCGCATTGGCTTCGCTGGAGACTCGATTTTTCCACATTTGCACTATTCATTGATGGGCGGGCCTGAAGTCTTCCAGTCATGGGGCCTCCCTGCATACTTTTCACACTTCCGCAGAGTTCTGGGAGCGAGTTCGACGAAAGTGGAGCACGGGCCAGTAGATTCCGGCGATTTCCTGGAGAGCGACGCTCTGTATTCCGATGCGAAGTAAGCGCACCACATCTTATCCGTCCCTGTCGGGCGAGCTGATGCCCAGCGCCTTGGTGGTTGTGGTCGGATGACGGGCTAACCGGAATGTATGGTCCGCCGCTTTGTCGCAAGCGAAAATGTATGGTCCGCCGCTTTGTCGCAAGCGAAAAATGAGGTAACAGGTTGGTCTGCGCAAATGTATTCGGCCTTTGTTGGAGCCCAAGGCT
>Ga0182024_10021845_pt1 | contig 11580 bp, 10 predicted proteins | sample P32metaG_FD_120480 | JGI IMG/M metagenome (GOLD analysis project Ga0182024, IMG submission 120480) | Permafrost microbial communities from Stordalen Mire, Sweden - P3-2 metaG (Illumina Assembly) | ecosystem: Environmental > Terrestrial > Soil > Wetlands > Permafrost | place: Sweden: Stordalen... | reverse complement strand
CCGCAAAAACAACTTTTGACGGAACGAAGCTACGCCTAGTGGAGCGCACTTCCGACACCACTATAGGTGGTATGAAATTGCCATTTTCGCCTGAACTAGCGCAACCAAAATCGCCCCAATTTCGGCCCTTTCGCCACCGGAGCGCCCTCGATTGACTCTCGGGCAGCACCACCCTGCTTCTGCTAGTATCGCCGCCGTGCAATCGCTCGACGACTACCTCCCGCGCCCGGGACTCTCCATTCCAATCGTCACGATTCTCGATGCTCGCGGCCGCATCCTCGAAGACCAACAGCGCGCCGTGATTCGCTTTGCGCTGCAGAACGGCGCCGGCGCGGATATCATCTTTGCGGCGGGCACGACAGGCGAATGGGACCGCATCGACAACTCGCGTCGTCAGGCCGTCGCGCGAATCGCGATCGAGGAATGTCGCCGCGCACGCGCGTCGGCCGCCAAGAAGATCGAAGCATGGGCTGGAATCACCGCGCACACTCGAAGCGACACGCTCGACAATCTCACCCACGCGCTCGACGCCGGCGCCGACGCGGTCGTCGTTGCGCCGCTGTCGATCAATGACATCGAGAGTCCCGCGGAATTCGTCGAGCGCGACATCGGCGCAGTGTTCGATCGCGCGGGCCGCATGCTGCCGCTGTTCCTCTACGACAACGCGGACATCGCAGCGCCCGGCAAAGCCGCCCACCTGCATACGCGCGACGTCAAGGCGATGGCGCGGCTGCCGTACGTGCGCGGGATAAAAGTCACCGCGAGCAAAACCGTCATCGGCAACTACACGCGCGCCGCGTCGCACTTCAAAGCGGGCCACGAATTTGCGATCTACGCCGGCAACGCCTATCTCATTTTCGATTTGTTCGCGCCGCCCGAAGGCGTTGGCGATCGCATGCGCCATTACTGGAATCGCTACCTGACTCAGCGCACGCGCCCTTACGGCGTCGTCGCGGGCCCCGCCAATGCGATGCCGCGCGAATGGCAGCGCGCATGGCAGGTCTGTCGCTCCGGTGACGTTGAGCTGATGCGCTTGTATGCCGACGCGATCGATGAATTTCGCATCACCTGTACCTTCAAGCGCGGCGCCAAGGCCTATCGGCCGACAATCGCAACGCTCAAGGCCTCGCTCAAGGAACTCGGCGTCATCGACAGTGACGCTGTCGGGGCCGGCACGCCGACGCTGAACGATACTGAGCGCCGCGAATTCTCCACTCGGTTCGCCGCACTGCGCGAGCGCAACGCCGGGATGCTTGAGCGCGGATGGGTCAGCGAATACGATTCGCCCGCCGGCCACGCGCGGGCAACGGAACGAAAATCTGCGGGACGCAATGGCTGAAGAAAAACTCGACGTCGTCGGATGCGGTAGCATGGTCGTTGACCAGTTCTACCGCACGCCGCGGATCATCCGCGCCGACGAAAAAATCCTGCTGCGCGCGCATACCGCCAGCGCTGCGATGGAGCGCACTCAAGTCGGCGGTCTCGTCCTGAACCATCTCGGATGGGGACGAATCCTCGGTCTCAAGACCGGCATCTTCGGCAAGATGGGCGACGACCGCAACGGCGAGTTCCTCCGCGACGGGATGGATCGCCTGGGCATCCGCCATCACCTGACCTTCGACGGCACCGCCAGCGCATTCGCGACTATCTTCGTCGATGCGGCCGGCGATCGCGCTATCTACATGGCGCGCGGCGCGACCGGCGAGCTCACTCCCGCGGAGGTCCGCAACCGTCACGGCGCGTTCATCCGTCGCGCGAATCTCGTATCGACCGAGATTTCGCAGCTCCCGCTCCGCACCGTGCTCGCGATCCTGCTCTTCGCCCGCACTCACTCGATCCCGACCATTCTCGACGTCGACGTGCCGCCTTCCGACGCGATCGGATCGATCGGGACGCGCGCCGAACTCGAGCGCGCCTTGAAACTCGCGACGTGGCTGAAGCCCTCCAAAGCCGCCGCCCGCGAAATCGCCGGCAACGGCCGCGATCCTCTGAAGATTGCCGACGCGATCCGCGCCAAGTATGGAAATCGTGCCGTCATCATCACCGAAGGCGACAAAGGATGTTCCATCGCGGCGCGCGACACGTCGATTCGCGTGCCCGCCTTCAAGGTCAAGCAGGTGGATTCAACCGGCGCGGGCGACGCGTTCCTGGCGGGTGTGTTTGCCGGGCTTCGCCTCGGCCTGCCGTGGGAAAAGATCGGACGGCTGGCGAATGCTGCCGGCGCAGTTGCAGTCACGCGCCTCGGCGCATTTCCATCGGGATTTGAAGTACGCGAGGAAATTCTCGACCTCTATGCCGAGCCGCTCGCGCTGCCCACGCCGCGACTCGACGCCGAGCCGCGCGAGGCCGCTATCGGCGACTCAACCGGCGAAGTTGAAAAGTTTTTTGACCTCGCTCTCGCCGAGCTCGCGGCGCTACGCGGCGGCTTGAACATCGCCGCCATCTCGCGCACCGTCGAAATAATCCGCACCGCGCTCGGCCGCGGCGGCCGCGTCCACGTGACCGGAGTCGGCAAGCCCGAACACGTCGCGCGTTACGCGGCGAGCGTATTCTGCTCGGTCGGCACGCCGGCAACTTTTCTGCACGCGACTGAAACCCTGCACGGCAGCCTCGGCCAGGTGCATCCGCGCGATGTCGTCATCGCGATTTCCAACAGCGGCAGCACCGATGAATTGCTCTCGACCGCCACCGCCATCCGCGAGCAAGGTGCGCAACTGATCGCGATCACCGGCAACAAGGACTCCAGCCTCGGCCAACTTGCCGACCTGGTGATCCACGTCCCAGTCCCCAACGAAGGCGGCGGCCTCGGCCTGGCCCCGCGCATCAGCGTTCTCGGCGAAGTTTTCGTTCTCGCAGGACTGTCCGTAGCGTTGGAACTAGCCCACGGCCTGACTGTCGAGGAGTACTCGCGATGGCATCGCGCAGGCGCAATCGGCGAAGCGGCCCGCCGTCTCGCCGAAACCCGCACCACCAGCCGCCGCGCTTAGTCTCCCCTCCGCGATTGTTCCCCTTCCCTCGAGGCAAGGGGTTAGGGGTTAGGTTGCCTGTACTTCTTCACCCGCTCGATCTATGACTCCTACTAGTCCCGCCGACTCGGCTCAGGAGGCTCACATCATGCACGTTGGATATGGCGCTGTTTTCCAGAATCCCGGCAACGCACTTCCCGACGCCGAGGTTTATCGCAACGAGCTCCGCCTGGCCGAGATGGCTGAGCCGCTCGGCTTCGATTCCATCTGGTCCGTCGAGCATCACTTCGACGACTACACGATGTGTCCCGACGTGCTGCAATTCCTCGCCTACATGGCGGGCCGCACCACGCACGTGAAGCTCGGCTCGGGCGTCGTCGTGCTCCCCTGGCACGATCCCATTCGCGTCGCCGAGCAAGTCGCCTTGCTCGATCACGTTTCCAACGGCCGCGTCATTCTTGGCCTTGGCCGCGGCCTCGCGCGCATCGAGTACGACGGTTTCCGCCTCGATCAGAACGAAGGCCGCAACTTGTTCGTCGAGTATGCCGAGCTGGTTTTGAACGCGCTCGAAAACGGTTACATGGAAGGCGGCAAATTCACCCGCCAGCCGCGCCGCGAGATTCGTCCGCGTCCCGCGCGCTCGTTCAAGGGCCGCACTTACGCCGCTGCCGTCTCGCCCGAGTCGATGCCGATAATGGCGAAGCTGGGAGTCGGTCTGCTGGTGATTCCGCAAAAGCCGTGGGACGCCGTCAAAAAAGATTTCGAGGTCTATCACAAGGTCTGGCGGGAGGTTAACGGCACGGCGCCCATACCCAAGCCAATCTCCGGCGGCTTCTGCGTAGTCGACGAAAACAAGGACCGCGCCGAAGAGCTTGCGCTGAAATGGATCGCGGCCAACTATCACACCGTCATGAAGCACTACGAGATGACGTCGCCGGAGTTCGGCACCAAGAAGAGCTACGAGTTCTATAGCAACGTCGGCAAATTCATCAAAAAGACCGGACCGGACGTCGCCGCGCGTGACTTCGCGATGCTGATGCCATGGGGAACGCCCGACCAGGTGCTCGAGAAGTGCGCCTTCATCCGCGACACGATCGACGCCAACGGCGTGATGTTCAATTTCAGTTTCGGCGGGATGCCGTATGAGGACGCTGAACGCAGCATCAAGTGCTTCGCCAAGTATGTGTTACCGGAATTGAAAAAGTGGAATACCGAGCCGCTAACCGAACCGGCTCCTATTCCCTCTTCAGCCGCCGCTCGCTGATCCTTGCCCTGTCCATGATTGTCCCCCTTCCCAGCTGGGAAGGGGGTTAGGTTGATTTTCCTCAACCCTGTCGCCGGCCCTAAACTAGTCGGACCTAAGCACAGGAGACAGTCCTATGCCGGACGTCGATAAGTACGAGATTCTGGTTCTAGGCAGTGGCGAAGCGGGTAAGTACCTCGCCTGGACGATGGCCAAGGAGGGTCATCGTACTGCGATGGTTGAGCGAAGATGGTTGGGCGGGTCGTGCCCCAACATCGCGTGCCTGCCGAGCAAGAACATCATCTACTCCGCGAAAGTAGCTTCACTGGCGAAGCACGGCGCGGAATTCGGACTCGAAATGGATTCCCTCACCGTCAACATGGCGGGCGTTCAGCGGCGCAAACGCGAGATGGTCGAAGGACTGCATCAAATGCACGCCGAGCGTACTGCGGCCAGCGGAATGCAACTCATCATGGGCGAGGGCCGGTTCGTAGCTACCCGAACCGTTGAAGTTGCGCTCAACGACGGCGGTACGAGACGGGTTGAAGGCGAACGTGTGTTCCTGGTTCTGGGTTCGCGCGCGACTATGCCCGATGTGCGCGGCCTCGCCGACGCCCGACCGATGACCCACATCGAGGCGCTCGACCTCGACCGCTTGCCTGCACATCTAGTCGTGATAGGAGGTGGTTACGTCGGCCTCGAACTCGCGCAAGCGATGCGCCGATTCGGCTCGCGCGTGACTGTGATAGAAGCCAGCTCGCAACTGGCAAGCCGCGAAGATCCCGACGTCGGCGCCGCGCTGCTGGAGTTGTTTCATGACGAAGGCATCGAGGTCTTACTTGAAACCCATATCGTCCGGGTCGAGGGACGTTCCGGCGACAGGATTCTCATCCATGCAAGCGACGCGAGTGGCGAACGCGTCGTCGAGGGTACCGATCTGCTGGTCGCTACCGGCAGAACGCCCAACACTGGGGAGATAGGACTCGAGCGAGCTGGCGTCGAACTCAACGACCACGGCTATATCAAGGTCAACGACCGGCTGGAGACGACTGCTGAGAACATTTGGGCGATGGGCGATTGCGCGGGCAGTCCGCAATTTACGCATGCCGCCTACAACGATTTCCGGGTCGTGCATGACAACTTGAACGGCGGCAATCGCACCACCAAGGATCGTCTCGTGCCGTTCTGCATGTTCACCGATCCGGAACTGGCGCGCGTCGGCCGCAACGAGTCCGAGGCGCGGCGCGACGGCCTCCAATACCGCCTGGTCAAAATGCCGATGGCCGACGTTCTCCGCACAAGGACAGTTTCCGAGCGGCGCGGCTTCATGAAAATGCTAATCGGCGCGCGCAGCGACGAAATCCTGGGCTTCACCGCGTTTGGCGTCGAGGCGAGTGAACTGATGGCCGCCGTCCAAACTGCGATGGTTGGGCGAATGCCCTACACACTCTTACGCGACGCGATCTTCACGCACCCAACGATCGCGGAAGGACTCGTATTTCTCCTATCCCAAGTCCCTCCTCGGACAGGCTAGACATGCGAGTCTCAAGCGCCAGGCTTTTCACTGTCGTGCGCATGCCCGATAGCATGCCGCAGCTTACGATCGAGCTTGGCGCAATTCAGCACCACCTTCTCAGAATGCACCGCCTCGACTGCGCTGAGCGGAACCGTAAAGTCGCCGGCATTCTCGACGTAGATCACCAGCTCGGGCCGGCCGCCCGGCGAAACCTGTCGAACTGCGCCGAACTCCTCGCCTCCGTCGGAAACAAAAGCCTGGAAACCAATTTTGATTTTCTCTTGCATGAGTGTTCCTGCCTATTTTCCTTGAAACTTTGGCGTACGCTTTTGCTGAAAGGCGGTGATGCCTTCCTTGTAGTCGGCCGTGCGACCTGCCGCGCCTTGCGCCTGAGCCTCGCACTTCAGGACGGCGAACAGGCCCATCGCCTCTTCGTCGATTCTACGCACGAGACGCTTCGATTGCATGAACGCGGCGGTCGGACCTTGCGCGACCTGCGACGCGAGCTTGCGCGTCTCTGCGACCAGCGAATCCTTGGGCATGCTTCGATTCACGAGTCCAAGCTGCGCCGCTTCGGTGCCAGAGAGCAATCTTCCGCTGTAAATCAGTTCGAGCGCGCGATGCGTCCCGAGGCGCGACGCGAAAAACGAATGGCCGCCCGAGTCCAGCACTGCGCCGATTCGCGCGAATGGCGATCCGATCTTCGCGTCGTCGGCGACATAGACTACGTCGCAGCCGAGCGCGAGCCCCAAGCCGACTCCGAGGCATGCGCCGTGAACGGCGGCGAACGTCGGCGCCGGGAATGCGACGATTCGCTTGACCAGCGGATTGAACGTCGTCTCGATTATTGCTTCGGCGTCCTCGTCCCCCGGATGCGCATCCGCAAGGTCGCGTCCGGCCGAGAACGCCGGCCCTTCGCCACGAATCATCATCGCACGCACGCCTTGCGACGCCGCGCGCTCGAGACATCCGTTAAGCTCGGCCACCATCGCGTCGTTCAACGCGTTCATCTTGTCGGGCCGGTTGAGGACAATTTCCGCAAGACCGTTTTCGACCGACAGATCGACGCTCATATTGGTGGCCTCTGGGGTTTGTCAGAACACCGGGATAATGTCCTCGGCCGTAATATCGCCGACGTCAACTCCTTCAATATCAAGTTCGGGAATCGCGGGGAACTGGATGTCCCAGCGCTCGACCAGCTTGCGCACTCGGGCGATGGCCAGCCGCCAGTTGTCGGCTTGCTGCTCGAAGGTGAGGATGCCGAGCCCCGCCTCGCGCGCGGTACGCAACAGGATTCGATGGTTGTTCAGAAAGTAGCCGGGCAGATCCCAGAACTGTCCCGGCGGCTCCCACAGCACCATCGAGAGGAACACGAACCCGGCTCGAAGCTGCTTGGTGATGAAAGTTTTGTGTTCGTCGGTAAGTCCCGGCCACTCCTTCTCGAGCAGGTTGATGCAGATCTGGAGATGGCGCGCCTCGTCGCGTCCGATCTTGGTGAAGATATCGCGGAACACCGGATGCGTCGTGGCGTGCGCCATGCCGTGGAACAGCGTCGAGGACGCCACTTCGCCCATCATGAACGAGGTGAAGATCACCGCGAGCGGATAGCGATCGATCGCGCGGTTGTATCCCGTCCAGTAGCGGCCGCCGTTATGGTACAGCCAACCGATATTGTTCAGCGCGACGCGCTGCAGCTCGCTCTTCGGCGCGAAGCCTTGCGGACCGTTCGGCACCAGGCGCTGGATCACGCGCTGGCAGGTTTCCTCGTGATTGGTCTCGTCGCGGGTAATCGAGAAGAAGCATTTGCGGACCGGATCTTCTTCGTGCGTTTCCCACGCGTGAATCGTCGCGCGCGCGAATACTGCCGGGCCCGACGAATCAAAGTTGGACAGAAGCGCCCACCAGTACATGATCGCGACTTTCTCGTCGTCGCTCCACGCCTCGGGCGAAAGCTCGGCCCAGTTGATATCGGCGGGGTTGAAGCCTTCGCGCTTGGCGCGCTCGTAGATTTCCGCGAGCTTCGGCGTCTCGCACCGCCATTCGATCGGAAAGATATTCGGCTGGGCAACGACCGGCGCTTCGACCAGTCCGCCCTCGGGAATGTCAAATTCGCTCATCGGGGTTACGCTCCTGATTTAAATCTACCAACCATTCGGTTGATTAGTCAAAGCGCCCGGCGACGGGCGCCCTGCTCCACCTCCATCCCTTCGAACGCAATCCGGAATATAGCCTCGGCCACCTCCGGCGCGTCCAGCCCCCCGCCCGGCCGGTACCACTCGGTAACAGAGTTGAGCATCCCGAACAGCAGCCGCGTCGCCAGCCGCGGCTCTACGTCGCCGCGCAAATCTCCCTGGCGCTGCGCATTGCGCGTCAGCCGCGCGATCAGATGGTCGAACGCGCGCCGGCGCTGCATGATCCGCCGCTCGACGGGAGTGTTGCCGCGCACGCGCAGCAACAGCGCCACCTCGGGCAACTGATCGACCGTGGTTTCAATCGTGCGATGGACGATGTACCTGAGACGCGCCGCCGCGCGGCCCTGCTTGGCGGGCCGCTCGTCGAGCACCGCGAACAACGCGTCAAGCGCGCGGCCGACACCGCGCGCCAGCAGCTCTTCCTTGCTGCGAACGTGATAGTAGATGCTGCCCTTGGTGATCCCCGCCGCCCGCGCGACGTCGTCGAGCGTGCTGCCGTCGTACCCGCGCTCACGGAACACGCGCACCGCGACGTCTAGGATCGCATCGAGATTGTAGGGCTTGCGCTGCTTCGCCGATGGACGACCCACGCGTTTGTCGCCTCCAATCGCCGAGTAGTTTGACTGGATGCGGTGGTGCTTGCCAGTCTTTGCGTTGACAGTCGCGCGACAGCGCCCGGAGAATCGGCGATGAAATATGCAGTCGCAATCCGCAACATGGGTCCGCAGTCCAACCGCGCGACGATTCGCGCCTGCGCACGAATCGCGGAGCAGGCCGGCTTCGACGCGCTCTTCGTCTCCGATCATTTGTGCATACCACCCGACCAGACCGAAGGTTCCGGCGGCCGCTATCTCGACGTCCTCGCTACGCTGGCCTTCCTCGCCGGCGCGACCGAGAAAATCCGGCTCGGTATCTCAGTGCTGGTCGTCCCCTATCGGCCGGCCGTGTTGACTGCGAAGCAGGTCGCGACGATCCAGGAACTATCCGGAGAGCGAATGATCCTGGGCATCGGTGTCGGATGGATGAAGCCTGAATTCGACGCGCTCGGCGTGAACGTCAAGCGGCGCGGCGCGATTACCGACGAGACGCTCAGCGTGATTCACCATCTGTTCAGTGCTGATGTGCCCGGGGCTTACGATGGCCCGCTCGTGAAGTTTCCGTCGTTCGTGTTTCTGCCCAGACCGAAGCGGCCGCCTATCTGGATTGGCGGTAACGGACCGGCTGCGATGAATCGCGTGCTGAAATTCGCCGACGGCTGGCATCCGATGCTGCCCGCGCCGGAACTTAAAGCAAAAGTTGAAGAATTGAATACGCGAGCCCGCGCCGCTGGACGCGACGTTCCCGAAATTATCGTGCGTCGAGGACTCAGGCTCGACGACATCGCCGCAGCGCGCGCAAAAGTCGCGACTGAGAAGGAAGCGGGCGCGACCTATTTCATCTACGACCTGGGACGTTATCCCGATGAGCAGTCGTTCGGAAAGTCGGTCGAGACCTTTATGGCGAAAGTCGCGAGCTAGATTATTTTGTCGCGGCGGAGCGACTCGAGGTCGTCTGCGCTGACGCCGAGCATCTCGCGATAGACGCGATCGTTGTCGTGTCCGATCGGCACGGAGCCGCGCACGATTCTTCCCGGCGTCAGCGAGAACTTTGGCGCGACGCCGATGCCCTTTACTCTGCCCACCTGCTCGTCATCCCATTCGACGTGCATCCCTCGCGCGCGGTATTGCGGGTCCTCGGCGATGTCCTTGCTCGTCATGATCGGCGAACACGGGACGTTGGCGGCGGCCATGGCTGCCACGACGTCCTTCACTGTGCGCTCGGAGATCCATCCGCGCAGGATCGCATCGAACTCGATTCCTTCGATCGATTCGAGTTGCGTGCGCGCTGTTTCCCATTTTGGGTCGGTGGGATCGAGTCCAATCACAAGCAGCATTCGCGAATAGACATCCCCGATCGCGCCCATCACGACCCATCCGTCGGAGGCCTGGAACGAGTCGAGCGGCTGGAAGCCCTGCGCGCGATTTCCGGAGCGCTCGCGCACGATGCCGTTCTGGAAGTATTCAACCATCGTGCCGCCCAGCGTTTTGTGAATCGCTTCGTACTGCGCGACGTCGATCGACTGCCCCTTGCCGGTCGTGCGCGCGTAGGTGAGGCCGGCGAGCGACGACCACATCGTGAACAGCGCCGTGATGTAGTCGCCCGTCCACGGAGCGGCGCGCGTCGGTGGAATCGGATCGGGAAAGCCGGTTTGGCTCATCATGCCGCCGACCGCCTGCCCGACGACGTCGTACGACGCGCGATGGACATAGTCGGGATCGCCGCTTTGCCCGAAGCCTGAGACGTGAGTGATCACGAGCTTGGGATTGACCTTCCAAACCGCGGCGTCGTCGAGGCCCCACTTTTGGCAAGTGCCGGGTTTCGAGCTTTCCATCCAGATGTCGGCGCGCGCGATGAGCTTCAGAAAGATTTCGCGGCCGCGCGGTTTCGACAGGTCGAGCGAGATACAAAATACGTTGCGCCGTTCCTGGATCCAGGTCGTCGCGACGGCGGATTTGCGGTCTTTGGTCGCGAGCCTGATGCCGATATTGCGCCATCCGACGTCGCCGATTCCGGGCCGCTCTATTTGGATCACTTCCGCGCCCATCTCGGCCGCCAGCTCGGCGGCGAACGGCTGCGCAATCAAGGTTCCGGTCGATACGATCTTTACGCCCTGCAACGGGCCGAATTTTTCGGTAACCAGATTTTCAATGCTCATGACTTCGGCGATGATGCCTGTTTTCATCCGGAGGGAGCAATATGAGCCGCGCAGTCCGATGATTGCATGCCATTTTCGGAGAGCGTTTTCCGGCGCATCGCTGCGGGCTATTATATTTCTAACCTGGATGCTTCTACCGAGGGCGTCGTGAACTCACCTCTAGCTCTACTGAAAAGCGATTCTCTGAACCGGCGCGAACTGACGTTCAAGGCTCTTGCGGGTCTGATCGGCGGCGCGATTGGGTGGCTGCCCGTCGAGCTCGCATCGCACAACTCGCATCTCGGGCAGGCACAAACGACCGGCGCCCTGGTCGCCTACTACCTATCGGCGGCGATTGCTGCGGGCGCGATCGGCGCGTTCATCACGGCCGTGGACACGTCGGACGTTCGCGTGACGCATGAGGCTCAGCGCCGCTTCATCCTTGGCTTCGTGATCTGTTTTGCGCTCTCGTTTCTTTCCACTTATCTCGGAAACTACGTGTTCAACCTGGTCCTCCAGGCGGGCGGAGTGGGCTTCAGCCCAAGTGGCGAGCTGGTCTCCGGCTCGATCGTCACGCTCGTCATCGCAAGACTGCTGGGATGGGCAATCGATGGAGCGCTGGTGGGCGCGGGAGTGGGGCTGGCAACGCTCACGATGGAGAACGTGCCCAAGGGAGCAGTGGGCGGACTGGTGGGCGGTGCGGTCGGCGGAATCGCATTCGATTTGATCGGCGCGATAGTCGGCGGCGGATTGGCATCGCGGTTTTTCGGCGAAGCGGTCACCGGCCTCGCGATAGGATTGTTCATCGGGCTCGTGCAGGAGCTGACCAAGGCTGCGTGGGTCACGGTCGAGCAGGGGCGGCTGCGCGGACGCCAGTATCGGATCGAAGGCGCGCGCGCGACTATTGGTCGTGCGGAGGAAAATCCGGT
>Ga0182024_10021844_pt1 | contig 11580 bp, 7 predicted proteins | sample P32metaG_FD_120480 | JGI IMG/M metagenome (GOLD analysis project Ga0182024, IMG submission 120480) | Permafrost microbial communities from Stordalen Mire, Sweden - P3-2 metaG (Illumina Assembly) | ecosystem: Environmental > Terrestrial > Soil > Wetlands > Permafrost | place: Sweden: Stordalen... | reverse complement strand
GAAGGCATGGCCCGCAATCCGGGCGCTGCCGGAGCTATTCGCGCGGCCATGATTTTGGGACTGGTGTTCATCGAGACGCTGGCGCTCTTGACGCTGGTCATCATCATCGTAAAAGTTTCCTAGGCCATTTCGCTTTTGGTTTTTCAGGCGGCACGCTCCCGGAATTTCGAGGGCGTGCCGTTTTTTACGTAGCGCGGGTTTCAGCCTGCGGGTTTTAGTACTTGCGAGGCCTAAAAACCGCAGGCTGAAGCCCGCGCTACTTAAGATTGAGTGCAGCCTTGGCGGCGAAGCCGATGATGCGGGCGGGGAATAATCCGGCGTAGACGGTGCCGACTGCGGCGATCCACAACACCACGGAGAGCGTCCAGGGCACGGGCTCGGCCACAATTTCCACGGCCGGCTCGCGCATGTACATGGTGACGATCACGCGCAGGTAGTAGTAGGAGGCGATGACGCTGTTGAGCGCCAGCAAGATTGTCAGCCAGATCAAATGCGACTCGAGAGCGGCGCTAAACACGTAGAACTTTCCGAGAAACCCCGCCAGGATCGGCAATCCTAACAGCGAAAGCAGGAACAGCGACAGACACGCAGCCATGCCGGGCTGCCGCCGTCCGAGGCCAGCCAAATCGTCGATATCCACGTGGCGCTCGCCCGCGCCGCCCAGTTGCGCGACGATCAGGAAGGAACCCATTTTTACGAGCGCATAGCCCACGAGGTAAAACAGCGCCGCGGCGATGCCCGCTTCCGGATGATCCGTGGCCGCAGCGGCCGTCAGCGCCACAAGGATGTACCCCGCGTGCGCGATGGAGCTGTAGGCCAGCATGCGCTTCATGCTGGTTTGTACGATCGCCGACAAATTGCCCACAAGCATGCTCAGCGCGGCGGCAACCCACAGCGCCCAGAACCAAAGCGGCGCGGCCGCGTCCACGCTGGCAAGAATGCGCATCGCGAGCGCAAAAGCCGCGACTTTGGGGCCCGTCGAAAGCAGCGCAGTGACCGGCGCGGGGGCGCCTTCGTACACGTCCGGCGCCCAAAGCTGGAATGGCGCGGCGGCGACCTTGAATGCCAGGCCAATAAAAATGAGTCCCAAGCCGATCTTCAAAAGTGTATGCGCGGAGTCGTTGGCAAGGGGCGTCATCAGGTCGAGATGCGTGGAACCGGTTGCGCCGAAGGAAAGCGCGATGCCATACAGGAAGAAAGCCGAGGCGAACGATCCCAGGAGAAAATACTTCATGGCCGCTTCGTTCGAGCGCGGAGCGTCGCGCCGGTAGCTGGCCAAAATGTAGGAGGCGATGGAACTCATTTCCAGGCCGATGAAAGCGGTCAACAATTCGTGCGCTCCGGCCATCACGCCCATTCCAGCCGTAGCAAACAGGACCAGTGCGCAAAACTCGGCGGCGTCCAGATCTTCACGCTTCAAGTAACTGATCGAGCCGAGGATTCCTAGAAACGCCAGGCCGCAGACAATCCAATGCACAAAGAGGCTGAAGGAATCCGCACGGAACAGCCCCGAATAGGCGAGGCCGGGATATATCACCGGGAAGTACGTGGCGGCGAGTGCCAACGCCGCACCCACCAGAGCGACGCCTGCGAGCACTTCGTGCCGCGCCCTGGGCACGATGGGCGCGAGAAGCATGACGATCATGCCGAAACCGCAGAGAACGATCTCCGGCGCAATCCTGTACAAGTCTTGGATGGGTGGGAACATTTATCTTGATTTCACCGCAAAAGTGAAGGCGCGGTATACAACCGGGCCAGTGGCGCCGCTCGGCGCGCCGCTCGCGTTATAGGCCTGCGGGCGGTGCATATTTTGCAAAATATTTTGCGTGGAGGCTTCCGTTCGCCGCGTGAAGAACGGCGAGCCGATGCCCATCCACAGAATTAAAACGGCCATCACCACCAGGATTCCGCGCTCGCGCATGTCGAGGTCGGCAAGCATTCCATTTTTGTCATGCGTGATGCTGCCGAAAAACACGCGCTGGTACGACCACAGCAGATAAACCGCCGAGAAGATTACGCCCAGCGCGGCCCAGGCCGCCCACTGCGGATGCTTCTGAAAGGTGCCCGCCAGGATCAGGAATTCGCCGACGAAGCCGTTGAGCATCGGCAGACCGGCGGAGGCGAAGCACGAAAACAGGTACAGCGCCGCGAGCACCGGCATGGGCGTGGCCAGCCCGCCGAATTCCGAAATCAAGTGCGTGTGGCGGCGGTCATAGAGCATGCCCACGCAAAGGAACAGCGCGCCGGTGGAGATTCCGTGATTTAACATTTGGTAAACAGCGCCCTGAATGGAAATCTGGTGAAAAGCGAAAATTCCCAGCACCACGAATCCCAGGTGGCTGACCGACGAGTACGCCACGAGGCGCTTCAAATCCACCTGCACCATGGCTACCAGCGCCCCGTACACAATGCCGATAATGGCCAGCACGGCGATGTAAGGCGCGAAGGTGCGAGCGGCGTTCGGAAACATCGGCAGGCAGAAACGCAACATGCCGTAGGTGCCCATCTTGAGCAGCACGCCCGCGAGCATCACGGAGCCGGCCGTGGGCGCCTCGGTGTGCGCGTCCGGCAGCCAGGTGTGCAGCGGGAAGAGCGGCACCTTGATGGCAAACGCCAGGAAGAATGCGCCGAAGAGCAGATATTCCGTTCGCAGGGGAAGCGTGACCGTGCCGTTCGTAAGCAGCGATTGAATCTGCGCCACATCGAATGTCGGGTAACCCGCGACGGCGGTGACGCGGTACAGCCACAGAATTGCTACCAGCATCAGGATCGAGCCGAACATGGTATACAGCACAAATTTCAGCGCCGCGTAAATGCGCCGCCCGTGTCCCCAGATGCCAATCAGGAAATACATGGGAATCAGCATCATTTCCCAGAACAAGAAGAACAGGAACAGGTCCAGCGAAACGAACACGCCGATCACTCCGGTTTCCAGTGCCAGCAGGCAAATAAAAAAGCCTTTCACGCGCTGGTCAATCGATTTCCACGATGCCAGAATCGAAATGGGAGTGAGCAAAGTGGTCAGCAGAACGAGGAAGAGGCTGAGCCCGTCGATGCCCAGGTGATAGTGAATCGGAGGTTGAGGAATCCAGGCGCGAAACTCTTCCCACTGGTATCCGGCCGCGCCCAGCTCAAATCCGCGCAGAAGCAGCAGCGAGAGGGCAAACTCGACGACCGCGGTTGTCATGGCCAGACGGCGAATCCAGACGTGATCGTCGTCGCGCAACAGCAGAAGCGCGAGCGTGCCCGCGATGGGCAGAAATGTCAGAACCGAAAGCAAGTAGGATTGCTGCACGTCAGTCCACCATCCAGAGCAGCAGGGAAGTGAAAATCACGACACCCAGGACAATCCACGTGGCGTAGCCGCGAATGTTTCCGGTGCTTACCCGGCGCAGGCGGTCGCCCGATTCGCGCGAAACGGTGGCAACGCCGTTTACCGTGCCATCAATAACACGCTCGTCCACCACGTGCCACAAAACCTTGTCGGAGATCCATACCAGCGGGCGCACGATCGCGGCTGCATACAATTCGTCGATAAAATATTTTCCGGAGAGAAGTTTGTACGGTGCGGCAAGAGATTCCGCCAGTTTCGAGGGCGCTTCCGGGCTTTTTATGTAGAACCACCACGCCAGCAGGAAGCCGAGTAGTCCTGCAATCACCGGCGCACCAAGCAAGGCTTGCACAATCTCTCCGCCGCCACTGGTCGTCTCTGCAGCGGCAGCAGCAATTGCGGGCTCCGCCGGGGCCGTGGATAGCACAGGCGCGAGGAAATGCTGGAAGTTGTTCACGCCGCCAACCAGCTGCGGTGCGGCCATCCATCCGCCGCAAACGGAAAGTATGGCCAACACGATCAAGGGAATGGTCATGCTCTTCGGCGATTCGTGCACATGCACGTGGTGCTCGTCGTAACGCTCCTTGCCGAAAAATGTGAGGAACAACAGGCGGAACATGTAGAACGAAGTGAGCCCCGCAGTCAGAACTCCCAGGCCCCAAAGCACGGGGCTGACGCGCTGCGCTTCGTTCAGGATTTCGTCCTTGCTGAAGAAACCGGAAAAGCCCGGGGCGCCCGCGATGGCCAACGTGGCCATGAACATGGTCCAGAAAGTGACCGGAATTTTCTTGCGCAGGCCGCCCATCTTGCGCATGTCCTGCTCGCCGCCCATGGCGTGAATCACGCTGCCTGCGGCAAGGAAGAGCAGGCCCTTGAAGAACGCATGGGTCATCAGATGGAAAACGCCCGCGCCGAACGCGCCCACGCCGCAGGCCAAGAACATGTAGCCGAGCTGAGAGACAGTTGAATAGGCCAGCACTTTCTTGATGTCCGTTTGCACCAGCCCAATGGTCGCCGCGAAGAGCGCCGTGGCGCAGCCGATGATGCCTACCACCTGCATGGCCACAGGTGCGTTCAGGAAAATGGCGTGCGAGCGCACCACCATGTACACGCCCGCCGTCACCATGGTGGCCGCGTGAATCAGCGCGCTGACAGGCGTGGGGCCTTCCATGGCGTCCGGCAGCCAGACGTACAACGGAAGCTGCGCCGATTTACCGGCCGCACCAACAAACAGTAAAAGTGCAATTATTGTGAGCGTGCCAAACTGTCCAGAGGCATCAGCTGGCATGGCGGCGGCACGCGGCAGCACGGTTGCAAAATCAAGCGAGCCGAAGGTCCGGAAGATCAACAACACGCCCAGAAGAAAACCGAAATCACCGATGCGATTCACCCAAAACGCCTTGTTGCCCGCGTTGGTGGCCGATTGCTTCAGGAAGAAAAATCCAATCAGCAGGTAGCTGCACAACCCCACGCCTTCCCATCCGACAAACATGAGCAAATAATTGTCCGCCAGGATCAGAACGAGCATGAAGAACATGAACAGGTTGAGGTACGAGAAGAAGCGGCGATAGCCCGGATCGTCGTGCATGTATCCCGTGGAATAAATATGAATCAGCCAGCCCACCCCGGTGACGACGAGCAGCATGATTACGGTGAGTTGATCCACCTGCAGCGCGAAATCCGCGCGGAATCCTCCGGCGGAAATCCAGGTGAAGTAAGTTTTGATGAACGGAATCTGATCCTGCGAAAGTGTGAGAAATTCGCGCACGGCTTCGAGCCCCGCGGCGAATGCGAGCGTGGTCGAGGAAAGCGCGACAGCAGAGATGACATTCTTGGGCCAGCGCCCGCCAAAAATTCCATTGACGGCTGCGCCCACGAGCGGCAAGAGCGGGATAATCCACAAATAAGTGAGTACGGGCATCAGTCTTTGAGAGAATCCACGTTTTCCACGTCCAGCGTTCCCCGGTTGCGGTGAATGAGCATGATAATCGCCAGGCCCACGGCGGCTTCGGCCGCGGCCACCACAATTACGAAAAAGACAAACACCTGGCCCTGCAACTGGCCCAGCAGGCGGCTGAAGGATACGAAGGCCAGATTGACGGCGTTGAGCATCAGTTCGATGGACATGAACACGGTGAGAATGTTGCGCTTGAAAACGAACGCAATCACGCCCAGTCCGAACAGGACCGCGCTCAGCACCAGGTAGTACGACGTCGGAACCACTGTGCCCCCAAGACTTTCAGTTTCTTCGCTTGCGAAACTCTTGCCACTCTTTCAGAAAAGCCCGGCCGCTGAAGAGGCGGGCTACACCTTGTTACTCGGACTCTTCGCGGCGCGCCAAGACCAGGGCGCCCAGCAATGCGATCAAAATCAGGAACGATGTCAGCTCGAACGGGAAAGCATATTCGCGGAAAAGCAAAGTCGACAAATCGCGCGTCGATACCGCTTCCGGGGGCGCCGATCCCAGGCGCGCCGTGGCCTTGCCAATCCAATAAGCCACTTCCACCAGAAAAACAACGCCCAGCGGCACGCCCACATAGCGCGCCAGACGGCTCAAGTTCGAGCGTTCTTCTTCGCCGGCGTTCAACAGCATGATGACGAAAATAAACAGCACCATGATTGCGCCGGCATACACGATGATCTGCACGGCGGCCACAAATTCCGCGCCCTGCAGAAGATAAAGCCCCGCGAGCGCGATCATCACGACCACCAGCGACAGCGCGCTGTGAATCGGATGGCGCTGCAAAATCAGGCTGATCGCTCCGGCGATAGTGACCGCAGCGAGGACCAGAAACACCGCAATTTGCGGCGTGATCATTCTCCGCAACCCCCTCTGCACGCCTCTCCGCAATTTCTCGCGCAACTCCCCGCCAAATTCAGGGCGCAACTTGTGGCGCGGCTTGTCATGTGATTGAAATCCATTCTCATGGTTGCGTCAGCACAATGGCCAAGCTTGTAATGATCACGTTCACGATCGAAAGCGGCAAAAGAAACTTCCATCCAAAATCCATGAGCTGATCGTAGCGGAAGCGCGGCAGCGTGCCGCGGCACCAAACATAAATAAACAGGAAAATGGCAATCTTCGATAGAAACCAGAATGGGCCTTGCACATATTCCGTTACGGCAGGCAAAGCGAATAATATCCCAAGGCCGAGCAGCGCCGCGCCCATTACCGGCAGAACCAGGCGCCCGAACAAGGTGATGTAGCGCACGCCATGAGCCATCAGCGCCAGGCCAGCAATGGCAAAAACAGCCGTGGGAATGTAGTGCGACCACGAAAACATCGCAGTCTGCGGGAGGGGCGACAGCCATCCGCCAAAAAATAAAATCGTGGCCAGGCAGGATACGGTAATCATGTTGGCGTATTCGGCCATAAAAAACATGGCAAATTTGAAGCTGGAATATTCGGTGTGAAAGCCTGCCACCAGTTCAGACTCGGCTTCGGGCAGATCGAAGGGCGCGCGGTTGGTCTCAGCCACGGCCGAAGTAAAAAACAACATAAAGCCAAGAATCTGCGGTAAGGGTCCGCCCATTACATTCCATCGGGGAACAAATCCCCAGTGAAAACCTTGCTGCGAATTTACGATTTCACTCAGATTAAAAGTTCCGGCCATGAGGATCACGCCCACCACGGACATGGTCATGGCCAATTCATAACTGATCATTTGCGCCGAGCTGCGCAGGCCCCCGAGCAGCGGGTACTTGCTGTTGGAGGACCAGCCGGCCAGTGCCACGCCGTAAACGCCCATAGAAGAGATGGCGAACAAAATCAGAAGGCCAATGTTCAAATTGGTGATGCCCGTTGGCGTGGCCTGGCCGAACATGGTCATGCCCTTGGGCCCGAAGGGAATCACGGCAATGGACGTGATGGCCAGAGACAACGCCAGAAACGGCGCCAGGAAATAGGCGAATTTGTCGGCACCCGCCGGCGTCACGTCTTCCTTGAACAAAAATTTCACGCCATCGGCCAGCGGCTGCAGCAAGCCGTGCGGGCCAACGCGATACGGTCCCCATCGCGACTGGATGTGCGCCACAACCTTGCGCTCAAACCATGTGAGATAGGCCAGCACAGTCAAAACCACAAAAAGCAGGACGACGATCTTTGGCAAGGCCACGACGAGAAGTGGATGCTGGGCGGCAAATTCGTTCAAGGATGCGCCTCCACTTCCACTTCTTCGGCCGCTTCCGGTAAAGAGCGAACCATGGTCAAGTAGCGGGTCAAGCTACCGCTGGTAAATAATGTGTCCCGCGAGGAGAAAATGGAGCCGACGGGGACATCAAACCTGACGTTGCCGTTCGCGGCGGAAACCGGCGAGGTTCGTTCCGCTTCGCCCAGCAGCAGCGTGGCCATGCCCAGATTGTAGCCGGGCACGGATTGGCGAATTTCGTCGAAGGCCGCTTCGGGGGTGCGCAAGCCGATCGCTTGCCCAAGGCCAAGCTTCGCCAGTTGCGCGGAAAGAATGCGCAGAATATCGAAATCCGTGCGCGTGCCCATCACGTCGCCGCCCTTGCGCACCAATTGCACTTCGCCAGAGGAGTTGGTCATGGTCCCGTTTTTCTCATAGGCAGAGGCCGCGGGAAGAACGATGTCCGCAAGCTGTGCGGTTTCGGAGAGGAAAAGATCCTGCACCACCAGCAGATCAATCTTGCCGAGGCGGCCAGTGGCGGCAACGCCAAAAGTTTTTACAGGGTTCGCGCCGACCACATACAGCGCGTGCAACTCCCCTTTGGCCGCGGCCGCCAGCATCCCGCGCGCGTTCATTCCGGGTTTTTCAGGTAGCGTTGCGCCCCACGCCGCGCCAAATTTCTTCCGTGCTCCCGCATCCGAAACGTGCAAATAGCCGGGCAGAAGGTCAGGCAGCAGCCCCATGTCCGCAGCGCCGCGCGAATTAGCATAATCGCCCAGCGCCATGTAGCGCGTGTGTCCCGGCAGGGAAGATCCGAATTTCACGAGATCGCCTATCGCCGCGCCGCTCAGCTCTGCGCCGAAAACGATGACCACGTTGCTCTCTTTTTCAAGCGCTGTTTTCAGGGAGGCCAGCCGCTCGATCGTGCCTGCATCGAGCTGCGCTTCGCCGCCCGCAAGCCAGCGCACTGCCGTGCCCTCGCGGCCTTCGGGAACTTCTGCAAATCCGCGTGCCTTGCGCAGGAGCTTGATTGATTTTGAGTTGACGATGTACAGGCGAGCGCCGCGATGGCGGATGGCTGAACGAATCTGCCAGGCAACCAGCGGACTTTGCTCGGTGGGATCGTGTCCGGCGAGCAGCACGGCATCCGCCTCATACAGCTGCGTCATGCTGGCGCTTGCGGCGGCGGCCTGCGTGCCCAGCGCGGTGATCAGGCTGGCGTAATCCGCGGTGCGGTGATGATCGATATTGTTGGTGCCGATGGAAGCGCGCGCCAGGCGGCCCAGCAAATAATTTTCTTCATTGGTGGTGCGGTTCGAGCCGATGAAGCCGATGGAGTCCGCGCCGTTGGCCTTGTGTACTTCCGCGAGGCGGCGGGAAACCTCGGCCAACGCGTCTTCCCAACTGGACGGCACAAGTTTTCCCTCGCGGCGAACCAGCGGCAGTTTCAAGCGCTCCGAGTGTTTTGTGAAATCGAAACCGAAGCGGCCCTTGGCGCAAAGGAAATCCTTATTGAATCCGGAGAGGTCGCGATTGTTGGCGCGCAAAATTTCGTTGTTACGCACGCTCAGCGTGGTCTTGCAGCCGTTGGAGCAGTGCGTGCAAACAGTAGAAACGTAGGTCATTTCCCACGGGCGCGTTTTATAGCGGTAGGTGCCGCTCGTGAGCGCGCCGACGGGGCAGATGTCGATGCACATGCCGCACTCTTCGCAATCCAGATGATCCTCGCCGTTGGGAATGATTACCGATTGCGAGCCGCGAGCCCCCACGCCGAGCGCCTTGACGTCCATGCCTTCATCGCACACGCGCACGCAACGGAAACACAGAATGCAGCGCGGCGCGTCGTAATACACCGCTTCGGACCACTTCTGCTCAGGCTGATGACGCTTTTCTTCGTCGAAGCGGCTCTTGTCTGCGCCGTACGTGAAGACCATATCCTGCAGTTCGCATTCGCCGCCCTTATCGCACACCGGGCAATCCAGGGGATGGTTGGCTAGCAGAAATTCCAACATGCCTTTGCGCGCTTCGTGCACCTGCGGCGTGCTGGTGCGCACGATCATGCCGGGCATGGCAACCAGCGTACACGCAGTCTGCAGCTTGGGCGTCTTCTCCACTTCCACAAGGCACATGCGGCAGGCCGCCTGCAGCGAAAGGCCAGGGAAATAGCAGAACGACGGGACTTCAATGCCCATGCGCCGCGCCGCCTCGATCACCAGCGTTCCTGGCGGGACGGTGACATCGCGATCGTCAATCTTCAGCGTGATATCTGTGGAATCTGCCATTTTGTCCCGTGAGCCTCAGCGAACCACTTAGCGAACCTTTTACCGCTTACCGTAACTCTCACCGCCTGCGGAAAAGGCAGCAAATATTTTTGTCATTCTGAGCGGAGCGAAGAATCTCTCTTTCTTTTCATCGGCATAAACCCAGGAGAGATTCTTCGCTCCGCTCAGAATGACAAACTAAATTACTATTTTCGCACGCTGCTTACCGCACCTTTTACCGCACCTCTTAGCGAACCCCAGCCATGATTTCGGCCGGTCTGTACGGACATTTGCCGTTAAGATGCGCTTCGAATTCGTGCCGCCATTTTTTTACGATGCTGATCGTGGGCATGGCGGCGGCGTCACCCAGAGGACAAAATGTGCGGCCGAGCATATTCTTAGACAGGTCGCCGATCAGCGTGATGTCTTCCGGGCGGCCGAAGCCCTCATGAAAACGGTCCAGGGTTTTACGCAGCCAGCCGGTGCCTTCGCGGCAGGGAATGCACCAGCCGCAGGATTCATGCGCGTAGAAGTGCATAATGCGGCGCGCGAGATCCACCATGCAGGTGTCCTCGTCAATCACGACCAGGCCGCCCGAACCCAGCATCGAGCCTGCTTTGGCCACCGAATCGTAATCCATGTTGATGTCAATTTCATCCGCGGTCAGAAGCGGGCAGGAACTTCCACCGGGAATGACGGCCTTGAGTTTTTTTCCGCCGCGCACTCCGCCGGCCACGTCTTCAATGAGCTTGCGCAGAGGAAAACCCATGGGCAATTCGTAGATGCCCGGTTTGTTGACATGCCCGGAAACGCAGAACAGGCGCGTGCCGCCGTTTTTCGGAGAGCCCAGGCTCGCGTACCATTCGCCGCCGCGGCGCAAAATTTCCGGCGCGGAGGATAGCGTTTCCACGTTGTTGATCACAGTTGGCGATCCATACAGTCCCACCACGGCCGGGAAGGGAGGCCGGATGCGCGGGTAGCCGCGCTTGCCTTCCAGCGATTCCATGAGCGCCGATTCCTCGCCGCACTCGTAGGCGCCCGCTCCGGTATGCGCCACCAGATCGAAATCGTATCCGCTGCCAAGAATATTTTTTCCCAGGTAGCCGCCGGCGTAGGCTTCCTCGATGGCTTCTTCCATGATGTCCAGAACGTAGCGGTACTCGCCGCGAATGTAGACGTAACCCTGGTGTGAGTTCACCGCGCGCCCGGAAATTACGATACCCTCAATTAACTGATGAGGCATCATTTCCATCAGCGGGCGGTCCTTGCAGGTGCCCGGCTCGCTTTCATCGGCGTTGCACAAAATGTACTTGGGCTTGGGCGAATCCTTGGGCACGAAGCTCCACTTCATGCCGGTGGGAAATCCCGCGCCGCCGCGCCCGCGCAGGTTGGATTTCTTCACTTCGTCCACAACCTGCTCGGGAGTCAGTTCCTTGAGCGCGCGCTCCATGCCCTTGTAGCCGGCGTTGGCCACATAAACCGCCAGCTTGTGGGAATCCTTGACGCCAAAGAGGCGGCTGATTGCAGGCACTTCGGCGGGATGGCGCGGCTTCACCGAGCCGGAAATGGGCGTGGAGGGCGGCGGTTTTCTCCCGGTTTCCAGAGCCTCGAAAATTTGCGTGGTGCGCTCGATGGTCAGGTTTTCGTAGAAATCGTAATTCACCTGCATGGCGGGAGCGCCGGTGCAGGCGCCCAGGCATTCCACTTCCTCGAGGGAAAAGACACCGTCCGCGGTGGTTTCCTTATGGCCGACTTCCAGTTTTTTCTGCACAAAATCGTACAGTTGATTGCCGCCGCGCAACATGCAGGACACGTTGGTGCAGACCTGCACGTGATATTTTCCGGCGGGCTTGCGGCGAAG
>Ga0182024_10021843_pt1 | contig 11580 bp, 11 predicted proteins | sample P32metaG_FD_120480 | JGI IMG/M metagenome (GOLD analysis project Ga0182024, IMG submission 120480) | Permafrost microbial communities from Stordalen Mire, Sweden - P3-2 metaG (Illumina Assembly) | ecosystem: Environmental > Terrestrial > Soil > Wetlands > Permafrost | place: Sweden: Stordalen... | reverse complement strand
GTCACGCCTCGAGAAAGTCGATTACGGCGCGCGCGAACTCTTCCGGCTGCTCGAGCTGTGGCGCGTGGCCCGCCGCGGCGATGGTCGTTACCTGCGCGTCGGGGATCAGCTTGGCATAACCGTCGACATAGAACTGGCTGACCAACCCGTCGCTGGCGCCGCGGATGAACAGCGTGGGCGCACTTACGCGGTGCAGACGATGGCCGAGCTTCGGATTGTGCATCCACGGCTCCCAGGTCAAGAGCGCTGTCGTCTCGCGGTTGCGGGCGATCGTCGTGAGGTCCTCATCGCTCATGCTGGCGAAGTCGAGCCGGCCTTTTTCGAGGTCGTGGAATACCAGCCGCGCCACTTTGTCCTGCGACATGGCGAAGATATCGGGGATGTCGAGCTTGTCCGGCGGCCCGACCTTGACGCCGACAGGTCCGACCAGCACGAGCTTGCCGATCCGCTCCGGCGACTTCGTCGCGATCTCGGCGGCGAGCCAGCCGCCAAGCGAACAGCCGACGACATCGGCGCGGTCCAGCCCCTTGCGATCCATGAGCTCTAGATAAAGATGCGCGATGTCGTCGACGCTATCGAGCCACAGCGGCAGTCCGGAACGTCCGAAGCCTGGATGGGACGGTGCGATCAGCCGGCGGCGACTTGCAATGAGCCCAACATAGGGCTGCGATGGCATGAAGCCTTGGGCGCCGTGCAGAAAGAGGAGCGGAATTCCGCTGCCACCCTCAAATAGCTCAATCTCTATGCCGGCGAGCGTTATCGTCTCGCGCGTCATGGCTGGACCGGACAATGCATTCCCTCCCCTACTGCGTGTCCCGGTTCGCTTGCCGCATCGGCATTGAGACCGGATTCTAAGATTTTCTTATTGGCTGCGCCTGCGGCCGCAACGGCCCCCGAAGCCTGCACCTTAGCTTCGCCATCGCGATGGAAACAATATGCGCGAGCAACGGGCAGCTACGCGCGGCCCGAAGGGCGACAAAACGCACAGCGCGGCACAGTTGTGGTCTGCCGGGGTACCTGTTATCGCGCGAGCCTGCTACAGCGGCCGACGGCGATGGCGACCTAATCGCCGGACACCGCGCGCAGCTTCGGCATGACCCGGGTCGCGAATACGCTTCCGCATCGCTATCAGCAACCAAAATGAACCGCACGATGCCCATTTTCGGCTGGTGCGCCGCGCCTTGCGTCGCGGACCAGACTTCGCGGTAGCGCGCCACCATGGCGTGCGCCTGCGCCGGCATGTCGTTGGTGACCATGTTGAGGCCCTTGCGCGCGGCCCGCTCGGCGCTCTCCGGCGAATGGGCGCCGTACCAGAGGGGCGGATGAGGCTTCTGGAACGGCGCCATCTCCATCGGCACGTTCTGGAACTGATCGTAGCGCCCGTTCCAGTTCAGTGTGGAGACGGTGAAAGCCTTGAGCACGAGGTCGAGGCGCTCGGCATAGATCTCCTGCCGCTCCTCGGCATTCTGCCCGTAATAGGCAACCTCGAATGGCATCGAGCCGCGGCCGAAGCCGATCTCCAGCCGGCCGCCGCTCATGTGGTCGAGCATGCAAATTTCTTCGACCACGCCCAAAGGATGATGAACCGGCAATGCATAGACGAAAGGGCCGAAACGCAGTCGGGTCGTGCGTTGCGCGATCGCGGAGAAGGAACACGCTCAGTGACGGCGCCATGCCGAGTGGCGTGAAGTGGTGCTCCGCCACGTGGTAGGCGTAGAAGTTGAACCGGTCGAATGCCTCGATCACGCGTAGACGCTGCTCGTAGTACCGGTGCAGCGGCAGATCGTTGCGATCCAAATGATCGAATACGCCAAATTCCAAGCTCATGCCGACATGACCGTTCGTGTAAAGCGCGCTTGCTCGCGGCCGAGGCGATCATGAGGGTGCGACCCCGGATGGGTCAACTCGAACCCAATTGCCTCTGGCGAAAAGCGGCGGGGAGCGCATAGTATGCACGCCGCCAAAAAAATCGCGCGGTCTGGGGAGATTACAATGAAGCAGCGAAATATGCTCGTCCGCGGTGTATCGCGGCGAAGGCTTATCAGAAGCGCGGTGGGCGCGGGAACGGCTCTCGCATCCGGCATCGCTGCGCCGCCCATTCTGGCGCAAGCCAACAAACCGATCCGGCTTGGCAATATCAACACCTACACCGGGGGCCTGGCCTATGCCGGCCAAGCCAATTGGAACGCTGCGAATCTATATTTCGACAGCATCAATTGGACGGTTGCCGGCCACAAGATCGAGATCATCAAGGAAGACGACCAATTCAATCCACAAGTTGGCTTGCAGAAAGCGAAGAAGCTGGTCGAGAGCGATCAGGTTGATCTGGTGTTCGGCATCCAGGCCAGCAACGTCGCGCTTGCCGTGCTCAACTACATGAAGCAGCAGAAGGCGTTCTATGTCGTCACCGGTGCTGGCACCGACGCCATCACTTGGAACCCCTATCCCTATCTGTTTCGAACTTCGATCTCGACCTATCAGCTGTCGACGCCCATGGCCGGCTATATCTACGACAATCTCGGCAAGGAAACTGTCACGACGGCGTCCGACTACGCCGGCGGCCGCGATGTGATGGCGGCGTTCAAGACCCCCTACATCGCCAAGGGTGGAAAGATCCTCAAGGAAATCTGGCCGCCGCTCGGCACCACGGATTTCAGCGCCTATCTGACCGACATCAAGTCGATCAACCCGCCGGTCACCTACGACTTCATGCCCGGGGCCGACGCCGTGCGCTTCGTCCAGCAATATTCCGAGTTCGGACTGAAGGAGAAAATGCCGCTCACCGGCTTCACCATGATCGACTCGCAATCGTCCAGCGCGCTCGGCAAGGCCGCGATCGGGGTGATCTCGGCCGTGACTTTCGTCGACACGCTCGACAATCCGGAAGCCAAGAAGTTCGTCGCTGAATACGAGCCGAAGTTCAAGACGACCGCCGACCTGTTTGCGGACTATGGCTATGTCGGGGCGCGCGCGATCGGCGAAGCATTGAAACTCGTCGACGGCGACGCCTCCAACAAGGACAAGCTTGCTGAAGCGATGGCCAAAGTGCAGTTCAACGCACCGCGCGGGCCGTTCCGGTTCGATCCAGCGACCCACAATCCGATCCAGGATGTCTACATCGCCCAGGTGATCGAAATGGACGGCAAGATAACTACTAAGACGATCTCGACCGCCAAACAGGTGCAGGATCCGGGCACAAGATCTAGCGGACGGCGCACCGACGGCTTTGTAAACGTTCGGCTGAGGGCCCCATGGAGCTGCTCGTCGCCCAACTGCTGAATGGGCTCGTCTATGGGGTCTTACTGTTCCTGACGGCGGCCGGGCTGTCGTTGATCTTCGGTCTGATGAACGTCGTCAGCTTGGCGCACGGCTCGTTCTTCATGCTCGGCGCTTTCGTCGGGCTTTCGATCTTCCATCTCACCGGCAGCTTCTGGGCTGCGCTCGCGCTGTCGCCGCTGCCGGTCTCGGCGATCGGCGTGCTGCTAGAAATCCTGTTCCTGCGCCCGCTTTATGCGCGCGGGCACATGGATCAGGTGCTTTTGACCTTCGGTTTTACCTTCATCTTTTACGATCTGGTGCAGACCGTCTGGGGCAAGGTGGTACTAACGCTGCCACCCCCCGAAGCGCTTCAGAGCAGTGTGCATATCGGTGTCGGCGTTTTCTCCGCGTACCGGCTCTTTCTCATCGGTTTTGGCTTTGCCGTAGCGCTCTTGCTGTGGCTCCTGCTGGAGCGCAGCCGGATCGGCGCCATGGTGCGCGCGGGCGTCGACAACGCCAGTATGGCCGCCGGATTGGGCGCCAATATTCCAGCGCTGTTCACCGGCGTGTTCGGCTTCGGCGTCGCGCTGGCCGCGCTCGGCGGCATAGCGGCCGGCCCGGTGCTCGGCCTTTATCCAGGCATGGACACCGACATCCTCATCCCGGCCTTCATCGTCACCGTGATCGGCGGCATGGGAAGCCTGCGCGGCGCGTTTGTCGGCTCGCTGCTGATCGGCATCGCCGATACGTTCGGCAAGGCTTATTTCCAGAGCATCGCGCTGTTTCTGATCTATCTGGCGATGATCCTGGTGCTGCTGATCCGGCCGCAAGGCCTGTTCGGCGTGAAATCCTCGGATGTTTCGCCGCCGTCGGCCGTGACGCGGACCGGCGGCACGTCCACGCGCGCGACATTCATCGTCGGACTCGCGTCCTTGGTCGCATTAGTCCTGCTGCCGTTCGCGCTGCCGGATTATCAGCGCGCGTTGATCGCGGAAATATTCATTTTCGCAATCTTCGCCATGAGCCTCGATCTGATCCTTGGCTTCACCGGGCTAATGTCGCTCGGGCACGCAGCGTTTTTCGGCCTCGGCGCCTATGCAGTCGCCGTGCTCGGTACCCAGTTCGGGCTCGATGCCTGGTTCGGTCTTGCCGCCGGCGTCCTGCTCGCGGCCGCCGGCGCCGCCTTGATCGGCTTCTTCTGCGTCCGCACCGGCGGCACGTCCTTTCTGATGCTGACTCTTGCGTTCTCGCAGCTCGTATTCTCGGTAGCGCTGAAATGGCGCGACGTCACCGGTGGCTCCGACGGCATGGCACTCCCCGAGCAGCCGAGCTTCTTCGGGCTGAGCCTGTCGAATTCGCTTGTGATGTACTTCATGACGCTTCTGTTCTTGGTCGCCACCTATCTGGCGCTGCGCCGGCTGATCAATGCGCCACTCGGTCGCGCATTCGTCGGCATTCGCGAGAATGAAGCACGCATGATGGCGATCGGCTATCCGTCGCAAACCTACAAGCTTATCGCCTTTACCATCGCCGGCGCCTTCGCCGGGCTCGCCGGGGGCCTTTACGTGATCTACAACGGCTTCATCTCGTCGGACGCCGTGTATTGGACCGCTTCGGGCGACATTCTCATCATGACCATGCTGGGCGGCGCCGGCACGCTGATCGGTCCGCCGATCGGTGCCGCCGTTTTCCTTCTGATGAAGAACGTGGTCAGCTCATACAGCGATCATTGGCTCGCCATCATCGGCGCCGCTTTCGTCTTCTGCGTCATGTTCGTTCCCGGCGGCATCTGGGGCGCGGTGCAAAAGTTCCGCAGTCGGGGATCGGCGCCGTGACCCTTCTTGACATCGACCATCTCACCTGTGCGTTCGGCAGCCTGGTGGTGACCGACGATCTCAGCCTGTCCATCGGCGAAGGCGAGCGTCACGTCATCATCGGCCCCAACGGCGCCGGCAAGACAAGCCTGATCAACCAGATCGGCGGCCAGCTCAAGCCGAGCGCGGGCCGGATTCTGCTGAACGGCCGCGACGTTACCGGCCAAACGCCAAGCCGCATCAGCCGGCTCGGCGTGGCGCGGACGTTTCAGCGCAACAACCTGTTTCAGAATCTGAGCGTGGCCGAGAATCTACGGTTGGCTCTAGCGGTGCGGTTCGGAAATCCGCTCGACTTTTTCAGCGTCGCCGCCCGCGACGGGACGCTCGCCGCGCGCATCCGCCAGCTTCTGCAGCAGGTCCATCTCGACGAGCGGAACGCGCGGATCGTACGCACCCTGTCTTACGGCGAGCAGCGGCAACTCGAGGTCGCCCTGGCGCTGGCGAGCGAGCCGAAATTGCTGCTGCTCGACGAGCCGACGTCCGGGATGTCGCCGGCCGAGACTGCGCGCATGATCGAGCTGATCGCGGCACTGCCCCGTAGTTTGTCGGTGCTGATGATCGAGCACGACATGACGGTGGTGTTTTCGATCGCCGACCGCATCACCGTGCTCTACTACGGCAAAATCCTCGCTTCCGGTTCGCCCGACGAAATCCGCGCCGATGCGCGGGTGCGCGAGGTCTATCTCGGGGTGGCGCATTGATGCTCGATCTCAAAAACGTCGACGCCTATTACGGCGAAAGCCATATCCTTCACGGGGTTTCGCTCACCGTGCGCAACGGCGAGGTCGCCTGTCTGCTCGGGCGCAACGGCGCTGGCAAGACCACGACGATTTTGACGATTATGGGCTATCTGCACCCGCGCCGCGGCACCATAAGTTTCAACGGACGGGATATCGGCGGACTACCGCCCTATGCGGTGGCGCGGCTTGGATTTGGCTTCGTGCCGCAAGAACGTGGGATTTTCCCCAGCTTGTCCGTGCACGAGAATTTGACCGTATTCGCCCGGGTTGGTCGAAACGGTTATTGGACGCTGCAACGGGTTTTTGAGCTGTTTCCGAGTCTCCGGGCGCGGGAGCGCAATCTCGGCTTCCAGTTGTCTGGAGGTGAGCAGCAGATGCTGTCGATCGCTCGAGCGCTGCTACTTAATCCGGTGCTTCTCTTGCTCGATGAACCGTCTGAAGGATTGGCACCGATGATTGTCCAGGAAATCATCGACGTACTAAAGCATCTGAAAGGCGAAGGATTGGCGATCGTTTTGGTTGAACAGAACTTGAGCGTGGCCCTCGCTGTTGCCGACCTTCATCATGTTATGAACAAGGGTGAAATTTGCTTTACGGGCAGTACGGCGGAGCTTGAAAATAACGAATTTGTCCTTCGCAATTATCTCAGTGTCTAGAGCGCGTCACGTCAAGACGCAGCGGGTTGGCGCCTAATCCGGGTCGAGCCGCGGCTACCATCCGGCAGGGATCCCGATATTCCCAATTGGCTCGGAATGCAGACGCTCCGCATCCCATTCCTTTGCAATAATTCGCCGACCGTTGATTCCGTCCGATTGTCGTGACATTAGCCAAACGATCGGCGCCATCATAAGGTCAAGTGGTATCAACTTAGAGCGGTCATCTATCTCCGTCTTGGGAATCATGCGTGTGTCCGCAGGGCCTACCGGAGCCAGTGCATTGACCGTAACGCCCGTTCCGACAAGGTCCTTCGACCAAATGACTGTTGCCGATTCAAGCGCTGCCTTGGACGGACCATAAGGCGAAAATCCCTCCATCATCATTGTGTAGAGGCTGGTTTGAATCGGTTGAGCACGCACCGCTCGGGACCGCCTTGCGCGGAAATCGGCCCGGTAAGCGGAAACATCACGCCGATTTTGATCGGCTCCTGACTGAGCGCAGGTTGTATCACGCTGCCGAGCGCAACGATTCCGATAACGGCTCCGGCAAAACGATGCCACATCATTTCCTCCCCTTTTCAGCGAGATTAATACATCCGCGCTCGGGCCAGCAACCGCATCGCTCGCGGCGATGCGCTCTTTATAGCGCATAAGCGCGGCTCCTTTGATCTACCCACTAAATGACGTAGAGCCGATCCGGCAATTCGTTCGACGAGCCGTCAGGAGGAGCGTGGGCCGCCAGAACGGTTCCGCAGCGCTCGACCGCAGAGGTAAAACCCTGCGCAATGCGGCCCGCGCTCATATGGTCGATTAGGGCGTCAATTGCCGCCTGCCATTCCGAACCTTGCACTTTTTGCGCGATACCCTCATCGGCAACGATTCGCGCGTAGTGCTCGGCGAGGGACACGAAGATCAGTATACCGGTGCGACTCTTTGTGCGGCTTATCCCTCGTACCATAAATTGTTCGAGGGCAGCGCGGTGCGCCCGCGCACGTCGTACCACCCGTGGTACCAGGGCAAGCCGCAACGGCATCCAGGAGAATGCAAGCGCGGCGAGAATGAATGTCACGAGCTGCGACAGGAAGATTCGCTGAACGCTCCAGTCAGTGAAATGAATTAGCGGCCAAGGTACGAAGAGTGCCAGCGCACTCGCCCACAGAATTGGAACATGAGCATATTCCGATGATGCATGCGCGAGCACGCAGACGATTTGTCCGCTCGTGCGCTGCTCCGCGGCGCGAATGGCGCTTGAGATCGCGGTGTGATCTTCTGGACTCAACTGCATCACCAGCTCCCCGACGCCCCGCCTCCGCCTGACGACCCGCCCCCACCAGAGAAGCCGCCACCGAAGCCGCCTCCGCCTCCTCCAAAACCTCCGCCGCTCCAACTCGAGCCGGTAAAGGGCAAAAAAATTGGACCTCCTCCGCGTCTCGTGGTCCCACCCGGTGGACCACCATTGGCATTGCGAATCAAATACCAGCAGATGAAAACAACGAGCAGGAAAAACAGAATCGGAAACAGCTCATCGAAAGCCGTCGAGGCGTCCTCCCGGCGAACATCGACCCTAGGCTGCCAATCCGTGGTGTCGCCGCTAAGCACACTGATGACGCCATCGACGCCACGCTCAATACCGCCAGAAAAATCGTCGGTCTTGAAGCGTGGAATAATGGCACTCGAAATGATCACCGAGGACAATGCGTCGGTCAGCGTGCCCTCGAGACCATAGCCAACTTCGATGCGCACCTTATGCTCAGCTGGTGCAACCAGCAGCAGGACACCGTTATTCTTTTGGGCGTGGCCGATCTTCCAGAACCGGAACAGTCCGTTGGCATAGCTCTCGATATCGCTGCCTTCCAACGACTTCACGGTGGCGACGACGAGCTGGATACCCGACTTGTCTTCAAGAGCCTTGAGCTTCGACTCGATATCGCCGCGGCTTTGCGCGGTCATGACGTTGGCCTGATCGACGACGCGGCCAGTTAGCGGGGGGAAATCGAACGCAAATGCAAATGAAGCCAGGCAGACGGCAAGCCCGAAGATAAACCATGGCATTATTCCGGGACGGACCGGCCTTGGGCTGACCCTATGGCAGGCTCCGCGCGAGCCCACAATCCATCGCCACAAACGGTTTTTATTATCTACCACCACGCTATGGGACCTGTGGTTACGAATCGCAGATTGTTGCTACGCGACTTTGGCACTATGGGCCGTCACTGCGTCGTTAGAACTTTACCAGGGGAGGCGTTGCAGCACCTTCATTCGCAGTGAATTCCGCCATCGGTTTTTCGCCGGAGAATGCAGTCTTCGCCCAAATGACAGTCGGGAACGTGCGGAGTGCCGTGTTATAGGCCCTCACCGCATCAATATAATCGCGGCGTGCCACCGCGATGCGGTTTTCGGTACCTTCGAGCTGCGATTGCAGCGCCAAGAAGTTAGCGTTCGATTTGAGATCGGGATAATTTTCTGTCACCGCTAGGAGTCGGCCGAGTACGCCGGTCAACTGGTTCTGCGCGTCCTGGAACGCCTTGAGCTTATCGGGATCGGTGAGATCGGAAGCGTCGAGTTTGATCTGAGTGGCCTTGGCGCGCGCCTCGACTACTGCAGTGAGGACATTCTTTTCCTGGGCAGCATAACCCTGGACGGTCGCCACCAAATTAGGAATGAGATCGGAACGGCGTTGGTACTGGTTCTGCACGTCCGACCAGCGTGCTTTGGCCTGCTCTTCGAGTGTCGGGATCGTGTTGTAGCCGCATGACACCAGCGCTAGGCCGAGACCGATCACGGCAAAAACAATGCGCAGCCTTGACGTAATGCTGGGCATTTTCGCCCCTCCTTGCTTGGCTGTCGCTGTACAAAAGCGACGATGCATTTAGCCACTCGGGCGATATGATGCCCTACTTGCTTCTTCATATCACGCGACTGCGTCGATGTCCGGTCTTACAGCGAGCGTGCGTCACAGTCTGGATCGCTTTAAATATCACAAACCCCAACGACGTCGACGTTGTGGCCGCTCCCTGCCAGACGGCAAGGTAAGCCGTACTCGGGTCGAGCCTTGCAATGAAAATTGTCGTTCAGTATGGGACCGACAGGCGAGGGCGAGCCAGCCAAAAGGCTCAAAGTATTGGGCGCGTACTTTATAGATCGCCTTTGAAGTGCTCCATGTTCCAGCGGGATGAGATCCTTCTCATCACGCCCTGCCATGCAGTAAAACAATGGAGAACGGGTCCTGTGAAAGGTACTGGCGGAACGGTCCGAACTCGAATCCAACCTTCTCCACCCGCAGAACATAGGCACTTATGGCCCCGTGGGCATAGCGTCGGCGGGCCCATCGCACAGACAAAACAAGACCGCTTTCCGAGACAAAATTAACTTAAGCGAAGCAGGAGTCCGAGTCCTTGATCTGAATCAATCGCGTCCGCGGAGCGGATAGTAAATTTTGACATATTTTTCGGGCGTGGGCAGCCGGCACGGAAGCCGTCGCGCGGCTCTACCGGCGAAACACTCTGTACCAATGGCGGCTATCGCTTTATCGATTAGAACTTCAGGCTCCGCACGCGCATTGTAATTTGGCATGATAGATCATGAATGAAGGCCGCCCGCACGAAAAATATGAGGCGCTGATCTATGCCTGTCACGCTCTGGCGCCGGTGCGTACTGCGGTGGCGCATCCATGCGATGAAACGTCGCTGCGCGGCGCGGTGGAAGCGGCCGAGGCCAAGATCATCAAGCCAATACTGGTCGGGCCCGAAGCGCGCGTCCGCGCGCTAGCCTCCTCGCTTAAACTAGACATTTCTCAATTCCAGCTCATCGACACGCCCTACAGCCACGCCTCCGCGGCCAAAGCCGTCCAGATCGTCCGCAACGGCGAAGCCGACGCGCTGATGAAGGGAAGCCTGCATACCGACGAGTTGATGGCCGAGGTCGTTAACAAGGACACCGGCATCCGCACTGCCCGCCGCGCGAGATCGGCCTGCCAACTGTTGTTCACGACGAGGTGAGGGCCGAGGACCACAGATCCTAACATCCGAGCGAACGCCTGGCTCGAACACGCGCGCACAAAACTTGGCGCTGCCGTGCTGGGTCCGCAGACTGAGCAGATCGGCCGGGTCGAGGAGATCGGGGACGGCATCGCACTGGTCTCCGGCTTGCCCAATGTCCGGCTCGACGAGCTACTACGATTTGACAAGGGACAGTTCGGCTTTGCCCAAATGATCGAACGCGACCGGGTGGGCTGCGTCCTGTTAGACGATGTTAATGCGATCGAGGCGGGCGATTCGGTGCGCGGTACAGGCGATGTGGTGCGCGTACCGGTGGGGCCGGCACTACTCGGCCGGGTCGTCGATCCGCTTGGCCGCCCGCTCGACGCCAAGGGTCCAATCCAATCAGACACTTCCAGTCCGATCGAGTGTCCCGCACCTGCGATCATCAACCGGGATCTCGTGGTTCAGCCGGTCCAGACCGGTCTTGTCGTCATCGATACGTTGTTTGCTCTTGGCCGCGGTCAACGCGAGCTCATTATCGGCGACCGTGCCATCGGTAAGACCACGATCGCAATCGACACGATCATCAATCAGAAAACGAGCGACATCATCTGTGTCTATGTTGCGGTCGGCCAGAAAAGTTCGAGCGTCCGGCGTGTCATCGACGCAATTCGAGCTAATGGAGCTCCAGAGCGCTGTATTATCGTCGCAGCGGCGTCCGCGGGCTCTCCCGGCTTGCAATGGATCGCACCTTTTGCAGCCTTCACCATGGCAGAGTATTTCCGCGATCGCGGCCAGCATGCTCTTATCGTAGTTGACGACCTGACGAAGCACGCCGCCAGCCATCGCGAAATCGCGCTGTTGACACGCCAATCGCCTGGGCGCGAGGCCTATCCCGGCGACGTGTTCTATGTACATGCGCGACTTTTAGAGCGTGCCGCAAAGCTGTGGCCCGTGGCCAGCTCGTCGCCGTTGATAGCTACACAGCGACGATCGCCGTCGCCATTGGCCGCACCCTGGCGTCGTTCTCCTCAGGTCGCTCAGACGGGATGGGTCGATCGAGCCGGCCGGC
>Ga0182024_10021842_pt1 | contig 11580 bp, 9 predicted proteins | sample P32metaG_FD_120480 | JGI IMG/M metagenome (GOLD analysis project Ga0182024, IMG submission 120480) | Permafrost microbial communities from Stordalen Mire, Sweden - P3-2 metaG (Illumina Assembly) | ecosystem: Environmental > Terrestrial > Soil > Wetlands > Permafrost | place: Sweden: Stordalen... | reverse complement strand
GTCCTCGACCCACATACGGCCGATGAAGCGGCCGGACCCGGCGTCTGACCTGGGTTCGACGTCGATGACGAGGCAGCGCACTTCGCCGAGAAATTCGCGGCGGACTAAAGTGAAGTTGTAATATTTTTTCTGGAAATCAGGGTCAAGGACGACCATCTGCGCGAAGCCCAACGGAAGAAAGTGCATCGCATAAAGACCAGTCAGGTGGTTGACCATGCGGCGGCCGAAGCCGGGCTGGCCGATGAATGATGTGTCTTCAGGACCATCGCTCATGTCGAGGCGCCCAAGAAAATACTGATCTTTCACCGGCAGGGCGTTTCCGTCTTTATCGGTTTTAAGATCCTGGAGATAAGTCTCGACCATGGGGCGCATGTGGCGCATCTGGGCGACGAACAGATGCTCCTTCTGAACTACGCGGTCCATCACTTCGCTGAACGACGCAGGAGGCGGAGTAGCCGGAGCAGCGGGAGCAGGAGTCGCTTGGCTAGGCTCTGCTGGCGCTGCGGGCGGCGTATTAGTAGGCGGCGCATCGGTGGTGGCCGGGGGTGCCGAAGTTGGCGCAGAAGTGGGCGCAGAAGCAGGTGCGGAAGCTGTTGCTGCTGGCGCGGAGGCCGCCGGATCCTGCGATAGCGCAGGCAAAGCGCAAAGCAGCAAAAGCAAAAATGAGAGTGAACCTACCTGAAAAATACGCATTAAAGACCTTCTGACTGAGAGCAAATTATGCCAACTGAAAAATAATATGCAAGACCACGGTGGAATCGGCGGACTGGCCGTCGCGCATCGCCGGCTTGAAATGAATCTGTAGTGCGGCTTTGACGGCGTTGTCGTCGAGGCCGTGACCTAATCCGCGAACCACGCGCACCACATGCAGGCTTCCGGACGCCTCCAGAACTACTTCCAGAAGAACTTCCCCTTCGATCTTGAGATTACGCGCTTCTTGAGTATAGATGGGCGTGGGTTTCGAAAGGATTTCCGCGGGTATGGCTCGGGCTGCGGATTCTGCAGCATGAGAACGTACGGTCGGCGCAGCCGGAACATCCGCGCTGGCGAAGCCGCTGGCTTGAACGGTGTTTGCGCGAGGGCGGTTTTCCGTCGTGGCAGTGCCATTGCCAAATCCGGAACTGGCGACTACGCCGGGCACTCCCTTGGCACCGCCGGTGCCGTTGCCGGAGCCTGGTCCAGAGGGCAGATCGAACGATCCGGCGGCCGCAATGTTGACGGCTTTGCCTTGACCGGCCTTGGCGGGAATTCCGTTGGGATCTCCGAAGCCGCCGGTCTGTACTTGCGACGGAGCGCGCGCGATGGTGGGAGTCGCGGAACTGCCGGTGGAAAACGTATTCATCTTCACTGCCTCTTTGGGAATGACAGGAGCGGCAGGGATGGGATCCAGTTTCTTCGGCTCCAGCCGAACCGTGGGAGCGGACTCATCTTCCACTTTCACTGGAGTCTTTGGCAGCGGAGCGGGCAGCCGTAACGTGTTGACTGGCTGAAGTTCGGCGACGAAAGTCGGCTGCGGCAGGCGGCGCACCGGTTGCGGCTCATGATTCACAGGAACCGGTGTGCTGACAAGTTCGATCGAACGAAAATTGTGCTCCTGAGGCGAAACCACGGAGGGATACAACAAGCGCACCCAGATCAGGAACGCCACCGCCAGCGCTTGCGCGCCGGAGCTGAAAACGAATTCCGTCCAAGGCTTTCTCGTCTCCGGGAGCAGGGAGAAGAGATTCTCTCGGGAAGCAGCAGGACTCATATTGGAGTTCACTCGTTAGCTGTAGAAAACACGCATTCGGAACTGAAGTTCTGGGGCCGCGGCGAAAACGCTGGAACCGCCGCAGGCCTTGTAAGTCTACAACGAAGTCGACAATCCCAGTGTAAAAAGCTGCACGGCAAAGGCCATTTCGGCGGCAACTTTGAAGTCTATCTAGTTAATGTTTCAACTACTTACGCGGGCCGCTTTATGAGGTTCGAGCGGGCGGCGCCAGAAAGAGCAAAAAATTACACCCTATGCACGAGTCTTTATACTTTCGCGGGCACCTTCCCGGAATCTTGCCGTCGGAGCCCGCGAACCGGCCGAGCCGGTCAGCTGATTGAATCGACGATCAAGATTTTTCTTCAGACGGATAAAAGATCAGCATTTATTCCGCCAAGACCGTTCGTTTGAGCACTTTCTTCGGGCACTTGTGAACTAACAGCGCACCACTTTGGGACTGTCAATCCCTTTGGTTGCGTTGCGCGTGTCGACGACCAACTGCGCTTCGCCCACAATCTTTTTGTAATCGTAATCGGAGTGATCGGTAATGATTACGATGCAATCGTATTCGCCAAGCTTGTCTAGTTCCGCACGCTTCATCTGCAGGTCGTACTTGCGTCCCTTGCCGATGAAAGGGAAGTAAGGATCGTGATAGCTGACCTGTGCGCCCTCGTGCTGCAGGAGTTCGATGACAGTGAGGGCGGGAGACTCGCGCAGATCGTCGATGTCTTTTTTGTAGGCCACGCCGAGAATCAACACACGCGCGCCGTTCACCGACTTCTTATGCTGGTTCAGCGCTCCGCCGATCGAGGCGAGCACGTGATACGGCATATTGTTGTTAATCTCTCCCGCGAGTTCGATGAAGCGGGTTCGGAAGTCAAACTCCTTCGCCTTCCATGAAAGATAGAAGGGATCGATAGGAATGCAATGTCCGCCGAGGCCAGGCCCGGGATAGAAAGGATGAAAGCCGAAAGGCTTGGTGGACGCGGCGGCGATGACCTCCCAGATGTCGATGCCCATGCGCAGGCAGAGCAATTTGAGTTCATTGACGAGGGCAATGTTGACGCAGCGGTAGATATTTTCGAGCAGCTTCGTCATCTCGGCAGCGGCGGGCGACGAGACCGGAACAGTGCGATGGAAGATGGAACCATAAAGGGCGCCGGCTAATTCCGCGGCCTGCGGATTGACTCCGCCTACAACTTTGGGAATGTCGCAGCGGGCGACAGTGGTGTTGCCCGGGTCCTCGCGCTCGGGAGAGAACGCTACGAAAAATTCTTTTTCTGCGCTGCCAGTGCCGGAAGAATTATTGGAGGAAGCGCCCGTCGAAGCGGTGCGAACAGCTTTCAGTCCCTGCTTGTTCTCCTTTTCGAGGATGGGCAGCATGACTTCTTCCGTGGTGCCGGGGTAGGTTGTGCTTTCGAGAATCACCAACTGGCCGGGCTGGAGATGCGGTGCGAGGGCGTGTGTAGTATCGGTGATGTAGCTCAGGTCAGGTTCGTGATATTGGTTGAGTGGAGTAGGCACGCAGATGATGATCGCGTCCATGGCATCGAGGCGGGAATAATCGGAGGTGGCGGAAAAGCCCTGCGCCTGTGCGCTCCGGATTTCTTCCGCGGCAATGCGGTAGATGTAAGACTCGCCGCGGGTGAGGGAGTCGACTTTCCGCTGATCGATGTCGAAGCCGGTGACAGTAAACTTCTGCTCGCTGAAGAGCAGGGCAAGAGGCAATCCGACGTAGCCGAGGCCGATGATTCCGACCCGCGCCTGACGCTGCTGGATTTTGTTCTTGAGTTGCTCGGGAGTGTGATTTGGGGCAGAGTGATTCGTCATCGTCGCGAAAGCGCGTGTCTATTGGTGGAGTTCGCTCTCGATTCTAGCACGCACTTACGCGCCCGAGCGACGGCGGCGTGCAGAACGAGTTCTTGTTTTCCGAGGTTGGGAATTTATGGAAAGACGGGTAGTGAAGAAGCGCGCCTGGCTGGTTTTTTTTTTGGTGATCGTAGGATTGTTGGCAGGGTTGGCCGCGAAAGCTGGCAGCTTTCTTATCGTGGATGAGCCGCGCCGATCCGATCTGATTCTGGTGCTGGCCGGGGAAACGGACCGGCGTCCGGCGCGCGCACTGGAACTTCTGACGCAGGGATATGGGCGCAGGGTGGTGCTGGATGTGCCGACAACCGCGAAGCTGTACGAATTCACGCAGATTCAATTGGCGCAGAAGTATGTTGAGGATCTTCCGCAGGGGGCATTGGTGAGCGTGTGCCCCATCAATGGACTATCGACTAAGGACGAATCGAAGGATGCTGAGAAGTGTATTGCACGCGACGGCGCCAGGAGCGTGCTGATTGTGACTTCGGACTTTCATACCCGTCGCGCGCTGAGCATCTTTCGAAAGGAATTTCCCGGGCATGAATATTCGGCCGCCGCCGCGCGCAACGAAGAACAGTTTGGAGCGCGATGGTGGACGCATCGACAATGGGCGAAAACTTTATTGGATGAATGGCTGCGATTGATCTGGTGGAAGACGGTCGATCAGTGGCAGTGAAAAGTCTCTTTTCACCACGGAGACACGGAGACACGGAGAAAATCTCTAGATTCTTTCTCTTTTCCTTTTGTCTTCTCCGTGTCTCCGTGCCTCCGTGCCTCCGTGCCTCCGTGCCTCCGTGCCTCCGTGGTGAGAAAGCCTCTTGCTCTCCTAAAGTTTTCCACAGAAGCCGCCGTTTGATAGCACAAATTGCATTGACTGCCAAGAACTTTGGAGGGTAGGATTCGTTAACGGTAATCAACTCAGTTATTAGCGGAGCGTGGGATGGGCATGTCTGCTTTCCGGAAGATGGTAAGTTGCGTGCTGCTGTTGATGGTTCCGGGTTCGCTGTTAGCCGCCGATTCCGGCGCGGCCATGCTTTATGCCAATGGAGCTGCCTGGTTGAACGGCAGCCATGTGCCGAACTCCTCGGCGATTTTTGCAGGCGACCTGGTACAGACCCGATCTGACTCCGCAGCCAACATTCATGCGCCCGGCTCGAGCATCACGGTTCTCGGCGATTCCCTGGTTCAATTTGAAGGCGCATCGTTAAAGGTGGAACACGGGGGCGTGAGCGTTTCCACTTCGAAAGGTGTAGCCACCACCGCCGGCGATGTGCGCGTGGCGCCGGCTTCGAATGCGTGGACTGAATTCAATGTCACCGATATCGATGGAACGGTGCGAATCGCGGCCAATAAGGGGGACTTGACCATCACCGATGACGATGGCACGGTCACTCTTCCTCAAGGACAGGAAACCACGCGGAACGAGCAATCCAACCAAACCGACAAGAAGAAAAAAGACAAGAAGCGTGCGGCTGGCGCGGTTCCGGCGGCCGGCGGCGGCGCGCTGAATTCCCCGATCGCCATCGGGGTGGGAGCGGCGGCAATTGGCGGCCTCACGATATGGGTCCTGACGCGGAGCAGTAATCCGGTTAGTCCAGCGACCCCCTAGTCAACGCGCGAATTCATTCGGCTCAACCTGAGCGGCCAACGAAAATTTTCGTACTGTCATCCCGAGCAACGCGAGGGATCTTGGTTCCTGCCTGCGCCGCGTGTGTGCCGGCTTCAGCACGAACCAAGATCCCTCGCTTCGCTCGGGATGACAATCCTTTCTGGGATAATTACTGCTCGGGATGACAATCCGTAAGGGGCAATTGCGAGACTGCTCAGAAATGCTCGCGCAACTCGGCGAACCTGCCGACGATCAACAACCGCTGGCCTGCCGGAGCCGCGTTCACTTCTTCATGTTCCAGAATCCACGTATCGCCGTGCGGAATGAAAACCGCGTGCAGACCCGCGGCCAGCGCCGGATTAATATCGGACTTCGGACTGTTGCCGATCATCCACGTGGATTCGCGAGCGAGTTCGTATTTCTCTGCTAGAGCGTGATAGACCGCAGAATCTTTCTCCGCCACAATCTCAGTCGCCGAGAAATATTCTTTCAGCCCTGAGCGCTCGATTTTTCCCGATTGCTCCGCCAGCGCACCCTTGGTCACCAGAATTAAACGATGACGAGTGCGAAGATAATCGAGAGTTGGCGGAACCTCCGGCAAGAACTCGATCGAATGATTTTCGATAGTGTGAGCGAAGCTGGTGATCTGGGCGTGCAATGCGGGAGTAACCGGCTGCACGCTCAGCCGCTCAAACGTGCGAACCAGCGAATGCGAGAAGCTGTGCAGGCCGTAACCGTGGGTCACGATGCACTCGCGCTCCACATCGTTGAGCACCTCGCGCACCTGCTCGGCAGAAAACTCGTGATGATTGAGAAACGAAATAAACTTCGCGATGGCGCGCTCGAAGTAAACGTTGTTCTCCCAGAGCGTATCGTCGGCGTCGATGAGGAGGGTTTGGGCGGGCAAGCTTCTAGCTCCTAGCTGCTAGCGAACCAAAGGAAGTGATTTCAATCCTCCCGAGGCTCTAAGTCACTGATACAGAGGCGTGCTCTCGACTTTCACAGGTATGACTATCTTTCCCTCGGCCTTCCCATCTGATCGACGGGCCGGCGTCGTCGAAGGATTGCTTGGATAGGTTTTACCATCAAAAGAAAGCACTGCCTCGTAGCCAGGCTGAATCCCTCCGCCCGCAACTACGACGCTTATGTCATGCCAGCCATTCGATTTTGTGTTTAGCACGCGAATCGGAAGCCGCGTGATTGTGGTCTCTGTCACGACTCGGTAAGACGCACCTTCGGGAGATAAGACCAACATTCGACAGCCACCGCTGCCGCACCACATCCGGCCAGACAGGTAAAGAATAACTTCTTTCGTACCGTCCCCCTTAAGATCGACGAGGGCCGAAGAATATCGCGTCGCCCCCTCCTGTTCAAAAGGTGGATGTGGATCGCCCAGAAACTCTTGAAGAAACTTCTTTAAGGTAGCGTCGTGCGCTGGACTTGGTTGGAGCTGAAATTGGGCAAGGCAGATGACCGACAGGAACAGGAAGCACGCCAACAGAATCGGAACGCTGGACAATTTCTTGGGCATCGAAGTACCGGTAACCAAGAGCTAGCAGCTAGCAGCTAGTAGCTAGAAGCTTCTCTACACCCAATCCACCCTCGCCTCAGGCCTAATGATCCCCGCCTTGTGGCCCATGTCGAGTAAGCGCGCGACAGCCTCGCGGCCATCCGGACCGTAATCCAGAGTGCGCTCGTTCACGTACATGCCGACGAAACGGTCGGCGGTTGACGTGTCGAGATCGCGGGCGAACTGCATGGCGTATGACAAAGCTTCTTCACGATGATCAAGCGCATACTGAATGCTGTCGTGCAACGCAGTGTTGACCGCGGTAATCAGTTCAGGTCCGAGGGCGCGGCGAATGGCGTTGCCTCCGAGCGGCAGCGGCAAGCCGGTCATCTTCTGCCACCATCGGCCGAGATCGACAATGCGGTGCAGTCCGGCCTTGTCGTAGGTCAACTGGCCTTCGTGGATGATGAGTCCAGCTTCGTACTTGCCTTCGAGCACCTGCGGAATAATCTGGTCGAAGGGAACAACTTCAGTCTCCACTCCGGGAGCAAAAAGCTGCAGCGCAAGATAAGCAGTAGTGAGGGTGCCGGGAACCGCGATCTTTTTACTTTTGATTTCATCCTGCGAGAACGGACGCGGCGAAACAATCATCGGCCCGTAACCCTCGCCCACGCTGCCGCCACACGACATCAGCGCGTACAGATCCTGAATATAAGGATAGGCGTGAAACGAAATCGCCGTCACATCGTATACGCCTTCACGCGCCTTCTGGTTCAGCGTTTCGATATCGCACAGCGTGTGCGTGAAGCGCAACCCAGGCACGCGAACCTTGCTGGTAGCCAGACCGTAAAACATGAACGCATCGTCGGAATCCGGGCTGTGAGCGATGCTGATCTCGCGCACCTGAGAAGCCGGATTGCCACCGGAATGTTTCGTTTCGAGCTCCGAAATAACTGTCATTAATTGAACTCCAAACCGAGTGCTGATGTCTCTACTGCTGCGTTCCGGACCGCCGTTGCCAACGCGCCGCAATTCCAGCGGCCATCATCACTTTAATAATCTCAGCAAAAAGAAACCAGTAAAGGCCCCAGCGGAACGCCTGCACCACCGAGTGCGTCAGCACCGCAAGCCACGCGAGCCCGCTCGCGAAAAGCACAACCTCGCCAAAAAGCCCGCCCAGAGCAGCGCGGGCGAAACTCTTGCGTCCATGTTCCGTGACGTATCCCGCCAGCCCTGCAACGACGGGATAGGCCAGAAGAAATCCCCCGGTAGGGCCAAGCAGGTGCGCGATTCCTCCCGGGCCCAGCGTGCTGACAGAACTGAACACGGGCATGCCCGCTGCACCTTCCATCAGATAAAGTGCAAGCGCCGCAAACCCGCGGCGGCTGCCGAGCAGCAGGCCGACCAGCAGCACTCCAAAGTTCTGAACCGTCAGCGGCACCGGCGTGCCCGGTATTGGAATCGTGATGCGCGCACACAGCGCGACGAACAGGCTCGCACTCACTACGATGGCGACCTGCCGCGCGCCTTCGAGAACGCGTTCCTGTTGATTGCCTACAGTTTGAGTTGCTAGTTTTGACATGGAAGACTCTCCAAATCTTCGGTGCGGAGATCAGTGCTCAGATCAGTGCTCAGATCAGTGCTCAATGTCACTCGACTGATGCTCGCGTTCGGTTTCGCCGGATGTGCCTTCCCGAGCGGCATGCGCAGCCTGCAGGTGTCGGCGCAAGCGCATGTACAACGCGATTGCCACGCACACCACGACCAGCGTACTCACACCCAGGATCAGGAACCACCAGATCATCCGCACAACGCACTAGGATAACAGATGATCAGGCGGCGAAACGGGCAGTTTCGCAGTGAATTAGCTCGCCTTCGCCATGGACCGCTTCTCGCGCATCGCCTCGACGCGCTTCAGCGTGAGCTTCAGCCGTTCGCGCGCGAATTTGGAGCCCGTAGCGATCTTCTCGATATTCTCAAACATGTGCGGATCGCCGATCTTTTCACGCAGCTCTTTCAGGAATGGATAAACCTTCGCGAGTATCAAGAACATTTCGCCGCTCACCGCGGGCTGGATGAACAACTCCTCACTCAGCGCCCCTTGCAACACGAAGGATGCAGCCATGCTCCAGTATCCACCGACCTGGCGCAGCCAGTTGTTTTCTTGCGAGCCCATTGCCCCGACAATCTTCATGCAATCGTCGGCGCTCTGCGGCCAGAATTCCACGACCCACCAGTTGCGAGCCTTGCGCATCTCGGCCTCGCGGCGCAGATCGTAGAGTTTCATTATGAGTTGAGCGTCTGTAGCGGTTGCTTTCTTGGACATGAGATCTCCTGAGAGAATCGAGTCATTGAGTCATTGAGCGATTGAGTGATTGAAAAACCGCCGCCCGGCGGCATCGACCCACGAATAAAGAATCCTGAAAATTTCCCAATTACTCAATCACCCGATTGCTCAATTGATTCTACGCCGTCGTTGCCGCTGCTTCCGCAGGGGGCGCCGGCCGCTCGTAGTCGCACTCTTTATTCGGGCACGCGATCACCGGCCCGGCCTTCAGATTTTTCTCGACCAGGTATTCGCTGCCACAGCTCGGACACTTTTCGGCAATCGGCTTGTGCGCCGAAGTGAATTTGCACGTCGGATAATTTCCGCATCCATAGAACGTATTGCCTTTGCGGGCGCGCTTCTCCACCAGATCGCCATCTTTGCACTCCGGACACTTCACGCCAATGTAGTTCTGTTTGACGTATTTGCATTCGGGATATCCGCTGCAAGTCGTGAACTCGCCAAAACGTCCATGGCGGATCATCATATTGCGCCCGCACTTCGGGCACAGTTCATCGAGCGGAATATCCGGAACCTTCTTGCCCTGGTCGAGCCGCCGCGTGGTCTTGCAGTCAGGATATCCCGTGCAAGCCATGAACTGCCCGAAGCGCCCGCGCTTCAGCACCATCACGCGGCCGCAATTCTCGCAATATTCTTCCTGCGTCGTCTCCTGCACGTCGGCCGAATCGAGATCGGGCAGGTTGATCGGATTTTCTTTCGTGAACGTACAAGTGTTCGGATCTTCTTTGTCGTAGGTGCTGCACGCATAAAACGATCCGTGCCGTCCCCACTTGATCACCAGCGGCGCGCCACATTTCTCGCACTTCTCGTCTGTGGGCTTCTCCATCCGCTTGATGTTCTCCATATGCTTTTCGGCATATCTGAGATCTTTCGTGAATTTCTTGTAGAACTCGGCGAGCGTGTCCGTCCACTTCTCTTTGCCTTCTTCGATGTCGTCGAGTTTTTCTTCGAGCCCCGCGGTGTAAGCGACGTCAAAAATGTCGCGGAAATTTTCCACGAGCAGATCGGTGACTACGAGTCCAATCTCCGTGGGAGTAAACTTGCCGCCCAATTTCTGCACGTACTGCCGCTCTTGAATCGTCGACAGAATCGCCGAATAGGTTGAAGGACGCCCAATCCCACGTTCTTCCAGCTCTTTCACCAGCGACGCCTCGTTGTAGCGCGGCGGCGGCTCCGTGAAATGCTGTTCCGGCTTCAATTCTTTCAGCGTCAGCTTCTGTCCAGCTTCCAGCGCTGGCAGCTTGTGCTTCAGTTCTTCGTCTTCTTCGTCTTTGCCTTCCTTCGATTCTTCGTAGACGCGCAGGAAGCCGTCGAACTTCATCACTGATCCGGTCACGCGGAACCAATAAGCATCGCCATTCTTTGACTTCGCATCGATATCGACCGTGGTCTGGTCGAACACAGCCGGCATAATCTGCGACGCCACAAAGCGCTGCCAGATCAGCTTGTAGACCTTGAACTCATCCTCTTTTAAGTACTGCTTCACCTGATCCGGATGCCGCATCGCCGAAGTCGGCCGAATCGCCTCGTGCGCCCCCTGCGAATCTTTCTTCTCTTTATATGTATTGGGAGTCTCGGGCAGGTAAGCTGCGCCATATTCTTTGCCCACATATTCGCGCACTTCCTGAATCGCCTCAGGCGCAACCCGAGTCGAGTCAGTACGCATGTAAGTGATCAGGCCGACCAGGCCTTCTTCGCCGAGTTCCACGCCTTCGTACAAACGTTGCGCGATCATCATGGTGCGCTTCACGCTGAAGCGCAGCTTGCGTGAGGAATCCTGCTGCAACTTGCTGGTGGTGAAGGGAGGCGCGGCGTTGCGGCGGCGCTCTTTCTTGTCAACCGAACGCACCAGCCAATCGGCCTGCTCGATCGCGGCGCGGATTTTTTCCGCATCCTCGCCGTTTGTGACTTCAATCTTCTCTTCGCCCTTGCCCAGAAACCGCGCGTCGAACGCTGGAGGCTTGCTGGCCGCCAGGTGCGCGTCGATGGTCCAATATTCTTTTTTCTCGAACGCCTTAATCTCGCGCTCACGCTCGACGATCAGTCGCAGCGCAACCGTCTGCACGCGTCCGGCAGAAAGCCCGCGGCGGACTTTATCCCACAACAGCGGCGAAACTTGATAGCCAACGAGCCGGTCGAGTACGCGCCGCGCCTGCTGCGCATCGACAAGATTCTGGTCGATCGCGCGAGGATGTTCGAATGCCGCCTGCACCGCGCGCTTCGTAATTTCATTGAACGTAACGCGCTGAATCCGCGGCGCAGCGTCCGCATCTTCTTTCTTCTTCTTTTTCGCTTTCTTGCCGTGGCCGTTGCCTTCGAGTTCGAACGCAAGATGCGCCGCAATCGCTTCGCCTTCGCGGTCCGGGTCAGGCGCCAGATAGATCGCATCCATCGGCCCGGCCAGCTTCTTCAGCTTGGCAAGAACCTTTTCCTTGCCAGGGATGACGACGTAGTCGGTCCCGAAATCGTTGCTCGTGTCGACTCCCAGAGTGCTCTTG
>Ga0182024_10021841_pt1 | contig 11580 bp, 6 predicted proteins | sample P32metaG_FD_120480 | JGI IMG/M metagenome (GOLD analysis project Ga0182024, IMG submission 120480) | Permafrost microbial communities from Stordalen Mire, Sweden - P3-2 metaG (Illumina Assembly) | ecosystem: Environmental > Terrestrial > Soil > Wetlands > Permafrost | place: Sweden: Stordalen... | reverse complement strand
GTAATGGATGCGCGGCGCGGGGCCGGCATTCTGTGGATTGACGCGAAGACGCACCGCTCCCTTGTCGTCGGGCTCGGACTCGGCGACTATCTGAGCTGATGTTTGCTTCTTCTTCGGACTCTTCGTGACATAGCCATTGCCAAGATCTTCCCAGAGTCCGCGGTTGCACGCGACAGACCTGAGGGTATCGAGTCCTTTGGGAGGGAGCCAACTCATACCGGCTTGCTCTGAATAGCGGTCTGTTACGTCAGCCCAGCGAGCATCGTCCTGGTTTTCGGGCCAAAGCAAATCCTGCGCCTTATCACGGATAGCATCGAAGTCTTTGGTGACATCGAGGTAGAGCTTCAACGGGTCAGAGGTCAACGTTTTCTCGATCTGTTCCTCGCCGTTGAAAGGCTTGGCGGCGTCGCGCGTCATATCCAGCGCCTTGGAGGCGAGCTGCGCCGGCTTGCCTGCTCGCTGAATCGGGAACAGAACTTTGTCGAAAAGGCTGAGAATCGTTGAATTGAAGTCTTGTTCGTAGGCCTGCTGTTTCTTTTCCAAGTCTTCGCGCTGGGGATGTCCCTTTGGAATACGGCCGTCAGCCTTTTGCGCGGCAAAGAGTTGGCGCGCGGCCTTTTCCACGCTGCCCATAGCTGTCTTTTCGCCGGTGAGCACGCACAGGTTGTTCTTCTGGCTCAAGCCATCGAAGAACTTCTGAACCTCCTCGGGCGGGATCTTCGAGTCAGGGCTGACGACAAGAAGCATGCGTCCCCTGCGCACACGATCAGCGACGTCTTCCAACTTCGGCAGCGGCAACACATCTTCATAACAGGTCTTGCGCGATGCCTTAAACATCTCACGCAAGCGGTGCCGGATCAGGTCGTCAACTTGGTTCTGTGGCGCATCGTGGGCAAGGCTTTGCAAGAGCTTTGTGAGGTTCTCTTGCCGATCGAAGTAGTAGCGGCCTTCTGGAGTGTGATGCACATACCATGCAGCTTTCTCCAACTCTTCAAAGGCAGCTAAGAAATCCGACGGCTCGCGCAGGGGAGAGACAAGACATTCAACCATTTCCTCGCGAGTGAGGCCTTTCACCGCATTGACCGCTGTAGAAAGGCTGGCGGTGAGCAGTAAGGCGCCGATCTGAGTTGCTGCCTCTTTTCCGGTTTGCAGGTCGATGATCTGGGCGTGTGCAGATTTTTGGGCGTCCCAGAGATCCTTCGCAATAACGTCGCGCATACCGGAAATCTCGGTCAGCTTGTCGCGCACTTCTGCGATGCTGAGATCGAAGTGTTGCGCTCCAATCAGAAACACATCGTTTGCTTGGCGATCCCAGACCGACCGGAGCAATCGGGAAACCAGTTCGATCAGTCCGCGCGTTTGCTTGAACTGCTCGTTTTCCTTGAACAACGCAATGACGTTCTTAAGACGCGGGTGAAAGGGATAGGTTGCGGCGATCTCGTCGGCAATCGCTTCCGCGCCGCGATCGGCGGTCTTCGATTTGGCGGCCTCTTCCAGCTTCCGGCCAAAGATCTCTGCAATATCGCCAATCTCGGCCTTGTCGGGAAGTGACTTGAAGAGGCGCTTACGGAGGATGTCGTAGACCTCATTGGCTGCGAGGTCAACCGGCGTGATGATGCGTTCTTGGCGTCCCACCTCCGCGCGTGCGTCTTCAAGCGCTTTGTTGATAAGTCGGGCACCTGAATCATAGGCTGCCGCGAGGTCGGAAACAACGACGCACACGTTCTTCTTCTTTCCCGCGGCTGTGAGCAAATTGGCGAATGCCCGTGTAGCAATATCAGCAACAGTGCCATTCCCAACTTTCTGGGTATCCAGGTAATGGAAGTAGGGCGGCATCTCATCGAGCAAGATCAGAACCGGCTGGTCACCATCGAAAAGGTTAAGCCAGTCTCTCTCGTCCGGGGCCTTCGGGCCGCTCGTCCAGAATGCTCTGAACTGGTCCCCCTTCCCAAGTTGGCTGGCAATCTCGCCCCAGAAGAAATGATCAGGATTGTTACGGCCGTTAAACGCAGCGATTTTAGACGTACCCAAGGCCGAGGCACCTGGCATCCCAGCACAATACTTCTGGCGAAGCGCAGGGTACTTGGCAAGCAAGCCAAAGCCAACAAGCAGGTGCGTCTTGCCGCCACCCATTGCCTGTTTAAGGTGAAAGACAGCTTGAGATGAGGTACCAGCCAGGCGTGCAATGCCCTCAGTGATGAGGTCTTGCATACCTTGTGTGATGAATGTCTTCTCGAAGAACGCTGTTCCGTTGCCTTCATTGTTGATCAGTTCATCTAGTTGCTCAATCTGATCGCCGAGTTTGATGGAAAGCGCATTGTCCTGTAATTGGCAGGCATCTCTTACTGTCTTCATTGTGGTGTCACTTCCCCCGCAAGTTGCCTATCGTCTCCCGCAGATTCAAGCCAACTCTATCCGAACTCACCAAATCTGGTGCCGACTACGCCGGACGGAAGAATTTGCTGCTACAGCAGAATCCTGGCTAACGCTCATCATCGCTTCTGGGACGCAGCCAGCAGGTCGGCAACATGCTTTTCTGCTGCATCACGAACCACCCAAGCCAACGACACCTTCTTCTGCTGTGCGATTCCTTCCAGAGTTCTGTAGAGATCGGGCGGGAAGCTAATTGACGCCCGAATTGCTGTCCTTCTTTGACTCTTCAGGCTCCCTTTCTGCGACGATTTCTCTCTCATGCAGGCCTCTCTCGGTACAGTCACCACTTTACACCACTTTGGTGACATTATGCCGTCAAACCTTCCTCCCTTCCCCGCTAGACTTCACCCCGACGACCCCTTGAACAGAGAGGGCCGCCTCGCCTGTCGTACTTGAGCCTGGGTTTTCCGGAATCTTGCCTGGAATTACATCACAGCTGAGGGCGTCATGCACTGGCGCCAGAGGTTCCTCGACACGATCAGACGAATCGATAAGTGCAGCTGTGTCCGTGCATGTGTACGGCAACGTCTTCAGCGGCAGATTCACGGCTGGATTCCGGCCACTCGGCCAAAGGTGCCATCATGCTCCACGCGACATTGGGAGTAAAATTGGTCAATCGAATGAGCTTTCTCACCAATCCTCGTCGCGATGCACATGCGACGTTCGCCGGATTTGTCTTCCAGGTGAACGTGACGATCCTACGCTGGCTCAATTTGAAGCCGGACCAGCATCTAGAGCTTGAGGCGGGCGAAGACATCGATCTGATCCAGAAGGGTGCCGCCGACTCGGGTTCCAAAGACAAGCGCCTCCTAGAGCAGCTAAAGGAACAACCCAGCCGCTCATTGACGCTCAGAAGCGCGGACGCCCTGGAGGCTGTTGCCAACTTCTGTGACCACCGGAGAGCAAATCCCGGAGCAGAGTTGGCCTTTCGATACCTCACGACGACCACTATCGGCCGGGAACGCGACTGGACCGGGACGTTGTCGGCGATTGAGACATGGGAAAAGGTGCGGATCGGGCAGATGGAAGTCGCCGACCGCGTGGCAGCGATCAGCGAAATCCAGACGTTTCTTTTGAGCTGCCCACGCCCAAGTGCCGTCTCTGAAGGTTCGTGGGAGTCTCTGAGCGCCGTTCTGTTGCGCGCCGGTCAGGACGAGTTGGCTAAGATTATCGACTCCTTCGAATGGGCTGTGGAGTCTGGTGACCACGAGGCCATCGAAGTAGATGTTTGTTCTGTACTTGAGAAGTCGGAACCGATTCGCCCGCCGGCCGTCGCGAGGGCGGTCTACCAACGTCTGTTTGCTTTTGTGTTCCGGTTGCTGTGCACGCCAGGAAAGAAGCAGCTCACGGCAGACGTTCTCGCATCTGAGCTACATACGTCTACGGTGACAGGCTCGGACCTTCTTGCAGCAGCGCAACTCCGGGACTGGATCGATCATGTCGATTCTGTGCTGGAGCGCCACGAAATGGACATCGAAGAGCTAAAGGGACGCATTCCTGGCGAACGTGCAAAGACGTTTTATGAGCCGGAGACATCTTCCGAGCATTCAAGCAAGACCGGACCGCTATTCGATTTCAACCAGACTTTGCGTGGCAGGCAGACCAGGCTCTCCGACTTTGACATCTTCCTGAATGACCCAGATCGGCGGATAGCCATTCTTCCTGGACGAGGCGGAATTGGGAAGACGAAACTTCTCCGGGATTGGTCGCGGAGCAAGGCCGGATGGAAGGTTCTTTGGGTAAGCCAGCACGGAGTCTGGCACGACGGTTCGGCGGGCGAGATTCCGGGCGAAGATACTCTCATCGTTGCGGATGATGCACATCATTACACAGACCTTGACAAACTCATTAGCATGGTCAGTAGCCGAATTGGGGAACCGCGGCTCAAGCTCATCATAGCCACGCGGCCGAGTGGACAGGCGTACGTCGACGAACTGCTCGCCCGTCTCGCGGACGGAAGTTCCATTCTCCGGTACAAAACACTTCGCGCACTCGGCAAGAGCGCCACAGTCGAAATCGCGAAGGAGATGCTTGGTTCCGAGTGCGAGCATCTGGGAGAGCGGCTTGCGGAGGTTTCAAAAGACACCCCGTTGATTACTGTAGTCGGTGGCAAGCTGATTGCACGAGGACAGATCATCCCTGATCTGCTGGCCAATGATCGGGAATTCCGGCAGATCGTTTTCACTAAGTTCGCTGAGGATTGCGCAGGGTCGCTCCCTTCAAGTAGTCGCTCCAAGAGCGAATTACTAGAGCTGATAGCCGCCGTCCAACCTGTCGATGACCAAGGAGATAATTTCGTTCCAAGAGCTTCCGTGTTTCTATCGCTGCGCCCTGACCAGGTCCGCAGAGGACTGAGCGCGCTCGAACAGGCGGAGGTGCTGATACGGGGCGGTGGCAAGCTACGGATCGTTCCCGATCTCTTCGCGGATTATCTCTTGGAGACGGCGTCTGTAGACAGCAACGGAACCACAAATGGATTTGCGGATGCCATCTTCACAGCGTTTGAAGAAAGGTATCTTTCCAACCTCCTGAAGAATTTCGCTGAGCTGGATTGGCGAATCACCCAGAGCGGCAACGAGTCCCGCCTTCTCGAAAACATCTGGTCCTCAATCTGGGCCCGGTTCCTTGCGCAGAACGCAGCCGAGCGTCGTCACTTCCTGCGCGCCGTGCAAGACATCGCGGTGTTTCAGCCAGTGAACGTGCATAAGCTGATTCAGATCGCGATGGACGAACCGGCGTCGTCGGTGAAGCAGTGGAGTATTCGATCCACACAACAGCATATTCTCGCGCAACTCCCGGCGCTCCTTGGCATTACGATCTTCAATGGAAAGACCTCAAGCGATGCATTCGATAGACTCTGGAGTCTGTCTCAACATGACTCGGACGACATTAGCGGGCCGGCCCAGCGGACGCTCAAGGAAGCAATCAGCTACAGGAAATACAAGAATGTGATCTTCAACGAGCGCATCTTGGCTCTAGTCGAGAAGCGAGCAGAGGACATCACGTCCTATCAAGGAGACTTCACGCCGCTCAACCTGATGGATGAGCTGCTAGATCGTGAAGTTGACATCACGGAGTGGAAGGGGCGCTCGTTTTCCATATCCGCTTTGCCGGTGGCATACGGAGTGATCAAAAGCCTGCGGGAACGCGCCCTCCTAGTTATTAACCATGCTTTGTATGCCAAGGAGACACGGATCGCAGTACGAGCGGCGCGTTCGCTTGGCTCTCTCCTCGCGGAGTTTCATCCTAAGTTCCGGTCAGGCGTCACAGAGGAGGAGCAAGCTTGGCATGACACAGAGCGATTGGGCGCTCTTGAATTACTTCATAAGCGAATAGGGACGGGAAATGCTCCGCTGCAGCTGGTATGGAAGTTCAATCGCATTCTGTGGTGGATTGGTCGCCGTGCAGAGCAGTCCTCTGCGGTACGGGACTCCGCTGAGACGCTGCAACAAGAACTTCCGCGTCCGGAACTCTTCGACTTCTTTGACGTTTTGTGTGCGAATGAATATGAAGACAACACTGAGGCGGAGGGGTTCGATCTCCCTTCCGCGAAGCGGCGCAATCAGCAGAACGCGGCTATCACATCCCTCCGTGCGAAATATCCGCAGGTCGAGGACCAGATTGCGGCGATTGAGCAATTTCTCTGGCAGGCCGTAGATGCGGGAATCGATCCGAGGTCAGTTGATTCGGTTCTCTCACAGATGTGCGGTGACGGAACCTTTCTCGAAGGCCTATCGAAGCGTTCGCTAACGCACGAACAATCGATTCTCGCATCAGTCGCTGGAATCGCAGTAAGGCACTGGCGATCAGCGGATGCGGCGCGGTACGCTCAATATGGTCGCCTTTTCGCCCTTTCGCCAAACCTGCGCACGGTTGGTTCGGTAGCTTCGGCCGTGTCCTATGGGCCACCGCTCAACGACCCCATTCACCAAGACCTCGAAATTCTCGCGGTTCTGGCAGGGCGGAAGGAAGCCTACGTGCTCGGACCAGTGTTCTTCGGTCTGAAGCGACTCACAAAGGTGAATGCATTCCGTGCGCCTGCGCTCGCTCTTATCATGGGCGTGCAGATTGGCGACCGTCACAATCTAGCAAAAGAGTACTGCAACATCTTTGGTCCCTATGGGTTATCTCCGGCATTGTTGGATCGATCCGGGGTCGAGAAGATGCTTGCCAATCTCATTGCAGTTGAAGAGTTGGATCGAGACGCGTTTGGCGGCTATATCGCGAATGTGTGCGGCATCGCTCCCCTGTCAATCGTGTCATTCTTTGAGGCGAGAATTGCACATGCCCTGAGCCTGGAAGACAGCGGGCAGGACACAGACTATGAACCGATCCCCTCTTCCTTTTCCTGGTCTACTCTGAGCGGAGTCCGCAGAAGTGCCGACTACGAGGCCGCTCTTCGGGGTATGCGCGACCTGATGAAACGCTTCCCTAATTACCTTTATCAACTCCGCTCGCTTTTCTGGCACCTTGGCACCACCGACGCGACGACGTTTACCGTTTTGGATGAACTCCTTCACACCTTAGATCCCCATGATCCGACATGGGTGATCGATCTGTTGGGGGAAGCCCCAAAAGGGATTGCGTTGAATCATCCCATGTTCGCGATCCATGTTCTAACGGAGTGCGCTGGCCGCAGTGAGGAGTTGGAGCGTGCTGCAATGGGCCGCCTGATTGGGAACTGTTTCTCTGCGGGCGGGTTTCAGGTGATGGCTTTGGGCAACGGGATGCCAGGAGGCAGTGGCGCACTGTCGGACCCGATGCAAGCTGCCGTCGCGGAGCAGTTGGCAAATTGGAAGCCCGACAGTCTCGCCTTCAAATTCTTTTCAGAAATTGCAAGTGCGCGCGGTCCTTCATTCCCGCAACCTACGTTTCCTGACATGCTCGATGACTCAGAAGACCTCGACGAATCTTCCTCCTAGTCGAGGACGTTAATGTGTGTTTGTTGACTGATTGCTCAAGGAGTGAGCGTTGCCCTCTTTTGAACTGCTTTCACAGTTGCCATTCGGCATGAGTGGAGTGCCGCGGGCATCATCGACCTGTAAGTAGATGGTGGATCTCCGCGTCCGCGTCTTCTCTATGCGTACCAGCTTACCGCGGACCTCGTTCGCGTTGCCGCAAGTCTGCCGTCCATGAAGTAGGTTTTGTTTCCTGCAATTCTCTCATGTCCGATCGGGACGCACGGCGACGTGTTTCTGATGGCCAGTGCGACGATAGGAATCCGTAGGCGGGAGCAATCGAGAGGTCAATGAAGTCTTATACAACCCTCAGATGCCATCCCCGGCGCACCTCCGTGCCGGGCACCTGCTCCTGGCGCAGCGCTGCCGCCTTAATTGCATCCGTGTCTGGCTTGGTCTCCTGAACCGACAACTCCAAGCTCTTCGCAAGCTCTTCGGGCAGCACAGAGAGGACTGTTTCCCAAAGAACTCCGTCAATCCGTGCATCAATCCTGCAATATGAATTCGGCACTGCGGCTTCGTCGGTAATTCGCACGGAATCCTGGCTGTTCTTCTGCCCGCGCAACGTGAACTGGTAGCCTTCGATCTTCTTGAGGTCCCGGCTGAGCAGGTAGTAGAGCACCATGTTCTTGGTTCGCTCCACCTTGCCGGCTGCGGCCCGAGCTCGGTCAGTAAGCCGCGCGGACTCGCTCCGGCAATATTGTTCTCGGGCTTCCATAATGCGGACAAAGCGGCCGATCCGGTCAACCTTCTCGCCGTGCGCCACGCAAAATTGCTGGAACCGAGCAACCAGGTCTTCCGCTGCCTGACCTTCTGACTCAACCTGCCCTTCGATCTCTTCGAGGAGTCCGTCGAGCTCCACGTCGATTTCAAACAGCGAGCTTGCTTCCGCAATCGATGCCATCTGTATTTCTCCTTCTCGGACGTTCTGTACTCTTCGCCGGCATTATGCCGCTACCTTATGTTGCGCACGGAGAGAGCAGGCAGCTTCATACGCCAGTTCGTCGGCACGGCTCTGGTCGCGATGCCCGTTGTGACCTTTGACCCATTTCCATCGGATAAGAAGACTTGTGTTCAGCCCGATCAGCTCCGTCCACAATTCGCGGTGCTGCAGTTCGGTTCCGCGCCGATTTCGCCAGCCTTGGCGCTGCCAGCGGGAGACGAACGCGCGCATTCCATAAATCAGGTATTCGGAGTCTGAGTGCAACTCGATCCGCGCTTGGCCTTTCACCGACCGAAGCGCCTGTACCGCCGCGACAAGTTCCATCTCGGAGATGGTCGTCCAGGGATGCGCGCCCGACATCTCCCAACGTTCCTTTCCCTGGATTACGACGACACCCCATCCGCCTGGGCCCGGATTACCTATCGCGGAGCCGTCCGTGAAAATGCGATAAGTCTGATCCACAGAGAGCCTCCCTTCCGAAAACCAATTTGGGCCGTTCATCGAACGACTGGGGTGAGATCGAGATTTGTGTTTGCCAATTGGTACGCACGGCAAGCTCTCGGCCGTTTGGACTAGGTAGCCAGCATCGGAATGACCGCGCCGAAGGGGGCCTTCTGGCTTCCGGTCGAAGCCCATAGGACGGGATAGGCGGGAGGCGACGGCGGGAACGAGCCATACAGATCTGTCAGAAAGACGAGGGTCTGTGGCAGAATTCCATGGTCATCCAGCCACTCGAAGCATGGGCCAAAATCGGTACCTCCCCCTCCCACTGGGTTAAGGTGAACAGGTTGGCCGGCTTCGTATGTCTCTACCTTGAGGACCGTCGTGTCAAAGTACAAGACATGCACACGTTGAGGCCGTTGGCCTTCGAAAATCGAACGAACCTCGGACTCAAAGAGTCGCAGTTGCCGCGCGTTCACAGAGCCGGAGCAGTCGACAGCGATCGCGATCTCCCCGACGCCCTCGCGTATCACTCCCGGCAAGTAGAGACCTGCCCAGACATGGCGGCGGTTGGGGCGCATCCAGCTATAGTCAGCCGGTATCGTATCCGACCAGAGCCGCCGTAGCATTTCCCGCCAATGGACCGAAGCCTCTGCCGCCCCTTCCAGGGTCCGATGGAGGCCAGCCGGAAGCTTGCCCGCCTGTCGGGCCACCGTCGCCGCCTGGTTGACCGCCACATCCCACTCCCTCGCCTGTTCTTCAATGGTTGGGGTTTCCTCGCTCGGCAGTGCCGCATCGAGGACCTGGCCAATTCCACCTTCAGTAACGGGAGCGGAAGGTTCGTTTGAATCGCCGCCAGGGGACATCTCATTTTTCGATTCCTCCCCTCCGGGCTCCTCGTCTCCACCCCCTTTGCCGGAGTCTTGCTCTGTTTCCGATTCCGATTCAAGGAGGTTGTAGATCTGCTCCGAACTCATTCCACGGAAGCGGTTGTCGATGAGAACCCCTTCGGGCAAGCTGAGTCCGGCGTCAATAAGCAAGGGATTGATGGCAAAGTCACAGGCTACATTCCACCGTTTCGGATCGCGACCGGAACGGCGCACATGATGGTGCAGGGCCGGGTGCATGACCTCATGAGCCAATGTCCCGGCCAGCGTCGCCGCGTTCAAGGTTTCAACAAAATCAGGGTTATAGAAAAGCGACACTCCATCGGTGGCCATCGTTTGAACCGACCGGGACTCGCGCCCCTTCAGCCGAAACAGGAGCGAGCCGAAGAAGGGATGGTCCAGGATGAGGGAGGTGCGCGCCTTCTGAATCCGCAGCGAAGTTAGCATCTCATGTCTCATGCAGCCGCGGGCGCCTCCATGTACGCGGACATGCGGGCGAAGATGTCGTCGGCGCTTGGCCCGTCAGCGGGTTCTGCCGCCTCGCGGCTGCGCAACAGGCCATCCATTTCGGCCACGATGTTCGCGGCATCGGCGGCCGTCGTGACACGCAGCAGGTCATGCTTCTTCAGGTCCTGAGCGGAGTAGTTGCAAAGCCGCTCTTTGACCTGATCCGCAAAGCGGTTGAGGTCCGTGTCGCTGTTCACGTTGAGTCGCGGCAATATCTCCACCAGGTCCAGAACATTGGTCACCAAGGAACCGTGGAAGCGAGACTCCGGTTCGTTCAGCCGGTCGACCATATGGGCGACCACCTCGCGCAGCCGCTTCCAGAGGTCTTCCGTTCCGCGCATCAGCGATTCGCGGACGTTAGCGTCGATCTCGCGCGAAACCCGCGCCTGCTCCTCAGCCGACATCTGGACGCGGAAGTCGGCGCCAGACGGGATGGGCAGAACCTCAAGCTTGACCCCGAATTTTTTCCTCAACTTTTCCACAGCCGGGTAGTCTTCCTCCCGGAAGAGCCCGTTCAACTCCGGCTTTACCTGCTCGATGTACTGGGGATAGACGCGGAGGAAGCTCTCGACGCCCTGCTCGAAGCCGGCTTCGAACTCCCGCATGCGCGCCATGAGATCGAAGTAGAAGTTCGCCGGCAGCAGCCGGAACCCCTCGTCCGACCAGGGAAGGGTGATCTTGTAGAAGTGCTGCCTGATCTGCCCGGCCAGCGTGCGCAGCTCCTCCAGCTTGTCGGCGCCACGCAACAGTTGCTTGTTGTAGCGGCCCGCGCCCTGGTGGGCGCCGTGTTGATCCGCGACATCGCGGCTGACCTTGCGGTCGTGTTTGACGGCCGTCCAGATACTGATGTGGACGGCGGCGAGCATTGCACGTTCCGTAATCATCGAATTACCTCCCGTTATGTGGTGAGCAACATAAAGAGAGTTATGTTGCTTTTGAAGTTATGTTGTGTAGAAGGCGACCACAAGCTCTCCTATTGATCTGGTGGCATTTTGCTCGCAACATAACCGGACTCGATACTTGGTGAATCACCACTTTCAGAGGAGATTCACCATGTTCGAGAGAATTCTATTCCGTCGATCTAATCTCAGCCGCCACCGCAACGGTCCATATGAAAAAGAACGAGAACGCTATCTGACGTTGCTGATGGAAGAAGGCCGCTCCCTGCCGACCTTAAGACAAATTGCAAATCTGCTCTACCATATGGCAGAGCAACTTCCGCTCAGTCTGCCGTCAGTTACGCCTACCCAAATTGAAGCTGCTGCCAGACAGTGGAGTGCCACGCTTATTCGCTGCCGTATCAGTCGGCATCGCATGGAAACAAAGTTTGTATTTCACGCGACAAACTGGCTGCGCATGCTGGGTCGTTTACAGAAACCGGAGTCCCAACTTCCGTTCACCACTGAGCAGG
>Ga0182024_10021840_pt1 | contig 11581 bp, 7 predicted proteins | sample P32metaG_FD_120480 | JGI IMG/M metagenome (GOLD analysis project Ga0182024, IMG submission 120480) | Permafrost microbial communities from Stordalen Mire, Sweden - P3-2 metaG (Illumina Assembly) | ecosystem: Environmental > Terrestrial > Soil > Wetlands > Permafrost | place: Sweden: Stordalen... | reverse complement strand
TTCCCATTTGGGACCGCCGACCGCGGCGAGCAGCACCGCGTCGGCGCCGCGAGCCAGCGACATGTCGGCGTCGCTGATCGCCTGGCCGTGAGCGTCGTAGGCGCAGCCGCCGACCAGGCCCTTCTCGATCTCGAACCGCGCGCTTCCTTCGCGCGTGAAAAAAGCTGTGACCTTCTCGACTTCGGCCATCACTTCGGGTCCGATACCGTCGCCGGGAAGCAGGAAAAGCTTGTACGTGGTCATGGATCGCCGTGCGTTGGAGGACAGCGGAGTAGCTAGACGATTTCGCGGCCTCGGAAAAGCGGCTTTCGACGGTCGAGGCGATTCTGTAGGTGCGGTCGCCGACCGCGCTTTTCCCGCCGCGATCTCGCACGTACAAGGCGCTTCGCGCCGGACGCGGTCGTCGCCACGTCTACAATGCGCGCCACGGGGCAGAGGTTCGAAGCGAGGAGCGATGACGATAGTGCGCAACGACGCCGCGGACAGTTTCGTCCAGCGTCCTCCGTCGGAGATTCGATTTTTTCTCTTGCACGGAATCGACGACGGCTTGATCCGTGAACGCGCCAAGAACCTCGTCGGCTCGGTCGTCGGTCACGACAAGGATCCGCTTCGCGTGACCCGCATCGATCGCGACGCTTTGGCGCGCGAGCCCGGCAGGCTCGCGGACGAGGTCTACGCCGTCTCGATGTTCGGCGGCCATCGGGCGATCTGGATCGAGGCGCCCGCCCGCGACCTGACGCCGTTGTTGGAACCGCTGCTTCGTCGGCCGCCGCAGGACAGCACATTGGTCGTGGAAGCGGGAAACCTGACGAAGGGATCGCCGCTGCGCGTGGCGTTCGAGACGGCGGCAAACGCGGTTTCTGTGGAATGTTATCCCGATGAGAGGCGCGCGCTGGTTTCCCTGATCGACGCCGAAGCTCGCGAAGCCGGGTTGAACGTGTCGCGCGAAGCGCGCGAATACCTTTTGGCGCTACTCGGATCCGATCGGCTGACGACGCGTAGCGAGGTCGTGAAATTGATGCTCTATTCCGCCGGCGCGCGGACGATCGAGGTCGCGGATGTCGAAGCGATCGTGGCCGACGCGGCGCCCTCCGGGCTCGACGCTCTGATCGACCATGCCCTGCTCGGCGACATAGCGGGCGTCGAGCGAGCGTCCTTCCGGTTTTTCGCGGATGGCGGGGACGCGGGGTTTCTGGTCATCCGCCTCGTCTCGAGGATTACGTTGCTTCATCGCATCCGGCTCGAAATGGAAGCGGGAAGGGGGATCGAAGGCGCCATGCAAGGTCAGTTCTTGCCGCCCTCGGCGCGCGCGGCGCTCGCCAAGCAGGCGGAGCGTTGGACTTCGGGCGCGCTGGGGAAGCGATTGCCCGCGATTCAAGCGGTCGCCGCGAGGGTCCGGCGCGACCCGCGACTTGGGCAAGCGACGGCGATGCGGGCGCTCTGGGCTTTGGCGAGGTCGCCGGGAAACAGGTGAATTTGGTTAGCGTCCGGCTTTCGCCGTACAAGGAATTTCTCTACCAGCGGCGTTCGCGGCGAGAAGATCCAAAAGGACGAGAATGACGTTCCGCATCTGGCCCTCGCAAAAAATCCGCCGAGCGATCGCGGACGAGGTCATCGTCGGTGCGGCGCCTATACTGGACGGGCAAATTCAACCCGCCAGCCTGGACTTGCGTCTAAGCGATCGCGCCTATCGCGTACCGACCAGCTTTCTGCCGGGAGAGGGGCGAAGCGTACAGCAGCGCCTTGCCGAGCTCGCGACCCATGAGGTCGACCTAGCGCGACCGAAAGTGCTCGAACGCAACTGTGTTCATATCATTCCGCTGCAAGAGCGCGTCCAGTTGGGCGGCGCAACCAGCGCCAGGGCGAACCCAAAGAGTTCGTCGGGCCGTCTCGACATTTTTGTCAGGCTCATAACCGATGGCGGCACGGCGTTCGATGAGATTCCGCAAGGCTACGAGGGACCTCTGTTCGCGGAGGTCGTGCCGCGCTCATTCCCGGTCATCGCCGCCGCGGGCGCAACGCTCAACCAGATCCGCTTCCGTGACCGCGCCTCGGCAGACAGAAGGGCGCCCAATCGGACGATGTCGGTTTCAGTCAATCTGAGCCCCATGAATGACGACGGCGTCGTAGCTTATCGAGCCCGACGCACGTCTGGCTTGGTTGATCTCAGTCGCGTTGCCGCTTACCGAAAAGAAGAATTCTGGGAATCGCTGACCCTATATTCGAAAAAGATGGAATTGGTGCTCGTGCCTGACGAATTCTATATCTTGGCCTCGCTCGAAGATATCCGCGTGGAAGCCCACGAAGCGGCTGAAATGATTGCTTACGATACCTCTGTCGGGGAAGTCAGGGTCCACTATGCGGGCTTCCTCGACCCTGGCTTCGGACTCCCCGGCGCCAACGGAGGGGGAAGCAAGATAGTTCTCGAAGTGCGAAGTCACGATGTGCCGTTCTTGCTGGATCACGGACAGCGCGTGGGGACGTTATTGTTTGAGGAAATGCTCGACACCCCAGACATCCTTTACGGAGAATCCATCAAATCGAATTATCAAGGCCAAGGGTTGAGGCTTTCGAAGCAATTCATTTGAGACTGCCTGTTCTGCGCGCGGCGACCGCCGCCTCCATCCGCCTCGATTGCCGAAGGTTAGGCGGCGGCGCGGAGCCGCGGGACTCGGATGTTTTGTGTCGCCTATTGCTGCAAAGGCGGCGGATTCCCCGGCGGGTTCAACGGCCCCTGATCCGGATGCATCAAATATTTCACCGCCGCCGCCACCGCGGGCTCCGGCTTGGGAATATCCGGCAGGTTCTGCTTCTGAGGCCAGCCGCCGCCGAGCGCCCGGAAGAGCCCGACGAGCGCTTCGGCCTCGACCTGTCGGGCCGCAACGTTCCGCTCTTCCAGCTCGAATTGCTGACGCTCGGCGTCGAGAACATTGAGAAAGTCAGTCAAGCCGCGATCGTAGCGCTCGGTCGCAATCCGGGTCGCCTCCCGCGCGGCGGTCAGGGCGCGGTCGAGATCGCCCAGACGCTCTTGTTGCGCGTGAAAAGCGGCGCCGGCGTCGTCGACCTGCTGCACCGCCCGCAATATCGCCTCACGATAACCGACGAGAGCGCCCTGCGTCCGAAAATCGGCGATATCGATTTGCGCGTCCAAGGCGCCGAAGTCTAGGAACGGCATCGACACCGACGGACCGATCGACCATATCGCGACGGCGGGGAGCAAGGTCTTCGAGGATAGAGGCCCTCCTTGGCCACCGTAGGCGCCTGTCACGACGACATCCGGAAACAGGTCGGCTATCGCCGCGCCGATAGCCGCATTCGCTGCCGCCACCAGCCGCTCCGCCTCCCGGATATCCGGGCGCCGGCGAAGCAACTCCGCGGGCAAGCCGACCGGGATGTGCTGCGGCAACACGGGCATCGGCCCTGGATGCGACAATTCCTTCGCCATAGTTTCGGGAAACTCTCCCAGCAAAACTGAGATCGCATGACGGCTGGCGTCGATTTGCGCTCGAATCGGGGCTTGGTCGGCTTGCAATGTCGCCAATTGTCGTTGAGCCAGGCTCACGTCGAGTTCATTGGTCAGTCCGCGGTCCAGACGCGATTGCGCGAGACCCAGCGCCGCGCGCGCCGCTTCGATATTCTGGCCGAGAACCGCCAGTTCGCGTTCCTGTGAGCGCATGTCGAGATATGCCCGCGCGACATCGGCGGCGACGGTCACGTAGATCCAATCCCGCTCGTCCTTGAGCGCTTCGGAGATGTCCGTGGCGGCCTCGATCTGCCGCTTGACCTTGCCGAACAGATCGAGGTCCCACCCCGCGTCGAAACCTCCAGCCTCACCGATGTACTGCAAATTCTTGGAATTATCGGCGGCCCGGAACACAGTCGACGCGCGCCCCTTGCTTTCGTCCGAACCCGTGCCGCCGCCGCCGCCCGCGGTGACCTCGGCGCTCGGCAAGTCACGCCCGCTCGTCACCACGATCGCCAATCGCGCCACTTGAATGCGCGTCAAAGCGATCTCGAGATCGAGATTCGAGGCGAGCGCCCGGTCGATGAGGGAATCGAGTTCCTTGTCGTGCAGCGAGCGCCACCATTGTCGGAGATCGACCTCCGCGCGGGCCGAAGCGCGGTTCGATCCCGCAGCGGCCTCGGCGACGAACGCGGCCGGCGTCGCTATGGCTGGCGTGTGATAATTCGGACCCACGGAGCAGCCGGTCAAAGCGACTACCGCCGCCAGCGCGGCCGACAACTTGGTCGGTTTGACGTACAACGCAACAGCCCCTGAGACGCCCAAACGAAGCCGAGGGAAAATGGGCTATTTCGCCGCAACATTCAACTCATGCATTTTCACCTTGGCGCCGTTCACGATCTGACTGCTCAAGTTCACTATGATCCTGTCTCCGCTATTCAATCCCGATCGAATAGCGACAAGGTTGCCGTCGTCGCTCGCGATCGCGACATCGCGAAACTCGACAATGCCCTTTTCGTCGACGACGGCGACCTGAGGGCCGCCCGACCGAAACTGGAGAGCCGCGGGCGGCACTTGAACCGCCTCTTCGCCCTCGATCTGCAGCGACACCCGGACATACATGCCCGGCAGCAACAGATGTTTCGGGTTCGGAAGGTCGATTTCGGTCCGCAGAGTCCGAGAATTCGCGTCAAGCGACTTGGCGGTGCGCGCCACCTTGCCGCTCAGCCGTGAATTGGCTTGATCCCCGACAGCGACCTCCGCCGTCGCGTTGTCCTGAACGAGCCGAGCGGCTAGATTCTGCGGCGCGTGCACGAATACGCGGATCGGGTTTTCCTGCGCGAGGCGATAAAGCGACGACGTGTTCGCGGTGCTGCCCGCGGTGACGAGATCCCCCGTGTTGATATGTCGCTGCACGATTGTGCCCGCGAACGGAGCTTTCACTGTCTTGAATCCAGTCAGAGCCGTGAGCCGATCGACCTCGGCCTGCTCGAGTTGGACTTGCGCGCGAGCAGCGTTCAAATTCGCGTCGGCTTCGGCCTTGGCGGCCTTCTTCGAGTCGCGTTCTTCGTCGGAAACGACGCCCTTGGGCGAGTCGCGCCAACGCGCTTCGGTGATCTGCGCGAACTCCGCCTGGGACTGCTTCACCGCGACCTGCGCTACGCTGACGTTCAATTTTGCTTTAGCAGCGACAAGTTCAGCGTCCAGCTCCGGCGTTTCGATCGTTGCGAGACTCTGCCCCGCGACAACGTGATCGCCGATGTCGACGAACCATTTCGACACGTATCCGTTGACGCGCGAGTAGATCGTCGTCTCATCCCAAGCGGCGGCCTCACCTGGCAACGTGATTGTTTGCAACGGATCCGACGAGGTCGCGGTGAGCACTTCGACGGTGGGCGGCTCGGCGGCGGTTTTGGCTGCCTCTTCGGCGAGTTGACCGTCGCTCTGCGACCGTTCCGCGTGTGTGTAGATGAACCCACCGAGCAGCGCCGCGGCCCCGATAGCCGCGGTTCGGAACAATCGCCAGCCCGTCCCGGTCGAGACTCTGTGCACGATGGCCTTCTCGGCCTTCGACTCATCGTCCGGCTCCCCGAAGGGATCAAGAATTTCCGATTTGTCCGTCATGGCTGTCCTTGCCCCTTGGGGCCCGTCATTCGGCGGCGGGCGCCGCCTGCGCCGCTTCCGGATAGAACGCCTGTTGCGGCCTGGTCGAGCGCATCAGGCGATAAACCACGGGAACGAAAATCAGGGTGGCCGGCGTCGCGAAGAGTAGGCCACCGATGACCGCGCGCGCGAGAGGCGCGTTCTGCTCGCCGCCTTCGCCCACGGCCAGCGCCATCGGGATCATGCCCAGGATCATGGCCCCCGCCGTCATCAAGACCGGTCTCATGCGCGTATACCCCGCCAGTATCGCCGCCGTCGCCTTATCGTCGCCTTCCTGCATCCGCTGATTGGCGAAACTCACCACGAGAATACTGTTCGCCGCCGTGAGGCCGATGCACATGAGCGAACCCATCAATGCCGGGACGCTAATATGCGTTTGCGTCAGAAACAGCATCCAGATGACGCCGCCGAGGGTGAACGGCACCGCGGCCAAAACGATGAGCGGGTCGACCCAACTCTGAAAGTTGATCACGAGAACAAGATAAACCAAAACCACGGCCAGTGCGATGCCGGTAAACAGGCCATCGAAGCTTTCGTTCATCGTTTCGATCTGGCCGCTGAGGGTGACGGTCATCGGCGTTCGCGCGGTCGACCGGTCCACATCCAGAATCTTGTCGATATCGACGCCGGCCGAGGCGAGATCCCGGCCCTGGACGTCAGCGTTGACGTCGAAAACCGGCCGGATATTGAGTTGGGATGTCACGAGCGGCGATTGCGAACGCCCGAACTTCGCCAGGTTCATCAGGATCTGCCCCTTGTCGCTTAGCGCGGACGTCTTCACGGGCATTGTGCCGATTTCCGACAGCGAATTCAGACGATACGCCGGCATCTGCGCGATCAATCGATAGCTCGATCCTGTCTTCGGATTGACCCAGAAGTTCGGGGCGGCTTGCGTGCTGGAGTTCGTGGTCACCAGAACATTATTCGCGATTGTCGCTTGATCGACGCCCGCCTGTTCGGCGAGGGTGCGATCGACGTCGACCGTGAGGGCGGGGGCGTCGGGGACCTGGAACACGTGCGAGTCGACCACGCCGGGGACGGCCTTGATGTCGCCCGCGATCTTCTGGGCGAGAGCGAAAGCGGCCGCGCTGTCCGGGCCACTGACGCGAATGTCGATCGGGGCGGGTTGTCCAAAATTCAGCACCTGTTCGACGATGTCGGCGGGCTGAAAGAAGAACTGCAGTTCGGGAAACCGCTTGGGAAGCTCACGCCGTAAGTCCGCGGTATGGGCGGCCGTCGGCGTGTGCTCTTTCTTCAGCGAGATCAGGACTTCGCCGTCCATCGGCCCCACGGTGGCCGAGTCGCTCAGAGCGATGTTCACGCCGCTGTAGGGAAGCCCGATGTTATCGAGGATGACGTCGATTTGATTCTCGCCGATGATTTCCCGGATCGCGCGCTCCACCTCCGCGAAGTCGCGCTGCGTTTCCTCGAGCCTCGTGGCGGCCGGCGCGCGGACGTGCAAGCGCATCTGGCCCGCGTCCACCTGGGGGAAGAAGTCTTCGCCCAGTCGCGGGAAAAGTAGCAGGGACAGCACGATCAGCGGCACGAAAAACAGACTGGCGGCCAAAGGCCGACCGACGCAGAAGGCGACATTGTTGCGGTAGGCCTCTCGAAAACGGTGGAAACGCGCTTCGAAGCCGTGATGAAAGGCGACGAACACATTCTGACTACCGCGCCTGACCTTCATCACGTGCTGAACATGCGCGGCGACCGACGAACGCATGAGGAAGAAGAATAGAATTGGCACCAACGTGAAGGAGAGCGCCAAGCTCGCGAGCAACGAGATGCAGACGGAAAGCGACAGCGGAGAAAACAGATATTTGGCGGTCCCCTGCAGCAGGAAGACGGGCACAAAGACGATGCAGATGCAGATCGTCGACAGCGCCGTCGGCACGGCGACCTCGGAACAGCCGAGCACGATCGACTTGCGCAGGGGGTCGCCCTCGTGGGCGTGCCGTTCGATGTTCTCGATCACGACCGTCCCGTTGTCGACGAGAATGCCCACCGCCAGCGCGAAGCCCCCGAGCGTCATGGTGTTGAAGGTCTGCCCGCCGAGATACATGATCAGAATGGCGGTTATGATGGCCAACGGTATGGTCGCCAGGATGATCAGCGTCAGCCGCCAGTTGCCGAGGAACAGCAGAATCATCAACGCGGTGAGGCCGGCCGCCATCATGCCGCCCATCACTACGCTGTTGATCGCCGCCCGAACGAAGATCGATTGATCGAAGATCGCCTTTACGGAAACGTCCGCGGGCAAGAGTTTGCGGATATCGGGCAATACGTCCCGGATTCCATTGATAACGGCGAGGGTAGACACGCCCTCTGTCTTCCGAATGGTCACCAACACGCCCGGCTTCCCGTCCACGGAAACAGAATTGCTCTGGGTCTGATGGCCGTCGTGAACGTGAGCCACGTCGCCGATGAAAACCGTGTGGCCGTTGATCACCTTGACGGGATATTGATTGATGGCCGTGATCACGTCGGGGCTATTATTCATCAGCAGCGCATAGTCCTTGCTGCCCATCTTCACGTCGCCCGATGGCAAGACGACGTTCTGCTTCTGCAGGGCCTCGCTCACGTCGTCGGCCGTGAGTCCGCGCGCCTCCAGCGCCTGCGGGTCGAGATCGACCATCATCACCCGCGGCGACCCGCCGTAGGGATAGGGTACGGATGCGCCTCGGACGACCGCCAGGTCGGGACGGATGACATTCTGGCCGAAGTCGTTGAGCTTGCTGTCCGACTGCGTCGGACTCGACAAGCTCAGTTGGATGATCGGCACATCGGTCGCGCCGTACCGCAGCACTAGCGGCGGCGTGATATTACGCGGCATCGATTTCAGAATGACGAGAGCGCTGCTCGACAATTGCGTGATGGCGCGCGTGACGTCCGCGCCCTGGTGGAGATAGACCTTGAGGACGCCCACTCCGGTATACGAAGTCGCCTCCAATCGCGAGATGTCATCGACGATGGAAGCCAACTGCCGCTCGTGCAGGGTCAGTATTCGATTCTGGATATCCTGCGGGCTCATCCCGCTATAGGTCCACACGACGCTGACGACCGGGATGTCGATCTCGGGGAAAATGTCGACCGGCATTCGCAGAGCGGCGCCTATCCCCATGATGCAGATCAGCATCAGGGAGGCGATGATCGTATAGGGCCGCTTCAGCGCGAATTCGGCTAGCGACATTGTCCGATTTCCGGTTCGTCGGATGCAACGGGATGATACCGCGGATTGTTCCCCGCGTCGCGACAATAAATTCAGGCATCGATCGAACAATTTTCGGTTTCCACGCGGCGGAAAAGCGCATCCGACCGGCCCGACCGCGGTGCGCGGCTTGCGCGCAAGGCTCCGAAACGTCATGTTGACGCCAATGACCGGGCCGATCGACAAACCCGCCGAACCGCGCGCGTTGGCCGCGCTGGACGCGCGCGCGCGCGAAATCTTCCGGCGCATCGTCGATTCCTACCTCGCGAGCGGCGAGCCGGTCGGCTCCCGCCATCTCTCGCGCATCCTGCCGATCTCGCTCTCGCCGGCCTCGATCCGCAACGTGATGCAGGACCTGGAAGAGCTGGGCCTGATCTACGCCCCGCACACCAGCGCGGGGCGCCTGCCGACGCAGCTCGGCCTCAGGTTCTACGTCGACGCGCTGCTCGAATTCGGCGGCCTCGCTCGCGAGGAGCGGGCGCGCATCGACCAGCAGGTGCGGGCCGCCGCGGAGGAAGGCGGCTTCGAGGGCGCACTGATGCAGACGACGGGCCTGTTGTCGGAGCTGACGCGCGGCGCGGGCGTCGTGCTCACGATGAAAGACAATGTTCGCCTGAAACACATCGAGTTTCTGCGTCTGGAGCCGCAAAAGGCGCTCGCGGTGCTGGTCGGCGAGGACGGATCGATCGAGAACCGTGTCGTCTCGACGCCCGTCGACATGCCGCCCTCCGCGCTCGTCGAGGCGAGCAACTATCTGAACGCGCACGCGCTCGGGCGCACGCTCGCGGAGGCGCGGACCGACATCGAAAGCGCGCGCGAGGCGGCGCGCGGGGAACTCGACGCGCTCGCCTCGCGCCTCGTCGACGCGGGCCTCGCCTCCTGGGCCGGCGTCGAGGGGACCCGCCAGCAGCTCATCGTGCGCGGCCAGGCCAACCTGATCGGGAACCTGCGCGCCGAGGAGGATCTCGAACGCATCCGCCTCCTGTTCGCCGATCTGGAAACCAAGACCGACGTGATCGAGCTGTTGCATCGCGCGGAGAACGGCGAAGGCGTGAAAATCTTCATCGGATCGGAAAACCGGCTGTTCTCGCTCTCGGGCTCGTCGATGATCGCCGCGCCCTTGCGCGCGGGCGAGGGCCGCGTCGCCGGCGTGCTCGGGGTGATCGGCCCGACCCGGCTGAACTACGGCAGAATCGTGCCGATGGTCGAATACGCCGCGCAGGTGCTCGGCGACCTCAAGCGCCCGCGCTGAGCGCGCGCGCGGTCGCAGGCTGATTCGCGCGCAATGGGGAGAGGTGACATGTCCAACACGTTGAACCCGAGCCTGACGCAGCACAATCTCGGCGAGTCCATCGAGCGGTTGCGCCATAAGTGGGGCGCCATCGTCGCCTTCGGCGTCCTCTTGATGGCGCTGGGCCTGGCTTCCCTCGTCTTCGCTTTCGCCTCGACGCTGACGATGGTGATTCTCAACGGCGTCTTCTTCATCATCGCCGGCGCCGCCGAGATCGGCGTCGGCATGCACGCGCAGGGGTGGGGACGGTTCTTCCTGTGGGTCATCGGGGGAATCATCAACGTGGTGTTCGGGCTGTTCTGCATACTGGATCCGATCATCGCATCGCTCTGGCTGACCCTCTTTCTCGGCGCGGCTCTGATCGCCGCGGGCGTCGTCCGCGCCTATCTCGCGTTCCAGCTGCCCGGTGGACAGATGCGCGCGATGGTCTTCGTGGGGTCGGCGGTGACTTTCCTCTTGGGATTGATCATCGTGCTGAACTGGCCGGTCAGCAGCCTCTATGTGTTGGGGACCCTGTTGGGCGTCGAGCTGCTGTTTCACGGCGCCGGCTGGGCGTCGTTCGGCATGGGGTTGCGCGCGCACAGGTGATCGCGCGTCTGGGGTCGCGGCATTTCCGGAGATTTCGATGACGAAATGGGTCTACGCCTTCGGCGCCGAGCTCGCCGAGGGCCGGGGAGATATGAAGAATCTGTTGGGCGGCAAGGGCGCGAATCTCGCGGAAATGGCCGCGCTCGGCCTGCCTGTTCCCCCCGGTTTCACCATCACCACGGAAGTCTGCGCCTACTTCTACGCACACGACAAGAGCTATCCCGCGGATCTCGCGTCCCAGGTCGGGCAGGCGCTCGCCAACGTCGGGCGGCAGACGGGGCGCAAGTTCGGCGACGCCGGCAATCCGCTCTTGGTCTCCGTGCGTTCGGGGGCCAGAGCTTCGATGCCGGGAATGATGGACACGGTTCTCAACCTCGGGCTCAACGACCGATCCGTGCTGACGCTGGCCGACACTTCGGGCGACGCGCGTTTCGCCTATGACAGCTATCGCCGCTTCATTCAGATGTATTCAAACGTGGTGCTGGAGGTCGAAAGCCACAATTTCGAGGATATTCTCGAAGATTTCAAGAATCGCGAGGGCAAGACGCTCGACACCGAACTCGGCGCCGACGATTGGCGGGAGGTCATCTCGGACTACAAGGCGAGGGTCGCCGAGCTGACGGGCCGGCCGTTCCCGCAGAACCCCGACGACCAGCTCTGGGGCGCGATCGGCGCGGTGTTCTCCTCCTGGATGAACGCGCGCGCCATCACCTACCGCCGGCTCAACAACATTCCCGCCGAATGGGGCACCGCCGTCAACGTCCAGGCTATGGTGTTCGGCAACATGGGCGAGACCTCGGCGACCGGCGTCGCCTTCACCCGCAATCCCTCGACCGGCGCCAAGGAGCTGTACGGCGAGTTCCTCGTC
>Ga0182024_10021839_pt1 | contig 11581 bp, 6 predicted proteins | sample P32metaG_FD_120480 | JGI IMG/M metagenome (GOLD analysis project Ga0182024, IMG submission 120480) | Permafrost microbial communities from Stordalen Mire, Sweden - P3-2 metaG (Illumina Assembly) | ecosystem: Environmental > Terrestrial > Soil > Wetlands > Permafrost | place: Sweden: Stordalen... | reverse complement strand
GAAGTTGTCCTCTTCAATTTTCAGTATCGATCCGGAGATCGCTCGGCGGTTGTACGGATTGAGGGCCGCAAATCGCTTCGATATTCCGTCAACCTGCTTCCATGACAGGGCTTTCACCGCCTCGCGTCCGTCATGTGTTCGCTGCGATCCCCCTTCGCACGGAATGATTCCTCCCTTTGGTGTTGCGACGATTGCCATCGAGTCGGTGTCCTCCATTGCGTAGGTACCGCCCAATCGAGTCACCGAATGCTCTAGTAGAGCCAACATTAGCCGCGCCGCACCTGTGATCAACGACGCGAGCGGCGGAAAGCAATATTCACCTGGCGCTTCCGGATGAGCAACCCGAGGGGAGTAAGGTTTCGGGCCGATGCCATAGCACGTCACGACTACTTTTTCGTCTGATTCCTGGCGATTCATTTCGGCGTAGATGCCATAGCTCGCGGCGTTAGCCAGAACCTTCAAAGCCTTATCGAGCCTCTTTCTTTCGATCTCGGTTAGATCAGTGCGCGAGGACAGGAGTTTGCGCTGTTCGATCGATACTCGAAAGAAATCCTGGGTACCAGGGTCAACCTTGACGGCACCTCGGAGTTTGACGTGGGTGAGTGTTTTCAAAACTCCGCGAGGCTCAAGGTGGAAAGCATCGATAATCTTCGGAATGCGCCCCGTTAGCAGCACGGAGGCAACGGCATCTGGAAGCGAATACCAAAGGGCATCTTTGGGGTTTTCAGTGACCGCCGACAAGTGATTTAGAGCAACCTGCCAATCATTGCTTTCCAAACTGTACTTACTGCGAGAGGGTAAAACGTCACCGTCCGGAATAATCCGGACAAACGCGGGCATGCGTTCCCACGTGGCCGGTTTGAAGAGATCGGCCGGGGATAATTTCCTAAGAAAGCTTTGGATCTCGCGCTTGCAACGCTTATACAACTTTATCTCGTCGGCTTTGACCAAGTCCCACAGACCCATCAAGCTGTTGACGGTTGGATACATCGAAAGAAAATCGGTATAAACGACCGGAACTGGAACCTTCCTTATGTGCGCGCTGGTCCTGCCACCATAAAAAGCCGATTGCGCGTATCCGATATATCGTTTGGGAAAGTGCGACTGACGTTGAAGCACCGGTTCAACACCCATATCCCGCAGGTACCCCTTACCGATCGACGCTGGTGAAAAGGCCTTCGTCACCTGAAGGGAAATCCGGTGTTTGTCGTACTCTTGCCTTAGCTTTGTCGCAAGCTCCGCGGTGGCTAATACATCGCGCCGATTGTAATCGATGTACTTCGAGGTGATGGTTCCGTGGCGCGCCACCTTCTTTTTTCCGTGCTCGACGCCAAAAGTCTCGCACGCTGAGTCTAAGGAATGGCCTCTGTCTGTCAGTGCAAACGCAAGTGTGCGCAAATCCAGAAAATTACCTCGAAACTTATAACCTTTCTTGGGTTTTCCGGTTAACGAACCTTCGGGGATCAGGTCCTCTCGGTCGGGATTCTTCCTTGCTGTGAAGCCAATCAATGCTCGCTTGCTGTCAATGTGTTTGATGATAACCCTTGGTCGATACGCGTACCGTCGTTCCTGACCGTTCTTGTCCACGTAAGTCCACAAACCCAATGAAAAGCCACCCGTATATCTGCCTCTCGCTGCTCCGTAGTCGTGTGCGATGCGTGACAAATCGAAAGGATGATTAAAGGCAACGAACAGGCCACGTGCCTTGTAGATGGGGGAATATAGTTCCTTAAGAAAATCCCGCAGTGTCAGCAATCTCAATTGTTGGACACCATCGCTAACAGTGTCCGGTTTATGCGTGCGAACGTATTGTTTGAGGGTTCTGAATTCCTTTGCATTCAGGTCCTCGGCATGGAATAAACCTTCTTCCAGACACCTTCCCCGTATGAGGGCGCGATAGCTACCGAACGTCAGGCGCTGTGTGGCATCTGTTCGGGTCTCTGTATCAAAGACGACCATTAGCTCCGGGAGGCGCCACCACTTTCGACTGTACTTTTGAGCTTCGGTGCCTTCCGGGATGGGGTAGACGCGGACTGCAATGGGCAGCAAATCCGATGGGTGGGGCAAGACCTTACTGGCTGCTCGATTCAAACGCCTTTAGCTTCAACTTTTTCCAGTATTTTGTCCCCAGTTTTCTCCTGAGGATAGTGTCGAGAAGTTCAAGCATCCTGGCGATGGGCAGCAAATGCTCCTGCATCAAATACAGGACGAAATCACTAAATCCTCTGATCGTTGCCGCCGCAGTTAGCAACGGACTGCCGTCTCTATTCTCCAGAGTCTCTGTGGGCCAATTCTGCTGCGAAACACTTAAGCACGCGCGATGATGGTTCACAGGTATCGAGGCAGTCAAGGGACTGTTAGCGATTCCAAAGAGATGGTGGTTATCCGACATCTTCTGCCCGCGCCTCTTGCGACCACATCTCGCGCAAATCACGGGATTTTTCCCGGAAATAAGCGCTTCAGGACTAGATTCTCCACAAGAACACTTCTGACCTAGTCCAACTCGTCGAGCAGCAATTACTTGCCGTCGATGGGCTGCAATCGGGTCACTCGGCGGTAATTTCCCGTCCACCTATGCGGTCCTCCCGTAAAGGGATTCAAACCGCAAGACTCCTGCTGACGCCTGCCGCCCAAGTTCGTCGAGGTCGGTCAGAAGCGAAATGCGTTTGCCACTGGCGGTTCTTACTCGCTTCCTTCTGAATTTTTCCAACTCGGCTGCGTCACCTCTGCTCAAGTACCGATGCACAGCGTTCCAATATTCGCCGATCACGGTTGCTTGCCGTGAGTCATTGACAGCAACTTCAACCAGACCTTTGTCCGACGGCAACACTAGAATTCGTAGCAGTCGGTCAGCCGCCCGTGGGGAATATCGACCGTTGCGAAGCTTTCGAAAAGCCGGTCGGCCCAAGCGAAGAACTTGTTTGGACGTTAATCCAAGCTCGCGTGCGACTTTACGGAGCGAAGCGCTCTCCGATCGCATCCTTGCGGGGACCTGAACAACGAGGTTCCATAGGTCCTGAGCCGATTGTGGCATCGAGAAAAATTGCTTGAGCGTGCGAGGTACTACTTGTCTCTTTAAGCGCGACTGTTTTCGTTCTGGTTTGTGGCGCACCCGATTTTTTGCGGCAAATCCCTTAGGACGCTGAGACTGACGCGTTGTCTTTCGGGGTCGACGATTCGGCTTCTTGGGTTTAGATTTCATGTGCGGGACATTCCCATTAAAGGCAGATGTCCCTCAAATAGATTCGTAGTCATTTGGGGATGAAAGTGTCACAATCTGCTGAAAATAGGGGCCTTGGTCGACCTATAAAGATAGACACTCTAACGCTTTTGGGTTTCGAGTACCTCTGGGTCGACACGTTTCGCGGCCTCCGGGATGGCAATCCTCGAGTGGAGAGTGGCGCCCCAGCCGCGTCGAGCATGTTTATTAAAAGCAGCGGGAAAGGCAGGCAACAGATATATACCGAAGGGGCCGGGAAAAAGCCGCGCGTTGTTAAGGAGCCCAAGTTCGACACAACGCCGGATGAAAAACGGCTTTGGCGATCCCGAGTACACGATGTAGAGAGTCAATTTGAAAAAGATAAGTTCAGTTCTCTAAGGATTAACGTCGCCGCTATTCCATCTGAACGCCAACTCTGGGAAGCATTGAAGCGGGCCCAAACAGCTACTCAAGTGAGAAAGATTTGTACCCGGTCAAAGATTTGGCTCAAACCCCGCCTGGAGTTTCCTAGCGGTGGTTTCATTGAATATTGGCCGTGGCGACGAGTGCTGTATCGTGACGCTGAGCGATTTTGTGAGGCTAAATGCGATTCGAGATATCCGCGACGCGACAGAAGAAAATCAGGAGATTATCGAAGGATCGAATTTCTTGCCCGCGTGATGGCTGGGTTAACCATGCGGTTAGCACCCTCGACTGCCGTGGAAACGCTGCGAAAGATGAAGCATGCTCCGCAGTGCTCATGCTGGCGATGCACGATGAGGATTGCTCCGCGCTCTCGCAGAAGTCTCGCACATCTGTTAACTCATCAGGAGTGGTTTCGATGAAGCCCGCACTTGCCAAAAATTGACTGAAGCGGGACGCGTCGGTGTTAGAAGCACCAAACGCGTCCCTGACTACCACAGGAGGTTATGCTCCAATGGCAGCTACGCAAAACGTATATCAGCCTTCACAATCACGCAAATCCATCGAGTTGTTGACGCCGCGCCACGGAGTCGTAACCCTCTTCGGATACGGCATCAGAATCCACGTCGATCGCGGACATTTGACATTCGAAGACGGCATCGGCCCTGCTCGCCGCGCAGCTCGCCTTCCGCGCGTTAGGCATGGGCTACGGCGACTAGTCGTAATCGGGAACGACGGCATGGTCTCGCTGGCGGCTCTACGATGGCTGGCCGATCAGGACGCGGCCTTCGTCATGCTCGATAGACAGGGGTCCGTTCTCGCTACAACTGGTCCAGTCCGACCGTCTGACGCCCGGCTCCGACGTGCCCAAGCTCTTGCCCATCAGACCGGAGCCGCGCTGCAAATAGCACGGGAACTGATTGGACAGAAATTAGACGCGCAAGCGAAGCTCGCGCGCAGCACCCTGAACAACGCAACGGCTGCTGAGGCGATTGCTCGTTTTCGTGAATCCGTTCCTGCTGCAAAGACCATCGAAGCCGTTCGGCTGCTCGAATCACGAGGTGCGTACGCCTATTGGGGAGCGTGGAGCGATTTGCCAATTGCGTTCCCGAAAGTTGATCTTCGCCGTGTTCCCGATCACTGGCGGATCTTCAAGAACAGAGTATCGGCCCTTACCGGTTCGCCACGGCTTGCTGCGAACCCTGTCAATGCGATGCTCAACTACCTTTACGCACTTCTAGAATCCGAAACGCGACTTGCCGTCGCTGCTCTTGGGCTCGACCCCGGACTGGGCGTCATACATATGGACGCCCCCGCGCGTGACAACCTCGCATTTGACGTGATGGAACCAGTACGACCGATGGTTGACGAATATGTATTGAATTGGATTACGCGCGGAACGCTGAGGCGGGAGTGGTTCTTCGAACAGCGAGACGGCTCGTGCCGCTTGATGGGTCCATTTGCTGCGCAACTCGCCCAAACGTCGCCGACCTGGGCGAGCGCAGTTGCACCGCTCGCAGAAATGGTTTCTCGGATACTCTGGTCAGGCGTTCGAAAGCAAATTCGTCACCATCGGCCCCCGAGCCGATTGACTCAACTCCATCGCCGTGAGGCGAAGGGTATTTCGATCCAAGCAACGCCAACGACACCACCTCGCATCGACAGCTATTGCAGAGAATGCGGCGCTAAGATTGGTCGCGGTCGAGATCGCTGCGCGACCTGCGCGATAAAGCTGTCAACAACAGCACTCATTGAAGCAGCGGCACGAGGGCGCATTACCGCGCAAGGTGATGGGGCGCAGGCGAGACGATCCAAGACACAACTTCGACACCGTGCTGCGTTTCTCGCATGGAAATCGTCTGACCTCCCGTCGTGGCTTGACGAGAAATGTTATCTAACCGAGATTCGGCCTCGACTTCCACTGATAACGCTTTCCGTCCTGTCGTCGAAACTTGGCGTCTCGATACCATACGCTGTTGATATTCGAAAGGGTCGCCGCCTTCCTCATCCACGACATTGGCCTACACTCGCACGGCTCGTTGGAGTTTCTCAAGGATATTCATCGTGACTTTCGATTCTACGCTGGAGTCATTTTTCACAATTAGCGGTTACGATTGGCCTAGAATTACACTTGCCCGCTATAATGAAATAGAGTATTTATTCAGCAGTTAATTTTACTTAATTCTTACATTCCATGGGGCGGTCAAGAGGTGAGCTCGCTTGCGTATCAAGACTCTAGAGATAAAAAACCTTAGGGGCATCAAGAAAGCTCTAATCGAATTCGATGACTACACGTGTCTTGTCGGAGCGAACGGTGCCGGTAAATCGACGGTACTATGTGCCCTAAACATTCTGTTCCAAGAAAGTGACAATGGCTGCACTAACGTGCAAACACAAAGCCGTGAAGATTTCTGTCAGTGTGATGTGGGCGCTCCAATTGAAATTACGGCAACGTTTAGCGATCTTAGCGATGAAGCAAAAGAAGACTTGAAGGATTACGTCCGGCAGGAGCAGTTAGTTGTATCCGCTATCGCCAGTTTCGATGTTGCCACGAACAAAGCCAACGTCAGACGCTTTGGACAGCGACTAGGGATGTCCGCATTCGCGCCGTTCTTTAAAGCTTACGGGGATAATGCAAAAGCAACCGATCTAAAAGCAATTTACTCGACGTTGCGTAGCCAGTTCACTGATCTCCCGGCACCTGGACCCAAAGATGCTATGGCAGAAGCACTACGCGTCTATGAAGCGTCTCGGCCCGATGACTGTGAATTGAACCTAAGTGACGACTTATTTTACGGGGTGAGTGGTGGCGTAGACCGTCTCGACAGATACGTGCAATGGGTATTTGTCCCCGCGATGAAAAATGCGACCGATGAACAAATCGGATCGAAGGACACTGCGCTTGGCAAGCTGCTAGCGAGAACAGTCCGGGCGAAGGCCCAATTTGAATCTTCTGTGAAGTCATTACTCGACGAAACGAGAGGAAAGTATCAGCAGATTCTCGACGATAATCAAAGCGCACTTAACGGAATCTCCGCAAACTTAAAGACGCGCCTAGCCGAATGGGCCCATCCCGATGCGAGTCTGCGCTTGGCTTGGCAGCAAGACCCTACAAAGTCTGTACGCGTTGAGGAACCATTTGCGAAAATCATCGCTGGAGAAGCGAATTTCGAGGGAGAGCTAGTTCGGTTTGGACACGGATTTCAAAGGTCTTATCTTCTCGCATTGTTACAAGAGTTGGCGAGCGGTAACGACGAGAAATCTCCGCGTCTCATACTGGGATGCGAAGAACCTGAACTGTATCAACATCCACCCCAATCGCGCCATTTGGCGGCAGTTTTTTCGAAGCTCGCCAAGGGTAATTCCCAAATTGTGGTTTCCACGCACAGCCCACATTTCATATCAGGCGAGTATTTCGAATGCGTTAGAGTGGTTAGGAAGGACATCGCAACGAGGTGTACTGGGGTACGGCGTCTCACATATAACCAAATTGCTGCCAAATGTGCCGAAATTACGAACGAGCCACTGCGCCAGCGGTCGGCACTACTGGTCAAAGTTCACCAATCGTTACAGCCGGTGTTGAATGAAATGTTCTTCACTTCCCACTTGATCTTGGTGGAGGGTCTTGAAGACATCGCGTACCTCCATTCATGGCTGGTGTTGACCGAAAGATGGGATGCTTTCCGACGTACCGGATGCCACATCGTTCCGACGAACGGAAAAAGTGAAATGCTTCGACCCGCGATCATCGCGCACGGTTTTGAGATTCCCGTCTTTGTTATTTTTGACGGCGACCGAAATGTAACTCGCGACGATTGGCGCAAAGCCCATGCGCGCGACAACGTTGCTTTGCTCCGGCTCTTCGACGAAAACGCAACCGAACCCTTTCCGAATTCGGCAGTGTGGGGAGACAAAGTTGTGATGTGGCCCGAGAATATCGGATCATCAGTACAATCCGACCTGGTCGCTTCTCTGGGCGAGGCGGAATTTAGAGCGATAAAGAACGCGGCTTGTTCGGAGTTCGACAATGAGGGCAAACTCAACAAGACCACGCTTTATATTGGGCAGCTGCTGACACTCGCCAAGGAGAAAGGGGCGGCGTGCCCATCCTTAGATCGGCTCGTCGATTCAGTCCTCGCTTTCGGCGCAAAATAATTTGCCTAAGCGTTACCGAACAAGAATTGTTAACGCTGACATGCGCCGTTAGCGAGGCGTTCTCCCATGCTCTCAGGCACAATCAGTTCCCATTCTTTGTCGGAGTCTCTTGAACCCCTCGGATTACCGATTGAGTCGTAATTTACAAAGCCCATGCTTTTCATTTTTCTGGAAGTACAATCAATCTGGTACTTCTCTTCAGTATAGGCGGCAGAACCGGCCGTTATAGTCTTGACCCAAAGCGACACTATATTCTCGCCTGCAAAGTCTATCGTCTGGGTGTCTATGAAAAGTTCTCTTTGGGAACTTTTCGAGATGGATTTCCACCGATCAACGACAAAACTGCCGGCCATGTGACGAGCTCGATCATACTCATTCGCGGCTCTCCGGAAGTTGTTTGACCCTAAATAGGCATCGCCTCGTTTTTCATAGACGCCTGCCAGCACAAATTCATCGTAGGGTTTTGCATTTTTCTGATACTGGCCGACGAAGTCCGCGGAGCTCATGTTCGGGTAATACATTTGTCGGAATCCCTCAAGCAAATCAGCATCCGATATCGCGTGCAGCTCAGGATATACACTTCGAATTTGTGCCACGCTCATTAAGAAAACAGTCGAGGAAAACTTCAGGCCGATTGCTCGCCCGTAATCCGCTGCGGCGGCATCATAATTCCGAGCTTTCAGGTAAGCATCGCCTCGGCTCTCGTGGGTGGGATCGAGCGGGGTATTTGGAATGTGGTTCTGCTTTTTCACATTCAATGCATCGGTGAAATCGCTAATCGCCCCGTAATGATCATTCACGTATAATTTCGCAAGTCCACGGTCGTTGTACGCTCCCCAGCGTGTCAGATCGAGTTCGATGACTTTGTCATAAAGCGGAATCGCATCGTTAAATTGCTTCAAACTGTACAATACCTCCGCTTGCTGCGCCCACGCTTCAGTGAATTTCGGGTCGATCGCTGTAGCCCGCTGAAAGTGTTGCAAGGCAAGTTTATTTTGCTGATCTTTGTAACCGCCCGACTCAGAAATATCCCTCCAGCCAGCCTTCGTTTCAAAAGTAGTCTGCTGATACAAAGAACCCAAGAGATATTCCACGAGCGCCGAATCTGGATTGAGCGCCTGTGCTCGATTTAGGTCCGAAAATGCAGGCGAGAAATAGCTTTCAGAATATAATGCGAAACTGTCATAGAAAAGACCCCTGGCCATATAGACCCTGGAGTCATTGGGATATTTCGAAACGAGATACTGGAAATCTCGGTTCTGCATCGCGGAACGATCTGCCGTTTCCTCTTCAGCCTTCACACCACCGTTGTTGAAAATGCTTTTGCTTGGGTTACTTTTTATCGCGGATTCTAAGTCTGCCACTGCTTGTTGATCTTCATTCGTAAGCACGTGAACTTTAGCCCGCATGACGTAGATGTTCGCAGCCGTAACGGTTGGGCTCTTTGAGGCGGCCGATGAAATTAGCTGTTCCGTCTTGCTTATATCTTTCAATATTTCTGGATAGTCGGGATTGGGCGATGTAAATCCAAGTGTCGCTCTCATAAAGTAAGCGTCGGAGTCTTCAGGATATTCATGGATGAAACGGTCGAGCTGGCCAACGGTTTGCATATTCTTGAGCGGGTCTTTACCGTCCCCAATCGCGCTAAGAATTGTCGACAATTTTTCGTATTTGGCTCGATCTGCTGGCGTAGTAGTTTCTATTTCAACCAGCCCGGGAGAAAATTCAAGCAATCCGGTGCTTTCGATTGCTAATACCTGCGGGCTCGTAGGCGCGGGCGGCTTCTGGCGAAGTCGAACATAAAGAGGGGTCGCAACAATTGCGATGATGACTATAGCGATAACGATGAGAGTGATTACGCTTTTCTTCATGTACTAAAACGAGACAGTATGCGTAATCAACGTGCAATGTCAAAGACAGTTTTTCCGCTGGATGACACTGACCGCGTCTAACGGGAAAACTCAACACGACCAAATAGGGCAGTTTCGCCCCCTCCTATCTCCTATCCCGTCAAAGCCGCGTCGGCTGCAGCACGGGAAGCCAACCCGACGCCGTCGCGCCACTTCTACGAATTGCCCAATTTCTTCCGCGCCGAAATAAACAACGATATCGCTAGAAGCACAAACAGCAGCACGCCCACGCCTGGCGCGTTGCTGATCGCTGGAAATTTTTCCCCCAGCGCAAACATCTTCGCCGGCCACGGCAAATGCAGTACCGCGCCCAACCAATGCGGCACATGCTTGCTCAATTCCGGATCCTGCAGCAAATTCAGCACAATCGCCAGCAATCCAAACACGCCTCCCGCCGCGATCAATCCGCTCGCATAAAGCGATCCCGGACTCACTTCACTCTCCGCATCACTCTTTTTCTCCAGCCCCTGCTCCGCCAGCCAGCGCACCAACCCGCCCGCAAACATCGCCATCGTCGTCGCAATCGAAAGATACGACCCCACCGCGAAAGGCAGCGAACGCACCCCTAGCAGCTCCACCGCAATCACCAAAAACACGCCCAGAAACACCAGCCGCCACGGCAGCCGCTGATTCAAAATCCCGCTGATCACCGTCGCCATCAGACGTGCCTGCGGCGCCGCCGCCTGATCGCTGCCGATCCCCTGCACCCACTGCACTTCAATCTGCCGCGTTCCCGGATCGTACAAATATTTTCCATCCGGCACTTCGTGCGACCCCAGCGCATTCACCAGCGTGTAAGTTTTCCCGTTGTACGTATAACCGCGCTCCTGCACGTCCACGCCCGGCTGCAAATGATCAATGTCCAACGCAATCTGCACCAGCTTATATTGCGCCAGGCCAATGTTCATCAAGATCAGCGTCCCGCCAATCGCGAAAGACGAAACCATCACGCCGATCACCAGCGCCACCTGCTGCCAATAAGGCGTCGCGCCCACCAGGTAACCCGTCTTCAAATCCTGCGAAGTGGCGCCCGCAATCGCCGAAGCGATGCACACCACGCCGCCAATCGTCAGCGCGAGCACCTGATAAGGGGTCGAAGTCCAGTGGATCACCAGAAACACCGCGCACGTCGCCATCAAAGTCGCAATCGTCATCCCGCTGATCGGATTCGAGGAATTCCCAATCAATCCGCTGATGCGCGACGCCACCGTCACAAACAAAAATCCAAACACCACCACGAACAGCGCCGCCAGCAAGTCCGAGAACCCGCTCGTCATCGCTCCCGGAATCGGCTTGAACTTCAGCAGCGCCCACATCATCGCCACAATCACCGCCGACCCGATCAGCACGACGCGCGTGGACATATCTCGTTCCGTGCGATCCACGGCCGCCACCGACGCCGCCGCTTGCTTCGCGCGAATATCCTTAATCCCCGCCGAAAGCGCCGAAAAAATTGTCGGCAGCGTCTTGATCAGCGTGATCAGCCCTGAAGCAGCCACCGCCCCCGCGCCAATCGAACGAATGTAGCTGCTATAAAGTTGATCGGGGCTCATCTGCCCGATGGGAATCGTCGATGGATACAGCGCCACATTTCCCGACAACGACCCGAAAAATTTAATCGCCGGCATCACCACCAGCCACGAAATCACGCCGCCCGCAAACAACGTTCCGGACACTCGCGGCCCGATGATGTAGCCCACTCCCAGATATTCCGACGTGATATTCGCCCGGAACGACGAGCCCGGCAGCCATTTCGGCTGATAGTCCGGCTGCGACGGCCACATGCGCAGCGTGTTCATTGCAAATGTGTAAACGCCGCCGAGACCGAGTCCCCAGAACACGCGCCCCGCGAACGATCCGCCGCGCTCCCCCGCCACCAGCCCGTCCGCGCAAG
>Ga0182024_10021838_pt1 | contig 11581 bp, 6 predicted proteins | sample P32metaG_FD_120480 | JGI IMG/M metagenome (GOLD analysis project Ga0182024, IMG submission 120480) | Permafrost microbial communities from Stordalen Mire, Sweden - P3-2 metaG (Illumina Assembly) | ecosystem: Environmental > Terrestrial > Soil > Wetlands > Permafrost | place: Sweden: Stordalen... | reverse complement strand
TCCTAAGCCACGACTTCGTCGAGGCCGCGTTCATGCGTCGTGCCGGCTATGAGGTATGGCTGGTCCCTGATCTCGGCGGCAGCTGGGAAGAAGTGCCGTCCAATGTCATCGACTTTGCGGCGCGCGACCGGCGCTGGACTCAGGGAAACCTGCAGCACAGCCGCGTGCTGGCGTTCAAGGGCCTGCATTGGATGAGCCGCCTGCATATGCTGACCGGCATCCTGTCGTACCTCACCTCGCCCATGTGGTTTGCGGTCCTCGTGGTGAGCTCGATCATCACGTGCATGGAAGCCTTGCACGAGCCTGTATATTTTCAACCCGGCACGCGCGCTCTTTTCCCAGACTGGCCGATTTCCCGTCCGCACGAGATCGCCATGCTGCTGCTCTTGACCATCATCGTACTGCTCCTGCCGAAGCTGCTCGGAGCGACTTTGGCCATGACTACGTCATCCTTACGCCGCGGTTTCGGCGGCATCCATCGCCTGGTGCCGAGCCTCTTCGTCGAGCAGATTTTCAGCATGCTGCTTGCGCCCGCGATGATGGTGTACCACTCCGTGTTCGTCGTGAGCACGCTGACCGGCAAGACGGTCACGTGGGATGCGCAGTCGCGCGGCGATCGCGGCCTGTCCTATGGCGAGGCGCTGCGGCGCCATGCGCTGCATGTCGTGCTCGGACTCGTCTGGGGCGCGGTCATCCTCGAGTTGGCCCCGCGATTCATCTGGTGGATCATGCCGGTGCTGGCGGGCCTGCTCTTCTCGGTGTTCCTCGCCGTTTGGACGAGCGGTCCTGCGCTCGGGCGTCGGATGCGCAAGTGGGGGCTCTTGCTGACGCCGGAGGAGACCCACACCCCGCGGGAGCTTGCCGCCGTGCACGGCGCTCCGCCACTCGTGATCGACGCCGCGGCCGAGCCGGCAATGAGTGTGCCGGAGCTTGCGCCATTACGGATGGAGGCCGCGCCCGCGGTCTATTTGGGGGGCAGTGCAATCGGAGCCCTGACGCTAGCCGCTCCGGCGGCTCCGGCGCTGGTGGCGCCGCCCGATCCATTGAGGATCCCCTGAAGATCCATTGAGCCGCAGCGGGGGGCGAGCCATTAGCGTCTTGGATGCATTTCACCCGGCCGTTGCCGCTTGGTTCCGCCGCAGCTTTGACGCCCCGACACCCGCCCAAGAGCAAGCTTGGCCGGCGATCCGGGCCGCCAAACACGTTCTGATTGCTGCCCCAACGGGATCGGGGAAAACCTTTGCCGCATTTTTGACGGCCATCGATGAGCTCGTGCGCACGGGACTCAAGAGCGCTCTTCCCGATGAAGCGCAGCTCGTGTACGTCTCGCCTTTGAAGGCGCTGTCGAACGACATCAAGCGCAACCTCGAGGCGCCGCTCGCTGGCATTCGCGATGAGTTGCGCGCGCTTTGCCTGCCCGACGTTGAGATCCGCACGCTGGTGCGCACCGGCGATACTCCTCAAGCCGAGCGCGCGAGCATGCGCCGTCGTCCTCCGCACATCATAGTCACGACTCCCGAATCGCTGTACATACTCCTAGGGTCCGAGTCGGGCAGGAAGGCGCTTGCGACGACGCGCACGGTGATCGTGGATGAAATCCACGCGCTCGCGGGCAGCAAGCGCGGCGCGCATTTGGCACTGTCGCTCGAGCGGCTGCGCGCGTTGACGGGCGGCAACCTTGCGCGCATCGGCCTATCGGCGACACAAGAGCCCATCGCGGAAGTCGCGCGTCTCCTGGTCGGCGGGGAAGGCACGGATGCAGATGTTCCGTGCGCGATCGTCGATATGGGACATGCGCGCGCCCGGGATCTTGCTATCGAAGTGCCGCGCTCGCCGCTTGAGGCGGTGATGTCCGGTCAGGTCTGGACGGAAGTTTACGATCGCCTGGCGGAGCTCATCCGCGAGCATCGCACGACGCTCGTGTTCGTCAACACGCGGCGACTCGCCGAGCGGCTCGCGCGCCATTTATCCGAGCGGCTGGGTGATGAGCACATCGCGGCGCATCACGGCAGTCTTGCGAAGGAACGCCGCCTGGATGCGGAGCAGCGCTTGAAGCGCGGCGACTTGAAGGCGATGGTCGCCACCGCCTCGCTCGAACTGGGCATCGACATCGGCGATGTCGACCTCGTGTGCCAGTTAAGCTCGCCGCGCTCGATCAACGCCTTCCTGCAGCGCGTCGGGCGCGCCGGCCACGCGGTGGGCGGTACGTCGAAGGGCAGGATCTTTGCGCTGTCGCGTGATGATCTTGTGGAATGTGCAGCCCTCCTCGATGCGGTGCGCCGCGGCGAGCTCGATCAGCTGCATGTTGCCGGCGATTCACTCGACGTGCTCGCGCAGCAGATCACCGCGGAAGTCTCCGCACAGGAGTGGGACGAGGAGGCATTATTTGAGCTCGTCAGGCGCGCCTATCCCTATAGGCATCTTGAGCGCAAGGCCTTCGATGCGGTGCTTGACATGCTCGCGACGGGCTTCAGCACGCGTCGCGGTCGGCACGGCGCGCTGGTACACCATGACGCCATCCATCACGTCTTGCGGCCGCGGCGCGGCGCACGGCTGACGGCGCTGACCTCCGGCGGCACGATCCCGGACACTGCCGACTACCAGGTCCTGCTTGAGCCTGAGTCGCACGTCGTCGGTACGGTGCACGAGGACTTCGCGGTCGAGAGCCTCGCGGGCGATGTGTTTCAGCTCGGCAATACCTCGTATCGCATTCTGCGCGTCGAGCGCGGCAAGGTGCGCGTGGAGGATGCGCGCGGCCAGCCGCCCACGATTCCTTTCTGGTTGGGCGAGGCACCGGGCAGGAGCGATGAGCTCTCCGCTGCGGTGTCGCGCTTGCGGCGCGAATTCGAGCAGGTGTTCGCGCGCAGCTTCGAAGCGGCGCTTGCCTGGCTCGCCGATGACCTCGGGCTGGGTGCGCCGGCAGCCGCGCAGCTCGCGGCCTATCTTGGCAGCGCCCGCGCAGCGCTCGGATGCCTGCCGACGCAGGACACCGTCGTCTTCGAGCGCTTCTTCGATGAGGCGGGCGGGATGCAGCTCGTCATTCACACGCCCTTTGGCAGTCGTGTGAACCGCGCCTGGGGGCTCGCGCTGCGTAAGCGTTTCTGCCGCAAGTTCAATTTCGAGCTGCAGGCAGCGGCGACCGAGGACAACCTCGTGCTGTCGCTCACGAGCGCGCACAGCTTTGATCTCGAGGATGCCGCACGCTATCTGCACTCGGCGAGCGTGCGTGCGCTGCTCGTGCAGGCACTGTGCGCCGCACCCATGTTTGGTGTGCGTTGGCGCTGGGTCGCAGGCGTGGCGCTCGCACTGCCGCGCTATCGCGGCGGCAAGAAAGTGCCCCCGCAGATCGCGCGCATGAATGCCGAGGACCTGCTCGCTGCGGTGTTTCCCGACCAGGTCGCCTGCGCCGAGAACGTAAGCGGCGAGCTTGAGATTCCCGACCATCCGCTGGTTGCCCAGGCCGTGCGTGATTGTCTTGAGGAGGCGATGGATATTAAGGGCCTTGAGCGGCTGTTGCGCGCGCTTGAGGCGGGCGCGATCCGCGCCGTGGCACGCGATCTCACCGAGCCGTCACCGCTGGCGCTCGAAGTGCTCGCCGCGCGCCCGTATGCCTATCTTGATGACGCGCCACTCGAAGAGCGGCGTACGCAGGCCGTGATGGGCCGCCGCTGGCTCGATCCGGAAAGCGCGGCCGACATCGGCAGGCTCGACCCGCAAGCCGTGGAGCGCGTGCGCGCGCAGGCGTGGCCGGATGCGGGAAGTGCAGATGAGCTGCACGATGCGCTCCTGTGGCTCGCCTTTCTCACCCTGGAGGAGGTCGCCGCAAACGCCGCATGGCCGGCGCTGATCGATGAGCTCGTGCTTGCCCGGCGCGTGGCCAAAGTTAATGTGGGCGCAGGAGCTTCTGTGTGGGTGGCCGCGGAGCGGCGCGCGCTCTTCACGGCCCTCGACGAGGAGGCAACGGCCTCGGCGGCCTTGGTTGAGATCGTGCGCGGTCGCCTGGAAGGATTAGGTCCCGTGACGGCGCACGCCATCGCTGCCTCTTTGGGGATGGACGTCGCGGGTATTGAACATGGGCTTGCGGCGCTGCAGACCGAGGGCTTTGCGATGCGCGGGCGCTTCACGCCGGGGGCAGCTGGCGATGAGTGGTGCGAACGGCGGCTTCTGGCGCGCATCCATCGCTATACAGTCAATCGATTGCGCGCCGAGATCGAGCCCGTGCCGGCGCGCGACTATCTACGCTTTCTCTTTGAGTGGCAGCGCGTGGCGCCTGATGCGCGCATGCAAGGCCCCGATGCCGTCGCTGCGGTGCTCGGCCAGCTTGAGGGCTGTGAGCTGCCGGCAGGCGCCTGGGAGACGGAAATTCTGCCCGCGCGCATTACCGAGTACGAGCCTGCGTGGCTCGACGAGCATTGTCTTGCCGGACGATTCGTGTGGACGCGACTCGCGGCGCGCGCGGCCGATCCGGAGCGCGGCGCGGCGCCCGTGCGCGCGACTCCGATTGCGCTCATCGCGCGGCGCAATCTTAGAGTGTGGTCGGCGTTTACGACCGCGATGCAGCCCGAGCAGCTCACCGCCAATGCGCGCGCGATCGCCGACTGTCTGCGCTCCCACGGCGCCTCGTTCTTTGACGATCTCGTCGAGGGCGCGCATCTCTTACCCACTCAGGTCGAGGCGGCGCTCGCCGAGCTCGTCGCGCTCGGAGTCGTGAACTCCGACAGCTTCGGAGGATTGCGCGCTCTCCTGGTGCCCGCCGATCGCAGGAAATCCGCCTCCGGCGCGCCACGCCGGCGGCGCATCGCACTTTTTGGCATGGCGGATGCCGGGCGCTGGTCGCTCGTGCGCCGGCCGACGGCGCTCGATGAGCCGGCGCGTTTGGAAAATGTGGACGGCGATGCCGTCGAGTACGTCGTGCGCACACTCCTGCGCCGTTGGGGAGTGCTCTTCTGGAGCATGCTCGGGCGCGAAGCCCACTGGCTGCCGCCGTGGCGCGACCTGCTGCGTTCGTGCCGGCGCCTCGAGGCGCGCGGCGAGATTCGCGGCGGTCGATTCGTTGCGGGATTTTCCGGCGAGCAATATGCAACGCCCGAGGCCGTGGGCCTGCTGCGCGACATGCGGCGCAAGGCACCCGATGGCAAGTGGTTGTCGCTCTCGGCGGCCGATCCGTTGAACCTCATCGGCATCCTGACGCCGGGTGCGCGGCTGCCCGCGCTCACCGGCAATCGGCTGCTGTATCGCGACGGCCTGCCGGTCGCCGTGCTCGCCGGCGGCGAGGTCAAATTTATGCAGGAGCTCGACGCGGCGGAAACGTGGGAAGCGCACAACGTCCTGCTGCGCCGCCATGTCCCCGCGTTGCTCGCCGATCTGGCTTAGGCGCAGGGATTCGGCCGGACCTCAGATCTTTGCCAGGACGCGCGCTTTTAATTCCTTGATCCGCGCCTCGTCGCGCTTATAAAAAGTCCACTGCTTGATGCGCTTGCCGCGAATCAGGCCGGCCTGTGACAGGACCTTGAGGTGTTCGCTGACGGTCGGGTGAGTGACGCCCAGCTTCTGCGCGATGAGCACGCCGCATACGCCATCCTTGAGGAGATCGCCGTCCACCTGCGGCGGAAAATGCTTATGCGGCGAGCGCAGCCACTGGAGGATCCGCAAGCGCCGCCCGTTGGCGATCGCCCGCAACACGCGCTCAGTGTTCATATTGACAATTAGGCAATCGGCTAAGTATGATTTAGGTAATTAACTAAGCGCACCAGTTTAGCACCGAATTGGCTTGAGGGCGCACAATGTCTGCAGCCGGTGCGATCATAGGAAGCACTCATATGCAAAGAGAGGCCTTGGTCAGCAATGAGATCGCCCCCGCTGCGGGGCCGTTCGCGGCGGCGATGTGCGCCGGAGAATTCATTTTTGTAAGCGGGCAGGTCGCGCAACACCCGGCGAGCGGTAAATTGACCGGTACAGACGTCGCCGCGCAGGCGGAGCAGGTATTCGCGAACATGCGCGCCGTGCTGCGCGCGGCGGGCAAAACTCTGGCCGATGTCGTCCGGGTCGGCGTGTATCTCACTGACATGAACGACTTTGAAAAGATGAATGCGGTGTACGCGCGGCACTTCGATGCGCCCTATCCCGCGCGCACGACCATCGCGGTTGCCGCGCTGCCGTTGGGCGCTGCCGTGGAGATGGACCTCGTTGCGCGCTAGCCATGCGGCGCAAGGCGCAGCCACGCATGCGGCGGATATCGATCGTGCGAGCATTGCCGCGGCGCACGGCATCATCCGGCCCTACATCCGCCGCACGCCCGTCATCGAAGTCGATGGTGCTGATTTTGGGCTCGGCGCATTTCGCTCTTTTCTCAAGCTGGAATTCATGCAGCATGCGGGCTCCTTCAAAGCGCGCGGCGCATTCGCGAATCTGCTGCTGCGCGAAGTGCCTGCGGCAGGCGTCGTCGCCGCCTCCGGTGGCAATCACGGTGTCGCGGTGGCATTCGCCGCGAGGCGCTTGGGCAAGCCGGCGCGGATCTTTGTTCCCAGCATCGCGTCGCCGGTCAAGATGGCGCGCATTCGCGAGTGCGGGGCCGAGCTCGTTGTGGCAGGGGAAAGCTATGCCGATGCCCTGGCAGAGAGCGAGGACTGGGCGCGCGCGTCCGGGGCGCTGCAGGTGCACGCCTTCGATCAGCGGGAAACGCTCCTGGGCCAGGGCAGTGTGGCCTTGGAGTTCGAGGAGCAGGTGCCGGGATTGGATACGCTCCTGGTGGCGGTCGGTGGCGGTGGTCTCATCGGCGGCATTGCCGCATGGCACGCGGGCGCCGTGCGCATCGTCGGCGTCGAGCCCGAAGCGGCGCCCACCCTTACCCGTGCAACGGCATGCGGAAGGCCGGTGGAGGCTCAAGCCGGCGGCATCGCTGCGGATTCACTGGCGCCGAAGCAGGTCGGCGCCCTCATGTTTCCGATCGCGCAACGTTTTGTGGAGCGCGTTATCCTGGTGGCGGACGAGGCCATTCAAGCGGCGCAGCAGATCCTGTGGGATACGCTCCGGATCGTCACCGAGCCGGGCGGCGCAGCCGCCTGCGCCGCGCTTCTCCTCGGCCAGTACCGGCCGCGCGCCGATGAACGGGTCGGTGTGCTTCTGTGCGGCGGCAATACGACCGCCGTCGACTTTGGCGCGAGGAAAACTACCGTATGAAAGCCGTCCGTATCCAAAAGCCTGGCGGTCGCGAAGTTCTCGAGTACACCGACCTGCCCGAGCCGCGCCCCGAGCGTGGCCAGGTGCTGGTGGCCCTCGACTTTGCCGGAGTCAACTTCTTCGATGTCTATCAGCGCGAGGGACTCTATCCGCTTGCGATGCCCTTCACGCCTGGCACGGAAGCGGCGGGACGAGTGATCGCGGTCGGACCCGAGGTCAGCGACTTTCGCGACGGAGATCGCGTTGCCTACCAGGGAGTGCAAGGGGCATACGCCGAGCGGGCGGTTGTGCCGGCGGATCGACTCATCCGACTTCCCGAAGGCGTTTCGACCCGCACCGCAGCCGCGCTCATGTTGCAGGGGCTGACGGCGCATTATCTTGCAACCTCGACCTATGTGCTTAAGGCTGGGGACACGGCTTTGGTGCACGCGGCGGCGGGCGGCGTGGGCCTCCTCCTATGCCAGATTGCCAAACTGCGCGGCGCAAAAGTCATTGGTACGGTCTCAACCGAGGAGAAGGCCGCGCATGCGCGCCAGGCCGGTGCCGACCATGTAATCCTTTATACGCAGCAGGATTTTGTGGCGGAAACCAAGCGCTTGACCGGCAACCGGGGCGTCGAGGTCGTGTACGACTCCGTCGGCCGTACCACCTTTGAACACAGCCTGAATTGTCTCGCGCCGCGAGGTCTGTTGGCGCTCTTTGGACAATCGAGCGGCCCCGTCCCGCCGTTTAACCCGCAAGTGCTCAATCAGAAAGGCTCGCTGTACCTGACACGGCCCACGCTTGCCCACTATGCCGCCACACGCGCCGAGCTGCTCGGTCGCACCGGCGAGCTCTTCGATTGGCTGCGCGACAAGAAGCTATCCGTCCGCGTGGATCGCGAGGTGCCGCTCAAGGAAGTGGCCGAGGCGCACCGTGCCCTCGAGGGCCGCGAAACGACGGGCAAGGTGCTCTTGAAGATCTGAGAGCGTTTTTCTGCGGAAAAACAGTCTCTACGACTAATTGTGCAGTCAATATCGGCCAGCCTGAAAAACATAATACAAACGGCGGTTTGGCGTCGCCTAGATTTGGGCGGAAGAGATTCAGTAGAGGCCCGTGGGCTAGAATCTACATGCGCCGAAAAGCGGTAGCTCCCTAGCTTTGACCAGAGACCGGCTTAAAGAGCAGCCGGTGAACTGCACAATTGTCCACTCGATACCCGCCGTTCGTACCGTTAGGCTTGAGCAAACGACGACTCGCTCCAGTGCTAGTCGCGCCGGGTAGTGACGTTCCTATCCTGTTAAGAGCAGGCTGTTTGTGAGGAATCAGAGCGCATCCGCCAAAGCAATCTTCCTGAGCTACGCGTCGCAAGACGCCGAGGCTGCCGAACGCATTTGTGGGGCGCTACGGCGAGCCGGCCTCGAGGTCTGGTTCGACAAGGGCGAGTTGCGCGGTGGAGACGCCTGGGATGCGTCGATCCGCAGACAGGTCAAGGGCTGTCAATTGTTCTTGCCGATCATCTCGGCGAATACGCAGGCGCGCGAGGAGGGCTATTTCCGGCGCGAGTGGAATCTGGCGGTCGGCCGGACACTGGACATGGCGGATGACAAAGCATTCTTGCTGCCGGTGGTCGTCGACGCGACGCTCGAGTCCGACGCTCGCGTGCCGGAGAGATTCCGGGACGTGCAATGGACGCGTCTGCCTGCTGGCGAGGCGTCGGGAGCCTTTGTCGAACACGTGCGCGGGCTCATGTCAAACGGCACTGCACCGTCGCTGGACGCACCGTCACGTGCGTTGCCGCGGCCTGCGACGCCCATCCACATCAAGACGGAAGAGCAAGCTCAAAAATCTGCCGGCCCAAAACTGGCTCGCTACAGAGCAATCAATATCCTGAAGCTGACCCTTCCTGCGCTGTTACTCATCATCGCTGCTTTTATTTTCATACCGTCGTGGCAAAAAAAGGAACATGCCAGAAATGAACTTGTGCCGGCCATACAAGAAGTAACCGGCAAAATGTTCCGCAGCAATAGGCAGTTATTCGACATGGCATTGCAGGCGGAGAAATACCTGCCGAAAGATCCGACCTTGGCAAAACTATGGCCTGTTATTGCCACAACCATGTCGATCGAGACGAAGCCCGCCGGCGCCGAGGTTTTCTGGAAGGATTACGACACACCGACTGAAGACTGGAGGTTGGCCGGAGTCACTCCGCTTAGAGACGTGAAGGTGCCACGCAACTATCTGCGCGTGGAAATTAGAAAAAAAGGCTATCAGACCATCGAGGTCGCCGGCCCCGCCCTCTTCTCCGCAAAGATGGTGCAGCATCTGCGTATGGATGTGCTTGGCGGCCTCCCGGAAAACATGGTGCGCATACCCAGAACAACAACCGGCATGAATATTGTCGGTCTCGAGCAGTATGGCGGCAAGGAGGTGCCCGAGTTCCTGATGGACAAGTTCGAGGTGACCAATAAGGAATTCAAAGCCTTCGTCGATGCGGGTGGATATACCAACAGGACGTACTGGGTTTTCCCGATCCTTGACGCCGGAAAGGCGATTGCGCTCAAGGACGCGTTGGCAAAATTCACGGACCGAACGGACCGGCAGGGGCCTTCGACCTGGGAAGCCGGGAGCTACCCAGACGGTACGGAGAATCACCCTGTGACTGGCGTGTCCTGGTATGAGGCGGCAGCGTATGCCGCATACGCCAAGAAGCAATTGCCGACTGTATTTCACTGGGCGGTTGTGGCGGATACATCCCGATCAGAGTTTATTCTTCCGCGCAGCAATTTCAGCGGAAAGTCCACGAGCGTTGTGGGCAGCCTGGCTGGCTTTAGCACGTATGGCATTTATGATCTTGCTGGAAACGCAAGAGAGTGGACATTCAACCAAAGTGAGGATCCAAACCAGCGCTTCATTTTGGGTGGTGGCTGGACTGATCCTTCCTACGCTTTCAATGATAGTTATACACAGCAAGCCTTAGACCGGAGCACCTCCAACGGCTTTAGATGCATCAAGGAACTTCCTGGCGACTCTTCCGAGACTGCATTGATGCAGCCCATCTCGAGAGACTTCCGGGACTATGCCAAGGAGAAACCGGTTGACGACAATACGTTCGCAAATTTTGCCCGCCAATTTGCCTACGACAAGACCGCGCTCGATGCAAAGGTCGACAAGACGTTTGAAACCGAGGCGTGGAAGGTTGACGTCGTATCGATCAGTGCAGGCTACAATAATGAAAGAATGCAGCTTTACGTCTACTTGCCGAAAAGCTTCACAGCCCCCCTCCAACCGGTCGTCTTCTTTCCGGGTTCAAACGGAATTCATGAAAGCAAGTTTGACCCTGCGACTATTAACAACCGCCTGGTCTTCATCGTCAAGAGCGGCCGAGCGCTGATCTATCCGATATACAAAGGGACGTTTGAGCGGCAGGACGACCTTAAATCCGATCTCGCGGACAAGACCGTTTTCTATAAGGACCATGTGATCATGTGGGGAAAGGAATTCGGCAGAACGATCGATTACTTGGAAACCAGAAAAGATATTGAGGCAGATAAACTCGCGTACCTCGGTATTAGCTGGGGAGGATTTATGGGTGGAATCATCCCGGCCGTGGAGAAGCGCATCAAGGTCGTGGTGCTGAACGTCGGCGGAATGGAGATGGGGCAGTCCTTGCCGGAAGTGGATCAGCTCAACTACTTGCCGAGGATTACACAACCGGTCCTGATGCTAAACGGAAAATACGACATGTACTTTCCGATCGAAACCTCCCAAAAGCCGATGTTCAATCTCCTCGGCACTCCTAAGAATGACAAGAGGATGGTCGTATACGAATCAGGACACCTGGTTCCCCCAACTGAGTTCATAAGAGAAACACTCGCTTGGTTGGATACGTACCTTGGGCGCGTCCACCAATAAAAGCGGGCGTGGCTTACCTGATTCTTCCGGTATTAATGAGCTCGATGGCAATCGACCATCACTAGCAGAGTCTGGCGAAGAATCCGATCCGAACGGTTACGCAGAGTCCGACTTATACGTCAACGAAGTTTGTGGGTGGGATCGACGGTCGCTGACCGGCCAGGAGCGGCCACTGAACGACCCGAAGTGCGCACCTCAAAGCTGTCGTTCCAGCCCCTGAAAAGTGCTCGAAGTTGAATGTCGCGTCGACTTCCAAGATCATGAAAGGATGGTTGATGAAACGCTTGAACCAGCGCAGAACGGTAGTGCCAACACCGTGCCCCAGGCGCCATCACCCGACACTTCCGCTGCAGCCGCTGTCGCATCGATCCCGCCGGAGTCCAGAGCGAACCCGGGCATAGTAACTGCCGTTGAGGAGCATCGAATGCCCTTCCATGAGGTACATCCCTCCCATGCTGCAATTCGCACATGGCGGGACTTCTTCGTCCACATAACCACTATTGTCATC
>Ga0182024_10021837_pt1 | contig 11581 bp, 6 predicted proteins | sample P32metaG_FD_120480 | JGI IMG/M metagenome (GOLD analysis project Ga0182024, IMG submission 120480) | Permafrost microbial communities from Stordalen Mire, Sweden - P3-2 metaG (Illumina Assembly) | ecosystem: Environmental > Terrestrial > Soil > Wetlands > Permafrost | place: Sweden: Stordalen... | reverse complement strand
GTGCTCGGCGTGAAACTTGGCACCGAGCCTGAGCAGTTCGTCCACTCGCGTTACATCATTGCGTGGGCCTCGAACATTCACGGCAACAATATTCATTTGTGGCCGTTCATCGAAGAGGCGCGGCGCAAGGGAGCGAAGCTGGTCGTGATCGACCCTTACCGGACTCGAACTGCTGCGTGCGCCGAGTGGTATCTGCCGATCAACCCAGGCACTGACGGCGCACTGGCGCTCGCCATGATGCATGTGATCATCGGCGAAGGCCTGCACGATGCCGATTATGTTGAGAAATACACGCTGGGCTTCGACGAGCTGCGCGAAAAAGTAAAGGCTTATTCGCCAGAGCGCGTAGCGCAATGGACGGGAATTTCCGCCGGAGATATTCGCAAGCTGGCGCGCGAGTATGCTATGACGCGGCCTGCGGTGATCCGGCTGAATTATGGGGTGCAGCGCTCCGAAGGCGGAGGCATGGCCACGCGCGCGATTGCCATGCTCCCCTGTGTGATCGGATCGTGGAAAGAAGTCGGCGGCGGCCTGCAGCTGTCGACCAGCGGAGCCTTCGGCCTGAACAAAGAAGCTTTAACCCGGCCTCAGCTCGCACCGGACAGGCAGCAACGCACTCCACGAACCGTGAATATGGTGGAACTGGGCAAGGCACTGAACCAGCTTGGCGATCCGCCGATCAAAGCGTTGTTCGTCTACAACTCGAACCCGGCTGCGGTTTGCCCCAATCACAACGAGGTGGTTCGCGGGCTCAAGCGTACCGATTTATTTACCGTGGTGCATGAGCAGTTCTTTACCGACACCACGGATTACGCCGACATCGTGTTGCCGGCCACAACGTTTTTCGAGCACAAGGATCTGGTAGCGGCCTACGGTCACTACTATCTGCAAATGTCGGACCAGGCAATCGATCCGCTGGGTGAGTGCCGTTCGAATGTCGAGGTATTCCGCGCTCTGGCGAAGCGAATGGGCTTCAGGGACGCATGCTTTGAGGAAAGCATCGACGAGATGATCGACGGCGCACTGGAGTCGAGCAATCCCTGGCTGAATGGCATTACGCGGGAGCGGCTGGAGCGTGAAGGTCAGGTGCGACTGAATTTTGCGGCATCCGGCTCCCGGCTTCCGGCTTCCGGAGCGGCTGGGTCGAGTGCAGACATCGCAGAGACATTTCTTCCCTTTGCGCAGGGGAACTTTCGCACTCCATCCGGGAAGGCTGAGCTGTACAGCGAGGCGATGAAGGCTCTTGGGCTCGATCCCGTGGTCGAGTTCAGGCCACCGGCGGAGTCGCGGCACGGAACGAAAACGGCGTTTCCGCTGGAACTGCTGGCCCGCAAGGCCGATAACTTCCTCAATTCCAGTTTTTGCGACGTTCCTTCCGTTCAAAAGATGGAAGAGACAAATCTTCTCGAGATGAGTTCCGCCGATGCCCACGCGCGCGGCATCGCCGACGGCGACACGGTGAAGGTCTACAACGGCCGCGGCGAAATCTTTTTACGCGCCCGCGTGGATGGCGCAGTGCAGCCGGGAGTGGTGTCAGCGAAGCTGAATTGGGCCAAGCTTACCCCCGGATTGCGAAATATTAATGTGCTGACCTCAGAAAAACTTTCCGACCTGGGCAACTCCGCCACGTTTTATTCCGTCTTGGTTGAGGTGGAGTCCGCGAAGTCTGAGGCGTGACGCTCCCCCGGAATACAGGCGGGGTGCACTTTACTTTGCGGTCAAAGGCTTTAAAGCTCTTAACCGCGAAGTGCGCTAAGGATTCGCGAAGGACGCAAAGAAAAAAGTACAGAGTCGCACTACCGGAAGTACGGTTGGTTTGGACGCTTTCCGTTTCTCTACGTATAATGGTCGTTTTCCCACATCCCAGAGGCTGAGGTCGTAGCGATTCATTTTTGTTCTCATGCAGATACGGTTGTGCCCGGGCGCGGCCAGAGGGAAACCCGCGCCACTCAGCCTCCATCGAACTTATTGCCGCGGTTTTGCGGGCGGATAAGGACGATTGCGTGGGCGCTGGCCATTGTGCTTCTTTTGCTTTCTTCGGCGACAACCTGGGCGCAGAGCGACTTGATCTCAGAGATTGACGTTACCGGGAATCGGAGAATCCCGAAAGAGACGATCCTGGGCCGAATTTTTACCCACGCCGGAGACGTCTACGACCCCGCCGGGCTGGAGCGGGATTTTAATGCGCTGTGGAATACCGGCTACTTCGAAGACATTCGCTTTACACGGGAAGAGACGCCCAAGGGATGGCGGCTGACGATCACCGTGAAGGAAAAGCCGATGATTCGCGAAATCAACTACGTTGGCCTGAGTTCGGTTTCAACCAGCGACGTGCTCGATCGCTTCAAAGAAGCCAAGGTCGGCCTCGCCGTCGAGAATCAGTATGACCCGACCAAGGTAAAGAAAGCGGAAGTCGCCATCAAGGGTCTGCTTGGGGAGCATGGCCGGCAATTCTCGACCATCCGGACTGAAATTCGGCAGATTCCGCCGGCTGCGGTCGGGGTCACGTTTGTGATCAAGGAAGGCCCAAAGGTCAAGGTCGGCAAGATTAAGTTCGAGGGTAACAAGAACGTCCGTACGCGAGTTCTGCGCTATGCCATGAAAAACTTGCGGCCGATCGGCATCCCGCACTCCGTCTTCCTGGAAAATATCTTCGCCCGTACCTACGACGCCACCAAGCTGGATGAAGACACCGAGCGCGTCCGCAACGAATACCAGAATCGCGGCTATTTCAAAGTCATCGTCAACCAGCCCAAGACGCAGATTCACGATACGGGCCATACTGGCTTCCATCTTCCACTGGTGCAAAGCGGTCCGGGCAAGGCGGTCGATATTACGATGCCCATCGAGGAAGGCGAGCGCTACACTCTGGGCGGCATCACATTCAAGAACAACAAGGCAGTCCAGAATACAAAGGCCCTGCGAAATCTCTTTCCCATCAAAGACGGCGATATTTTCAGTAAAGAGAAAGTCGGCAAGGGTTTGGAAAACCTGCGCAAGGCCTATGGCGAACTGGGGTACATCAACTTCACATCCATTCCCGACACGCGCTTTGACGATGACAAGAAGCAGATTTTTCTCGACATCGACGTCGACGAAGGCAAACAGTTTTACGTGAGGCGCATCGAGTTCCAGGGCAACACGACTACGCGAGACAAAGTAATTCGGCGCGAAATTGCGCTCGAAGAAGGCAACATTTATAACTCGCGATTGTGGGAGCTGAGCCTGCTTCGGCTGAATCAGTTGGGCTACTTTGACCAGTTGAAGCCCGAGGACCCCAACATTACGACCCGTCAACTGGATGAGAAAGACGGCCTCGTCGATCTCACGCTAAAGGTGCATGAGAAGGGCAAGAACAGCATTGGATTGAACGGTGGCGTCAGCGGCCTGGAGGGCGCGTTTATCGGCATTAATTACGCCACCAACAACTTCCTCGGACTGGGCGAGACTTTGCAAGTTCAGGCGAGCCTGGGGAACCTGGCTCGCAGCGTGCGTTTCGGCTTTACCCAGCCTTACATGTTCGACCGCCCGCTGCAGTTCGGCTTCAACGTTTACTTCAATAAAATCAAGTACGATCAGGCCCGCCAGCTCTCCATCCTGGGTGGACAAAACCTGAACCTGCCGAACGCCGTCTTGCAGAACCTGCAGAATTACACGCAATCGAGCGCGGGCTTTACAATGTCGTTGAGCTACCCTCTGCGCCATTCGTTCAAACGCGTGGGAGTTACTTATTCGTTCGATCGCTCGTCGCTGCTCGCCTTGAGTACGGCATCCAAGAATCTTTTTGAATACCTGGCCTTCCGCGGAATCTCGGGCCCTAACGCGCTGGAAGGAATTATTACCAGCAAGATCTTTCCTAATTTTTCATTCAACACCATCGACAGTCCTATCTCGCCGCACCGCGGCCAGCAATTCACCCTGGGGGCTGAGATTGCGGGTTTGGGCGGAACGATTCGTTCCGTCCGGCCGATCGTGCAGTACAAGCGCTTCATCCCGGTGCAGAACCGCCGCAACGCATTCGGTTTCAACGTTCAAGGATCGTTCATCACTGGCTTCGACGGGTTAGTCGCGCCTCCCTTCCAGCGGGCATATATGGGGGGAGAGAACGATCTGCGCGGATTCGACATCCGCTCCGTCTCGCCGGTGGCATTTCTGCCGAGCGTGGGATCGATCACCCTTACTAATCCCGACGGATCGCCCGTGCTCAAAGATCCGCAGAATCCGCGCGCAGGCGGCGTTACCATTCCGATCCCCATCGATCAGATCACGTTCCCCGGCGGAGACTTGAGCCTTGTGACGAACTTCGAGTACCGCATAACGATCTACGGGCCGGTGGCGTTGGCTCCGTTTATGGATGCGGGCATCGACCCTATTGTTCGGCGCTCGCAGTTACAGATCGCCTCGCAGCAATATTCGAGCGTGGTCGGCACGCCGCTGGGCTGCCCGACGCTTACGCAGAGCGTTACTACGAATACTTGCAGCTTGGGCGCCATCTTGAACCCGCCGCCGTCGCAAGATTTGCAGGTGCTGGGCCAGACCAACTGGCGGCCGAGAATGTCGACCGGACTGGAACTGCAAATGTTCCTGCCGGTGATCAACGCGCCCTTCCGTATTTATTGGGCATACAATCCGTTGCGCCTGGATAATCCGGCTACGCCGCCGATTCCGATTACGCCGTCGATGTTCCCGCAGGTCTGCAATCCGAAGACCGGCTGCCAGTTAACGCCTGCGGGCTACTACACCTTCAACCAGGCGAAGAATGCGTATTCGCCGGACTTCCTGTTGCGCGAGCCGCGCAAGACGTTCCGCTTCACGGTGGCGACCACGTTCTAAAGGACTGTGGAATAACTCTTTAGTCAAAAAAGAAATACGACCACCGGGGCTAAAGCCTCACTGACTTTGAGCCTTACGCGGCGCTGAAGCGCCGCTCTTCCACAGGGTTAACTGCATTCGTGGGTTTTTGATGGCCAAACCAGCAGCGGATTCAAGCGAAGAGAGCTGGGGGTTTGCGTTTGACGCAGGCTGCGCGCCGTCTCTATAATTCAGATGTTCCACGCCAATGCAGGGTATGATCGGTGGTGGGGCACACGTCTGCAATCCCGGCGTGTGACGCGGGCAACCCAGTGCGCCTAGCTTTCCGGACTTGTCTGACAGCGGCCGTTGCAAGAAAGCGCAAGATACAAAGATTGAAAACGACTATCTCGTGAATGCGGCCCAGCGTTGCTTTACAAGGATAACCTAGTCGATTTCCCGGAACAATTTCACGGAACAATCACATGGAACCAGGTTCCAAGGAGTTTAGCGATCCAATGACAAGCAAGTTCTCGCGGTTTTTCCTGACCGTCGCGTCTGTCTCGGCGATTTCACTTTTGACGATGTTCTCCGCAGCGGCTGCCGCGTCGGCTCAAACTGCCAATGCTCCTAGCGCTGGGGGAGGTTCGTCGGCGGCTAGTTTGCCTTCGGCGCCTGCGGGTTCGGCTCCCAATACGATTGCGACCGGAACTGGCACAAAGATTGGCACCATCAACATTGAGCAGGCCGTCATCGGAACCAACGAAGGCCAGCGCGACTTTGAGGCCTTGAAAAAGAAACTGGAGCCCAAGCAAAACGAACTGAAGGGCCAGAACGACGAACTGGAAAATCTGCAGAAGCAACTGCAAACCCAGGGCGACAAGCTGAACGAAGATGCCCGCGCCAGCCTGGTAAAGCAGATCGAAACCAAGAAGAAATCTTTTGATCGCTCGGTGCAGGACGCGCAGGAAGATGCGCAGAACCAGCAGAAGGAAATCTTCCAGCGCATTCTGCAGAAGATGGCGCCGGTGATCGTGAAACATGCGCAGGAAGGCGGCTTTGCCATGATTGTGGATACTTCGAATCCCTGGCCGCAGAGCCCGATCCTGTGGTACGGCGAGGGCGGCGACATAACTCGCGCCGTGGTTGATCTGTACAACACGCAGTCGGGAGTTCCCGCTCCAACGGGTGCAGGAGCGCCAGCGCCGGCCAAGCCCGCGGCTACGAAGCCAACCACCCCGAAGCCTGCCGCGCCTAAGCCAACTACGCCACCACAGTAAATCTTGACGACACCGCGTGTGTCGGAAAAGTTCCACAGGCCGCGCCTAAAGCGCGGCCTTTTTATTTCTGGGGACGGTCTTCCAACACGAGAGCTCCTGGTGTCTTTAGCAATAACCATCAGGAGGACGCTATGTTTGAAAACACGCCGGGCTCGTCGTGGGATGAACGTTCGCATCGCGGACTGACAACGTTTACTTCATTCGGATTGCAGGCGCTAGTTGTTGCCGCATTGCTGGCCATGCCATTGCTGCGGCCACAAGGCTTGCCTCTATTTCGCAAGCTCACGACGCCGGTAAGCCCGGGCCAAACCGTAGATGAAGTTCCCCAGCCGAGAGTGCGCGGTGGGACAACGGCCGTCGCGCCCCACACCGACCGTGCCATTATTCTGCAACAGCCTTCGCACATACCGATTACTGTGGCGAGGGACGAGGACGTTAGTGCGCCGCCACTCGGCGGCCTTGATTCTTCGATTGCACATGCGGTCGGAGAACCTGGCGGTCAAAGCGGTGTGTTCAACTCGGTAGGCACCGGCCTGCGTCCGGTCATGCCGGCAGCACCACTTGCCGTTGAACATCCGGTGCATGTTTCGCACATGAGCGAGGGTGATCTCGTTAAGAAAGTTCTGCCGGTTTATCCCGCGCTGGCGCGCAGTGCGCGAATTCAGGGCACGGTTGTGCTTCAAGCGAGGATCAGCAAGCAGGGTACGATCGAGAATCTGCATCTTTTGTCTGGTCACCCTATGCTGGCGCCGGCGGCAATTGAGGCTGTGCGCCAGTGGGGCTACCGGCCTTACATCTTGAACGGTGAGCCAGTCGAAGTGGATACGCAGATCACGGTGAACTTTTCGCTTGCGGGAAACTGAGAGTGGGGTGGGAGTAGCCCAAGCGTAACTTAGTTGCGTACGCTGCTCCCGCTATAATCGAGGGAAGTGGCGACAACTGCAGAAATCATGAGCCGCGTGGCGACGCGCCCCACCTGGGCGGAAGTCTCGCTTGCCGCGCTGCGGCAAAATTTCCGCACTGTGGTGAAGCATGCGGGCGCGGGCGTAACCGTGTGCGCGGTGGTGAAGGCCGACGCGTACGGCCACGGCGCGGTCGAGTGTTCGCGCGCATTGCAAGCCGAAGGGGCGAAGTGGCTGGGCGTTACCTCGCTCGATGAGGCGCTTCCGCTGCGCGATGCGGGCATTGAGTCGCGAATTTTATTGATGACGGGTTTCTGGCGCGGCGAGGAAAACGAAATCGTCCGCCTGCGCCTCGCTCCCACCGTGTGGGAGCCGTGGCACATTGAGTCGCTGGAACATGCTGCGTCCAGCGCGAAGGTGAAGCAGGCCGTGCATTTGAAAGTTGACACGGGCATGGGACGCCTGGGCGTTTCGCTCGACGAACTGCCTGCTATGCTCAAAGCTTTGGAAGCCGCGCCACACGTGGTTCTCGAAGGCCTCTCCACTCACCTTGCGTCTTCTGAAATTATGGACGCGCCTTCGGTGGCTGAGCAGGAGCGCCGTTTCGAGGAAGCGCAGCATATGGTGCGCGGCGCGGGCCTGGCTCCCGGACTGATTCACATGGCGAACACCAGCGCTCTCATCTCGAGGCGCGAAACCTGGAACAACATGGTGCGTCCCGGCGTCGCGCTCTACGGATACTATTTACCCTTCCAGCGCGCGGGCCGGGAAGTGAGCGGGGGCACGCTGCGGTTGCCGGTGAAGCCGGTGCTCACGTGGAAGACGCGCATTCTCTCCATGCGAAACTTCGCCGCGAATCAGCCTCTGGGCTATGGTGGAACTTATGTGACGAAAGCACCCGCGCACGTTGCGGTGCTGCCCGTGGGCTACGCTGACGGATACAACCGCCAGCTTTCCAATCGCGGCCGCGTGATCGTCCGCGACCACTACGCGCCGATCGTCGGCAGCATCTCAATGGATCTCACGTTAGTCGACGTCACGGGCATTCCCGGAATTGCGGTGGGTGATGAGGTGATCCTGCTGGGAGGGAGCGACGGGCTCAGCGTGGATGCGCTGGAGCACGCGCGCTTGGCCAACAGTTCGCCTTACGAGATTCTGTGCAATATTTCGAAGCGCGTGCCGCGACGATACGGAAGATAACTACCTCATCCCGTTCAACCACTAAATGTCTAGCATTAACGGCGCTTTGCGCCCATCGAATGTTGCCGTCTAAGCCCCAGCGTGTCCGCTTGTTACACTAAAGAATTCACTATGCCCTCGCGTTACGCGCAATGGATGTATGACTGGGAGCACCGCCTCACTTCGGTGGACAACAACCGGGTGGTGCGTCCGCTGGACTGGGGGCTGGAGTTTGCCCGCGATTGGCCGTGCCGCAACGGTTCGCGTCCAGGGCAAGCAGTAGACGATCCCGCAAAATTTCTCATCGACTTCAACCGCCGCATCGTCGCCGCGAGTGATGAGTTTTATTCCTACAGGAGGCCCACCGATTTCCGTCTGGAGAAGCGCGAGGTCAAAGTTTTCTCCACGCGTGAAGTTCCCGATCCAAAACTTGAAGCCAAAGTTAAGGGGACCTACGCGGAGTTTCTACGCTTCACTGCGCCGGTGAAGACGCCTTATCCAGAAAATAATCTGGTGAATGCGCGGTGGTTTCCGGCGCGGGGCAAACGCGCCATCGTTCTCCTGCCGCACTGGAATGCCGACGCGATTGCCTACGTCAGCCTGTGCAAGTTGCTAAACATGCTCGGCATTTCGGTGCTGCGGCTGAGCATGCCGTATCACGACATTCGCATGCCGGCCGAGATCAGCCGCGCTGACTACGCCGTTTCCGCGAACATCGGCCGTACACTCGACGCCGTGCGCCAGGGCGTAGTCGATGTTCGCTGCTGCCTCGATTGGCTCGAAGAGCAGGGCTACAACAAGCTCGGCATTGTTGGCACGAGCTTGGGTTCGTGCTACGCGTTCATCGCGGCGGCGCACGATCCGCGCATCCGCGTGGCTGCGTTCAATCATGCTTCTACTTATGTTGCCGACGTGGTGTGGCATGGACAATCGACGCGTCACATCCGGCAGGGAATCGAATCGCAGACGGATCTGGAAACTCTACGACAGTCATGGCTCGCCGTGAGTCCGATGGCATACTTTAAACAATTTTCGCGCTGGCCGCGGAAGTCGCTCATTATTTATGCGAAATACGATCTGACTTTTCTGCCGGAATTGTCACGCGATGTGGTGACTGAATTCGAGCGCTATGGACTCGAACACAAAGTCGTGGTTCTGCCGTGCGGCCATTACACCATGGGCGAGGCTCCGTACAGTTACATGGATGGATGGCACCTGGCGTCGTTTTTGAGGACGGCGTTCGAGGGATAGCGCCACAAGCGGCGTGAGCGGGACGCCAATGCGGCTGCCTCCGAGGACGACGGCGTTACTTGTACATGAAGCGTTAGAATGTGGGCATGGCATTCGTCCCCATCGTTTCGAGACACCTTAGGAAAACCAAATGACGAATATGTACCGCCCGCTGTACGAAGCTGACCCGCAAATTGCCGCGGCGATCGACAACGAAACTCGCCGCCAGCACGAGGGCCTCGAGCTAATCGCCTCGGAGAACTTTGTCAGCGAGGCTGTGCTCGAAGCTGCCGGTTCGGTATTCACGAATAAGTATGCTGAGGGATATCCCGGCAAGCGTTACTACGGCGGCTGCGAGTACGCAGACGTGGTCGAGAACCTGGCGCGCGACCGCGCCAAGCAGTTGTTCGGCGCCGAGTACGCCAACGTGCAGCCGCACGCCGGATCGCAGGCCAACATGGAAGCCTACGCCGCGATTCTGCAGCCCGGCGATACCATTCTCGGGCTCAACCTTGCTCATGGCGGCCACCTCACGCACGGCCATCATCTGAATTTTTCCGGCAAGACGTACAAGATCGTTCCTTATGGAGTAACCAAGGAAATCGAAACGATCGACTATGACGCGCTGGAAAAGCTGGCGGAACAGGAACGGCCGAAGCTGATTATCGGCGGCGGCAGCGCGTATCCGCGCATCATCGACTTCGCCCGCATGCGGCAGATTGCCGACAAAGTGGGCGCGCTCTTTCTCGTCGATATGGCGCATTTCGCCGGGCTGGTTGCCGGAGGAGCGCATCCTTCGCCGGTGCCGCACGCGCACATTGTGACCTCGACCACGCACAAAACTCTGCGCGGGCCGCGCTCGGGAATGATTCTCGCGAAGGCCGAGTTTGGTGCGGCGATTGACAAAGTGGTTTTCCCCGGCATGCAGGGCGGACCACTGGTTCACATCATCGCGGCCAAGGCGATTTGTTTTCAGGAGGCGATGCAGCCTGAGTTTCGTACCTATGCGAAGCAAGTCGTCGCCAATGCCAAGGTGCTCGCTGAGACTCTGGCAGCCGAAGGGTTCCGGATTATTTCTGGCGGAACCGATACACACCTGATGCTGGTCGATGTCTTTTCTAAAGGCATGCTGGGCAGCGAAGCTGAAAAGGCGCTGGGCGAGGCCGGAATCACGGTCAACAAGAATGCGATTCCGTTCGATACCAATCCTCCGATGAAGCCGAGTGGCATCCGCATCGGCTCGCCGGCGCTGACCACGCGCGGAATGCAAGAAGGCGAGATGAAGCAGGTTGGCCGCTGGATCGCCGATGCGCTGCTTCACCGGACCGACGCTGCCGTTCTGGAAAGAATCCGCAAGGAAGTGCTCGGCTTGTGCGAGGCGTTTCCGCTGTACGCGGCGCGACGGGCCAAAGCGCAGGCGGAAGTGAGGGCGTAGCGAAACCCTCCTCTCTTGTTTGGCAATCCCCTTTCTGTGTTTAAATTGCCTTGCGTGAAGATCGCGATCGACATCCGGCGGATGACCGAGTTCGGCGTGGGCACTTACATCCGCAATGTAGTTCGTACCCTGGGACGCCTGGATCACGAGACTACGTATTTCCTCATCGGCTCTCCCGACAAAGTTAAAGAAATCGGCCCGCTGCCGCCGAACTTTCAGACTGTGCCGCTGGCGGAACCGGAGCGCTCGCTGAAGAGCTTTCGAGATTTTCGTGCGATCGTGAAGCGGCTCGATTGCGATCTGGTTCACATTCCCAATCTGTTCTCCATTCCACGCGGGCTGCCTTGCCCTTACGTGATGACCGTGCACGACATGCTCGAGCACTTGTCACGGGCGCGGCAGCAGACCGGGTTCTGGGGATCCCTGCATTTTCAGTTAACCCGCCAGGTTTTGCGTGGCGCTTCACGCATTTTCGCGGTTTCGAACTTTACAAAGATTGAGCTGGAAAAGCTTTTCGGAATTCCGCCGGGCCGCATCGAAGTGATCTACAACGCGATCGACGAGCGTTTTCTTCACGGGCACGCCAGCGCCGCCGACCGCCAACTGATCGCCGAGCGCTATCAGGTCACATATCCATTCTTGCTTTACGCGGGAAGAATCAGTCCGCACAAAAACGTTGTGCGTATGATCGAGGCTTTTTCCGCGCTGAAAACGGAGTTGGAAAAAGATCAGGCCTATCCCGATCTCAAGCTCATCATTATTGG
>Ga0182024_10021836_pt1 | contig 11582 bp, 8 predicted proteins | sample P32metaG_FD_120480 | JGI IMG/M metagenome (GOLD analysis project Ga0182024, IMG submission 120480) | Permafrost microbial communities from Stordalen Mire, Sweden - P3-2 metaG (Illumina Assembly) | ecosystem: Environmental > Terrestrial > Soil > Wetlands > Permafrost | place: Sweden: Stordalen... | reverse complement strand
TGGCGCCAAGCGCCGCAGCGCCGAGGACGCTTGATTGCTGCACGCCGGTTTGCTGGCTCATCGTGGAACTGGTGAAGACGCCGTTGACCACCGTGAGGTTGCCATTGGCGTCCCGGAGCGATGCATCGACGGGAGCATTTTCTTGGGCTTGGGACATTCCATAGGGATTGTTATAATTGCTCGCGTTGTTGGCCACCTGCGCGTGGGCCAAGGATGAGGACACGCCCGCAAGCAGGCAGGCCATGCCCATCAGTCTGATTTTCCGCACCATTGATTCCGGCTCTGTCTGATCTCGGGACAAACCGGAGCAACGCGCATGCCAGTCCGAAGCAAGCTTTTCCCGCCCGTCATGTTCCATTGCGGGAAATTGCCCGTTAACGTTGCTCCGGCACTTGCTTTTCGATGGCGCACCTCATGGGAATTCTGGATTGCCGCTTTCGTGGGTCGCCGCGCCCGACGCTTTCGCCCAACGTGGCGTCGGCAGGCGCGCGCTGATTCATGGCCTTCTTTCAGGAGCAGGGTTCGAGGCAGCCCTTCCTGCGCGCGCCACCCGTAGTCCTATGGCTTATCGCGATCCTGATCGGCGCTCACGCACTCAGGGTATTCGTGTTTGCCCAGCAGTCGGACACCCTGTTCGTAACATACGGCTTCGTGCCGGCCCGTTATTCTTCGGTCTTTCTTGCGACCCACGCAGTCGACCCCGGCACCTGGCTCGATCGGGCGCTTCCCTTCGTTACCTACATGTTCCTGCATGGGGGCTTCGCCCATGTAGCGATCAACAGCGTATGGCTCCTCGCCTTCGGGCCCGTTGTGGCGCGGCGCTTCGGCACGCTGCTGTTCCTAATCTTCTTTCTGGTGTGCGGGATCGGCGGCGCCGCCGCTCACTTGGTGTCCAATTGGGGGTCGACAGCGCCTGTGATCGGCGCTTCCGCCGCGATTTCGGGACTGATGGCAGCTGGGTTTCGTATGCTCCGGGCGGCTTCGGAGGGGAGGGAACGCGCACTTGCTCCCATTTTTTCGAGGCAAATACTCGTTTGGACCGCTCTTTGGGCGGGGGTAAACGTCATTGCAGGCGTCACCGGACTGGGCGCCGGCGGCGGAGTCCAGCTCGTCGCCTGGCAGGCCCATCTGGGCGGCTATGCGACCGGACTGGTCCTCGCGGGCGTTTTCGATGTTTTCGCTGCGGGTGGGCCGGCGAGGTCATCAGCCCCTCAGGCTTGAACGCGCCAATCTCAACCATAAATGAGGATCGGGCGTCGTGCATTCGCGCGCGGATCAAGGTGAGGTAACACTGTGACTGACAGCCACTCCATCGATGGCGGCGCGCTGCCGCAGCCGCAAGCGAAGTCTCCTTTCCCGGTTGTCCGTTTTTTCTATGCGCTGGGTTTTGCGCTGCTTGCCTGGATGGTGTTCTGGGCGCTTGTGCTGCTCGCCCTGATCCAGTTTGTCGTTCTCCTCGTCACCGGCCGCGTGAATGACGAGCTGAAAACGTTCAATTTGCGCCTGCTGCAGTATCTATGGGAACTCTTCGCCTTCATCATCTTCGTGCGCGATGACGAACCGTTCCCCCTCGGTGCCTTCCCAAAGCCCCTTTAGCGGCGTGCGCCGCGCTTTCGAGCTGGCGCCCAATCTCGTTCATCTTAACCACGGCTCCTATGGCGCCGTGCCGCGCGAGGTACGCCTGGATCAGGAGCGATGGCGTGCGGCCATCGAGCGCAATCCCACGGGTTTTTTCCAATACGAATTGCCGCAGGCTTTGCGAAACTCGGCGGCCCACGTCGCGCGCCGGCTCGGCGGCAAGAGCGATGACTGGGTGTTCTGCGAGAACGCGACGGCGGCCGTCAGCGCGGTCCTTCATTCGCTGCCGTTAGCACCCGGAGACGACATTTTGACGACCTCGCACGCCTACGGTGCGGTTCTTAAAGCGATGTTTCTGGTAGCGGGTCGTCGGGGCGCAACGTTGCGGATGGTCCCCCTCCCGCCATCGATCGAACATGACGATCAGGTGCTGCAAGCCATCGGCGCGGGACTTGGGCCACGCACCCGGCTGCTCGTCATCGACCACATCACCTCCGCCACGGCCACGATCCTGCCGGCGCGGCGCATCGCGGCGCTGGCGCGAGCAGCGAAGGTGCCCATCCTGATCGATGGCGCCCATGCGCCAGGTCAGATCGACATCGACGTGCCTGCGATCGGCGCAGATTGGTACACGGGCAATGCCCACAAATGGATGTTTGCACCGCGCGGCTGCGGCCTGCTTTGGACTGCTCCAGGCTGGCAGGAGGAGACGCGCCCCGCCGTGCTCTCCCATGGGACCGACGAGGGCTACACGGCGGCGTTCGACTGGGTAGGGACGCGCGATCCCACGCCATGGCTCAGCTTCGAATCGGCGGCCTTGGCCCACGACCGATTTGGCGGTATCGCGCTCATGGCCCGCAATTGCGGCCTCGCGGCAGAAGGGGCCGAGATGCTTGCGGACCGACTGGGCGCGCGGATCGCTGCCCCTGCAGGTATGCGCGCGGCAATGGCGGCACTCGAGCTCGATCGCATGGGCGCGGACAGAGAAGTCGCGGCAACGGTCCGCCTCCTGCTTGCGTCCGAACACAATATCGTGGTGCCGGTCTATCCATTCGCGGAGAATCTTTGGCTGCGGATTTCCGCGCAGATTTACAACGAGCCTTCTGACTACGAACGCCTCGCGACGGCTTGCCGCGCGGTTTTGCCGTCCAGTCGGTCGCCATCCTGAAGCATATGTGGCAATCGGGCTACATTTCGCACGAATCGACATGGACAGGCGGCTTCGCTGACTAAATTCTTGCTCGCGCGCCGGACCGGCACTTATCCTTTGAAATCGGAGGAGTCGCTGCGAGGCCTGTCCGGGGAAACACGACGGCCGCGCAATTACGCGAATCCACACTGCCGGACGAAGCGCAGGGGGAGCGGAAATGTCTCGCAAGTATTTGGGGGCCAGCCGGTCCCCGCTTTTCATCAACACGTTGCTTCTGTCCACAGCTCTCGCTGCACCGGCGTTTGCTCAGATCGAGGAGGTCGTCGTCACGGCGCAGAAACGCGCGGAAGATATCCAGACCGTACCGATTGCGATTACCGCCTATTCCGCCCAGGATCTCGCAGCGCACCAGATCGTGCAGTTCAAGGACCTGCAGTTCAGCACGCCCAGCGTGACGTATTCGAAGGGCAATTTCACAGGATCGGACTTTTCGATCCGCGGTATCGGCGAGTCGGTCGTCAGCGGCGACGCCGAGGCGGGCGCGGCGACCGATGAGAATGACGTCTATCTCCTCGATCCTCTGCTGGCCGAATCGAATTTTTACGACCTTCAGCGCGTCGAAGTTCTGCGAGGTCCGCAAAGCACGTTGTACGGCCGCGGCGCGACCGGCGGCGTGGTGAACCTGATCACCGAGACACCCGACCTCTCGACCGGATCCGCCGAGTTCTATGGCAGCTACGGCAACTTCAACGCGATCGAGACCAAGGGAGATTTCAACGCGCCACTCATAACGGACCAGCTAGCGGTCCGCATTTCGGGCGACTGGGTCCGGCATGACGGCTACATCCTGAACGAGTTCAACAACACCCACATCGATTCGGAAGACACCTATTCGATCCGCGGCAGTCTGCGCTGGGAACCAACGGACAGGACGACAGTGGATATCGTCGCGCAGTTCACGCGGGAAGATGACAGCCATATGCGCAGCACGCGTCAATTGTGCGATACGGATCCGACGGGCGTTCTGGGCTGCCTTCCGACGGGAGCCTCCAACCAACCCGTAAATGCGCTGGCAACCTCGGCCTTCATCGAATCCTCGGCGCAAGCCATGTACAATTTGGGATTCTCGCTCAACCCGGCGCTGGCGCCCTTCTTTGCCCAGATGGGACTGTTCAACCTCGAAAAGCCGCCGGGCTTGCCGGTGGGTTTCAATGAGCCCAGCAATCCCTTCCACGTCTATACGGATTTCAACCCGACCTATCTCGCCCAGGACAGCTTTCTAAATCTCACGATCAAGCAGAACGTGACCGACTGGCTCGATGCGACGTTCGTCGGAGGTTACGACCGACCGTCGAACTATTCGCAGGAGAGTTACAACAACGTTCCTGGACTTTCCCTCGACACCCCGGCGGGAATACAGACGCTGGAGACGGCCGCCGGAACCTTTGCGGCATTGCTGCCGCTGTTTGGGCAGTCGTTTGCGCCCTACGCACCCTATTTTGCGAATATCGGCCAGGGCGAGCTACCCGAATCCGATATCAAGGAGCTGGGACTTGTCAGTGGAAATTATCGTTTTACCAAAGACCTGACGGCCTACGACCAGTCCAATTTCGGGGAATCGCAATGGTCCGGAGAGCTCAGGCTCAACTCGAAGTTCAGCGGGCCTGTTAACTTCATGGTGGCGGGCTACAGCCTGCATTCCAACAGCGCCACCGACTACTACGTCGCATCGCCGATGCTCGATTACCCATCGATCATTCTCGGCGGGTTCCTCGGGCCGTTCTACAATCCGACACAGTGCTTCACGGGCGGGTGCATCCAGGCGCCCACCTTCTACCGCAACGAAGGTGTCGAATCGCTCCAGTCGAACGCCTTGTTCGGCGAGGCCTATTACGACGTCATTCCGGACACGCTGAAACTCACCGGGGGATTGCGCTACACCGAAGACACGAAGTCCGAATCAAACCGCATCGTATTCGAATCCGTGCCGGCGCCGATCGGATCGGTCGGCATCGACAATTCTATCAATGACGCCAACGCTTTCAATCTGCTCGGCCTGCCCTGCGTTTACGATGCCGACCCAACCAAGGCTGGCTGCCAGAACTTCGAAAACCAGACGGTGACGTACCGCAAAGTCACCGGGCGGTTCGTCGCGGACTGGACACCCAAGCTCGATTTTACGGACGCCACTCTCGTTTATGCTTCCTACTCTCGCGGCTACAAGGCCGGCGGCTTCAATCCCGGCATTCAGCCCGGTCTCACCGTGCCGGTCGCCTACGGCCCGGAGCAGGTGGATGCGTTCGAACTCGGCACCAAGAACGCGCTGCTGGGTAGCACGATCCAGGCCAATGGCGATGTTTGGTATTATGATTACAAGGGTTATCAGGTCTCCTCGATCCTCGGCAATACGTCCGTCAACGAAAACCTCAATGACGCAAAGCTGTGGGGCCTCGAAGGCGAGTTGTTATGGGCGCCTACGGACCAGTGGCAGTTTGGATTGAACCTCTCGCACGAGAGCAGCGACATCGGGAACCAGTTGCTCCTCGACACGCGCAATCCCACGGGTGGCCGCAGCGACGTCGTTCTCATCAAGGACGACAACATTTCGTCGGCATCCGCCCAGAACTGCGTGTTGTACAATTTCAATCCCGCGCTGAACGGCGGATTGACGCCCGGACAACTCGGTATCCCGGGCTTCCTCGTGCCTCCGGGCGGTGCTCATGCCCTGGCGTCGGCCGGCGTCGCGAATGCGAATCTTGGGTTCTGCCCGGTCGATGCTCCCGCGGCGATTCAATCGGCCTTGGCCGCGACGGGCTGGTCGTACAGCGATCCAAAGGGAATCGGGGATTCCAACGGATCGCCGGTAAATATTGGCGGCAACGAACTCGAGAACACGCCGGCCTTCCAGGTCAGCGTCAGCGGCCAGTACACACAGCCGATGGGCAACGGTTATAATCTGGTTGGGCGTGTGGAATATTTCTGGCAGTCGCACATGTGGGGACGCGTGTTCGAAGATCCCGCCGACATCATCCATTCGTGGGACGAAATGAATGCGCTGCTTACGCTGAATGCGCCGGACGACCGCTGGTACGTTCAGGGATACGTCAAGAATATCTTCAACAATTCGAATATTACCGGCGAATATCTGACCAGCTCGTCGTCGGGCCTCTATACGAACGCCTTCCAGGAAGACCCCCGCACTTACGGCATCGGCGTTGGCGTTCGCCTGTAACCGCGTCTTTCCTGGTTTTGAAAAAAAAGCGCCGGTCTCCGGCGCCTTTTTTTCGAGCGGCGCACCAACGATTTTTAAGCCGTAACCCCGTGCGCAGGTCCGCGGCGTGCCGAGCGCCAGTCGCCGACGCGCCGGCCGAGCGTGTCGAGATAGATGTAGATCACCGGCGTGATGTAGAGCGTGAGCAATTGCGACACCAGCAGTCCCCCCACCACCGCAAGCCCGAGCGGTCTGCGGCTTTCGGCCCCCTGGCCGAAGCCGATCGCAATCGGCAGGGTTCCCAGGAGCGCCGCCATCGTCGTCATCATGATAGGGCGGAAGCGGATCACCGCCGCTTTACGCGGCCACTACGGAAAACTCGTGGGCCTGAAACTTGGAGCTTTGTTTGCGGGAAGCGCCACCACACGTCTATAAGCCCCTACCCCTGCTCAGCGCGAGAACCATGGACATCCGCAACGTCGCCATCATTGCCCATGTCGACCACGGCAAGACCACGCTTGTGGATCAGCTGCTCAAGCAGTCGGGCGCGGTGCGCGAGAACCAGCCCGTGCAGGAACGCGCGTTGGATTCCAACGAACTCGAACGCGAGCGCGGAATCACGATCCTCGCCAAATGCACGAGCGTCGAATGGAAAGGCGTGCGCATCAACATCGTGGACACGCCGGGTCACGCAGATTTCGGCGGCGAGGTGGAGCGCATCCTTTCCATGGTGGATGGCGTCGTTTTGCTGGTCGACGCCGCCGAGTCGGTCATGCCGCAGACGAAGTTCGTGCTCTCGAAAGCGTTGGCGCTGGGGCTGAAGCCGATCGTCGTCATCAATAAGATCGACCGTTCCGACGCGCAGCCCAAGGAAACGCTCGAGAGCATCTTCGACCTCTTTCTCGCACTCGAAGCCAATGACGACCAGCTCGAGTTTCACGTTCTTTACGCTTCCGGCCGCCAGGGCTGGGCTGTTGCCTCGCTCTCCGATGCGCACACCGGTCTGGCGCCGCTATTCGACTGCATCCTGGCCGACGTTCCGAAACCGCGGCCGCTCGCGCTTGCGGGCGATTCGCATCCCTTCGCGATGCTCGTGACAACGCTCGAGGCCGATCCCTATCTCGGGCGCGTCCTCACCGGCCGCATCGAATCGGGGGCGATTACCGTCAATCGCCAGCTGAAGGCCCTGTCGCGCGATGGAGTCGAAATCGAGCGCGCGCGCGCGACCAAGCTGTTTGCGTTCCGCGGCCTCGCGCGCGTTCCGGTGGAGCGCGCGGATGCCGGGGACATCGTCGCCATCGCGGGACTTGTCACTGCGACGGTCGCCGATACGCTCTGCGACCTTGAGGTTCTCGTGTCCGTCGCGGCCACTCCCATCGATCCGCCGACGCTGGCCATCACTGTCTCGGTCAACGATTCGCCGCTGGCCGGACGCGAAGGGGCGAAAGTGCAGAGTCGCGTGATCCGCGAAAGGCTTTTGCGGGAAGCCGAAGGCAATGTCGCGATCAAGCTCCGCGAAACCGGGGAGGCCGCGTTCGAAGTGGCGGGGCGCGGCGAACTGCAGCTGGGCGTCCTAATCGAGACCATGCGCCGCGAGGGCTTCGAGCTTTCGATCAGCCGGCCGCGCGTCCTCTATGACATCGATCCCGACACGGGCGAGCGCCTCGAACCCATCGAAGAAGTCACAGTCGATGTGGACGATCCCTACACGGGCGTGGTGATCGACAAGGTCAGTCAGCGCAAGGGCGAACTGCAGGACATGCGGCCAACCGGAGCGGGCAAGACGCGTCTCGTCTTTCTCGCCCCGTCGCGGGGGCTCATCGGCTATCACGGAGAATTCCTCACCGACACCCGCGGCACGGGCGTGATCAACCGGATGTTCCACGGCTATGCCTCGTTCAAGGGCCCGATTGAAGGCAGGCGCAATGGCGTGCTGATTTCGACAGCCGACGGCGAGGCGGTCGCCTACGCGCTCTGGTATCTGGAGGAGCGGGGACGATTGTTCGTGGTGCCGGGCACCAAGGTGTATCGCGGCATGATCGTGGGCGAGAATTCGCGCGGCAACGATCTCGATGTCAATCCGCTGCGTGCCAAACAGCTCACCAACATCCGTACCCACTCGAAGGACGAGGCCGTGCGTCTGACCCCCATCATGCCCCAGACGCTTGAACAGGCCATCGCCTACATCGAGGACGAAGAACTGGTGGAAGTGACGCCGCAATCGATCCGATTGCGGAAGAAAGAACTGCTTCCCCATCTGCGGAAGAGGGCGAAGGCCGAGGCGGGCTAGATCTCGTTTTTTTGTGAGGGCGACTTATGAGCAAGAAGATTCGAAGGCATTTTCGCGCGGAGTACGTAGCGGCTTCGCGGACGCCGCCGATGATTTCTGCTTGGGATGACGTGCCGGACGTGGCCCTGCGATTCCGCGGCGTTTGCTGCGCCGAACTCTTGTTCCTCAGTGCCATGCTCGTGCTTCCCAATGGCGCTGCGGCGCAGGTCAGTGTTGCCACTTGGCACAACGATCTGGCTCGCAGCGGGGTCAACCCGCATGAAACAGCCCTTACGCTCGCCAATGTGAAACAATCGAGTTTTGGCAAGCGATGTGCCTACGCGGTGGACGGGCAGATTTACGCCCAGCCGCTCTACATACCTGGCGTTGCAATGAGCGGCAGCAAGCACAACGTCGTCTATGTCGCCACCGAAAACGACAGCGTCTACGCATTTGATGCAGATTGCGCCCAAACGACGCCGCTTTGGCACACCAGTTTTTTGGGACCCGGCATCACGCCCATGCCCTGCACATCCGACCGCCAGCCGCAATGCGATGTCACCATCATGTCGCCCGAGCACGGTATTTCGCCCACGCCCGTCATCGACCTCGCTCGCGGAACCATCTTCGTTGCCGCGCAAAGCGTGGAGCAGAACGCCTACACCCAGAAACTGCATGCTCTCGACATGGCTACCGGCCTGGAACGGCCCGGCAGCCCGGTCGTCATCTCCGGCAGCGCGCCCGGCAACCCGGCGAGGAAGTTTGATCCCGAACAGGCCTTCCAGCGGGCGGGATTGCTGTTGTTGCAGGACGTGGTCTACATCCCATTCGCCTCCAACGATAGTTCCAACGGCTGGATGTTTGGTTACGGCGCCCGCGCGCTCAGGCAGGAATTTGTTTTTTGCGTCACTCCGCAGGGGCAGCTGGGCGGCATCTGGGGAGGTGGCGCGGCACCTGCCGCCGATCGTGCCGGCAACATTTTCGCAGGCACCGGCAATGGAAGCTTCGACGCAGACAAGAACGGGACCAACTACGGCATGTCGGCGCTACGTCTTTCGGTGTCTGCCGACGCACTCTCCGTCGCGGATTTTTTTTCGCCGTCACACGAAGCAAAATTGTCAAGCAAGGATCTCGATCTCGATTCCGGCGGCCTGATGCTGTTGCCGGACCAGCCGGGCGCCCATCCCCATGAGGCGGTTATCGGCTTCAAGACCGGATACGCATTTTTGTTGGATCGCGACCACATGGGCGGTTTAGGCACCGCTCACGCGGTGCAGTCCTTCGTCGCCAATCGCGGGGGAATCTATAGCAGCTTTGCGAATTGGGGCAGCAATGTGTATCTGGCAGGAGTGGACGGTCACCTGACCCAGTGGCAATTGAGCGGCGGCCTTTTTCCTTCGGCGCCCACTCACCAGTCCGCCGCCACCTACAATTATCCGGGCGCTACGCCATCGATCTCCTCCAACGGTGCGCGCGACGGCATCGTGTGGACCCTAGAGACGCAGGGGAGGGTGAAGGGCGGCAAGCCTGCCGTGCTCCACGCCCACGCCGCGCGCGATGTATCCGTTGAGCTCTACAACAGCACCCAGGCCGGCGCGCGCGATGCGGGAGGTGCGGGCGTAAAGTTTTCCGTACCGACCGTTGCAGATGGCAAGGTATTCGTCGGGACCCAGACGGAGTTGGATGTATATGGGCTCCTGAAAGGTTTGTGACAGCTCCGCCGAACTCGCGCTGATTTTTTGGGGACCAATCGATACAGGAAATCGTGCGCGTATTTGTTCATGGTCGGGGCAGGAGGCCCAGCCTGCCGGCGATCATGCGGTCCACCATGCGCTTGGGAAGATTGTTGACAAGCAGATTCTGAAGGGGATCTGGCGTTACCACATAGCGCGTGCACGGCTTCGGCGCGGTGAGTGCGTGCCACACCGCTCGACCCAGGCGTTCCGAGCGCAGCCCCTTTCGTCCGTTGGCAAGCATGTAGTCGCGCACCGCCCCGAGGGCACCTGCGTAAGGCGTGTTCGCATAGCGCGAGACGTCGACCTGCTCGGCCTTGTCCCAGATCGGCGTCGCAACGGCGCCGGGCGCCACGACGATGACATCGATGCCGAGAAGCATCAGCTCGCGGCGCAGGCTCTCGGAAAGACCTTCAAGGGCAAATTTCGAAGCATTGTACGCACCGAGAAAGGGTGAGGCGTTCCGTCCACCCACCGAGGAAATCATCACGATGCGACCCGGCGTTCCGTTTGGCGACCGGTTAAGCAGTGGCGCAAAAGCCTGCGTCACGATTAATTGGCCGGTGACATTGACCTCCAGCTGATGGCGAAACTCGTCGATGTCGAGGTACAAGAGCGGTCCGGCGACGGCGACGCCTGCATTGTTGACGAGACCGAACAGGGATTCGCGACCGAGGTCGGCTGCGGTGGCGGCTGCAGCCGTCCGGACTGCCGCAGCATCGGTGACATCGAACTGGAGCGGCTTGAAGTTGCTGCCGAACTCCTTCGCGAGCCGCTCCGCATCGGCCTGTTTGCGTACGCTGCCAAAGACACGAAAGCCCTTTTCGATGAGCACCGTCACGCAACCTTGCCCGATGCCGGTGGACGCTCCCGTGACGACGACGGTCTTCATGGATTCCGCTCCTGTTCCTGCCGAATGCAATATATCGGAGAATGGGGCCGCACCCTGCGTCCGATTCGGCCGGACGCGGATACGACCGCTTTCGCGCGCCAGCTTGCCGACGCGGCGGGCACAGTGATTCGGCGTTGTTTCGGCCAGCCCATCGGGCGGCCGGCGATGCCCGCGTTCGCGCCGGACATTAGAGATATGGCCGCGCTTCCGGTGTTGAATTGGGTGCCTCGCCGGTTCCGACGAAGTCATCGAACGCCACCCAGAAACAGTTGCGGATGGAGTCGCTCTCCATCAGGATCTCGTGTTCCGCCTCGGGAATTTCGACGTAGCGACCGTGCGGCAGACGTCGCGCAAAGTCGCGCACCGCCCCCGTATTGACGATGCGGTCGCGTCCCGCTCCGAACAGGAGGCACGGTGTAGTGATGGCCTCTGCCGATCCGGCCGCCCGCATGCGTGCCATGGAGCGGTAGGCCGCTTCCAGCCAACCCCAGGTCGGGCCGGCGAGCCGGATGTCCGGGTGCCCCTCGAGAATCTCCTGGACGTGGGCAAATCGCCGCCGATCGGAAGTGACGAGGTTGTCCTCGAACGCCATGTGAAGGGGATCTCGTTTCTGCATCCCCCACACCCATTCGTCGGAGTGGCCCGCGAGATTGTGGGTGAGACAGACGATGCGCACGAGCCATGCGGGAAACCCTCGCGTTTCGGTCTGAATCATCGGCGCGGTCATTACGGCGGCTGCGAAGTCGCCC
>Ga0182024_10021835_pt1 | contig 11582 bp, 5 predicted proteins | sample P32metaG_FD_120480 | JGI IMG/M metagenome (GOLD analysis project Ga0182024, IMG submission 120480) | Permafrost microbial communities from Stordalen Mire, Sweden - P3-2 metaG (Illumina Assembly) | ecosystem: Environmental > Terrestrial > Soil > Wetlands > Permafrost | place: Sweden: Stordalen... | reverse complement strand
CGGCTGGGTCGAGGGACCCAACCTGTTTCTACAGCCTGACGCCGCCTACGCTGAGGCGCAGGAGATGGCCAGGCACCAGGGAGATAGTCTGCCCATTGGGGCAAGGACTCTCTGGCGCCGCCTGCGCGAGCGTGGTTTGCTGGCCAGCCGAGATGACGACCGCCAGCGCAACACCGTCCGTCGTACCTCGGGAGGAGTCAAGGATCGAGCGGTCTTACACATGCTGGCCGACTGCCTTACCTCCAGCATTCGACCGTCCGCAACGTCCGCAACGTCCGTGAACTTGCCAGAAGAGCGAGAAATCGAAGGGAGTCGGACGGTAGCCGCGGACGGTCGTGTGGACGGTTGGCCAGTCGGCGCCACGGGAGCGTCCGTCGGGAATGCCGAAGAAACAGGCGAAAATCGCATCGGCGGACAGTGCAAACAGTCGCACAGACGGGAGGAGCCTGCATCAAACAATTCAAATGCGCCGCGTGATACGGTGGCCAAGACTCTCGACGGCAATGAGGCGGTTCAAGAAGAGCTGTTCACCGATTTCCCGGATAACGGCGAATCAGGTCCATACCGAGACGGATTTTGACGGAATTCAACGACGCTCTATAATTGTGTCCAGCTGAACCTAGCCGGTCGCCGTCGAGAACGCATCGCGGGCGGCCGACCCTCTCGAAAGGAAAAGCATCATGACCAAGAAACGCAATCGCGGCAACGGCGAAGGCAGCATCTTCAAGCGAGGGGATGAGGGGCCTTATTACATCACCTGGTACGATCAGGATGGCAAGCGTCGCTCACAATGCACCAAGACGACGGACAAGGGAACGGCGCAACGCATCCTCGCCGACAAGTTGGCCGACGTTGCTCTACGGCGAGAGGGCATAATCGATGCCCGGCAGGAATCGCTCGCCATCCAGAGCAAGCGACCCATCGAGGAGCATCTTACCGACTTTGAAGTGACGATGAAGTCCAGGCGGCGAAGTGAGTCCCATATCAAGCGCACACTATTCTTCCTCCGTGAAGTCTGCCAAGCTGCAGGATGGGCGAAGCCGAACGACGTCACGGCGGACGGACTGAATCGCATCATGGCGGATATGCAGGCTAAGGGCCGCGCTCCGCGGACGATCCAGGGGCGAGTCGTGGCGGCAAAGGCATTCACGAAGTGGCTGACCGATCATGCCAAGCTGACCCACGATCCTCTACGGAGCGTCAGGCGGCCGAGTCTCAAGACCGATCGGCGCCTGCGTCGGCGCATGCTGCTGCCGGCGGAATGGCCCTGCCTAAGCGCGGCCACGCTAAGCAGCGGCCCGCGGGAAGAGATGAATCCCCTCGAGCGAGTCGCCTTGTACGCCACGGCCATTCAGACCGGTCTACGTTCTGCGGAGTTGCGATCGCTCATGAAGTCCGATCTGTTCCTGGCCGGTAAGAAGCCCTACGTCCGTTGCCGAGCGGAGAACACGAAGAACGGGCAAGAAGCCCGGCAGTACATCCAGGCGGACCTGGCCGCGGAGTTGCGGCGGATTGTCGCGACGAGGACGCCGACGGTTGCCGTGTTCGCCATGCCCGACGAGTGGCACATGGCCGACATGCTCCGCGGCGACCTGGCCGAGGCGCGCAAGCGATGGCTGGATGAACTGAAGCACGATCCCGAAGCCCGCGCCAAGCGAGAGGAAAGCGACTTCCTGACCGCCACGAACCATCAAGGGGAGTCGCTTGACTTCCACGCATTGCGGCACACTTGCGGGGCATGGCTGGCCCTGCAAGGGGTTCACGTCAACGTCATCAAAGAAGTCATGCGGCACTCGACAATCACGCTTACCGTGGACACCTATGGCCATCTAATGCCCGATCAGCACGCGGATGCTATTGGCGGAATGGGATGCATGATCGCCGGCAAATCCCAATTTCGCGCAGCAGTAGGCGCAGCAGTAGCAATGCGAAAAGACACCCAGGACGGTGCGAGCGAATGCGACGCAATGCGAAATGAGGATAATATCTCTCCAGAAAATGGGGAGCGTAACTCCTTGCGAATTGCAGACCTATGCGAACCCGTGCAAAACAATGCGAGTGGCCGCGGTGGGATTCGAACCCACACCCCGCTTACGCGGGAAGGGATTTTAAGTCCCCAGTGTCTGCCATTCCACCACGCGGCCCAACGGCTCCACAATACTGCAAAATCCCCGCTTTTTCCACGGTTTTTTCGCTGTTTTCGTTCAGTGACATACCACTGTCATCGGATAGGTAAGTGTTCCCGATGGAACAGTCTGAAACACCATGAAACGTCGATTCATGGGTACCATTACGGGCTACCATTTCTACCTGCGGGATAGACGATTGTCGGATTCTGTTTTTGCTGGGCTTACCGTCCGTGCCCGTCGCCGCCATGGGTTGCTTTCCGGTCAAGGCCGGCAAATCGCTGGGCATGTTTTCGACCGACCGGCTAAGATCCGTGAGTCCAACGCGGGCATATTTTCCTTCGATCTCAACTTTTCTCCTTTTCAATTCCTCATTTCGCTGAGCCCGTTCTTTTTCTTTCGCTTCCTCTCGGCGATCGTGTTCGTCCATTTCCTCCTGCAAGGTCTTTTTGGTACTTGACTGTGCGGCAAGCTTCTTTTTCTTGAGAGCCGGTTGCGGCGTTTTTTTCTGGCGAGTTTCGCCGGCCGGTTTTGCGCCGGCCGATTTTGCACCGTTCGGGCAGGATATGTCCAGCCCTGCAACGTGGATCTTCAGCAGCCTGGCCAGCGCGTCCAAGTTGGCTTCCCCAAGGAAAGCTTTGCCTTTCATGAACCGGGACATGGCAGCTTCGTTGATGCCGGTTTCTTGGCAAATGCGGTAACGGGTAAGCCCACGCTCGCCAGCGGCTGAGACGGCTTCACGGATCTGGTCGGAAAAGCGTTTAGGTTCCATGATTCCACAGTACGCAACACTAGACGGACAGTCAAGTATACCAGGATGGTTAAAGCCGCCGTTGCCGCAGAAAACCGGCGAGAGTCGAGTCAAGCATGACCACAACGGATTCGTTCTTCGCGTGCTCGTTTTACTGGTCAAACAGTTTCTGTCGGCAGTCGGTGCACATCGGTTCAAGCTCCCCCGGGGAATTCATTTGCCACTCACTGCTCGGTTATTTTTTTACGTCGTCGATTCGCTCTGCTCCTCGGTGTCGCTGGCCAAGCTCAGGGCCGCCGAAAACGAGCTCAGCCACGGGCCGTGGTATCATGACCCAGGATCGTTGCGCCGAAAAAAGGTGCCGGCATCCGCGTTCTGGCGAACGCGGCTACGGATCATGATCTTTGGTTTGTGATTCGCGGCCAGAAAAATCTTGTGCGTTGCGTCCCATTCGAAGAAGTCCTGGCTCATGAACGTCTCCCGTGAGGCTGTAGCCGACAACGCGCTGCAGATGGTCAATCAGGTCTTTGTTACCGTCCATGATCCGTTCGAGAAAAGCGAGCCAACGCGGACATTGGGCATCGGGAATGAAGTCCACTGGCGCCAGCTTCGTGATCTGATCTTCTTGCCGATGCGGCGAGAGTGATCCCGCTCGCAAGTTGACGGTTCCGTTTCGGCTCTTGCGTTCCAACTCTTCTTCTTCGCTGTCTTCGCCGGCGCCGGCGCCCAACTCCCCGATTTCGTCCATGGTGGAACGGTAGAGATCATTCCGCGTCTGATGACACAAACATCTAGCGACCCTCGAAGAATAACTTCCCGACGTCTTCCTCTCGAAGTCCTGGTGGCTCGCTTGCATGGTATTCGGAAAATCCTGGACAGATACGCACCGGTTTTGTGTACTATCTGATGGGCTCCGGTGAAGAGCCGGCTTGATCGATGCACGGGTGGTGAAATCGTGCCCGGTGGAGCGGTTCGTGACGAGCACTCGGTGAGGCATGGCGGAGTCGGGCATTACTGACAATAGTGTTTTCGATCAGGAGCTTGGCATGCGACGTGTATGGCTGCTGTTAATGTCTTTTTTCGCCGTCACCCCGGCAATTGGCAGCCAACCTCAAGCAGGGCCGGCGGCGCAAGCGAAGGACGTGGCCGAAAAGCCTGGCAATCTGCGTGTTGACATCGATTACGGCGGGCACACCAGGCCCATCGACCATGTCTGGTTCTCTCCCGACGGCCAACAGCTCATCAGTGCCTCGGGAGATATGCAGGACGACACGGTCCGCATCTGGGACGTGGGGACGGGAGAACAACGGCGCGTCCTCCACCCCAACGGTCTGCTTCGGCCTTTTGGTTTTGTGACGGATCTCGGCCATGCCCTGGCCCCGGACGGCAAGACGATGGCCATCTTTCAGCGAGTGCCGAAGGGCGCCAACGCGGGCGCCCGCCTCAATGACGACACGGCCATTCATTTTCGCTCGCTGGTGGATGGGCGGTTCTTCAGGGTGCTGAAAAACGGACCGAAGGATTTCGTTGCCGCCGCGGCATTTTCCGCCGATGGCAAACGGCTGGCGGCCTGCAGCACCTTCCGAGAATGCTGCATCTGGGACCTGGCTCAGGAAACACCTGTGGCGCATTTCAAAACCAGTGAGGTCGTGGGCATGGACGGCCTGTCAGCCCAACGGGTCGCCTTTTCACCCGACGGCAATCTCCTGGCTCTCTATTATGGGTCGGACAGCGAGATTTACGACCTCTCGGCCAAGAAGGTGCTGGCCAAGCTGCCCCGGGCTCGCATCCTCGGCTGGGCCCACGACGGCAAGACCCTGCTGGTGGCGCGCCTCGGCATCAAGGACCAGGTTTCGGCACGCCGCAAGGTGGGGACGGTTCGACTTTGCGAGCTGGACGGCACGGTGCGGCTCGAACTGAAAGGGACCACGGGGGGCGGAATTGTCAGCGCGGATGGCGCCCGCGTGGTGACCCGGATCGGAGTTTTCGACGCCGTCACCGGTAAGCAGCTCACGGCTTTTGCCCGGCCCATCGACCGGCCGATGGCCGTTTCCGCCGATGGAAAGTTCATCGCCTCGATATCGCCCGACGACGGTCTCGATGGGGGAGAGGTCTGGCTAAGTGGCAAGATCCGGATCAACAACGATGCCTGGGTCCCCGCGCGTCAAGCCGGATATTTCAATCGCAATGAGATCAGGTCGCCGGGAGCGGTTCATATCTGGAAAACCGCTGACGGCAGCCCTGTGCACAAGCTGGGGACCAAGACCTGGCTCTCCGGCCGGGAGGGCGAGGCTCCTGCCGAGCCGGTGCGTGTGGGCTGGAGCCCGGATGGGCAAGCCATCACCTGGGCGGAGGGGGCCAAGACGTTTAACTTTACCGAAATGCAATTCGGCCCGCCGCTGGACGAGGCCGATTTTCCCCCGCTCGTGAAAGCAGGGGAGCCGACCCTTCTGGACAGCGAGGGCCGGCAGGTGACGGCGAAAGGGGGCGATCTCGTCTTTCGTTTCGGCCCCAAAGCTCCAGACCGGGTCCGCCGCGTGGCCCAGAATGAGGGTGAACTGAATCTCCCCTGGTCCGTGGCCGGTTCGCCCGATAAGGGCCGTCTCGTGCTGGTGGCCTGTTCCAATCAAACGCTGCAAATCTGGGATACCAAGGAAGTCGTGCTCGGCAACGGCGTTGTTCTGGCGGGCAAGGTGCTGCTGACGTTCCACGTCTCCGGAAGCGACTGGATCGTGTGGACCAAGGAGGGTTATTACGCCGCCTCGCCCGGCGGCGAAAGGCTGATCGGCTGGACGAGCACGTCCTATCCCAGAGATCCCACGAGAGCCTTCTTCTGGATCAACGTGAGGCTCGACTACTATCCCGGCGAGCGCCTGCGCAAACATCTGTATCGACCGGACGTGATCCGGCAGCTCTTGAAGACCGGCGATCTAAGAACGGCCCTGGCCGCGGCCAACGACATCCTCAAGAAGGACGGCATCATCGTTGAAGACGGGGTGGCCAATTTCAACAATCTTCTGCCTCCCGCGGCCGAGTTGCGGATCCTGGACAAGAAGGATTTGCCCCGAGTGAAGCTCAAGGCCAGCGCCGTTGCCGGTGTCGCCAACCAGCCCGTGACCTCGCTGCGTTTGCTCGTCGATGGCCGGCCCCTCCAGGGCGGCAATGCCCAGCAAACCTTCGGCGCCGGCAAGAACGAAGCCGAGGCCCTCTGGGACGTCACCCTTCCCCCCGGCAAGCATCAGCTCGCCGTTCTGGCGCGCTGCCCCGATTCGTCCTCGATCTCCAACATCGTCGAGGTAGAAGTGGCCGACCCCAACAAGCAGGCCTTCCTGCACGTCCTGGCCATCGGCGTCAACAATTACGAGGAAGGCACGCTCAAGCTCGAATTTGCCACCAAGGATGCCGTGGACCTTGCCGCCGGATTTCGCAAGTCGAGCAAGGACTCCTTGTTCAACGAAGTGTACGGCGAAGTCCTGGTGGACGCCAGGGCCCGCAAGGAGGCCATTCTCAAGAACCTCGCCGAGATGCGCAAGAAGGCCAAGCCCAACGACCTGGCCGTGGTCTATTTCGCCGGCCATGGCGTCAAGGAGAAGGACAAGTTCTATCTGCTGCCTGTGGAAGCCAGGACGGACAACCTGGCCGGCACGGCGCTCTCCGGCGACGAACTGCGCAAGGCGCTGGGCGAGTTCCCGTGCCAGGTGCTGCTGATGCTCGATGCCTGCCATGCGTCGGCGGGGCTCAAGAACTTCCGCCCGGCCGTGGACGACATCACCCGGCACTTGACCGACGACGACTGCGGCGTGGCGGTGATGTGCTCGGCCATGGCCCACGAGAAAGCCCTGGAGAAGGGCGGCAACGGTTTGTTCACCAGGGCGGTGGTGGACGGCCTCAACCGCGGTGAAGGAGTGCCGTACAACACCTTCGACCGCAGGTTGTACATCCACCATCTGCATGCGTACGTGTTCGACAGTGTCAAACACTTCAGCGGCGATCGGCAGCATCCATTTTTGAGTCTGCCGTGGGTGGTGGAGTCGTTTCCCGTGGCCCAATTCGGCGCAAAGTAATAGGTGAACGGGAGCGTAGTTCTACAGCGCTACTAGGTTGCCCCCGCCCGCTTGCCGGGGTGGAGCACAGGTTCGTAACCAGAAGGTAGCCTGCGCCGTCCCCGCCCCACCCCGCTTGTCGGGGTGGAGCGTAGGTTCGTCGCGAGCCTTCAAATGTGAAGCGTCGGGTTCTAATCACGAACCCGCGCCCCACCCCGACAAGCGGGGTGGGGGCGGAGGAGCAGCCAGCATGATTCTGGTTACGAACCCGTACACCACCCCGGCAAGCGGGGTGGGGGCAAACCTGGCGCTATAGAACCAAGCCTCTGTTCCCTGCGAAATATACTGCATTAATCCAGGAGATTTCCATGTGCATCCGGCTTATATTCGCTTTGATTGGCGCCTCGGGATTTTTAGGTGCCCCCTTCGTCGAATGCCTGCACGCTCAACCCAAGCAGGAAAACGACGCCTCGGCCAAGAATGTCCGGCTGGTCGTCGATTACGGCGGGCCCGACGGACTCATCAGCAGTTTCAGCAGCGACAACCGGGAATTCATCAACGTATCCTTATCGCCGCTTACGATCCGCACATTCGACGCAGCCACCGGCGACTGCCTGCGCGTCGTACGGATGAACGGTGTTCCCACACAGCAACGAACTGTCAGTGTGAACGGCATTGCCGTTGTGCAACAAGACCTGGTGCTCTCGCCCAATTTGAAAACGTTCGCTTTTTGCTCCAATCACGGCGTCTATTTGATCAATACGCGGGACGGCCAGATCGAAAACATTCTGTCGGGGCATGGCGCCCCGGTGACGCGCGCCGCCTTTTCCGCCGACAGCAAATACCTGGCCACGTTCAGTGCGGACAATACAGCTCGGATCTGGAACCTGGCGACAGCCAGGACGGAAAAGACCTTCAAGATTGGCGAGGGAGCTTCCGGGGCCCTTTTTTCTCCGGACGGCACGCAACTCGCCATTGGCTACAGCGGCCCGGTGAGCGACCCCTTTCGCAAGGTGCCCGCAGCCACGGAGATCTTCGATACGGCGACGACAACACTCCTGCTTCGTTTGGAGAAGATGCGCATCGTCGCCTGGGGCCCGCGCCCCGACACGTTTGTCGTCGCCCACGATCTGGGCAACGTGTTCAAGGCGCCCAATATCAAACTGGTCTCGAAGACGGGCGCGGTCATCTTCGACACAGCTGAAGCGCAACTGCTCGTTAGCGCCGACCGAACCCGATACGTCTGCGGCAAAGGCGTGTTCGACCTGTCAACCGGCAAGAACATCGCGACGTATCCGCTGCCGGGGGTACTGCGGGCTCTTTCTCCCAATGGACAGCTTGTCGCTGCCTGGGCGCGCCTGGATGAAAGGCTTGACTCGGTCAAAATCAGCAGCACGGCCGACGGCAAGCTGGTGAGCACCCTGGCCCCGGCTGGGCTGCCGAGCCCGGTCACTCGTCCTGCGTGGAGCCGCGACGGCAAGTCCATCGCCTGGGACGAGGGGGGAAAGTCCCTGAACCTGTTCGAATTGAGTTTTGGTCCGCCGCTGGACAAAAACGACCGCCATGAAAACGTGCTGGAACAGGACAACATCGAGTTGGAATGGAGCAAAGGCAAAGTTGACATCTCGAGCAAACTCACGCTCACGCGGCATGAGAAGCCGGTGGCGTTTGTCCTCAAGACGCCGAAGGAACAGGCTGAAATCGGCTGCAGGGTTGAGCCGTGCTTCCTGAGCAAGGGAGAATTCGAAGCTCGGTTTGCCGTGGCCTCGACGTTTGAGCTGCAGCTCTTCACGCTTGCCAGGAATGACAAGGTCGCCCACCTGGCAGGAACGGCTCTCGCGGGACACATGCTTGCCAACAAATTTCTCACGGCATCTCCTGAGGGACGCTACCTCATGCTGGCAAGCGGCAGCAAGATCGCCATCGTGAACCCTGAAGCCATATGGACTGGTCCGAAACGCCACGGCTTTCCCAATCAGAACGAGCCGCTGCTGTGGATCGAAATGATCGGCAACGACTGGATCATCTGGAACCCCGAGGGATATTACGCCGCGTCTCCCGGCGCGGAGAAGCTCGTCGGCTGGGTGACGACGACAAGGCAAACGAAGGAAGAATTGAGCGCGGACGGCCAAACGAAGAAGACTTATTATGTCGCAATGAACTACTATCCGCTGGAGGCGTTCCGCAAACAGATGTATCGGCCCGACGTGATTGGGCTGCTGCTGGCCAAAGGCAGTCTCAACGACGCCCTGGCAACGGCGAACGACATCTTGAAGAAACAAAACAAGAGCGTCGCCGAGGGAGTTGCCGACGTGGAAAGGCTCTTGCCGCCAACGGTCAGGCTGCAGGTGCTCGACAAGAAGGACCTTCCCAAAATCAAGGTCAAGGCATCGGCGCTCGCCATGGTGGCCGGCCAGCCCGTCACCTCCCTGCGTCTGCTCGTCGATGGCCGGCCGCTCCAGGGCGGCGCGTGTCTGCAAACCTTCGGCGCCGGCCAGAAGGAAGCCGAGGCCGAGTGGCAAATCACGCTGCCCCCGGGAAAACATCAGCTAACCGTGCTGGGCCGCTGCCCCGATTCGTCGTCCAGGTCCAACACCGTTGAAGTCGCTGTGGCCGACCCCGCCAAGCAGCACGCCTTGCACGTCCTGGCCATCGGCATCAACGACTACGAGGATGACGCCCTCAAGCTCGGCTTCGCCGTCAAGGACGCCCAGGACATCGCCGCCAACTTTACAAAGTGCTGCAAGGGGGATTTGTTCCATGAAGTCCACAGCGAGGCGCTGGTCAACGGCAAGGCCCGCAAGGACGCCATCCTCAGCCGCTTGTCGGCTTTGCGAAAACTGGCCAAGCCGAACGATCTGGTCGTGATCTTCTTTGCCGGCCACGGCGTCAAGGATAAGGACAAATTCTACCTGTTGCCTGCGGAAGCGAAGACGGCCGATCTGGCCAAGACGGCGATATCGGGCGAGGAGCTGCGCAAGTCGCTGGGCGAGTTTCCGTGCCAGGTGCTGCTGATTCTCGACGCCTGTCATTCCTCGGCAAGTCTGAAAGACTTTCGACCGGCCGTGGACGACATCGCCCGCACCTTGACCGACGACGACTGCGGCGTGGCGGTGCTCTGCTCCGCGCTGGCCCACGAGAAATCCCTGGACAGGGCGGGCAACGGCCTGTTCACCCGGGCCATCGTGGACGGACTGAACCGCCGCGGCGGAGTAGCGTACAACACCTTTGACCGCACCTTGTACGTTCACCACCTGCATGCCTGCGTGCTCGACCGCGTGAGCCAGCAGAGCGGCGGTCGGCAGCACCCGTTCCTGAGTTTGCCGTGGGTGGTCGAGTCGTTCCCGGTTGCCAAGTTCGCCACGAAGTGACCGGGAGAATTCAGCGGTAGCCACGCTCTTGCATCATCCCGCTCAACACCTTCGCTCTGGACGAGACGGCCGCCGTACCTTGGGGCTTCGGTCATTTTGGCACCAGTTTCTGCAGTTGCGGGATCAGCAGCTTCAATTCGGGCGTGTCTGGAAAGCTGATGTGGCGATGGACATGATACGTTTGCCCGGCCCGCTTATGGTGCGGTAAGCGCCAGGTCACGTTGATCAGGTGCTCAGCACGTATCAGGAACAATTCCTTGTTCTGACAAATCAGATAGTGCAGGTCGACGTGGTCCTTGTCGCGCTGCACGGCGCGCGTGATCAGCGCATGCGGAGCGATGGGAATCCGGGCGGTGGTGCTGACGATCAGGTCCGGCCCCTCTTGTTTGAAGGTCAACGGCAACTTCTCGTCCATTTGCGCAGTTGACGGGTTGCGCAGCAGAAGGCTTTGCAGGACCTCGTCGTGGAGCTGAACTTCCAGGAGCAGCTTTTTCGCCTTTTCCTCCTCGAGCTTGGCCTTGTTCGCACTGACCACGGCGGTCTCGCGTTGTTCGCCCTCCCGTCGAGCGGCCTCGGTGGCGTCGCGCTCGGCGTCCCAGGCGCGCACCATGGCTGTTGTCGTGCCGGTCACGCCGCCCAGCAGCACGAGCAAAATCAGCACGGCCGCCAATACGGTGGCCCGATTGCGCTTGACGAATTTCCGCCATTGGTAGCTCCGGGTGGGCGGGCCGGCGTGCACTGGTTCGTCGCGCAGATAGCGGTCGATGTCCTCGGCCAGGCCCGCGGCGGTTTCGTAGCGGTGCTTGCGGTCCTTTTCCAGGGCCTTCATGATGATCCAGTCGAGTTCGCCGCGGAGCAGCCTCGACAGCGATGCCGGCGACAGGCCGCGCTGCTCCGAAAGGCTGACCAGGGATTCGCTGCTGCTGAGGCGGTTGCTCGGGCGGGGCGGCTCCTCCTCGCGAATCAGGCGCAGTATCTCCAGAAAGGCCCCCTGCTTGAGCCGATGCCTCTCGAGCGGCGTGCTGCCCGTCAGCAATTCGTAGAGCAACACACCCAGGCTGTAGATGTCGCTGCGCGTGTCGATGTCGAGCTGGTTGACCTCCGCCTGCTCGGGCGCCATGTATTCCAGCGTGCCGACGATCGCCCCGAAGCCGGTAACCAGCGTCTTGTCGGTCAACTGTTGCCCGGCCGCCTTGGCCACGCCGAAGTCGATGATTTTCGGCACCGGCCTGCCGTCATAGAGGGCCACCAGCACGTTGGAGGGCTTGAGGTCGCGGTGGATGATGCCCTT
>Ga0182024_10021834_pt1 | contig 11582 bp, 7 predicted proteins | sample P32metaG_FD_120480 | JGI IMG/M metagenome (GOLD analysis project Ga0182024, IMG submission 120480) | Permafrost microbial communities from Stordalen Mire, Sweden - P3-2 metaG (Illumina Assembly) | ecosystem: Environmental > Terrestrial > Soil > Wetlands > Permafrost | place: Sweden: Stordalen... | reverse complement strand
CGCGCGGCTTCAGCATGATGGTGGTGTCGTACATATCGAGAGGGGCGTTGTCGGTGGCGCTGTCTGAGCGCCCGACGGTTCCGAAGACCGATGTAACCTCGGGAAAGGAGCGGATAACCCGGTCCTGCTCCTGCATCAGAGAAGCCGCCTGCGTAATGGAGATGCCCGGCAATGCGCTCGGCATATACAGCGCGGAGCCCTCATACAGCGCGGGCATGAACTGGCTTCCAAGGCGGAAGTAGAGAGGAATTGTGGCGGCCAGAAAAGCAAGATTCAAAGCGAGCACCAGCTTCCAGTGTCTGAGGCTCCAGCGCAGCACGGGAAGATAGATCGCCTGCGTGACGCGGGCGGCAGGGTTCTTCGACTCCGGGCGCAACTTTCCGCGAAGGCAGAACGGCATGAGCGCCGGAACCAGCGTAATGGAGAGCAGTGACGAGAAGACGAGAACCAGAGTTTTGGTCCAGGCCAGTGGACGGAACATGCGGCCTTCCTGCGCCTCCAGCAGAAACACCGGAAGAAACGACACCACGATAATAATGAGCGAATAGAAGAGTGCCGGGCCAACCTGCTGGGCCGCGCCGACCAGAATACGCCGCCGCTCCGCATCGCTGGGCACATCGCTGCCTTCGGCCAGATGGCGATACCCGTTCTCCACCATGACAATCGCCGCATCGATCAGCACGCCAACGGCCAGCGCCAGACCTCCCAGCGACATGATGTTGGAGCTGACGTGCAGATAGTACATCGGGATGAACGCGGCCAGCACGGCAATCGGCAGCGTCAGGATGGGGACGAGCGCCGAGCGGAAGTGGAAGAGGAAGGCAATGCTGACAAAGCTGACGATGATGGCTTCGAGCAGCAGGTCTCGTTTCAGGGTGTGAATCGACTCATTGATGAGCCAGGAGCGGTCATAGCCAGTCACGACTTCAACGCCGGGAGGCAGCGAAGCTGCAATCTCCTTGAATTTGGCCTTTACTCCGTCGATGACGTTCAGCGCATTCATGCCGTAGCGCATCACCACGATGCCGCCCACGGTCTCGCCTGCTCCCTGCCAGTCGGCCGCGCCGCGCCGCTCGTCAGGACCGAAAGAGACCGTGCCGAGATCGCGCACCAGAACCGGCGTGCCGTTCTTGGTCGCGACAGAAATGTTCTCCAGGTCGGAGAGAGAGTGCAGATAGCCGAGGCCGCGGACCATATACTCGGCCCCGTTCATCTCCAGCACGTCTCCGCCCACTTCATTGGTGCTCTGCCGCACGCGGTCGATCACGGTAGCCGCGGAGATGCCGTAGGAGAAGAGTTTGTTCGGGTCCAGGTTCACCTGGTACTGGCGTACAAAGCCGCCGATGCTGGCCACCTCCGCAACGCCGGGCACGGTCTCCAGTTGGTAGCGCAGGTACCAGTCCTGAAGCGCGCGCAGGTCGGCCAGGCTTTCGTTGTGGCCGCGGTCCACGATGGCGTACTCGTAGACCCAGCCCGCGCCGGTTGCATCCGGGCCGATGGCCGGATGCACGTCGGCGGGGAGCTTTCCTGCGATTTGCTGCAGGTACTCGATTACCCGCGACCGCGCCCAGTAGAGGTCGGTGCCATCTTGAAAGACGACGAAGACGTAGGAGTCGCCGAACATGGTCTGGGCGCGCACGTTTTTCACGCTAGGAGCCGAGAGCAGCGCGGTTACGATCGGATAGGTCACCTGGTCCTCAATCACATTCGGCGGCTCGCCCGCCCACTGCGTGTGAATGATGACCTGCACGTCGCTGATGTCCGGAAGTGCGTCCAGCGGAACGCGCTGAAGGCACCATATTCCCGCGACAACGAGAAGGACCGCTGCCGTAAACACGAGGAAGGGATTGCGCGCGCACCAGGCGATGATTCGTGAGATCATCACATGCCCCCCGTGGCGGTGAGGCTGAGCTGCTTTGTGGCCAAGGTCCCGCCGCCGCGTTGGACGGTCACGGTCACCTTCCAGGTGCCACCCGTATCCAATTGCAGAGACCCTTCATAGAGCCCGTTGCCCTTGTCAGCCAGTGCGGCTGCGGCGTGCTCCGCCGCCATCCCCATCTCGGGCATGGCCGGCATAAAGAAGGTCGCAGTCACCTGCGCTCCGGCGAGCGGCTTTCCGTCCGCCCCAGTCAGTTTTACGCGCACCGCGTTTGCGCCTGTATGCGGCGGAGAGGGTTGCGTGCTCAGGTCGATCTGTATTCGCTCAGCCGGTGCGGCGCCTGCGCCCGGCTGCGGCGGCGGAGTTGAAAACGCTGCTATCGCGCCCTGTAGCTGCGCCTCCGAGTCCACCAGGAAGTTGGCCGAACTCACAACCTGTTCGCCAGCCTTCAGACCTTTGAGAACAACGACGGAATCGTCAAGCTGCATCCCAACCTCGATGGTGCGAGGCTCCAGGTTGCCGCCTCCATGGTTCACAAAGGCGATGGCCTGCGAGCCTGTCTGCAACACCGCGGAGGCCGGAATCACCAGTTGCCGTCCCAGCGGGACCGCAATAGCGACGTTGACGAACATCCCCGGCTTGAGCACCACGCCCGGGTTCTGGAAGACAAGGCGCACGCGCACTGTGCGGGTCGCCGGGTCCACCTGCGGAAGAATCTGGTCGATGCGGCCGTTGAATTTGCGCCCAGGATAAGCATCAACCGTTACCTGCCCGGAGTCGCCCGGTTTCAGCCGGCCCACATCGTCCTGAAACACGTTGGCGTACACCCACACCGTGGAGAGATCGGCGATCGTGTACAGCTTGGTCTCCGGTTGCACATACGCGTTTGGCAAAGCGTTGCGCTCGATGATGTAGCCTGAAGCCGGCGAATCGATGGCAACGTCGCGCTGCACTTTACCGCTTTGCTCCAGATTCTTAATTGCGTCTTCCGGAACGTCGAATTGCCGTAGCCGCTCCTCGGCAGCCTGCAACAGCCATCCGCCTTCCTGCGCCGCTACGCCTTCCGCATTCGGAGCGAAACTTTTCTGGTTCTGGCGTGCCAGCAGATACTCCTGCTCGCTGCTCACGAGGTCCGGACTGTACACAGTGAAGAGGGGTTGCCCCTTGCGCACATATTGGTACGTAGCGTTCGCGAAGACAGTCTGAATCCAGCCGGGAAAGCGGGTCTGGACATACGAGAGCCGCTCCTCATCGATGTCCACATTGCCGGGCACATTCAGATTGTCGTTTACATCGCGGCGCTCCACTGTTGCCGTCGTAACTCCTATCTCCTGCAGGCGCTGGGGCGACAACTGCACTGGAGCCAGCGCCGGTTCAGCCTCCGCCGGGGCAGCGTCTGCCGGTACCGGGGGCCGGGGCGGCGCTTCCGGTCCGCGCGCCACAACTGGATCCTGCGCGGTAATCTCCGGAACTGCATGTCCCCGTTGCAACAGGACGTAGGTGAGAGCGGCGCCGAGCAAAACGCAGACGGCAACCGCCGCCATAAGTGCAAGCTGATAGGAATGCGTCTTCACGGCTTTGCCTCCATTGCAGGGGAATCGGACTGGTCGAGAGTGGTGCCAGTGGCTAGTTCGAGATCCGCCAGCCGAGTGTCGAAATCGGCGACGGCCCCCAGCCAGTCAAGGTCGACATTGATCACGGTCATCTGGCTGTCGAGCAGGTTCAGGAAGTCTGTCTTGTCGTTCTCATACCCGATGATGCTCGACTGGAGCGCGGCTTCCGCCTGGGGCCGCAGCTCGTCGTGATACATATGCGCGAGCTTCTGCGCGGACTGCGCCTCGACCAGCGCCTCCTGAATCTGGCCAAATGCGGCATTGCGCAGCGCGGCCAGCTCGGCATCCTGCTCGGTCGCCCGTGCCGTGGATTCTGCGATCTCCGCATCGTGCTTGCGGCGATTCAGCCATGGAAGGTTCATCGACCCCTCGACCATGTAGTTGTTGCGCATGTTGGAGCTGGGCGGCATCAGCATGTACCCGCCCGAGATTGTGAAGTCCGGGATATAGGCCTTCATCGCCAGCGCCTGCTCTTTGTGGCTCCGCTGTGCGGCCTCCTGGGCTTCGAGCAGATCGGGTCGGGAGCGGAGAGCGAGTTCGTCCAGCTTCTGCGCCTGGGGCAGCGCGGCCAGCACCGCAAACTCTCCAGTCACGCGCGGCGGTGTGCCGGGATCGCCTCCAAGCAGCGTGCTGAGGCGTGCCCGCGCGAGATCGGCGTCCCGGTCGAAGCGGATCATATGTTCCGCCAGCGCCGTAAGCGTGACCTGCGCCTTTAGAATGTCTTGCTGCGAAACCTTTCCAACGGCGTACTTGATGCGAGCCGCTTCAATCGCCTGGCTCGCGATGTCCACATGTTGATTGTGGATCTGCATCTCGTCGTCGGCGAGCAACAGGTCGTCGAAGGCCTTTCGTACGCGCACTCGTACCTCCAGACGCACTTGATTAAGCTGTGCCTTGGCCACGTCCACATCGGATTGCGCAATACTTGTGCGTAGCGCCAGCTTGCCCCGCCCCGGAAGCGTCTGGCTGATGCTGAACATGTTCTGAGCGGAGTTATAGTCCCACGGCTGCTCGAGCGGAACACCCCACCCGCGATACATCACTGACGCATCATCAAGGGATCCGGCACCGGAGACGTGCGCCTCAGCGATGGCGACTCGCCTAACCGCGACCTCGATCTCCGGATTGCGGGCAAGCGCGATCCGCTCGACCTCGTCCAACGTCAGCGCCGGGCCAGATGCCTCCGGCGTGCGCTGCTCCTGAAACAACGTGGCAAACTCAGCCAGACCGTCACTTTTTCCCGGCGTCTGTGCACCCGAGTCAAGAGCGGACGCAACCAGCACCAGGACACAAAACGCAGAAACTAGAGTCTTCACTACTCCCTCCAATGAATACACAGCTCAGGGGACGGTCAGGCGTCGATGCGCACGGGCACACGAAGACGCATGAAGGCCCAATTTCAGCCTGCGAAGGAAGGAGTCTTAGATTCGGAGAACGGAGGCGCCGCCGGGTGGGAACTTCGGCGGCGGCGCTGCAAAAACATTGACGGAGAAGCTGCCTGAGAAAGCGGGCGATTGCAGATCAACCTGGTGCATCGCGGAGACCAGTCGCTGCATTTGCCCAAGAGAATACGGAAGGACCGGAATAACAGCAGCGCTCTGCTCGTGGTTCCAGCAGCACGAACCATTCAGGTGCATTCCGGACGAACCACACTCCCGGGCCATTCCGCGGCAGCAGCCAGGGCGTGCCGCGGGCCGCGGGCCCAGGATACAGGCAAACGCGGGCATCGCGGTCCAGGAGACCGCCACCATCAGCATCACCAACGCGCTTTTTCTGCCCCAAGTCATGGCGTCCATATCCCGAGCCTCAATTGTAACCGTACGGTACTGCGTTGCTCGCGGCAGTGATGTAGATCACAGTCTCAACGCTCGAAGATCACAGAGAGGCCGCATGGCCCTATTTTCTCGGACCGTTTTCCCAAGCTGTTCCAGAAACTGTGGGACGGCACATCGCGACTCACTCTACGGACGTTGGTGTTGTATATATAGCTATGACCTTCCTGCGCCACGTCGTAGTGCTCTCTGGCAGCCGCAAGTGTGGCCGGCATCCGGAGGAGAGATGGGCGAATTGCCTCTTGGGGGTGATTCAAGCGTCCATTGCCTTACTCGTCCTGTTGACGCTGGCGTATCCCCTGCGGGCGGCCGCGGCGAATCCCGACCTGGAGACTGTGCTGACTGGCTCGCGCCAACGTATTGAGACGTTGGACTATCGCGCGACCGGGCGACTGACCAAGGTGGAAGCCAATGGCACGCGCACCAGCTACAAGTTTGTCGCCAAGGGTCACTGGTTCCCGGATGGTCTGCGTCTGCTCAGCGAATTCTCCGGGCCTGGCTCAGCGAAGACCCGTATTCTTCTGCATATGAGCGTGAGTGGGCACGTGACCATCGAGGCGCTACTTCCTGGCGGCAAGGCCACAAGCGAGTTGCCATTCGAGCGTTGGAACGACCCGCTGCTGGGCACAGACTTCTCCTATGAAGACATGGTAGAGAGCCAGTTCTTCTGGAAGAATCAGGAACTCCTGGCACCGGCGAAATACGGCGCACGGGATTGCTTTGTGCTTAAGAGCACCTCTGGCCCCCAGGACCGAACCTACTATGGTTCGGTGACTTCGTGGATTGACCGCAGCATTTTTCTCCCGGTGCATGTGGTTAAGACGCTTCGCGGGACGGGCCAGCAGAAAGATTTCGTTTACTACGGAATCCGACACAATGGCGGCGTTTGGTCTGCGGCGCAGGTGGAGGCGAAGCTGCAGGGCAAGCCCGGCTCCTCGATGCTGGTAATCGAAGGGGGCTCGGGAAAGGCACATCTCGGACGCAAGGACTTTGATATCAGCCAGTCCAGCGCTCAAGCAGAGAAAGTTAAATAAGTCGAATTGTTCAATGGGCTGCTGCGAGGGCCAGTGCTGTTGCTGGAACATCCACGGTGTTCGCCGTCACGGAACGATTTCCTTTTCAGACGTTGCCGGAGCCCCATATAAGCCAAGGGGCCACCAATTCCAGTCGCCGGCAAGTTGCAACAGTGCCGGCCCGACAATCATCCGCACCGCTGTAGCATCAATGAAGACCGCCACGGCGAGCGTAAAGCCCAGCATTTGGACGACCAAAAAGCTTCCCACGGTGAATGCGGTGAAGACGGCAATCATAATTGCCGCGGCGCTGGTGATCAGCCCGGCCGTCCGCGCCAGGCCCTCGATCACTGCGGATCTCTCGGATAAACCGCGCCGCCGTTCTTCGAGGACTCGGGCGACCAGGAAGACCTCGTAGTCCATGCTCAATCCGAAGACGATGGCAAACGAGAGAATCGGAACGATCGGGAATACGGTTCCGGTCGGTCCGTCGAGTCCAAACAGTCTGCTACCGTGGCCTTCCTGAAAAACGAGAACTAATGCGCCAAATGAGCCGCCCACGGAGAGCAGATTGAGCAGAATTGCTTTGACGGCCGCAAATAAAGAACGTAGCCCGATGAGCAGCGCCAAAAGGCTCCCGAGCACAACGCCAAGGACCACCTTCGGCAAGCGCTCTTTCACTACCGAGTCATAATCTGCGTTGAGTGCGGGAACGCCGCCGACGCGCAACACAGCGCCGGGCACGCCGGTTATCGCCGCAACATCGGAGGAACGCACCTCTCGCACCCATCGTATCTGTTGGTTGGGCGTAAGAGCGGCGGTTGGCAGCAATTCAAGCAAGGTAGCTTGGCCGTCGCTCCGCAGAAAACTCTTGCGGATTGCCTCGGGCACGTCGCCGACCGCACCCGCAGTGTCAGACATTCCCGTGAGGGTCGGAAGAGACAAGACCTCTTGCGCTCTAGGATCGCTCTGGAAGTGCTGCGTCAAGCGAGTCACGGCAAGCCAGCCAGCCGGCGAGAGCGGCGGGGTCTGCGGCGGTAATTCCAGGATCACCCGGAGGGACTGCACAATACCCGACCGCCCCATCCTCTGAAGGGTGTGCAGTGCTTGCACCGACTCGGCTGCCGCCGGAAGCGAGTCATGGTCTGGAATTCCGGGAGAGATTCTGTGTGCCTGGAATGCAAGGATCAGTAGCGGAATCCCGGCGACAAGCAGAGCTGTCCAGGGCCGGCGGGTTACGATGCTGCCCCATCGCACCCAGCGCACACTCGCTGCACGAAGGTCATCCGGAATTTTGAATCGTTTGCCAGGAAGGCGCACTTTGGCAGCGTTGATGCGATGCCCTAGCAGACCAAGTACCCAAGGCAGGACGAATGTACACAGCATGACACTCGAAACCGTGACCAACAGGCCAGCTACCCCGATAGAGCGCAGTTCGCTGATGGGCACAGTCAGCAGCGCTGAGAATCCGATCGCAACCGTCGTGGCCGAGATCATTAGCGTCCTCCCAGCTTGCCCGGCGGCAACATCGGCAGCGCAGCCGGGATCATATCCCTCGGCCAATGCTTCGCGAAACCGGCTCACCATCAGCAACGCATAGTCGATGCCTAAGCCCAGGCCGAGCATCGTCGCCAGATTCTGCACCAGAATCGACAGGTGCAGATAATGTGCGAGCAGAGCAGCCGCACCCAACGCCATCGAGATAGACAGTACTCCCACTCCCAGCGGTAATAGAGCGGCCACGAGACTGCCGAAGGCCAGCAACAGCAGCAAGAGAGTTACCGGCATCGCCCGTTCCTCGGCATGGTCGACGTCATCTGCGCTGACCTTGCGAAGATCGAAGTTCAGTGGCGTTTCACCCGTAATCTCCAGTTTGATGTTGGGATATTGCGACCTGAGTTGACCTTCCATCCAGTCTGCTCTTGCCCTCAGTTCGGGGACCAACGCCTCGACCGACTGATCTTGCGGGTCCAACCCGACGATGATCAGGGCGCCGCCATTGTTTCCGGTGAACAGGGGATCTGGCCAATCCACACTCGAGATGGCACCCGATACTCCAGGCTCAGTACGCAATGAACTGGTTAAGAAGCCCAAGGCATCCGCGCCTTTTGCTGAATCCGGATCAGGAATACCGCTGATCACCAGAACCAGGCGATGGGCGTACGGAGACTGGAAACGCTGCGCCAGTTCCAGGTCGACTTTTTCGGATTCTCCGCCTTTGATGTGAACAGCTGTCTCCAGGCGACGTTCGACTTTGAAGGAAAACGGCACCAGCGCAAGCGCCATGACGAACCCCGACATCGCCAACCAGAATCGGCGGCCAGCGACCCCACGGCCAGTCTTCGAGGTTGGCATCACCATGGAAAATCCGCATCCAAAGGGGCGGCGGCGGCGACTCGCTTTGAGCTGAAGAAATTCATCATGCAATCTCTAAACCGGAGAATGGTGGATCGCTCGCGAAGAATCTGACGCGGTAGCGGAATCAATGGTTTCCTGGTTCGTCTCAGAGCAATGAAAACAACTTTGGCGATCGGGCACATCCATCATATAGGGCAAAGCGGGATATTATTGAAGCTCGGCCTTGAGCTTGGTTAGCCCGAGGTGGGGCACTGCACGCTAAACCCTTGTCGATCGAGGGATGGGGCTGAAGCAGACTTTGCGGAGTGCTCGAGTGGAGAAAACTGCGGCCGCCAAAAGGGTCAGACGGAAACCTGGCCGGCCGCGAATACGACATCAACCTCCTCCCGAAGCTCGGCCGCGCCGCATCGGCCATGAGGGTAGGCTAGCGGAAGTCAGTATGGAGTATTGTGGTTCGCGTGATAGTCGTCGCCGAATTTATTCTTGTGGTTTTCCATTGGATCGGCCACTCCCTCCATCGTGATCTCTCCCAGGTGTAAGGGCACTGCTCCAACCTGCACTACTTTCTCTGCATCAACCGGACTCACGGATTTGGCGGCCTCGCTCCAGATATGCAGGCGATAGTTCCCGGGTGGGACATCGCGAATGTCGACGAAACCACCGGCGTTCGTTACCGCGAAATATGGCGTGCTCAGGGCAAGCACAACGGCGCCCATCTCGGGATGGATGTTGCAGAAGATATAGGAGACTCCTGCGCGATCGAAGCGGACCGCGCGACTTGTCCCTGACTCGTAGAGCCCAAGATCGAAGCGCTTTCCGTTGAAGAGAGAAAAGACGTTGTGGAAGAACGGATCTTCGTTCGGAAAGTCGACGCTGCTGCCCCGCGGCACCACCAGCAGATGAGGCATGAACATCTTGTCTTTCTGCACGAGGCGGAAGGGTCCGGGATGCCCCGCGGAGGCCGGACGCGAATCGGGCTGTAAGGGAGTAAGCCACACCACGGCTTCGGCCGAGTTCGGATTGCTCCTGTGAGCATTTCCTTTGCCATCCATGTCATGGAACGCGACATGTGCAGTCACGTCCACGCCCTGGGCTTGTATGCACGGCACGGCGAAAGCCAAGCCAATCAGTGCAGAGCCGACAATCGGGTAGTCCTTCAGCTTCACGGCCACGCCTCCTTAGAACTGATACCCGATAGAAAGTGTGTAGACGTCAAGCGTGCTGGAGGCGCTGTTGATTGGCCAACTCCAAATCCTGCGATACTCCGGTGACAGAATGATGTAAGTCTTCGGGCGGTAGATCAGATTGGCGACGACCATCCTGTTTCTTGCTCGCAACTGCGTCGCACTCGCTGTCGGCGACATTATTACCGCGTGGAAGTCGCTGGCAAAGCCATCGTCTTGGCCGATACTGAAGTTGGTCTCGAGCGAGGAGTTGAAACGCGTCTTGAATTGTGTCCAGCCACCAATCGCGTTGAGCGGCTGCAGGATGGCGGCGTCTGTGATCGCGCTGGTGCCGGCGATGACGTCTTTGTAGACTCCGCCGCCCAGTCCCGCGATCGATCGGCCGCGGTAGCCCTCTCCTTCGACCTCGAACCAGCGGCCAAGCGGGATGCGCCAGTCGGCAGTCGCCGCCCATGAGTCGAGATTCTCCGTGCCGGGGTATCCCTGATATCCGGGATACGACTGCCGGCTGTAATATCCGCCCAATCCTACTTGAAGACCCCGCTCAGCGACTGATCCGTACGAGACGCGTGTCTCATACGCGGGCTGTTCCGCGAGTTCCCCCGGACTGGAAGTACGGAAGAGTTGGTTCGCGTTGTAGCCCGCGGCCGGCGGGTCCCACAGTCCCAACTCGAACTGCAACCGATCTCCCTCTTGCGCCGGGAAACGATGGGTATAGCGAAACTCCGGCGCCCACGTCCAAAAATTCCCCGCCCCAGCCAGAGAAGGCTCGGCAACGGTCGCGAAAGAGTCGGGAGACCGCGGAGAGATGAGTGGCGCAACCATGCCAACCTGCAGCGAATCGTTGGCCCAGTCAAAGTCGATGCTGCCAGTGCGCATCCGGACCACGCCGGCTGCCGTCCCATAGCTGGTGTAAGAAACGCTGGAGAAGAAATCCAGGCTGACATTCGCCGAAGTGCGGGCGCCCGCTATGCGCGGGCCATCCCCTTCAAGGCCGAGTATCGTCTGACGCAGCCCTGCACCCATGTCGCCGTTGCCCGAGGTCGAGGTTTCGCGAAGTGCAAACGCGGGCAGATCCGTGTTGTCGGGCACGCCACGATTGAGGAAGCCGTTGAAGAGTATCAGCCCGGTGAGACGCACCGGGTACTTCGAGCTGCTCTCCACCTTGGTCTGATCGTGCAGTCGTACGGCAGCCTCCGTCGCCTGCTGCCGCTCTTCGATCGCAGCCAAATTGTCGGCCGAGGCGGAGGTAACTGCGACTTCCGCTGAATTAGCTGGAGCCGTCGCATTCTGGGAGGCCGGGGATGCGCTACCCACACCCGCCATCTGCTGACGCAGTTCAAGCAGTTGGTGCTGCAGTTGCTGCATCTGCCGCTGCGACTGCTCGATCTGTTGTTGCGTCGCGGCCAGCGCCGCTGAGATCGCGTCGATCTTCCGCTCGATTTGAGTGTCTGCCTGGATCGGCGAATCGATGGAGATTTGCGGCGCAGCAGTCTGCGCGTGCCCGGCAGCAGCGCCCCGACCGAAGAGCAAACAGACCAAAACCCCATTGCGCAAAAGTTTCATCTAACCCTTCCCTGCTTCACTTCCTCACGATCTCCGCTTTCCACGCCGTCCTTCGAACATCTTCTTCAACTTGTCTGCAAAGTTCTCTTATCCCCCGCCGCGCCCAGTGCCTGCAAAGCCTGCTTGGGCAACGTAAT
>Ga0182024_10021833_pt1 | contig 11582 bp, 10 predicted proteins | sample P32metaG_FD_120480 | JGI IMG/M metagenome (GOLD analysis project Ga0182024, IMG submission 120480) | Permafrost microbial communities from Stordalen Mire, Sweden - P3-2 metaG (Illumina Assembly) | ecosystem: Environmental > Terrestrial > Soil > Wetlands > Permafrost | place: Sweden: Stordalen... | reverse complement strand
ATGTCCGCCGCACGCCGGATGAGCCGCGTCTGCGGGGTGAGCGGGTGCAATTCAAAGTACTGACTCACGGTAGATGGCCTATCAGCTATGATACGCGGCCTTTGCCGGGGGCTGCCGGCTCACGCACCGATATCAATGCAGGCATTGCTCGAGTTCGCACCGCTGGGCGTCTTTCTGATCGCGTACTACGCGGCCGGGTTATATGTCGCCACCGCCGCTCTGATGCTGGCCATGGGTGGCCTCCTGATCATTGACTACGCCCGCGGGCGCCGCGTGCCGCCCATGCATGCCTTGAGCGCGGTACTCGTTTTTGCTTTCGGCACGGCGACCCTCGCGCTGCACAATCAGCGCTTCATCCAGTGGAAGCCGACCGTGTTCTTCTGGCTTGCCAGTCTCGCCTTCCTCGGCAGCTTCTGGATTGGCAAGCTCACTCTGGCGCAGCGCCTATTAAGTGCCGCGCTGCCCGGCGAGGTGCACGTCGCGGCGGGCGTGTGGCGACGACTCAACTGGATATGGATCGTGTTCTACGGCTTCCTCGGCATTCTCAACCTTGTGATCGCCTTCAATACCAGCGAGCGTACCTGGGTCAATTTCAAAGTCTTTGGTTTGACGGCGGCAACCTTCGTGTTCATTGCCGCGCAGATCGCATGGCTTTCGCGGCGCATCGTCGCACCGGTGCAGCGCGCATGACGGAAGAACGCGTGGCCCGCCTGCGCGCAGCCCTTGAACAGGAGCTTGCGCCGCTGCGACTCGACATCACTGATGACAGCGCGGCGCATGCGGGGCACGCCGGCGCGCGCGAAGGCGGGCACTTTCGCGTGAGCCTCGTGAGCGCTGCATTTCGCGGCCGCCCACAACTCGAACGTCATCGGCTGGTCTATGCGGCGGTTGCGCACCTCCTGCAAGGAGAGGTGCACGCCTTGAATATTCGTGCATTGACGCCGGAAGAAGTTACTTGAGTATTATTGCATAAGTCACTGAGATATCTATATGATTCATACTCGATTTTTTGTTCTAGGCCTGCTGGTGGTATTGGCTGCCTGCCAACCGAAGGGCGCTGCTCCCGCACCCACCACGGCGGGCGCGGGCACTTCGGCCGCCGCAGCGCCCGCAACCAGCGCGGATAATTCCGCGCCGGTGGCGACCGTCAATGGCACGCCCATCAGTCGTGAGTTCTACGAGTTCTACGCCCAGGGGCTCGCGGGTAAGAACTCGGTAGCCGATCTCACACCCGAGCAGAAGCAGCAGGCGCTCGACAATCTGGTGCGCGCCGAAGTCATCGGCCAGGAGGCGACGAAGGAGGGCCTCGACAAGGAGCCTGCCACTGCGACGCTCCTGCGCCTGGCGCGGCTCAACGTGCTGCAGCAATCCGTGTCCGATCGCTATTTGAAAGACAAGAAACCCACTGAGCAGGAAGCCCGCGCCGAGTACGAGACTCAGGTCGGCCTCCTGCCGCACCAGGAATACCACGTCAACCATATCCTGGTGGCGACGGAGGGCTTTGCCCGCAAGCTCATTGCCGAGCTCGAGAAGGGCGCGAACTTCACCGATGTCGCCAAGTGCGAGTCCATGGATCCGTCAAAGACCAATGGCGGGGACATCGGCTGGCTCACCCCGGATCGGATCATGAAGCCCTTCGCTGATGCCATGGTGACCCTCAAGAAGGGTGAGTACACCCACAAGCCGGTGCAGACCCAATACGGCTGGCACATCATCCGGGTTGAGGATATCCGCGACGTGACGCCACCGACTTTTGATCAGGTGCATCAAAGACTCGATCAGGTCGTGCAAGCCAAGAAGTTCAAGGCTTACACCGACGGGCTCATGAAGAATGCGCAGATCGAAAAGAAGCTCTGAGGGGCAATCAACTCGCCGCAGGCGCTGAGGTCGCGAGGAGCTCAAGGAACGCCGTCTCATCGAGGAGTTCGACTCCAAGCTCGTTCGCCTTGGCGAGCTTGGAGCCGGGGTCCGCGCCGTGCACGAGATACGTCGTCTTCGCTGACACGCTCGAGGACACCTTGGCGCCCAAGCCGCGCAGGCGCTCCTGCGCCTCCTCGCGGCTCATGCTCGCAAGCGTCCCGGTGACCACGATGGTCTTGCCGGAAAGAGGCGCTGCCGCGGCCGGCGTGCGCTCGATATCGGCCCAATGCACGCCATGCGCGCGCAAGCTTGCAATCACTTTGCGGTGCGCTGCCGAGGCGAGGAACATCGCGACCGAGGCTGCAACGATGGGCCCCACATCAGGCACTTCTTGAATCGCCGCGGCATCCGCGGCCATGAGCCGCTCGAGGCTGCCAAAGTGGCGTGCCAGCGCGAGCGCCGTCGCCTCGCCCACGTCGCGGATGCCGAGTGCAAACAAAAACCGCGGCAGCGTGGTCGCCTTGCTCTTCGTGAGGGCCTGAACGAGCTTCACAGCGGATTTCTCGCCCATGCGCTCGAGTGCCGCAAGCTTCTCGGCCGTCAAAGAATAGAGCTCATCTGGAGAGCTCACGAGTTCTGCCTCGACGAGCTGCTCGATGATCTTGTCGCCCAGTCCTTCAATATCGAGCGCGCGCCGACTCGCAAAATGGCGCAGCGCTTCCTGGCGCTGCGCGCGGCAGGTGAAGCCGCCGGTGCAGCGCGCTGCGGCTTCGCCCGCGACACGCACCACGGGGGATCCGCAGATCGGGCAGCGGCTGGGGAGCTTGATCGGATGAGTGCCTTTCTTGGGCCGGCGCTCGATGACCACCCGCACCACTTCCGGAATGACGTCCCCAGCGCGGCGCACCACCACCGTATCGCCCACGCGGATGTCGTTGCGCTCGATCTCATCCATGTTGTGCAGCGTGACATTGCTCACCGTCGCACCGCCGACGAACACCGGCGTCAACCGCGCGACCGGCGTGAGAGTGCCCGTGCGCCCCACCTGGAATTCGACGTTCTGCACCTGCGTAAGCTCCTCCTCGGCAGGAAATTTGTGCGCCAGCGCCCAGCGCGGCTCGCGCGACACGAAACCCAACTTTTCCTGATCCGCGCGCGCTTCAACTTTGTAGACGACGCCATCGATTTGATACGGGAGCGTCGCGCGCCGTGCGGCAAGCTTGCGGTAGTAGTCAAGACAGCCGGTAAGCCCGTGCACGAGACGCGCCTCGCTACTCGTGCGCAGGCCGAGGCTGCGCAGGAGCGCAAGGAGCTCGCTCTGCCGTGCGGGCAGCGGTGCACCTTCGATGGCGCCGGCCGCATAGAAAATAACCTCCAGCGGCCGCTTGGCAGTCACCTGTGCATCAAGCTGCCGCAGCGCGCCGGCCGCTGCATTGCGTGGATTGACGAAGAGTTTCTCGCCGCGCGCGCGCGCGGCCTCATTCATGGCGCGAAAGCCCGCAAGCGGCATGAACACTTCGCCGCGGGCCTCGAAGAGGCGCGGCGCATCACCGTGCAAAACGAGCGGCACCGAACGGATGGTGCGCACGTTCGCCGTGACGTCTTCCCCGGTCGCGCCGTCGCCGCGCGTCGCAGCGCGCGTTAGCCGCCCGTGCTCGTAGGAGAGCGTGACCGCTAATCCATCGAGCTTGGGTTCGGCCATGTAATCGATGTCGGCCGTCGTGTCGAGGCGCTCGTGCGCGCGGCGGTCAAAATCCGCAACTTCCTCATCCGAGAAGGCGTTGCGCAGCGACAGCATCGGCACGCGATGCGCGACCGCTCCGAATTGCGCCGCGGCCACGCCGCTCACGCGCTGCGTCGGAGAGTCGGGCGTGACGATCTCGGGGTGTTCGGCCTCGAGGAGACGCAGCTCCTGCATCAGCCGGTCGTACTCCGCATCCGGCACCTCCGGATCATCGAGCACGTAGTAGCGGTAATTGAGAGCTGCGAGCTGCCGGCGCAGCTCGTCCGCCCGCTTCACGGCGGTGGATCCGCAGGCGCCGCCGCATGCCCTGCAAGCTCGGCGCGCGTGATGGCGATGCGCTCCGCAGTGAGCGCATCGCCGCGCTCATCCTGCAGCGTACCCTGCAGGCGCTCGTTCAACTGGCGGGCGCTTGCGAGTAATTCCTCAAAGGCCTCGGGCGCCGGCAGCGGCCCCGGCAGCACGGCAAAAACATTGAGACCGCCGTAGCGCTGCGTATCCATGGTCGCAAGCTCGAAGCTGCCGGGCTGCGTCAAACTTGCAGCCGAGAGCACGGCGCGCGCGTCCCCGCCCGCCTTGTGAAAGATGGACAGCCGTCCGTGCATGAAGCCTTCGGCCGCCAGCGCCTGGCGCAGCGTGCGCCCGGCGAAACGCTCGCGCGCCGCAAGGATCCGCACGGTGAGAATGCGGCGCTTATCCTCAGGCGGCCATTCGACGACCGGTTCGACGACTTCCGGCGTGGGGACGAGGGTTGCGCTCGGAACCCCCACCGCGACCGCCGCCGGCTCTGCGGCCTCGCGGATCTGCAGGCTCGGCAGGTCCCGCATCGGCTCGCGCGCGCGCATCGGCGGCAGTGGATGCGGCGCCAGCGGCGCATCGCGATGCTCGGGGCCGTCGCGCGGCGCCTGCCGTGGCCGACGCAGCTCCCACCAGGCAAGCCCTGCAATAAAGAGCGCCCCCAGGGTTAGGAGTATCCAGCGCAATTCTGACATGGGGCAGCGCCGTCAAACCGCGGCGAGACGCAGCGCCGCATCAATGTCCACGCTCACCAGGCGCGATACTCCCGGCTCGCTCATGGTCACGCCGATGAGCTGCGACGCGAGCTCCATCGTCGCCTTGTTGTGCGTGATGATGATGAATTGGATACGCGCGGACATGTCGCGGACGATATCGCAAAAACGCCCGACGTTGTGTTCATCGAGCGGCGCGTCCACCTCATCGAGCAGACAGAAAGGCGCGGGATTCAGGTCAAAGATCGAAAAGACGAGCGCGACCGCGGTAAGCGCCTTCTCCCCGCCCGACAGCAGGTGAATGGTGCTGTTGCGCTTGCCCGGCGGGCGCGCCATGACGGCCACCCCCGCCGACAGCACATCCTCGCCGACGAGCTCAAGATACGCATGGCCGCCGCCAAAGAGCCGCGGAAACTTCTCTTTGAGGCCGGTATTGATGCGCTCGAAGGTCTCCTCGAAGCGCGTGCGCGTTTCCTTGTCAATGCGGCGCATCGCCTGCTCGAGCGTTGTCAGCGCGTCGCTCAAATCAGTGTACTGCCGGTCGAGGTATTCCTTTCTGTCCGTCTGCTCCTTCAACTCGTCGATCGCGGCAAGATTGACCTGCCCGAGCTTTTCGACATCGGCACGCGCCTCGGCGAGGGAGTCTTCCCAAACCGCGATGCTCGCATCCGCCTGCAGATTGGCGTCGATATCGGTGAGGACAAACTGCGTGGCGGCGAACTGCTCGGCGATCGACTCGCGCCGCACGCGCGTTTCGGAAGCCGCGAGCCGCGCCTGTTCCATCGCCGTGCGCGCATCCTGCACGCGCTGCTCCGCGGCGGCGCGTCGCTCATCGAGCGCGCGCAGCTCGCCCTCTGCTTGCTCGAGCGCACCGCGCGCACCGGCAAGCTCAGCCTCGACATCGATGCGCCGCGCAAGCGCCTCGGCGAGCCGGGCCTCAAGCTCCAGGATCGGCGCATCGCCGCCTGCGAGTTCGCGTTCAAGCTCGGTGCAGCGCGTAGCGACCTGCGCGCTCTGCTCCGTCATGCGCTTCAAACCGACCGCGAGTGAATTTTCGGCGGTGCGCACCGACTCGCTGCGGATGAGGAAATCGCGTGCCGCCAGCTGCGCCGCCTGCGCCGCGGCGCGCGCTGTAACGAGCGCCTCGCGGGTCTCGTCCCGGTCGCTGTGCATCTGCGGCTGCTGCGCATCAAGCTCCCGCAAGACGACGAGGCCGCGCGCAAGCTCTCGTGCGGCGCGTGTGAGGATGTCCTGCGCGAGCGTGATCTCATCGGCGACGCCCGCGGCCTCCTCCTCGAGCCGCGCCCGGCGCAGGCCTGCCTCCTGAGTGCGCGCGCGCATCGCCTCGAGCTGTCCGAGCAGATCCGCATGCGCACGGTGCGCGCCCTGGATTCCGGATTGTGCAGCGTTGCGGGCGATTTCGGCTTCCGCGAGCGACTCGCGCACCGCGTTAAGGTGCGCCTCAATGGCGCGCGCGCGCTGCGCGGCCACTGCAAACTGCCCGCGCAGCTCCTTCAAGCGCTGCTCACGCTCGATGATTCCGGCGTGCGGATCAGCGCCGCGCGTCACCCGCAGCCAGTCCCGCCCCACCCATTCGCCGCGCCGAGTCATGATGGACCAGCCCGCATCAAGAGAGCGGCGGCGCGCGAGCGCCTCGGCGAGAGACTCGGCGGTGAGAATGCGCTCGAGCTGCTGCGTGACCGCGGCAGGTCCTGCGAGCTTGGCAGCCAGCGTGTCCGCGCCACCCGCGCTCCCCGCCCCGCCCGCTTCAATCAGCGCCAGGCGACCGGCGGCAAAATTTTCGAGCGCAGCGCCCACCTCATCGAGGCCATCAACGCACACCGCCTCGAGGAAGTCGCCGAGCACAGTCTCGACCGCCCGCTCCCAGCCCGCCGCCACTTCGAGCGCCGCTGCGACGCGTGGCTGGCCGGCAAGTCCCGCCGCGCCCAGCCACTCACCGACGCCGTCCGCGCCGTGATTGAAGGCCGCCTGCTGCAGCGCCTCGAGCGACACGAGCTGCGCGTGCACCTGTTCGCGCTCGGTGCGCGCCGCTTCGAGCCGCGCCTCCACGGCGAGCTGCTCCGCGCGCAGCGCCTGGGTGCGATCCAGAGCGGAGCTCAGTGCCTGCGCGAGCTGCTCTCCTTGCGAGCGCGCGAGCGCTTCCTGATCGGCAAGCGCACTGAGCTGTGCGTCCTGATCCTGCTGGGCGAGGAAGTCGCGCTCGACCGAAAGCCGGTCCGCATGGGTTGCGAGGCGCCGCTGCTGGTTCTCAAGCTGCTCGATGCGCGCGCGCTCGACCTGCGTCGTCTGATGGGCGGCGCCCAATGAGCGGTTGAATTCTTCCCAGCGCGCCTGCCACAGCTGCAAGGCATGCTCGGCGGCGGCGAGTGCCGCCGCGCGCTCCTCCTCCGCACTCGCAGCGAGAGTCAGCTTCGGAGCAAGCTCGGCAAGCTCCAAGCGCAATGCACCGAGCTCACGCTCGTCGCGTTCCATGTGCAGCGCAAGATCATTCTGCGTGCCGCGCGCCTGGGCCAGATCCGCGCGCTGCCGGTCGCGCAGCTCGCGCGTGTGCTGAATGCTCTGCTCGGTGCGGGAAATTTGCGCGCCGATCTCGTAGTAGCGGCCCTGCACGGCCGCCACGCAGTCACTCTGCTCGGCATGAAAGAGGCGCTGCTTTTCGAGCGCCGCCTCGGCCGCGCGCTGCTCGGCAAGCTCTGCCTGCATCGCAAGCTCGCGCGCGCGCACCGCGCTGTCGTGCACCTGTGCGCCGCTGTCGAGCTCGCGCAGTCGCAGCGCCAGAAGCTGCGCAGTCAAGAGCCGTTCCTGCTCCTTCAGCGCCCGGTGACGCCGTGCGCTCGCGGCCTGGCGCTGCAGATGACGGATCTGCTTGTCGATCTCGTCGCGCACGTCCTGCAGGCGCTCGAGATTCTCGCGAGTCTCGCCGATGCGGCTCTCGGTCTCGCGGCGGCGCTCCTTGTAGCGGGAGATTCCGGCGGCTTCCTCGACAAAGGAGCGCATGTCCTCGGGCTTTGACTCAATGATGCGCGAGATCATGCCCTGCTCGATGATCGCGTAGCTGCGCGAGCCTAAGCCCGTGCCGAGGAAGAGCTGCGTGATGTCCTTGCGGCGACAGCGCACGCCATTGATGAAATAGTTCGAGGTGCCGTCGCGCGCCACCTGGCGCCTGAGCGACACCTCGTTGTAGCTTGCGTACGGGCCGCCGATCTTGCCGTCCGCATTGTCAAAAATCAGCTCCACTGAAGCCGTGCCGACGGGCTTGCGCGCGCTTGAGCCGTTGAATACCACGTCCGCCATGGAATCCCCGCGCAGATGGCGCGCGGAAAGTTCTCCCATGACCCAGCGCACGGCATCAATGACGTTGGATTTGCCGCAGCCGTTCGGACCGACGATGCCGGTGAGGTTGCTGGGAAAGCTGACGAGCGTGGGATCGACGAAGGACTTGAAGCCGGCGAGCTTGATCTTGGTCAGCCGCATCTCAAAGATCTCGTGGCCATGGCTTCTCGCGTGGCGGCGTTGCGTGCATGAGGTAGTGTAAAGTAAACGCGCATGAGTGCACACCCCGCAGCAGCCCTCGAGACCTTCGCAAATCCCTCCCCGGAACGCGACTACACGATTCGGATGCGCATCCCCGAGTTCACCTGCGTGTGTCCGAAGACCGGACAGCCCGACTTCGCCACGCTGTTTCTCGAATACATTCCGGAGCGTTTGTGCTTGGAGCTCAAGTCTCTGAAGCTCTACATCGTCTCATTTCGCACGCGCGGTGCCTTCCACGAAGCGATCACGAACGAGATTGCCGACGCGCTCGTCGCAGCCCTCGCGCCGCGCTTCCTGCGCCTGACCGCCAAGTTCAACGTGCGCGGCGGCATCTACACCAGCGTGGTCGTCGAGCACGGGAAAAACGCCTCCACGGGCTCTTCTGCATAGCACCCTGTACATAGGGGAGTCGGCCGGTATAATCCCGCGTCCTTCACAGGGCCCATGTTTTTGAGGAGTGCCCGATGGCGGCCAAGAAACCCGTGCCGAAATCCACGAAGGTGAGGAAACCGGTGAGCCGCCCCGCAGCCCGCAAGGAAGTTGCGAGCAAGTCCGTGGACAAAGCCAAGAGCGTGATTGCGCTGCGCAGAACAGCACCGCAGGCGAGAAAGCCGTCGGCCGCCGATCCTGCGCGCAAAGCCGCTGAGCCGGCTGCCGCGCATGCGAGCCGCCCGAGTGCGCCGCGCGCCGCAGGCCCGGCTCCCGCACCCGCTCCGGTCATTCCGCTGCGGGTCACCCCGGCCCTCGTGACCCAGGAAGCGGAGGAGTCCGACAGCAGCGAGCCCGGCAGCCTCCTCGCAGGACCGCGCAACGTCCAGCCGTACATATCGAAGCGCGGCGAAGCGTACATGAGCAAGGAGCAGCTCGAGCACTTCCGCCAGATTCTGTTGAGTTGGAAGCGCGATCTGATGGAAGAAGTGGATCGCACCGTGTCGCACATGAAGGACGAGGCGGCGAACTTCCCGGACCCGAACGATCGCGCCACGCAGGAGGAGGAGTTCAGCCTCGAGCTTCGCACCAGAGACCGTGAACGCAAGCTTATCCGCAAGATTGATGAGGCTCTGAAACGGATCGAGGACGGCAGCTACGGCTACTGTCTGGAAACCGGCGAGGAAATCGGCATCAAGCGCCTCGAGGCGCGACCGGTGGCAACCCTCACCATCGAGGCCCAGGAGCGCCGCGAACGGCGCGAGCGGCAGTACGGCGACCGCGACGACCGTTACCGCTAGGACTGGAACCGCAGGGCACGGCGCAGCATGGGCTACGTCGGCCGCTTCGCGCCCTCCCCGACAGGTCCGTTGCATCTAGGATCACTGGTTGCCGCGCTCGGCAGCTACCTTGATGCGCATCATGAGCACGGCCGCTGGCTCTTGCGCATCGAGGACCTCGATACCGCGCGCGAGCGGCCGGGCTGCGCCGATGAAATCAAGCGAACGCTTGAGAATTTGGGACTCCATTGGGACGGCCCGGTCGAGTATCAAAGCCGCCGCCGCGCGCTCTACGAAGAGGCCGTCCAGGCATTGGACCGCCGCGCATTCATCTACGCCTGCCACTGCACCCGACGAGAGCTCAGCGAAAGCGAAGAGCGTGGCTACCCGGGAACCTGTCGCGATCGACCCGCGGCCCCCGGCCCCGCCGCGTTGCGCTTCCGGGTGGATGAGAGCGAAACCGTCCACTTCGTGGACCGCTTTCAGGGCCCTTTTTCCTTCGCGATAGGTACGCTCGGCGATGTCATAATCCGGCGGCGCGACGAGGTCATCGCCTATCAGCTGGCGGTAGTGGTGGATGATGCACACCAGGGCGTGACGGACGTGGTGCGCGGCGCGGACCTCCTGCCGAGCACACCCTGGCAGCTTCTGCTGCAGCGGGCGCTCGGGGTTGCGACCCCGCGCTACGGCCATCTGCCCATCGTCGTGGAACCGGATGGTGCAAAGCTCGCCAAATCCCGCCGTTCGACACCGGTGGACCCGCACCGCGCCGCAGGCCAGCTTATCGAGGCGCTCAAGCTCCTACGCCATACTCCGCCCCCGGACCTATTGGGCGAGAGGCCCGAAGTTGTCCTCACCTGGGCGCTCAATCATTGGAATCCGGCCAATTTGGAACGTGTCCAAAAAGCAACTGCGCCTGTCTCGTCTCCTTAATTTGGTCCTATCCGGCTGTTGTACTAAGGTATGCATTCGAGCCGACCCTGACGCCATGGGAATGCAGAAGCCGAAGGACTGAACAAAAGCCGAGAACACTAAAGGGGGCGTTCAATGAATGAACCGCGGGTCATAAAAAAATATCCCAACCGGCGGCTGTATGACACGGTAGAGAGCCGTTACATCACGCTGGCGGACGTACGTAAGCTGGTCGTAGAACAAATCGATTTCGTCGTCATCGACAAGAAATCGCAGGAGGACATCACACGCTGCATTCTGTTACAGGTGATCGCTGAGTTGGAACAGGCGGCCGAGCCGCTCATGAGCCGCGACTTTCTCTCGCAGGTCATTCGTTCCCACGACACTCACTTTCACGACATGATTGGCAGCTATTTGGAGCAGAGCTTCAAACTATTCGCTTCCCATCAGCGGGACACGCGCGAGCGCGGCAAAAGCGATGGCGATGCGCTGCAGGTCATGGCGAGCCTTGCGCAAAAAAACTATCAGCGCTGGCGCTCGGTGCAGGAGGAGATCTACCGCACGCTCGTCAACGCCGCAAACGGCAGCCGACGCGACTCTGCGAGCGAGGACGATTCGGGGGAGGCGCGCCCGCCCTGACGGGCGCTCTCGCGGTCAGTCGGTGCGGCTAGGCCGCATCGACACTGCGCATGGTGAGTCGCACGCGGCCCTGCCGGTCGACCTCGAGCACTTTCACGCGTACGACATCGCCTTCCTTCAGCTTGTCGCTCACCCGCTCGACGCGCTCGTCAGAGATCTGCGAGATGTGCACCAGGCCGTCGCGGCCGGGCAGGATGGTGACGAAAGCGCCAAAGTCCATCAGGCGCACAACTTTGCCCTCGTAGATGCGGCCGACTTCCACATCGGCGGTGATGAGCTCGATGCGCCGCTGCGCCTCGCGCCCGGCGGCGCCGCTCACTGAGGCAATCTTCACCGTGCCGTCGTTTTCAATGTCGATCGTCGTGCCGGTCTCTTCGGTGATCTGACGAATGACCGCGCCGCCCTTGCCGATGACGTCGCGGATCTTTTCCTGGTCGATCTTGAGAGTGATGATCGAGGGCGCCCAGTCGGACATTTTCGCGCGCGTGCTGGGCAGCACCTTGTTCATTTCACCCAGGATGTGCAGACGTCCATCGCGCGCCTGATCGAGCGCCACGCGCATGATCTCCGGCGTCACGCCCTCAACTTTGATATCCATCTGCAAGGCGGTGACGCCATCCTTGGTGCCGGCCACCTTGAAATCCATGTCGCCCAGGT
>Ga0182024_10021832_pt1 | contig 11582 bp, 9 predicted proteins | sample P32metaG_FD_120480 | JGI IMG/M metagenome (GOLD analysis project Ga0182024, IMG submission 120480) | Permafrost microbial communities from Stordalen Mire, Sweden - P3-2 metaG (Illumina Assembly) | ecosystem: Environmental > Terrestrial > Soil > Wetlands > Permafrost | place: Sweden: Stordalen... | reverse complement strand
TCGGTGACCGCGTCGATGCGCAACGTGCCGTCGGGGTAGTTGATGCCTTGCGTCGCTCGGAGGTCTCCGCCGTTGATCACGCGCGTGACGACGTCGGTTTCGGACGTCTCCGTGATACGTAGCGAGATCGCGCCGTCGGCGAGATAGAGGAGCTTGCCGGCTTGCACGTCGCGCGGAAGGCCGGCATAACTGACGCTTACTCCTGCGGGCGTTCCCGTCGTCGGCTTGGTCGTTAAGGTGAATTCGCTTCCCGCGATAAGGCGCACGGAATCCGCTCCGGGCGCGAGGGGGCCGGTGCGCACTTTGGGACCCGGCAGATCCTGCAGAACGCCGATGCCTACCCCAAGCTCCGCGGAGACGCGGCGGACGTCGGCGATCACGGCGGCGTGCTGCTCGTGCGTGCCGTGGGAGAAGTTCAGGCGGACCACATTCACGCCGGCGAGGAAGAGCTCTCGCAGGATGAGAGGATCGCGGGAGGCGGGGCCGATCGTGGCGACTATTTTGGTACGCTTGCGGGCAACTGCGTCGTTCATCACGGGGCTGCGTTCCGCAGCGTCGCGCGCCTGCCTTCTTGCGCCCGGGAGCCGTTCATGCTATCTTCAAGGACGCAAGATCATATAAGCGCGGCTAGTCCGCGCTTCTTCAATTACATGGGGGTCGAAGTTGACGCCGGCGGAAGCCTTCGAGCGCGTCGTGCTCGCGTTGCCGTTCGAAAAAGAGTTCGCGGACATCGAGATCGTTCTGCACCGCGCGCGTCGCGAGGGGCGTGCGACGGTATTGACGTTGACGGTCGATAAGCCCGGCGGGGTCGATACGGCGCTCTGCGAGCGTTTGGCCAGACGCCTCAACGCCGCCTTGGAGGAGATCGTCGAGCCGTATACGCTTGAGGTGGAATCCGCGGGGTTGGATCGTCCGCTAGTCAAACCCGCCGATTACGCCCGCTTCGCCGGGCGCTACGTCCGCATCCGCACGACGATCGCTATTCACAACGCCAAGACGCATCGCGGGAAGTTGCTCGGGTCGCGGGAGAGCAACGTGATTTTGCAAACAACCTTGGGCGAACTTCCTTTGCCCTTGTCGACGATCAAAAGCGCGAATGTGGAATTTGATCCGCGCGACGATTTGCGTAACGAGAAAAGGAAGAGAAAGACGTAGTCCATGATCAATACCGTTGAATTACAAGCCGCGCTCAAAGAAATCCAGGGCGAGCGCGCGATCTCGTTCGCATCGCTGCTCGAAGCGCTCGAAGCCGCGTTGATCTCCGCCTACAAGCGGAATTTCGGAGGGGATGCGCAGGTGATCGTCGAGATCGATCGCGACACCGGCGAGTACAAAGTGTATCACCGCCGCGTCGTTGTCGAAGAGGACGCCGTCGCCGATCCCAAGTTGGAGATCGCGCGCAAGGAAGCCGGCGCAAAGTACGAGCCGGGCGATTATTACGACCAAGAGGTCACGCCCAAGCAATTCGGCCGTATTGCCGCGCAAACCGCCAAGCAAGTGATCGTGCAACGCATTCGCGAAGCTGAGCGGGACACCGTTTTCAACGAATATAACGCGAAGCTCAACGATATCGTGAGCGGTACGGTGCAGCGCTACGAGCAGCGCAATATGTATGTCGATCTCGGGAAAACCGAAGCGCTGTTGCCGCTTTCCGAACAAGCGCCGCGGGAGAATTTCCGCATCAACGATCGTATCCGCGCCTTCGTTCTCGACGTGCGCAAGACCAATAAGGGGCCGCAGGTCATCCTCTCGCGCGCGGTCGAGGGTTTGGTCCAGCGCTTGTTGGAAGCCGGAGTTCCGGAGATCGAGAGCGGCATCGTCGAAATCATGGCGATCGCGCGCGAGCCGGGGAGTCGTTCGAAAGTCGCGGTGCATTCGCATCGTGCCGACGTCGATGCGGTGGGATCGTGCTTAGGTCCCAAATCGGTTCGCATCGCTGATATTTCCGATGAGCTGCGCGGCGAGAAGATCGACATCATTCGTTGGTCTTCCGATCCGGTGACCTTCATCAATAACGCGCTTGCGCCGGCCAAGGTGCTCGGCGTCGAACTCTTCGAAGACGAAGGGGTCGGTTTGGTGACGGTACCTGATTACCAGCTTTCGTTGGCGATCGGGCGCGAGGGGCAGAACGTGCGTTTGGCCGCTCGTTTGACGGGATGGCGTTTGGATATTACGAGCGAAACCGAGGCGCCGGAGCTGCGCGCACGGTATCTTACGGAGCGCGAAGCGTCGGCGAATCCCGTTGAAAAAGTCGGAGCCGATGCATCGGAGTCGACGGACAAGACGATACTTGAAGAAGGCGGGTCGGGGGTCGACCAGTCCGAGCTGATTCGTAAGCTTGAGGAGTTCAAGCGTTCGATGCTTGAACGGCAACACGTCGGAGGGGATCAGTAGAAGCTCCTTGCCGATTCGTACGTGCATCGGATGTCGCGGGCGCTTCGAACAGGCGATGCTGACGCGTTTCGTGCGAAGCGAGGGAACGTGGGCGCGCGACGCCGGGCGAATTCGCGCCCCCGGCCGAGGCGCTTATCTTTGTTCGGCGCAGTGCGCGTCGCTTGCGACGCGGAACAAGCGTTTCCCGGGCTTGGCGTCGGTCGCACGGGAAGCTATGGGAGGCGGCAAGGAGCCGGTCGGCCCTTTGCGCGACGCCTAAAACCGCCCTTTGGCGGGAGGCTGGAGCGGGACGGTGCTGAATTGTACGGGAGCATTCCCCCCTCCGGAGCGATTTCGCATGACGTAAGAGCGGGTTACACGATCACGATAAGGACGATATGGCGACGGGTAAAGTACGAATATTCGAGCTGGCTAAAGAGTTGGGTCTCTCATCCAAGGAGTTGATCGCGCTCTTCCAAGAGCGATTGGGACTCGAGGCGAAAAATCAGCTCAGCGTTGTCGAGGATCCGATTGCGGATCTGGTTCGCGGCGTTCTGCTCGGGGGGAAATCAAACGGACGGAAAATCGAGCCCGTCGAGAAGAGCATAACGAAAAAGCCCGTCGCGCAAGCCGATGCGGAGCTTTCTGCGCTTGTGCAAACGCAAGAAATGCCGACGGAGGCGGCGGGCGTCCTCAGCGTCGAGCCGAAAAAGCCTAAACCGGAAGAAACCGAGAGCGGAGAAGATCCCATTCCGACTTTACGTCCCGTCGCCGGCGCGCCGCGCCGTCCGTCCGCACCCAAGCCGCAGGCGAAGCCTACGATCACCAAGCACGCTGCGGCGCCGCAGGCTTCCGTTGCCGTGCCGGAGGCGCCCGCGAACGGTCGCGTGATCGGGACGCCGACGTCTGCCGCGACTACAATGCCCGCTGCGCCGCCCGCGTCTACGCGCAAGCCGCCGGCAGCCCCGCCGCGGCCGATGCCCCCGCGCGTGCGCCACGACGATCTCGAGTCGCATGCCCAAGTTCCGCAGCTTCGCCCGATTCCCGCAGGACAATCCTCGATTCGTCAGCCGCAGCGTCTGCAGACGCCTCCGCCCGACGGCCTCGCGGCTTCGGCGGGCCCGGGGCCGGCGCACGGGCTTCCGGGTCGTCCCGGCGTGGCGCCTCGTCCGGGCCAGCCCGGCGTTCCCGGTCAAGGGTACCAGCAGGCGACGCCGCCTCGGCAAAACGGCCAACAAGGCCCGCGTCCGCAAGGCGCCGCCGTTGCCCCGCCGCGCCGCGGCAACGGACCTTTTCGTCCCCTAGCGCCGCCGCCGGGGGGAGTCAATCGTCCATTCGTCGCTCGGCCGATGCAGCCGGGGACCCCGCTTACGCCCTCCGCTCCTTCGCCAAGTTCGGGTTCCGGCGGTCCGCGCGGCTCGCAGCCGCGATCGCGCGATCACGACGGGGCGTCCAAGAAGGATCGCGAGCAGGAACTCTTGCTGGAAAAGGAACGCCGGCGCAAGCAGCGCGGTTCCTTGGACGCGGCTCCCGCGAAGCTGCCCGCGACGCTGGAAAACATCGAAATCCCCGACGTGCTCACCGTGCAAGAGTTGGCGACTTCGATGATCGTGCCGGCGGCCGACGTCATCAAAGAGCTCATCAAGATGGGCACGATGGCGACGATCAATCAAAACATTCCGGCCGACATCGCGCAAAACGTCGCCAAGAAGTTCGGCTTCAACGCGGTTATTAAAGAGGCCGGCGAAGAAGTCGTCGTCGAGCAAGAAGAAGATCGTCCCGAGCTGATGACCGCGCGTCCGCCGGTTGTAACCGTGCTCGGTCACGTCGATCACGGCAAAACCTCGTTGCTCGATAGGATTCGGCGAAGCAACGTCGCCGGCGGCGAAGCGGGCGGCATCACGCAGCGTATCGGCGCTTACACCGTCGAGCACGGCGATCGCAAGATCACCTTTATTGATACGCCCGGTCACGAAGCGTTTACCGCGATGCGCGCGCGGGGCGCCAAGGTCACCGACGTCGCGATTCTCGTCGTCGCCGCAGACGACGGCGTTATGCCGCAGACGATCGAGGCGATCTCGCATGCGCAGGCGGCCGGCGTACCGATCGTCGTTGCCATGAACAAGATGGATAAAGAAGGCGCGCAGCCCGATCGCGTGAAGTCGCAACTCGCGCAGCACGGTTTGAACCCCGTTGATTGGGGAGGCAAGACCGAGGTTGTGCCGGTTTCGGCGCGCGCGGGCACGGGGATCGATGAGTTGCTTGAAACCGTGTTGCTCGAGGCCGATATCCGCGATCTTAAAGCGAACAAGAATCGCCGCGCGCAGGGCGTGGTGATCGAGTCGGCTCTAGACAAGGGGCGCGGCGCGGTGGCGACGGTGCTCGTGCAGAACGGGACGCTGCGCGTGGGCGATGTGATCGTGGTGGGCGGCGCGTTCGGGAAAGTGCGCGCCCTCATGGACGACAAGGGGAAGCAAGTGAAAAAAGCCGGCCCATCGATGCCGGTTGAGATCATGGGATTGTCGGACGTTCCCTCCGCCGGCGATACGTTAATGGTGGTTAGCGACGAGCGCGTGGCACGCGAGGCGGCGGCCAAGCGCAGTTCGCGTCGTCAAGATGTTCGCATCGCGGCATCTTCGGGCCCGCGCGTTTCGCTGGAAACGTTCATGCAGATGCCGGCGGACGGCGGGCAAAAATCGCTCAATCTCATTTTGAAGGCCGATGGTCAAGGCGCGGTCGAAGCGCTGCGCTCGCGCGTCGAGTCGATCTCAACGACCGAAGTGAATATCCGCGTGATCTATGCGGGCGTCGGCGGGATCACGCCCAACGACGTGAATCTTGCCGCCGCGTCGAACGCCGTGTTGATCGGATTCAACATTCGTCCCGACGAATCGGTCAAGCGTCTGTCGCAAACAGAGTTGGTTGATTTGCGCTTCTATCAGGTCATCTACGATGTGGAAAATGATCTGCGCAAGGCGATGATCGGGATGCTCGCGCCGAAGTTTCGTGAAGTCGTGTTGGGTCGTGCGGAAGTACGCGAGGTTTTCAAGGTATCCAAGGTCGGAACGATCGCCGGTTGCTACGTGCAATCCGGGAAACTCACGCGCAGCGCGAAAGTCCGCGTCCTACGCGATAGCGCGGTTGCCTTCGACGGCGAGCTTGAGTCGTTGCGGCGGTTTAAAGACGACGTCAAAGAAGTTGCTGAAAACTTCGAGTGCGGCGTGCAAGTCGCTCGGTTCCAGGACCTCAAGGTCGGCGATGTCGTTGAGGCTTACACCAGCGAGTTGGTGGCTCCGGAGCCGATGAGCGTTTCATGAAACAAGAGCGGCGCGAACGCATCGATCACGAACTGCAACGGGAACTCGCGCGGTTGATTTCAACGGAGTTGAAGGATCCGCGCTTGGGTTTTGTGACCGTGACGCACGTTGAGATAACCGACGACATGCAGCATGCGAAGGTGTTCGTTTCGATCATCGGCGATCGGCACGTCGCGCGTCAAAGCATGGACGCCTTGGAGTCGGCCGGGGGGTTCTTGCGCGGGGAGCTGGGGCACGCGGTACGCCTGCGCTTTACTCCGGATCTTACGTTCATCGAAGATCGCTCGACGGAACGAGCGATCGAATTGAGCAAAACGTTGAAGACGATCGTGCCGGCGACGGTAAAGAGCGATGATCGACAGTAAAGCTGCGGAGCACGCGCGTACCGCGAGCACGGACGAGGTGATCGCCGAGTTGCGACGTCGTTCCGCGTTCGTCATGGTAAGTCACGTGAAGCCCGACGGCGATACCCTGGGAGCCGGTTTGGCGCTAGGGCTTGCATTGCGTTCGCTCGGCAAGCGCGTGCATTATTACCAGGAAGGCTTGGTCCCGCGTAATCTTCGCTTTCTTCCGGATGCGGAAAAAGTGAGCAGCGAGGTTCCCGCCGATTTGCCGGCGGATGCGCTGTGGGTTTTCGGGGATATGAGCGATACGGGGCGCGCCGGCGAGAAATTGCCGCCCCTGGAACGACAAAACATCCTCAATATCGACCATCACTTGGCGAACACGCGCTTCGGCGCCCTGAACTACGTGTTGGAGAAAGAGTGCTCCACCGGCACGTGCGTTATGCATTTGCTGCGGGCGCTTAAGGTTGCGATTACGCCGGAGATCGCGACCTGCTTGCTCACCACGATCATGACCGATACCGGCGGCTTCATGCACAGCAACACAACGAGCGAGGTGTTGCATCTTTCTGCCGATTTGATCGCGTTCGGCGCGGATCGGGAAGAGATCGCCAATCAGATTTTCGCGAATAAACGCGTCGCGGCGATGCGCTTGCTCGGGCAGGCGCTTTCAACGGCGCAACTTGATGACGACGGGCGGTATTGTTGGACGATCGTCGACGATGCGATGCTTGCCGCATGCGGCGCCGACGGCGAAGATACCGAGGATATCATCCAACATCTTCGCGCGGTTGACGGGGTGGAGGTCGCGGCGCTTTTTAAGGCGTTCGATAATGAAGTGCGCGTGAGTTTGCGCGGCAATGGACGGATAAATGTGCAAGAAGCTGCGGCGCGGTTGGACGGCGGAGGGCATTTTCGTGCGTCTGGGTTGACGTATCACGGATCGGTCGCGCAGGCGCAAGGTGCGGTACGAGAGGCTTTGAGGGCGGAAGGACTGTAGGCTTGGAGTCTGCGGCGCTTGCCGTGGGAAGAGGGAGGCTATGCCCATACGACGGGCCCGCCCGCGATTTTGCATCCATGCAAAATCGCTACTTACGACTTTTCGCTCCCGCCCCTCCGGGGCTCCGCTCAAAGCTCGTAGGCCCGTCGTATGGGCATAGCCTCCCTCTTCCCACTACCTGAGTTGAAAGTACGATATTGTCTCCCATTTTAGGTTTCGTGAATGTTCATAAGCCCGTCGGACCCACTTCCACGCAAGTGACGGCGCAAGTTCGTCGCGTCTTCTCTTTATTGGGCGGATCGAAAATTGCGGCGGGACATTTGGGGACCTTGGATCCGGCGGCGTCCGGCGTGTTGCCGATTGCGCTTGGGAAGGCGACGCGGCTTATTCCGCTGATCGAAGATCGACGGAAAGTATACGTGTGTACGCTAGTTCTCGGACGATCGACGACCACGGGAGATGCGCTAGGAGAGAACGTGCGAGAGACGCCGATACCGCCGGATGCTCCGGGGCTTTTTGAATCGGTCTTACCGCGCTTTCTTGGGGCGATCGAACAGATTCCGCCGATGTTTTCGGCCGTGCATTATGCGGGGAAACGATTGTACGATTTCGCTCGCGACGGTATTACGGTGGATCGCAAGCCGCGCACGGCGATTATTCATGAGGTGCGTTTGCTAGATGCGAATGATGAAAAATCGATATTGCGATTGCGCGTGGCGTGCGGCGAAGGGACCTATATTCGAACTCTGTGCGAAGATATCGGCGCCGCGATGGGCGTTGCCGCTCACATGGGGTCCCTTGTGCGCGAGGCATCCGGTCCGTTCGTTTTGGCCAAGAGCGCAACGCTTGAAGATGTCGGCGCGAGGCCGTTGGAAACGTTGCTTGGACCGGAATCCGCGATCTCGTTGCCGACGGTGACGCTTGATGCGCGCGGATCGGTCGACTTTTGCGCCGGGCGTGCGGTTTGCGCCGGATCGCCGAATTCTTTCGGGCACGTTTTCGTGCATGATGCAGTTCGCGGCTTGATCGGCATCGGCGAATCGCATGGTTCCCGCATCGCGCCGCGTAAGGTGCTCGTGTGAAAATTCATCACGAGCTTACCGCTGCGCGCGAGGATTCGCGCCCGCTGGTTTTAGCGATTGGATTCTTCGACGGCGTGCATCGCGGTCACCGGGAAATTTTACGAGCGCTTTTACGATTACGCCGGCCCGGTTATCGTGCCGGCGTGTTGACGTTTGAGAATCATCCGGCTTCGTTTTTGCGTCCGGAACGCGCGCCTGCGTTGATTACGACCCTTGAAGAACGCGTGAATCTGCTCGCGCGCACAGGCATCGACGAACTGTATCTTTTGCCGTTTGACGAGCGTATCGCGCGTTTGAGCGGCGAGGACTTTTTAGAGAAGATGCTTGTCGAGAATATGAAAATCAGCGCGCTGGTATTCGGAGAGAATTTTCGTTTTGGAGCAGCTCGCTCCGGCGATGCGAAGCTTGCCGGCGAGGTGCTGGGCGCTCGCGGAATTACAGTGTCGGCCGTTGGGCCTGTATGCGAAGGAGAGGAGCGCGTTTCGAGCACGCGGGTGCGAGCTGCGATTGAAGCCGGGGATGTCGTCGCGGCCGATGCATTATTGGGGGAAGCATATACGCTGCGCGGGCGCGTCGTGCTCGGCGAAGGGCGCGGGCACGATTTGGGGTTCCCAACAGCGAATATCGCGGTCGCCCAAGAAAAGACGCTGCCAAAAGACGGCGTGTATGTGATCGTCGGCCGGCACGGCGGGCGGGATTATCCGGGCTTGGTTTCCATCGGCGACAAGCCCACGTTCGGCGGCGGCAAGAAAGCGGTTGAGGCATGGCTGCTGGACTTTCAGGAAACGATATACGGCGAAGAGGTGAGCTTGCGCGGGTTTCGCTTTATCCGCGAGCAACGGCGTTTCGCCGGCGTTGAAGAGCTTGCGGCGCAGATGCGCGAGGACGCGACGAACGTGCGCTTTCCGTCGTTTATTCATGCTTCTCCGGTTGACGTCGCCTAACGTGAACAGCCGCGCTCCGATTCAATAAGAAATTCCTGACAATAAATCGAGGCGCCGAAATAAAGGTATACTATGCCGGCCCGCTTGCAATCCCCAATCTCCGGAGGCCATTCGGAAGCGTATGCTTGCTTTATTGCGTACGAATCAAGAGCATCATTGCCGGCCGATTGCGCGATCGCGACGGAGATGACCGTACCGTGCGCATCAATGGTCACGTTCATTTCGACGACGGCGCCGCGTTTGTGTAAGTGCGTGAGATACTCGGGTTCCGAAATCCGCCAATTCGGGGCGTACGCATGGAGGTTCGGGAACGCGCACGCTAGCGTCGACGTTCGCGGCATCCCAGCGGATCGAGCTTCTCCGGCGCCGGCGCCGCCGTGCCCCGTGGGCGAGCCGCCCTCATTTCGCGGCTTCGAGGCGTGCGGATGCTCCATAGACTGATGTTGAGCCGTATTCGTCTTGGGCGCATTGAGCTTACTATGATGCGGGACCGGCGCAAACTTATGCTGCGGCGGCCGCGCGTGTTTATGCTGAAGGATTCGCACATGTTTATGTTGCGGCGCCCGCGCGTGATTATGCTGATGGGTACGTGCATGGCTAGGCCGCGGAAGAGCGGCTGTAGGTCCGGGCGTGGGGATGCGCCTCGGTTTTTTCGTTACGGTAAAGTACGTAGGCTCCCATTTTTCCGGCTCGCTATAGGAAATGTGCCTAAAAAACGGCGCGAGCATCAAATGCGCAAACAAAGATATCCCGAATCCCCACAAAAGAAACCGACGCAATTGCTTGCGCGTCGCGCCGTTGATTACGGCGCCCATAGGGCTTTCTTTTCGGCTTGATCCGTCGCTTGCAGAACGGATCATGAAGAAAATCAATAATACGAACAGAACATCGGCAAGCGGAGTTATATACGGCACGTCCGCTACGAATCTCCGCCGATTGCAGGGGCGAACCGCCCGGCGGCGTCCGCCTTTGGGACACGTGACGATGCGTTGATCCCAATCGACCGAGAATTGTGATGTATCATAGCCGTAGAATAGAAACTCAGTCCCCAGAGGGCTGCGTCGTCGCCGGAACGAAGCCCAAGTTTGCATGCTTGGTTTCAATCGCTATAAAGCGCTAACCTTTGATTGCTATGGGACGCTCATTGATTGGGAAACCGGGATCACTGATTGGGTGCGTGTGCGGCAAATGGATACCGATGTTCCCGACGAGCTTATTTTAAGCGCGTTCGCCATGATGCAGGCTAAACACCAGCAGGTTCGCCCGGTGCTCCTCTACCCGGAAGTACTCAGACGCACATGGCGTGATATCGAAGCAACATTTGGTTGGGAATCAAAGCCGGAGCACGCAGAGTCGTTTGCCGATTCGGTCGGGAATTGGTCGCCCTTCGCCGATACCATAGGGAGCCTTCAGTACCTTGCGCGATTCTATAAGCTTGGGATCCTCTCCAATATTGATAATGCTTCGCTGAAACGAACGATGACTCGCTTAGCAGTACCGTTCGATCTCACCGTGACGGCGGAAGATGTCGGTTCGTATAAGCCCGACGTAGCGCATTTTGAAACTGCGCTTGCGCGTCTTGCGGCTCATGGGATTGCACGCAACGAAGTCCTGCACGTCGCGCAGAGCAAGCATCACGACGTGAAAACGGGTCGTGATCTTGGGTTGCCATGCGTTTGGGTTAATCGTCGCAACAGCAAGAAAGGCAGCGGCGCAACGCTCGCAGGCAACGCTGAACCGAACCTTACCGTTACATCACTTGCCGAACTCGTCAAACTACACGAGGCGCAAAATGTCGCGTCGATTGAGGGCAGCGTTACGTGAACGTTCGCCTTACCAAGGACGCGGATCGCCGCAGTGATACCCCGGTCCGTTGATAAAACGCTGCACCGCGCGTTGGTCGGCGTCCAACGCAGCCGCTGCTCGCACGCTGTTGGGAACCCAACTCTTTGGTTGATCGGCAACGTCGCATAAGAATTCCGCTTGAACTTGATTGGGCGAGTGGAAACGATCGGCTTTGCCGTCGGTTTGATACAGCGCGCCGAATGCGTACGCTCCTATGCCGTGGAAATAGAAATAATCGCAACTGTTGATTGTGCAATTACCCATGTTTGGTCCGTCCTTCGGAGAGCAACGATGCCCGGCGCAAGAACCATTGCTCCAATTGCCCTCGGTGAGCCACCCGTGCCATCCCTCATGCATGAAATCGCCCGCGCGCGAAGCCGGATTGGCGTTGGCGACAGACGGATTGAAGAGCAGGCACGATAGGTCGATCTCATCATCCCCCGGCCAATGATAGGTGAAGCTGCCGAAGATCGAGGCGTTATCGGTGGGAGCGTAATACACGGCATCCTTGAAATTGCTGTCCGGTCCTTCGGCCAGTTGGCGATAATCCGTCGTGCCGTGGAACGATTGCGCGTTGTTGTCGGCCAAACCGTAGGTCACTAAGTACGCGGCGTTCCACATCTTGGGATATTCCTTGTTGACGTTGCAGGCATCGTTCCAACCGCGATCGCCCCAAT
>Ga0182024_10021831_pt1 | contig 11584 bp, 10 predicted proteins | sample P32metaG_FD_120480 | JGI IMG/M metagenome (GOLD analysis project Ga0182024, IMG submission 120480) | Permafrost microbial communities from Stordalen Mire, Sweden - P3-2 metaG (Illumina Assembly) | ecosystem: Environmental > Terrestrial > Soil > Wetlands > Permafrost | place: Sweden: Stordalen... | reverse complement strand
CGTCACCCTTGCTGGTCACGATGACACCGCGTCCAGGCACGTAGTCGAACTTATCGGGAGCCGAAAAAGATATACCCGCCTGGCGCGCCGTTTCGCGAACCGCCTCCGCGATTGAATGCTCGGAAAGCGCTTCCGCGGTGGCCGCAGCCTGTAACACTTTCCCCCGCTCCATTCCGGACTGGGCAACGATATCCACGACCCTGGGGCGTCCCTCAGTGAGCGTGCCGGTCTTGTCGAGCACAACAGTATCTACCCTGCCAAGAATCTCCAGGTACAGACCGCCCTTGACGATGACACCAGCCCTCGCGGCCCGACCGATCCCGCCCAGAATCGCGAGCGGCGTACCTGCGGCAATTCCGCATGCACCAGCCACAATAATGACGGAAATGGTTGAGCGTGCGTTGTGCGTCAGAACAAAAGTCAAAACGGCGCATGCCAGCGCGAAATACACGACATAGCCAGCAAGGCGATCCGCCGTTTTCTGGATGGGCGCGCGCGAACGTTCGGCGGTTTCGACCGCCTCCACAATCCTGCCGAACGCGGTGTCGCTTCCGAGAGCCCGGACTTCGACTTCGAGCGCTCCAGACTGATTCACCGTTCCTGCAAAGACGTCCGAGCCGCCGGTTTTCTCCACAGGCATAGACTCACCGGTGATGGTCGATTGATCCACGAAGGAGTTTCCCGACACTACCTTTCCATCAACGGGTATTCTCCCGCCGGGACGAACGATGACGATATTGCCAATCCGCAGTTCCAACAAGCCAACTTTGTTTTCGCCGGATGGCGTCCGCACCTCCACTGACTGTGGCAGAAGATCGAGCAGTTCTTTGATGGCTCGTCGGCCGCGACCGACCGTCAGGCCCTCGATCACCTCAGCGACCAGCACGAAGAGCACGATCATGAGGGCCGTGAACACCTCGCCTATGGTCATGGCAGCCACGAGCGCGATGGTCATGGAGAGTTCCATGGTCATGCGCCGCTCGCGGAGAGATTCGAGCGTCTCGCGATAAATCGGATATCCGCAGACCACAACAGCGCCGAGTGCGATCCAGTAGTATCCCGGGACGGACACAAGGCGCAACAGCGCCACGATGGCCGCAATCCCAATCAGAATCAGGTCGGATGTTTCGAGCGCTCCGTGTTCTTCCGGCGGCCCCCCGTGATCGCCATCCGTGTGGCCGATGACGGGCGCTGCCGGAGCGGAGGCCGATTGTTGGTTTTGTGCAAGCGTACACATAATCTATCCAAACCAAGTGTGCGCCCCTTCGGAGTGGGATTCCAGAATTATTTCGTTGTCGGACGCGCGGACGGACCAGGCGGGAAGATTCCGGCGGTGAGCGGTCGCTCGCTGGTTGATTGTTGCCGCTCATGTCCGATGGACTGCCATCCGCCGGAAAAACCGAGCAAATCAAATGCATTTGGTGCTACATACAGTTTGAGGGCCAGTCAGCATTGTGAACGTACTCGTTGTCGAGCATCAGGACTCCGCGCGTGAGGATTTGTGCGACGAACTGTCACGCTTGGGTTGTGCTGAGAACGTCAGGGCTGCGGCCTCTGAACAGGAAGCTGAGGATATCCTCACGACGTTAACGCCTGACATCGTGGTTCTCGACATGCAACTGCCGGAATCGGGGGCCTTTCGCATCGCGGACCGTTCCTGGCCGGGAAGCGTGCCAGTCATCGTTTGCGTTACTGGTTTCGAGCGCCGCCTGGTGGAGGCGCTCAGCCAGCATCGTGTGGAGTATCTTGTCCGCCCTTTTGGCGCCGATGACCTCAATTACGTCATGACGCGTGGCAGGAGGCCCGATCCAATCGATCCGGCTCTGAATCTGAAACGGCTGCTGGACGCCGCAATTTCGCTCCGGTATCCGGTCCGGGGCAGGATTTCAACCTGGCTCCAGGGGAAGGCGTTCATCCTCGGCGCGAACGAAATAGCGGCAATCCGCTATATGGGTGGCCGGTATTATTTGTGGACTGCCGGTGGAATACACGAGACGGCTGGTCCCGCAGTGGAGATCGAAAACGCAATTCGCTCCTCCTCATTTCATCGGGTGTATCCCAACGCCCTGATTAATGCCGACCGCGAACGGTTCGGCAGCGATCTTCGCCGCGCCCGTTTGTGGCTGGAACGGTGCCATTTTGCCGACGTGTTTCTGCGACGGCGGCCCATGCCCGGGAAGGGCGGCCGGACAGGCGGCCTGTTTGACGCGGGGCGTGACTTGGCTCCGCGATAACTCATCTCTACTTCGGGTGCATGCTCTTCGGAGCACCCCAGTGCCATTCGAAGCGGCTCTTGAGAATCACGCCAGGTCCGCTATCGCCTAGGTCGAATCCCAGGCCGAAGTTGATGGTGAATTGGGATGCCGCTTCCCAGTCGAATCCGACGAACAATTGGTGAACCTCAGGCTGAAAGTATGGGTGCGCGCTAATGCTTTCGATTTCCCCGTAGTACTCCACGGATGGCGATAGTGTTTTGCGCTTCCAGCGAATCAGTCCGGCTGGTTCGAAGTTCCAGTCATGCCGCGTTCCAGGGCCGTGTAAGGCACGTTCGAATACCGGATTGAAGACAACTTGCCATCGGGCAAACTCACGGTCCAGTATGGGGCCGAGTTCGACCCGGCGCGAGTTCTCTTCGTAGTTCGTGTTCTGGAACGAAAACTCCCAGACGAATCCCACGCGTACCGGCAGATTCCAGGATTCCGGCAGGTATAGGTGCGGCAGTACTCCCCGGCCGCCGAACTGGGGAGAATATCCCGGCTCCCAGGCGCTGAGGAACATGAAACCAACGGCGAAGTCAGGCGTTGGCGGATTCGCTGGTGAAACTCCTTATGGCCGGTTAGTGGGGAGCCGCTTTGAAGGTCTGCTTATGCCGATCAGCAGGCCACCGGTTATGCCGATTGATCGCTCATGATCATGCCCGAAGGTGTAGTCGTAGCTCGGTTCACAGTACCATCCGAATCTGTGTTTGCCGGATGGCCAGAACATAACATCCAGCATGGCCTCACCCGCTAATGCGTTGGTCGACTTGCCGTCTTGTCTCGTGTGAACCCACTCAGGGCCGATACCAATCATGAACTCCAGTTTCTTCGAGAGAGTCCAGGGCTTCTTGAATAGAAAATCGACGTCCCATTCCGTTGAGTTATGGGCGAAAAGCGGCGTAACCCCCGCTTCAAGTTCTAGCCAGTTCTCTATCGGCGTGATTTCAGCGGCGATGTCTGCACCGAAGCTCGATCCGCCCCTGAGGTTCCGGCTACCAGCTCCACCCAACTCGACGATTGCGACTGGTTCGTCGGCATCGCTATCAGGGTTCTGAGCGAAGGCGCTTCCAGAGCAGAGAAGCAAAGATGCTGCCAACAGAGATACTGCCGATGTGTTGAGACTGGCTTGCCGCATGTCCTTCTGAGAATACACCGAAAATTCGGCTGCGGATAAGTAAATTGATTCATCCCGTTCACAACTCCAATCGGTTCACTCACCAGCCATACCAAACCGGATGCCGGATTATCCTGCACGGATCACGGTATACACCCGCAAAATTGTGTTGATACCGCTATGAACAAACTTCTAACCTGCGTTGCGCTGTCACTCACCTGCAGCTCGTTCATCCATGCTCAAACGACGAGCTCGAATTCCGGTTCCGTGCGGGGCTCGGTGCTCGATCCTTCCGGGGCGGCCATTAAAGGGGCAACCGTACAGATTCAGAATCCGGTTTCCCACTACAATCAGAGCGTTCAGACGGATACCCAGGGAAAATTTGAGTTCGACAACATCCCGTACAATCCCTATCACGTCAGCGCCGTCATGACGGGATTCGAGACAGCCGGGCAGGACGCGGACGTGCGCTCTCCTCTGCCCGTCGACATGACGTTCAAAATGAAAATCGGCGCCTCGACGACCAGCGTCAACGTTACCGACGCAGGCGATTTGCTGGAGACCGACCCGACTGGTCACACCGACGTGGACCGCGCCTTGTTCGAACAGCTTCCTCTTGAGAGCCAGTCCTCTTCGCTCAGTTCATTGGTGACGCTGGCTTCGCCAGGGGTTTCGGCCGACTCGAACGGCCTCTTCCACGGACTCGGTGATCACGCCTCGAACTCGTTCTCTATCGACGGCCAGCCGATCACGGATCAGCAAAGCAAGGTCTTTTCCAATCAGATCCCGGTTGATTCCGTTCAGTCGATGGAAGTCATTGAAGGCGCGCCGCCTGCCGAATATGGCGGCAAGACCAGTCTGGTGATTGCGGTGACCACACGTTCAGGGCTCGGAGCTACGACGCCTCACGGCGATCTCACGGCTTCCTACGGCACGTTTGGCTCCGGCACCGGTGGCTTCGATCTGGCGTACGGCCGGAAGAAATGGGGGAACTACATCTCGGTCAGCGGTCTGGACACGGGCCGTTTTCTCGATGGTCCGGAGTTGCAGGTTTTCCACGATCACGGCAACGAGCAGAATTTGTTCGACCGGCTCGATTTCAAGCTGTCCGACGCGGATTCCATCAACTTGAACCTCGGCTTCTCGCGGTCGTGGTTCCAGACTCCCAACTCGTACGACCAGCAGAACGCGACTGCGTGGAGCGGGCTGGCGGTGGATAACGGGGGCCTCGGTCCCAACGGAGTACCCGTGGGATCAGCGGATCAGCGATCGAAGATCCGAACGTACAACGTCGCTCCGGTCTGGACTCATCTGATTAATACCAGTACGGTCTTTACGTTCGGTGGCTTCGTGCGCCAGGATCAATACAACTACTATCCGAGCGGCAACCCGTTCGCCGATTTCGCGCCCGATCTGCAGTCGACCTCAATCGGTCAGAGTCGCCGGTTGACAAATGCGGGCGTTCGGACCAGTGTTTCATACGTTAAGGGCATACACAATTTGAAGCTGGGAGCCAACTACTCTGACACCATTCTCACCGAAAACGATTCGTTCGGCCTGGTGGATCCGACGGCAAACGCCCCTTGCCTGAATTCGGACGGAAGCGCCGTTACGGACCCGTCTCTTACCAATCCGGCTAATTGCGGAGCAGCGTTCCAGGCGAACGTCGGGCAGGGATCCGTGCCTGCCTTCATCCCGCTGCTTGCCTGTTACGACCTGACCAGAACGGCGGCACTGCCTGGGTCAGACGGCTGCCCGGGTTCGAGAAGCGGCAACTATAAATACTACGGCCATGCCAACATCCGGGAATTCGCTCTTTATCTGCAGGACGCCATCACCATTCACAACTGGAGCTTTAATCTCGGTGTACGTTTCGACAGATACGACGGAATTACCAAGGACGCTCAGGGAGAACCGCGACTCGGCATTGCTTACAACGTAAAACCAACCAACACCGTTCTGCGCGTATCCTATGCGCGTACCATGGAGACTCCCTTTAACGAAAACCTGGTGCTGGCGAGCCTTGGATGCAATGATCCGGTGATCGTGGCGTTTCAGACTTTGACGGCCCCGTGCGTTACAACGGTACCGCTTACCCCCGGTCACCGCAACGAGTTTCATGCCGGCCTGCAGCAGGCATTTGGAAAGCACCTGGTGATCGATGGAGAATACATCTGGAAGTACACGCATGAGGCATACGATTTCAGCGTTCTGGCCAACACGCCGATCACCTTTCCCATCGAATGGGCGAGTTCGAAGATTCCGGGATATGCAATTCACGCCACGGTACCGACCTACCACGGGCTCTCGGCGTTCGTCGTGATGTCGAGCGTAGCGGCGCGCTTCTTCGGCCCGCAGGTATCCGGCATCGGCTCGGCACCGGGCGGAGACGCCGTGTTTCGTATCGATCACGACGAGATCTTTAATCAGACCACGCACGTGCAATATCAGCCGTGGAAGAGGGGCCCCTGGTTCAGTTTCAACTGGCGTTACGACAGCGGCCTGGTGGCTGGCCCGGCGCCGTGCGCCGGAGGCAACTGTGGTAACGGCCCGAACGGAGACGACACGACCGTGGACGTTTCAAGTCTGACGCCGGATCAGCAGTTCCAGGGAGGCCTCTACTGCGGGAGCGTCCATGCGACGCCGACCACTCCGATCAGCGCGTCCGGCCTGTGCCCGGCATCGCAGTATGGTTCCACGCTCGTAAAGATTCCGTCGGCGGGCACGGAAGACGACGATCACAATCCGCCGCGTATCCAGTCGCGTAACCTGTTCGATCTCGCGATCGGGCAAGATAATATTCTCAAGGGGGACAAGTACAAGGTCAGCGCCCGTCTGACAGTTATCAATCTGACCGACAAAGAGGCGCTCTATAACTTCCTTTCAACCTTTAGCGGTACGCACTACGTTACGCCGCGAACGGTCACCGTGACTGTTGGTTTTCACTTTTAGTGTCTGGTCGTCAGGAGAGCCCAAACCGAAGGAAGATCAGAGCGGTACAACTTGTCATCATGGCGAAATCAGTGACGAATTGACGGTCCTCTCCTGGATTTTTCATCCAGCAGAGGACCGAGGTAAGGCCAGCGACGACCAGGAGCCATGAAACCGTCACAATTTCCACGGCGGCAACCACGCTCGCGGTGTGCAGACTCCCGCGGATTTCGATACTCAGCGCATACAGCGCGACAAGGAACGCAGGAGAAGGCAGAATGCATCCAATCCAGCCATAATGGTTCACTCGGGGACGCCGAAATGCAAGAACGATCAACAATTCCACTAGTTGAATGGCGATTGCCCCGAGGGCGAACCTGCGATCCCTCCAACCCGACATAGCGTCGGTCGAGCGAACGAGGGCAGCCATCCCGAGGACAATGAGCAGCAGGTAGATGCCGAATCGAATCAGTGGGCGCGTCCTGCCTTGTACCGCCAGGACCTGGACGTCGCGGAATAGGAAGACGACGGCGAATACGAGCGATACGATTAACATTCAAAACCTTAGTGAATCTTTACCATGGAATTCGAGTGACTGATCTGACGTTTCGATGAATGAACTGGTGCCTCGTCTGAATGGGCTATTTCGGCAGTGAACGGTGTTCGCTGTAGTTTTTGCAGGTCGCGAGTTTTCATAGTGCGCCAACGCTTGGACCGCGAGCAACTCAATAAACGGCGACGAGTTGTTCCGTATACGCGCCGGTGGCCACAATGCGATACCATTCGGCTCACTCTATTCCGGAGGTGTGGTGCTCTTCTGTCGGTCGAAATACCGAATTCCGTCTCTCGGAATGAAGAAGGTGCGCAATGTCTCGTCGCCGTCGAACGCCACAAACCAACCTCGCTTCACGTCGAATTTCGAGCCGCCGCCATCTGGCCTCCTGGACATCAGAACATTCTTGCCGGGGCTAGCATCCCTCAAATGCTGGGCCAGGTGCAAATACTGCTGCACGTTGATCGTTCCGAACTGGCTGCCGTATCGGGCAAAGTGGTTCTGCAGAAAAAGTGACGTGCGGAATCCCGGTCCTCCCGCTCTGGCGACGACCGACCCAAGCAGCATGAATACTATCGCCGCCTTGCTACTCCGAGATACCGAGTATTGCTTACCCGGAACTTCCATATCGGCTCCCGTCTTCTCGCATTCTAAGCTAAACGGCCGTCCTGCGGTCCACGAAATTCTGCGGAGAAGACTTCGTTCGGCGGACGGACTGGAATTTAAGATGAAAGCACTAAATTCGGAGTAGACGGTGACCACGGTACACGCAGCTCAGAGTCAACATAAGTGGCTATGGATTTCGCTGACGTACGCTATTGAGCAAAGGGAAATGTAACGATGAGTTTGAAAGAAGATCACGGAGTATTAGAAGCGCTGGAGGTAAGGCTCCGAATAATTCTTCCGGAGGAGTATCAAGACTGCTACGACGAGTTGGAACCCGTGTCGATGGGGTCGGCGGGCCTGAAATATGGGAGCGACGGCAAGGTGGCATGGGATGAGATCTGGGAACACTTTTGTGACTTGGCAATGGCAGGTGGCCCTCCTCACAAGGGCACGCTCCTTGAACCTGGTTCCCGAGAACAGATCGATGTTGAGTTTGATCGCTATCGAAAGGTCGTGGACGAGATTTGTCGTGGTGTCGGTATGGTCACCGATCTCAAGGTGGAACCCGCCCCGACTCCGGGTTGGGTTCGTGTGGAGTGCGCGGACGACGGAATGGCCGGATGGCTGGTTCGCGCCATCGTCATGGAGAACATCTCGGTTCGTTTAGCGGGCACCGTTATCGATTTTCCCGCCGGGCCGGGCTACAGGATTGAGAAAGAGATCAAGAACGTCATCACCGTAATGGCGAAGACTTCCCACTATTGGCTCGAACATATGTGGCCGGCGCAGCAGCGGGAAATTGCCGATTTGCTCGCAAAGATGGAAGTCGAGTCTCCTCTGGTACAACCGGCCCTCGCAGACCATGACTTCCGAGCCGATAGCCTGCTGGATCTTTGCGGGGAAATGGCCGAGACCATCCGGCGGGCAACTGGCCTTACGCAGTCGGGTCCTCAGTACGCCGGTTGGCTCGGCGTGGAATGCCCCGACGTCCACGCGGCAATTTGGATGATGCGCGCGATGGTCGCGAGCAATGTCCTTGCACGGCGGGAAGGAACCGTACTTTTCGTGCCAGTCAATCCGTCGAGTAATCCCGGCGGCGGAACCGTTGTGCGATCGCTTGTCCGGATTCACGGCTTTGCCGCAGCGCGAAATGTTCTTTGATCCTTCATCGCCTTCGAATGCAAAAAAGTAGTGATCTGCCCGTCGTCTGGGTTTCGCGAGGTGACGATTCTGTGTAAAGTCTCCAAGACGTTTCAACACTCGGGATACTACGTTGGCGGCACGATGCGTTAATTCGTATTTCGGGGTCCTTGCGAGCCTGCATTTGCCGGCCGCGGGGCTCTCGCTGGCATAGCCACCACGGGTAGGCAAGAATAGGCGGTGCCCTGTGGGACATCCGGCAGGACAATGGCTCGGATCGTCGGACTTTCGATTGTGGCTACGAGCAGAAACTACGGTAGGATAGTAGGAAATGACCAGGCGATTGGCGCAAATTCTAGCGGTGGTGACGATGATGGCTTCGATCGTCAATGCTCAGTGCGCGATATCCTGCTCATTCCTGTCAACGGTGGAGTCGTCACGCGCTTCCCAGGTCCTGGGCGGCCAGGAAGACCATTCCTGCTGCCCGCATCACGGTTCGCCGGATCGGCAACCACCCGGTACTCCCTGCGATCATACGACGACTCGCGCAGACGCAGCACGATTGGAAATCAACGGCGTCGCTGCCCCTATTGTTGTGCCAGTCGTGGCAACCGTACGGGCCTTCCCGGAGTTCCTCTCGCCACTGACGTCGGACTGCCGTGCTGACCGAATGCCCGCTCCTGATTCGTCAGGGCTATGGTTCAGGTCAGTCTCAGTCCTGAGAATCTAGCTCTATCTCCCTCAAGATCCGAAGTTGACTTGCGTTCGCGCCTGGTCCGTCCTGGCCCTCCCGCGAACGTGGAAGCTGGCGCGTTCACTTTCGTTCGCAATGCAGGGAAAGTCTGGATTTCTCAGGAGCTAAGAACTTGCCTTATCGACACGCATTCTCTTCAGTGACCCCGGTCGTCATCGCCCTGTGCGCTCTGACGCCATCGGCACGCAGTCAGCAAAGTAGCGGCACGCAAATGGTGGATATGAATTCAGCAGGCATGTTCCTGATGGGCCTGTCGTCGGGCACATCGATGAACCCTCCCGCCTGGCCTATGCCAATGGTGATGCGCCCATTCAAGTCCTGGAACACGATGTTCATGGCGCAGGGATTCGTGAACGACACGCAGCAATCCGGTCCGCGCGGTGGAGACAAGCTCTATTCCACTAACTGGCTGATGGCGGGTGCCGCACACCGGATCGGCGCGAAGGGAGCTTTTCAGACGGAAATAATGCTAAGCCTCGAACCGGCAACGATAACTGACCGCCGGTATCCGTTGCTGTTTCAGACGGGCGAAACCGCCTATGGTAAACCGCTGGTCGATGCGCAGCATCCGCACAACTTCATCATGGGTCTGGGTTTTCACTATGCCCGGTCGCTCAGCGAGAACTCAACGCTGGAATTGTATTTGGCGCCTGTAGGCGATCCGGCACTTGGGCCATCCGCGTTTCCGCATCGGGCATCGGCTATGGAACTGCCGCAGGCGACACTCTCACATCACTGGCAGGATTCGACCCACATCGCCGATGAGGTCGTCACTGTCGGTTTGGCCTACCAGAAGGTCAAGCTCGAAGCCAGCGGCTTTTACGGCTCTGAGCCCGGCGAGAACCGCTGGATGATTGAGAGTGGCCCGATCAATTCCTGGTCCACCAGGCTTTGGTATTTCCCTTCCAAATACTGGGCTGCTCAGATTTCGGGCGGCCGTTTGGCGAAACCTGAGGCGCTGGAAGCTGGTGATCAGGTTCGCGTCACCGCGTCCATCGAGTATTCAAAACTTATGCCCGGCGGGAGCTGGTCGTCAAGCGTGATCTGGGGACGCGATCACAGCACATTTACAAAACGTAATTTGAATTCTTACCTCGCAGAATCCGTTTTGCCATTCAAGGCTAGGAACTTTATCACCGGGCGGCTCGAACTGGTCGATAAGGACGAGTTGTTTCAGGGGCAACCGGATATCGAAACTTATCTCGACACACATTACGGAAGCACATTCCGCGTCGGCGAGTACACGATCGGCTACACGCGCGATATCGACATTTTCCCCGGCGTCCAGACCGGCATCGGCCTCAACATCGAGACCTATTCACTGCCGTCTGCGATCAAGCCATACTATGGCGACCATCCCGTCGGCGGCAATATTTTCTTTCGTTTCCGGCTCAAAAGTCGCACGTGAGGATTCTTGGTGGCCAATTTTTTCAAGGAGAGAATCTAATGAAAGTCATTTGCTTAACGATCGTTCTTGGCGGTCTGTTGTCTGCCGCGGGAATGCTCCAAACTGTCACGGGAGTCATTACGGACACAATGTGTGGCGCGAAGCACACGATGATGAAAGGCCAGCCCGATGACGAGTGCATCCGGATGTGCGTGAAAGGGACTGCTGAATTTGCCCTTTATGACGGCAAAAATGTTTGGAAGCTCAGCGATCAAAAAGTTGCGGCTAAGTTTGCTGCGAAGAAGGTTAAGGTGACGGGAGCTGCGGACCCGAAAACAATGACGATCAAGACCGTATCCATGGAAGCCTCTGAATGATGCGCAGCCTGATGTGGTTTGTGGCTGGAGTGGCGACACTCGCAATCGCATTGTGCGGGAGCGGCTTTCTGTTTCTGAAAACACGTGAACACGGCTTTAGTGCTCGCGCGCAGCCTACTGCGTTCGAAATATTCGTAGCGGAAACGGCGCGAGAACTGGCACTGCCGGAAGCGGCGAGGGCCGAACACAATCCGGTGCCGATGTCCGACGAGGTTATTGCTGAAGCGCGAGCCCATTGGGCTGACCACTGCGCCACCTGTCATGGAAATGACGGAACTGGCCAAGTTCCCATGGGCCAGCAGATGTATCCGCCGGCGCCGGACATGCGAAAGGATTCCACTCAGAAAAAGAAGGACGGTGAATTGTTCTACATCATCGAGAACGGCATCCGCCTGAGCGGAATGCCTGCATGGGGCGGCTCGAAAGCCGGAGAGCAGGCTTCATGGAAGCTGGTTCACTTCATT